>Ga0075420_100001563_pt1 | contig 19433 bp, 19 predicted proteins | sample SoiMetdeltSBSDD4_FD_75296 | JGI IMG/M metagenome (GOLD analysis project Ga0075420, IMG submission 75296) | Bulk soil microbial communities from a Populus tree surrounding site in Tennessee, USA - Soil MetaG P. deltoides SBSDD4 | ecosystem: Environmental > Terrestrial > Soil > Tree plantation... | reverse complement strand
GTCCGAGCGCAGGATCTCGTCGAGCGCGACCGGATTGAGCGGCACCAAAGGCTTGTTGCCGACCCCGTGCGAGCGCTCGAAGCCGGCACGGCCGGACTGGTTCTTGTAGGAATAGCTGGTGGTGCCGGACTGCACCGACTTGGTGAGACCGCCGAAATTCATCAGCATATCCTGGAATTTCTCGACGTCGGTCTTGGTGAGCGGCAGGTCGATGCCCTGCGTGCTCACGCATTTGCTGAGCATCTCGGCGATGTGGCCCTGGAGATCGTACACCGCCTGACGCATCTGCCAGGTGCGGCCGTTACCGACATGGCCGGTGTGTACCCGATTGGATCGGCTGGTGAAGATATACGGCTGCAGCGCGACGCCGAATTGCCGGCAGTAGTCGATCACGTGCACATGGTGGTGCGCGATGCGCCCCGGCCCGACATTGAGCCACAACCCTTCGTCGAACTGACACACCTGCGCCGGGGTGTGCATCTCCTTGAGCACGTCGCCACGGCGCAGCGTCAAGTTGCGACCGCCGATGCGCTGCGATGCCTCCAGGATGACGACGTCATAGCCGGCGCGGTCGAGTTCGTAGGCCGCGCTGAGCCCCGCGACCCCGGCGCCCAGGATCGCGACGGTGCGTCCCCTGCCCGCGTCGCTCGGCAGCGCGAGGGAGGCCGCCATCGCCGGCGGCGGTTTCAGGAAGTCGAACAGCACCAGGGTCTCGTAGGCCGCGCCGGCGCCGCCGAGCTGGGCCATGGTGTTCAGCAGGCCGCGGCGGGTCATGGTCATCGTTGGTCTCCTGGAACCGGCAACAAGAGAGTGGTGTACGGGCGCGCGAAGCTGCGGCACAATCGGCCGGCCGGCAAGGGACGTTTCGATGCGACGCAATTCCATGCCACGTTGCAAGCTTCATTCACTGCTCGCGGCTGCCGTGATAGCCGTCGCTTTCGCTGACGCTGGGGCAGCGCAAACGCCGTCCCTTGCGCCGTCGCCGCAGCAACAGGCGTTCCGCGACATCTATCGTGAACTGATCGAGATCGACACCACCGACAGCGGCGACACGCTGAAAGCCGCCGAGGCCATGGCGGCGCGGCTCAAAGCCGCCGGGCTCCCCGCCTCCGACATCCGCGTGATCTCCACCGGCCCGCGCAAGGGCAACCTGGTGGCGCGGCTGCGTGGTACCGGCGACCGCAAACCAATACTGCTGCTTGCCCATATCGACGTGGTGCCGCCGGGCGACGGCTGGCAGCACGAACCGTTCACCCTCGTCGAGGCCGACGGCTATTTCCACGGCCGCGGCGTCATCGACGACAAGGCGATGGCGGCGATCTTCCTCGCCAATCTGGTCGAGTACCACCGCGAGGGCTTCAAGCCGGAGCGCGACATCATCGTGGCGCTGACCACCGACGAGGAGCTCGCGCATTCGCCGCACAACGGGGTGAAATGGATTCTCGACAACGAACGCGCATTGATCGACGCCGAATTCGCACTCAACGAAGGCGGCGGCGGCGCGTTGCGCAACGGCCGCCCATTCCGGCTGGCAGTGCAGCTCGCGGAGAAGGTCTACCAGACCTATGTGCTGGAAGTAACCGACCCCGGCGGCCACAGCGCGTCGCCGCGCCGAGATAATCCGATCTACCGTCTGTCGGCGGCACTGACCAAGCTTGCGCAGTTCGATTTCCCGCCGCGGCTCAACCAGGTGACGCGCGGCAATTTCGAAAAGCTCGCTGAAACCGAAGCACCGCCGATGGCGGCCGCGATCAAGGCGCTGCTCACGGGCTCGACCGATGCGGCCGCGCTGGCGCCGCTCTCGGCCAACGCGACCTACAACGCGCAAATGCGCACCACCTGCGTCGCGACGCTGCTTGAGGCCGGCACGGTCGAGAACGCGCTGCCGCAGACCGCGCGCGCGACCGTCAACTGCCGCATCCTGCCGGACGAGCCGGTCGAGGACACCGCGAACATCCTCGCGCGCGTCATCGCCGACGACAAAGTGACGATCACGCCGAAGGGCCGGCCGATGGCGGCGCCGCCCTCGTCGCCGCATCCGGAGGTGATGCAGACGGTGGCGCGGCTCGCGGATGAGCTCTGGCCGGGCGTGCCGGTACAGCCGACGATGTCGGCGGGCTACACCGACAATCGCTGGCTGCGCAACGCCGGCATCCCCGCCTACGGCGTCTCTGGGCTATTCAGCGACCAGGGCCGCAACGGCGTACACGGCCGCAACGAACGCGTCGCGGTGAAGGACGTCTATGCCAGCAAGGAATTCCTCTACCGGCTGGTGAAGCAGTTGGCCGCGCCCGGCCCGCGATGACGACGCCCGCCCAACCCCCCGCCCACGCGCACGGCCCGACGATGCTCAAGCGCATCAAGCAGTGGGCGCGGACGATCAAGCGCGACGTGATCGCGCTCTGGATCGCGGCGCGCGATCCGCGCGTGCCCTGGTACGCCAAGGCGTTGGCGGCGACGATCGCCGCCTATGCGCTGAGCCCGATCGACCTCATTCCCGATTTCATCCCTGTGCTCGGCTACCTCGACGAGCTCGTGATCCTTCCCGTGGGAATACTCCTGGTGGTCCGGCTCATCCCGGCGCCGCTGATGGCGGAATTCCGCGCACAGGCCGCCGCAATCGCGGAGCAGCCGCGCAGCACGACCGCCGCCGTGATCATCGTCACGATCTGGATCGCGGTCGTCGCGCTGGCGGGCTGGTGGCTATGGCGGTCGCTTGCCGCGTGAGAGCGCTCGGCTATAGTCGGGTCAAGAACCTTCCCGGGAGGACCACGATGACGCGCCAGAGTGCCGCCTGTGCCGCCGCAATTGCGATCCTGATGCCGCTTGGTTTTGCACCGGCCGAGGCGCAGACGATCGCGGTGTTCACCAAGAGCCAGGGCAATCCGGTGGCGCGCTCGATCCGCATCGGCGCCGAGACCGCGGCCCGCGCCGAGAAGGTGGTGGTGTTCAATTTCATCCCGACCAGCGCCGACAACGTCCCGCAGCAGACCGCACTTGCCGAAGAGGCACTGCGCTCCAAGCCCGACGCGGTGGTGTTCACGCCGACCGACCCGAAGGCGCTGGCGACAGTGGTGGCGAAATTCACCGCGGCCGGTATCCCGGTGATCAATGTCAACGACCGCATCGACGGCGGCAACGTCGCGGCTTACGTCGGCAGCGACGACCGCGCGATCGCACGCGCGACCGCGCAGGCGCTGCTCAAGGCGATGAAAGGCACCGGCACCGTCGTGATCCTTGAAGGCCCGCCCAAGCTGGCGTCGAGCATGCAGCGGACGCAAGGCTTCATGGACGCGCTGAAGGAATTTCCCAACGTGAAGCTGTTGACGTCGCAGACCGCGAACTATGCGCGCAAGCCGGCGGCCGACCTGATGAACAACCTGATCCGCAAGTTCCCGCAGATCGACGGCGTGCTCGCCGCCAACGATCCGATGGCGCTCGGCGCGCTCGACGCGCTCGGGCCCAACCGGCGCACCGCACTGGTGGTCGGGATCAATGCCAGCCGCGACGCCGCCGACCTGATCAAGTCGGGGCAGATGGTGGCGAGCGGCGACTTCAACGGCTTCATCGAGGGCTGCGTGGCCGCGCAACTGGCGATCCGCATCCTGCGCAAGGAGGCGGTGCCCAAGGAGGCGATCCTGCGCACCATCGTGGTCGACAAGAGCAATGTCGAACCCTACGAGCTGCCGGTCGAGAAGCGCACCTGTCCGACCGTGGATGCGGCCATAGCGAATTGACTGAATCGCCGCCATCTATGGGGCCTCGGGGGTAGACCCCATTCAGACAGAAACGCTATGTCTACCCGCTCGTCCCCGCGAAAGCGGGGAACAAGGGCGACGAAGTAGGATTCTGGATTCCCGTTTTCGCGGGAATGAGCGGTGGAGAGATCGAATGGAACCCGTTCGAAGCCGCGACGGCGATAGGCATGAATGAACCGCGCCTCAATCTGATCGAGCTGACGGTCTCCGAGCTGTCGGCGTCGCTCAAGCGCACCATCGAGGATGCGTTCGAGCGCGTGCGCGTGCGCGGCGAGCTCGGCAACGTCAAGTATCACTCCAGCGGCCACGTCTATCTCGACCTCAAGGACGACAAGGCCTGCCTCGCGGGCATCATCTGGCGCACCACCGCAAGCCGCATCAAGCTCAAGCTCGAGGCCGGGCTCGAAGTGGTGGTCACCGGCCGCATCACCACCTATCCGGGCCAGTCGAAATACCAGATCGTGATCGACTCGCTCGAGCCCGCCGGGCTCGGCGCGCTGATGGCATTGGTCGAGGAGCGCAAGCGCAAGCTCGGCGCCGAAGGATTGTTCGACGCGTCGCGCAAGCAATTGCTGCCGTTCCTGCCGTCGGTGATCGGGGTCATCACCTCGCCGACCGGCGCGGTGATCCGCGACATCTTGCATCGCCTGCGCGACCGCTTCCCGCGCCGCGTGCTGGTGTGGCCGGTGAAGGTGCAGGGCGAAGGCTCCGCCGAGCAGGTCGCGGCGGCGATCCACGGCTTCAACGCGCTCGCGCCGAACGGACGGATCCCGCGGCCCGATCTGCTGATCGTCGCGCGCGGCGGCGGCTCGCTCGAGGACCTATGGTCGTTCAACGAAGAGATCGTGGTGCGCGCGGCGGCCGAGAGCATGATCCCGCTGATCTCCGCCGTCGGCCACGAGACCGACGTGACGCTGATCGACTTCGCGTCCGACGTACGCGCGCCGACGCCGACCGCCGCCGCCGAAATGGCGGTGCCGGTGCGCGCCGAGCTGCTGGTGCGGATCGACAGTCTCGCCCGGCGCTCGATCTCCTGCTGGCAGCGCGCCCAGGAGGCGCGGCGCACGGAGCTGCGCGCAGCCGCCCGGGCGCTGCCGGACGCGAATGAGCTGTTGGCGCTGCCGCGCCAGCGCCTCGATCACGCGACCGCGCGGCTGCCGCGTGCACTGACCGCGAACATTCAGATCGACCGGGTGAAGTTCTCGCAGCTGTCCGGCCGCGTCGCGCCGCGACTGCTGAGCGCGCAGGTGGAACGGCGGCGCGAGCGCCTCGACAATCTGCAGCGGCGTCTGGCGACGGCGCTCAAGACCTACCGTGATACCCGCCTCGTCGGGATCGCCCGCCACCGCGACCGGCTGAACGCATTCGGCGAGCGCGCGCTGCTCGCGATCCAGAACCTGCTCGACAACCGCGACCTGCGCACCGAACGGGCGGGACAGTTGCTCACGGCGTTCTCGTATCGCGGCGTGCTGGAGCGCGGCTTCGCCCTGGTGCGCAACCTCGACGGCAGCCCGTTGCGGCGGGCGGCTGCGGTCCAGACCGGCCAGAGCCTCGACATCGAATTCGCCGATGGACGCGTGCGGGCAGCCGCGGAAGGCGCACCCTCGCTGTCGCCGGTCGTGCCACAGAGACCGCGGCGGCGCCGCCGCGGCGGCCCGGTCGAAGGCCAGGGCAGCCTGTTTTAAGCTAGGCTGTTCTAAGCAGGCCTGTTTTAAGCCCGCCTGTTCTGAGCGGGAAACCTGCCCGAAACCGTGCTTACCGCTTGTGCAGCCTTCGGCCATTGTTTCACATCGGAAACGGGTGACATTTCGTGCCGCAAATGACTATTTTGGGCTCTTCAAAGAGCAGCCATTCCTGCGGCGGAGATTTGACGTGCTGAACCGTTTCGATCGCTCCTCACCCATGGCCGGCGAGGCCGAGGTCAAATACCTCGACGGGGATTTTCGCGTGCTGCGGCCGGGCGCGTTCGTGCGCTGCGCCGTCACCGGCACGCCGATCCCGCTCGAAGAGCTGAAATACTGGAGCGTCGACCTGCAGGAGGCCTACCTCTCGCCCGAGGTCGTGCTACAGCGCCATCACCCCGACCAGGCGAAGCGCTGACGCGTTCAACGCGCGCGCGTGACCTGCTCGCGCAACAGGCTGCGAAACCCCGCATCGTCGTCGAACGCCAACGTCACCGGCAGCGCACGTGATCGCGCCGCCAGTTCCGCGGCATATTCGTCGCCCTGCATGCGGGCGAGGTCTTTCTCCGTCGTCACCAGAGCGAGGCCATCGCGCTCGGCCTCGGCGCACAACGCCTGGGCGTCGGCGCGCGTGTAGCGATGGTGGTCATCGAAGCCGCGCGCCGCGGCGACCGTAACGCCGACCATGCGCAACGTCGTAAAGAATTTCTCAGGGTCGCCGATGCCGGCAAAGGCGAGCACGCGCTTGCCGGCCAGTGACGTGGTGAACGCCGCATCGGGCGCAAGCCTCGCGCCGAACACCGGCAACGCCAGCTTGCGCGCTTCATCGGCGACGCCGGTTGCACCACCCTCGCCGACCACGATCAGCGCCTGCGCGCGATCGAGCTGCGCCGCGAGCGGCGCCCGCAGCGGCCCGGCCGGAATGGTTCGGCCGTTGCCGATACCGCGCCGGCCGTCGACCACGAGCACGGAGAAATCCTTGGCCAGCGAGGGGTTCTGGAAGCCGTCGTCCATCACGATCACGCTCGCACCGGCCGCGACCGCGCCCTGCGCGCCCGCGACGCGATCGCGCGCGACGATGGTGGGAGCAACGCGCGCCAGCAGCAGCGGCTCGTCGCCGACGTCAGCGGCGCGATTCTGCAAGGGAACAACCCACACCGGACCGGTGAGCCGCCCGCCGTAGCCGCGCGTGAGGAAGACAGGCGTTTCGCCGTCGACCGCGAGCATGCTCGCGATAGTCAGCGCCGCCGGTGTCTTGCCTGCCCCACCGACGGTCGGATTGCCGATGCAGACGACGGGCACGCCGGCGCTGACGCCGTTCCGTGCCAAGCGCCGCGCCGCAACCGCGCCATAGACCGCCGCGAACGGCGCCAGCATCGCGGCCGCGGAGCCGCCCGGCCGCCACCAGAACGGTGGCTCACGCATGACTGCTGCGGCGTTCGAGCCGGATCTGCATGAAATAGGGATCGAGCGCGGTGATCGTGCGCTCGAGCGCACCGCCGAGCCGCTCGACGGTCTCGCGTGCCGCGCCACTGATGGCGGCGCGTTCCTTGCTGTCGGTCAGCAGCGCACCGACACGCACTGTCAGCCGGCCGACGTCGCCGATCAGCTCCGCGCCGTGCGCGGTGTCGAGCGCCTCGTAGAGCTCGGCGAAATTCCACACATGCGGACCGTGCAGCACCGCCGCACCAAGCTTGATCGGTTCGACCGGGTTCTGGCCGCCGTGGCTCGCCAGCGATCCGCCCATGAACACGATCGGCGCGAGACGATAGACCAGGCCAAGCTCACCCAGCGTATCGACGACATAGATGTCGTCCCCCGGCTCCGGCAGACGCCCGCGCGACCGCAGCGACGCGGTGAGGCCGCCGTCGCGCGCAATCTCGACGATCCCCGGTCCGCGATCCGGGTGCCGCGGCGCGATGATGGTCAAGAGCCGCGGGAAGGTATGGCGCAAGCGCCGGTGCGTCTCGATCAGCGCGGTTTCCTCGCCGGCATGTGTCGACGCCGCGGCGATGGTGACGCGGTCGCCGATCGCGGCCTGCAGCTTGCGCAGGTGATCGGGATCGGCGGGCGGCTCCGGTACGTCGAGCTTGAGGTTGCCTGTGGTCGAAATGCGCGGCGCGCCGAGATCGCGATAGCGGCCGGCATAGGCGGCGGATTGTGCAAGACAAAGATCGAAGCGCTTCAGCAGCGCGGCGATCATGCCGGGCGCGTTGCGCCAGCGGTTGTACGAGCGCTCGGAAACGCGACCGTTGACCAGGATCAGCGGAATGTGCCGCGCCGCGCTCATCAGGATCAGGTTCGGCCAGAGATCGGACTCGGTGAACAGGCTGATGTCCGGCTTCCAGTGATTGAGGAAGCGCGTGACGAACGGCGGCGAGTCGAGCGGGATGTATTGATGGATGACGCCCGGCGGCAGCCACTGGCCGGCGAGCTTGGCCGAGGTCACGGTGCCGGACGTGAGCAGGACATTGAATTCCTTCGCGACGATCCGCTCGATCAGCGGAACGATCGCAGCGACCTCGCCGACGCTGGCGCCGTGGATCCACACCAGCGGCCCCTCGGGCCGCGGTACCCGCGTCTCGCCGCGCCGTTCGGACAGCCGCGCCGGGTCTTCCTTGCCGCGCTTGAGACGGTTCGACAGCACGAATCCGGCCAGCGGCGATCCCGCCAACGTTGCCAGCCGATAGGCACGCAACGAAAGCGGCAACCGCTCCGCCGTCAACGGCCTGTCAACGACCCCCTGTGACAACGCTACTCTCCGGACTAAGCGTCGCACACAGTAGCGACTATGGGCTCACCCTTCCAGACTTGACATCTGTCTCTTTCACAATGGGCTTTTCCCCACTGTGCGGGTGCGGCAGCAGAATCACGCCGCATCGCGGCCGCGTAACCGGCGCGGGTCAGGCCTTGCCTCGCGTATCCGTCTCCGGGTCGAGCAGGCGATGCAGGTGAACGATGAAGTACCGCATATGGGCGTTGTCGACCGTCTGCTGGGCCTTGGCCTTCCAGGCGGCATAAGCGGTTGCGTAGTTGGGATAAATGCCGACGACCTCGACCTTGCTCAGATCCCTGAACTCGTTGCTGCCGAGGTCGCTCAGCTCGCCACCGAACACAAGATGCAGCAGCTGTCCCTTCGGGTCCGCCATTGAATTTCCCCAGATCTTCTTCGTCACATCTCGTTCGCCGTATCGCACACGAGACAAGCGTCAGACGAACTGCGCTCGGCGTTCCCGTATGAGTGCAAGCGCCGTGCCATGGCGCGAACGGCTCGCGGCAACCAGCAGGGCATGCACCGGTTGCGGGCAATTATATGTGAGTCGTTCGCCGTCGAGATCGGTCAGCGCGCCGCCGGCTTCGTGCACCAAAAGGTCGGCTGCCGCAAGGTCCCAGTCGTGGCTGTTGCCGCCGACCACGGCGATGTCGGCCTCACCCTGAGCAATACGGGCCAGCCGCAGCGCCAGCGAGCCAATACGCGGAAGCGCCATTACCGACGGATGTAACTCGGCGAGTTTGCCCAGAAACTTCTTAGGCCCCAGCAGCTTCGTGCCTTCGAGGCCCTCCCCGGGCCGGACCGCAATCGGAACGCCATTGCGGGTCACGCCCTCGCCGGCCGCCGCGAAGAAGAACTCGTCGGTCACCGGCGCATAGAGCGCGGCAAGCCGCGGCCGGCCCGCCACCGCCAGCGCGACCGAGACCACCCAGTCCTCGCGGCCGTCGAGATAGGAGCGCGTGCCGTCGATCGGATCGACGATCCAGACCGCCTCTGCCTGGAGCCGGCGCGGGTCGTCCTCGGTTTCTTCCGACAGCCAGCCGTAGGACGGGAACGTCCGGGCGAGCCGCTCATGCAGCAGCGCATCGACGGCGATGTCGGCCTCGGAGACCGGCGACGACTGGCCCTTGATCCATTGCTTCACCGTCCCGCGAAACGTCTTGAGCGCGAGCGCGCCGGCCTCGCGGACCGCGGAAGCCAGCAGATCGCGTTCGCTGGGAGAATTACCTGCCGGCAACAGTCAGGCCCTCCACCCGCACCGTGGGCGCATCGACGGCGTGGCGGAACTCGAGGTCGTTCGCCGGGGTCAGGCTCGCGAACATGTCGACGAGATTGCCTGCGATCGTGACCTCGCTGACGGGGTAGGTCGGCTTGCCGTTCTCGATCCAGAAGCCGGCGGCGCCGCGGCTGTAGTCGCCGGTCACCTGATTGACGCCCATGCCGATCAGGCTGGTGATGTAGAAGCCGCTCTTGATGTCGGCCATCAACTGGTCCGGGCTCATGCTGCCGGTTTCGAGATAGAGATTGGTCGCGCCCGGCGACGGCGCCGACGACACCCCGCGCTGGGCGTGGCCGGTGGTCGTCAGTCCGAGCTCGCGCGCAGTGGCGCTGTCGAGCAGCCACGACGTCAGCACGCCGTCGTCGATCAGCGCGAGCCGGGCGCCGGCGACGCCTTCGGCATCGAACGGCCGCGATCGCTGCCCGCGTTGACGCAGCGGATCGTCGATGATGCGGATGCCCGGACGGAACAGGCGCTCGCCGCGCTTGTCCTTGAGGAAGCTGGTCTTGCGCGCGATCGCGCTGCCGTTGGCCGCGCTGGCCAGATGGCCGACCAGCGAGCTTGCGACCCGCTTGTCGTAGACGATCGGAACCTTGGTCGTGTCGACCTTGCGCGGGTTGAGCCGCGCCACCGCGCGCTCACCGGCGGTGCGCCCGACCTTCTCGGGCGATTCAAGGTCCGCGGCGTGCAGTGCGCTGGTGTAATCGTAGTCGGTTTCCATCGCGGTGCCCTCGCCCGCGATCGCCGACATGCTCACGCCGCAGCGTGACACGAGGTAAGCGCCGTGGAAGCCCTCGCTGGTCACCAGCACCATGCCGCCGATGCTGGCCGACGCCGATGCGCCTTCCGACTTGCTGACACCTTTCACCGCCAGCCCCGCGGCCTCGGCGCGCAGCGCGCGATCCTCGAGCAAAGCAACCGACGGCATGTCGGGATCGAGCAGATCGAGCGCGGGCTGCGTGCGCGCCAGCCGCGACGCATCGGCAAGACCGGCGAACTTGTCTTCGGGCGCGACCTTGGCCATCGCCACCGCGCGCTCCGCCAGCGGCGCGACGTCACCGGCAATGTCGTTGGTCGACACCACAGCGGTGCGGCGGCCGACGAACACGCGCAGCCCGACGTCGTCGCTCTCGGAGCGTTCCGACTGATCGACCGCGCCTTCGCGCACGCCGACGCCGAGCGACATCGAGCGCACCGCGACCGCATCGGCGGCATCGGCGCCGGCGCGTCGTGCAGCCTCCACGAGACGTTCGGCGAGCTTTGACAGTGCGGTCTGATCGAGGAGTGAGGACATGCGTTTGTTTCTGATTGGTTTGAGAGCTGGTGTCGAGCGGTTACCGCAAATTGACGAAACCCTTCAACGTCCCGTCAAGCATGAGTCGAGGCGACCCATCTGATACCGCAGATTAACCAGGAACATTAAGCGGATTCCGAAGGGTTTGCGGCATTGTTGCGGCAACGAAATGATCGGGGGACGAACTCCGACGGGGGCCAACGACCGGGGAAAACCCGGCGGGGAGCAAAGTTCGTGAGGCGTCAAACAGCAGTCAACAGGGTCAGCCCTGTCGGGTCGAGCCGTGATGAGCGGCTCGACCCGTTCTCTCTACCGGTGCGGTTCTCGGCCGCCGACAAGGCAGCCGATGGACGCGTGCGCACCGTCCTCCTGACCCGGGACCGGGTCGTGGTGCGACGGGCCGTGCACGGCATCAAGATGGCGTTGAACCTTCCGGTCAGCGCCTATCTCGGTGTCGCGCTGCGGATGGTGCCGCCAGAAGGCAGCACGGCTGGCACGGTCTCGATCGTGCTCGAGCATCGTGATCCCGCTCTCTCACTTCCCCTTTACAGCGCCGACGACGGCACGGACATCGTGTCCGAATGGCAGTCGTGGGCGCGTGTGCTTGGCATGCCGCTCCTGGTCGCCGAGGCGGATGGACGCTTGCGCGAAGCGTTCGACCGCATGGGCGCCCTTCGCGTCGCCACCCCCACCTGGCGACGACGACGGCGCACGGCGATCAGGGGCCGGCGGCCATCCATTTTGCTACGGCGCAAGCCGGGCCGCTCGATCGAGGGCGCGACGGTGCATGACGAGCGCGAGATTATTGCAAGGAATTGAGGGGCGACGTCATCCCACCGCCTGGCGCAGTATGTAGCCCGCATGAGCGCAGCGACATGCGGGGAAATCGGCACCATCAGTCCCCGGATGTCGCCATAGCGCGTCGAAGACGCGCGTAAACGCGCTTGTCGCTCATCCGGGCTACTTGCCGCACTGCTCAGAGTGGATAGTGGAAATCCATTTTCCGAACCCCACCAGATGACTTGAAGACGGCCATTTCACCATCGACGATATCTGTCTGATTCGGCTCACGACCGAGGTGACAAATGGTCGACGCGGCAACCTCCTTCAAGCGCGCGCCTGCGGGTTTCGCCAGCGAGCAGTGGCGAGAGTTCCAGAACCGCGGCCTGTTGATCATCGAGAACGCATATAGCGCCCGCGAAATAGAGGCGTGGCAAGAGGCCGTCTTGCGGCTCCAAAGCACGCGCGCGGACAGCTTCTTCACTTTGCAAAACTTCGTGGAGACGGACCCGGCCTTTGCGAGCCTGATCGATCATCCGGCTCATGTCGGCCTTGTCTACGACCTCTATGGAGAGATGCTAAAGCTGCAACTCAGCGAGCTTTTCGTGCGCGCTCCGGGCGGCAACGCGCGCCCAGAACGCTGGCATATCGACGGGCCGCGCGTCCTGCCCTATGCCGCTTTCGCCCCCGGAGCACCGATGCAGGTCAAGGTAGGCGTCTGGCTTACGGACGTTCTTCAGCACAGCATGGGCAATCTGGCCTTCGTGCCAGGGAGCCACCGGCATCAGTATTTCGACGCATACGATACCGACGAGACCGTCGGAGATGAGGAGCAGCTTGTTGTAAGAAGGGGGGCCCTGACCCTGATGGATACGGCCCTTTGGCATCGGACCGTGCCAAACGACAGCGGGACAACCCGGATCAACCTGTATCTAGGCTATTCCCCGTCGTGGCTCCCGACCTCCGATCGCAACACGTCCGATCCTGTTTGGTTGGCAAGCCTCAATCGAGAACAGCGCATCATCATGCGCAGTTATGAAAAGGCTTTCAGTCACGCGAAGCCGCCGGCGGAAGATTTCCCGCTCTTTCTAGGTCGCCACAGCGGCACGGATCGAGAACCGGATCGTTATCGCGACCACGTGAGACTTTTCCATAGGAAGCGCACCACAGCGCGCGAGCGATTCCAGACCGCATCCTCCCGGTAAAGCCATCGAGCGCATGTTCAGCTCATGGCCGTCAGCGGGACAAGTATGTAGCCCGCATGAACGCAGCGATATGCGGGGAAATCGGCACTGTCAGCCCACCGCCCGCCGCACCACCACATCAAGCACCATCGCCGCGAACAAGATCAGCCCCGCATCGCGGTTCGACTTGAACAGCCGCAGGCACAGATCCGGATCGCCGATGCGGAAGCGGCTGATCTGCCACGAGAGCTGCGCGGCGAACGCGAACAGGCCGATTGAGAACACGAGGCCGGCGCCTGCCCCCCAACCGGCGACCGCCATCAACGCCACCGCGAGCGTGTAGAACACCGCGAGCATCGGCTTGGTGTTCTCGCCGAACAGGATCGCGGTCGAGCCGATGCCGATCAGCGCGTCATCCTCGCGATCCTGATGCGCGTAGATGGTGTCGTAGCCGATCACCCACGCGATCGATCCCGCATAGAGCACGAGCGCCGGCCAATCGAGCCGCGCGAACGTGGCCGGCCATCCCATCAGCGCGCCCCACGAGAACGCGAGGCCGAGCACGATCTGCGGCCAGTAGGTGATCCGCTTCATGAACGGATAGATCGCGACGACCGCGAGCGAGGCGATGCCAGTGGCGATCGTGAACGCGTTGAACTGCAACAGCACCAAGAGACCGAGCAGCGCCTGCGCGACCAGGAAGCCCGTCGCCGCCTGCACGCTCACCTGACCCGACGGGATCGGACGCGAGCGCGTGCGCTCGACCTTGGCGTCGAGATCGCGGTCGACGATGTCGTTCCAGGTGCAGCCGGCGCCGCGCATCGCGAACGCGCCGATGAAGAACAGCACGACGTACCAGAGGCTGACGATCTGTCCGGCATGGATGCCGGCGAGGCCGAGCGACCACCAGCAGGGAATGAGCAGCAGCCAGGAACCGATCGGACGATCAAGCCGTGCGAGTCGCAGATACGGACGCAGCCAGGAAGGCGCGAGGCTATCAACCCAGTTGCCGGTTGAATCGGCGACGCGTCCGGCCGCGCCGCTCATCACGGACGCGCGAATGGATTGCCGGTCAGGGTCTCGAACGTGCCGGCGCCCTTCTTCTCCCGGGTGTCGGGCAACGCCGGCGAGGTGCCGAGCGCGTCACTGAGCGTCGGACCGGACGGCGCCGGGCCGCGCGCGGCGGCATCGCACACCTGCTTGCCGATCTGCTGCGCCTTGGCGTGGCTGCCGCGGACCTGCTGGACGACCTGGGGGCCGGCGCCGCAGCCCGGGCCGTCGACCTCCAGCATCCTGAGCATCTTGGCTTCAGTCGCGATGTAGTTCCTGAACAGCCGGCAGGCGACCTTCACGTCGGCCTTCTTCTCGTTGGCGCCCTGGATCGCGGCGCCATGCTTCTGCAATTCGTCGCGGATGCTCAGGAGCGCCTGGCACTTCGGCGGCGGCCCGGACTGCGGAGCGCCAAAGCCTCCTCCGCCCGCTCCGGGGCTGCCCGGCATCCCGGGCATGCCGCCGAATTGCGCTCCGGCATAGGGGATCGTCGAACCCACGATCGCGAGTGCCAGCAGGGCCCGGCAGATGATCATCCTATTCCCTCCTCGCCGGATCAGAATCACGGCGAATAACCTTGCCCCCGACCATATTAACAGGCTTTTCAATGGGGCGATAAGACGGCGTAGCCGCCGAATTGTTCATAGGGGTGCCGACCGGACGCGCCCAAAAGACCGGCCCAACCCCGCCTGTCGGCCGGGTGGTCTTACACCACCGGGGCGCCCGACACTATGCCGCGCTCATTTTCTCGCCCGCGGCGCGCAAGACCTGAAGAATTGCTTCAGTTCAAGGCCTGCGGCTGGGCGGCCATAGTCCATCATACAAATACGGCTTTTGATCCGGATCGGGCGGCGCCGGGGAGGTGCCGAGCGCATCCTGGAGGGTCGGGCGGAATGGCGCGAGCCCGCGCGCGGCTGCATCGCACACCTGCTGGCCAATCTGCTGCGCCTTGGCGTGGCTGTCCCGGACCTGCTGGATGATCTGCGCGCCCGCGCCGCACGCAGCGCCGTCCGTCTCGAGCATCCTGAGCATCTTGGCTTCGGTCGCGATGTAGTTCCTGAACAAGCGGCAGGCGACCTTCACGTCGGCCTTCTTGCTGTTGGCGGCTTCGATGGCCTTGCCGTGTTTCTGCAGGTCGTCGCGAATGCTGAGCAGCGCCTGGCACTTCGGCGGCGGCCCGGCAGGCGGGCCGCCAATGCCTCCGGCGCCCGCGCCGCCCGGCAGCGTCCCGGGCATGCCGCCGAATTGCGCTCCGGCGGGCTGGATCGCTGCCGCAAGGATCGCGATCGCCAACAGAACCCGGCCTGCCATCGCCCCACCGCTCCTTCGAAAGACCCTGCAAGAAGGCCTTTCCATTGGGGCGATAACGCGGCATTGCTGCGCCCATGCCGCGCTACGATTTCAGCTCGCCGCGCCTCTATGTCGATGCTCCGCTGGCCGCCGGGCAGCGCATAGAGCTCGACGGCACGCAGGCGAATTACCTCAAGAACGTCATGCGGCTCAAAGCCGGCGACGGTGTGCTGGTGTTCAACGGCCGCGATGGCGAGTGGCGCGCGAGTCTCGCCGATGGCGGCAAGCGATCGGTTGCGCTGACGGTCGACGCGCAGACGCGGGCGCAGACCACGCCGCGCGACCTGCACTACCTGTTCGCGCCGCTCAAGCATGCGCGCCTCGACTACATGGTGCAGAAGGCGGTCGAGATGGGCGCCTCGCGGCTGCAGCCGGTTTCGATGCAGCATTCGCAGGTGCCGCGCATCAACCTCGAGCGGATGCGCGCCAATGTCTTCGAAGCCGCCGAGCAGTGCGGCATCCTCAGCATCCCCGACGTCGCCGAGCCGATCGCGTTCGAGCGCATGATTGCCGCGCGCGAACCGTCGCGCGTCCTGGTGTTCTGCGATGAGGCCGCCGATGTACGCGACCCGGTCGCGGCGCTCGCGGCGGTACGCAACGCCGCCGAGCCGGTGCCGCTTGCGGTGCTGATCGGCCCCGAAGGCGGGTTCGCCGAGCACGAACGCGCAACGCTGACCAAGCAGCCCAATGTCGTGCGGCTGTCGCTTGGGCCGCGCATCCTGCGGGCCGATACCGCCGCGGTGGCGGCGCTGGCGCTGGTCGGCAGCGTGCTGGGGGACTGGCGGGAAGGTTAACGGTCTGGGGTGGCTGCCTTCGGACCAATCTATTCCATTAAGAGAAACGCGCGATTCAGTCCGTGATGGAGATCACAATTCATCGAAAATTGCGCATGAACCATGTTACATCGCGGCGCAACCAAAGCTTTGCCATGACCGACGCCAAGACCATAGCCGAGACCACGACCGAGCCCGCGCGGGCGCAGGCGCTTGTCGCCGCCTATGCGCGCGCCGGTTATCGGCGGGTGTCGCCGGCGCTGATCCAGCCGGCCGAGCCGTTCCTCGACCTGTCGGGCGAGGAAATCCGCCAGCGCATGTTCCTGACCAGCGACCGGCGCGGCAAGGAACTGTGCCTGCGGCCGGACTTCACCATCGCGGTTTCGCGCGACTACCTGGCCTCGGCGGAAGCCGGCCGTGCGGCCGGCTTCTGCTATCTGGGCCCGGTGTTCCGCCAGGGCGACGACGGCCCCAACGAATTCCTGCAGGCCGGCGTGGAATCCTTCGGCCGCACCGACATCGCGGCGGCCGACGCCGAGATGCTCTCGCTCGGCCTCGAGGCGATCGCCGAATTCGGCATCACCGCGCCGGAAATCCGCATGGGCGACGTCGGCCTGTTCACCGCGCTGGTCGAAAGCCTCGACCTCGCGCCGGCCTGGAAGCGCCGCCTGGTCAAGGATTTCAACCGCGCCGGACGGCTGGAGCGCGACCTCGACGTGCTGGCGGTGAAGCCCGCCGGCGCGCGCTCGGAATACGAAGGCGTGCTCGCCGCGATGGCGCGCTCGGAGCCGAAGGCGGCGCGCGCGCTGGTCACCGACCTGCTCTCGATCGCCGGCATCAACGCGGTCGGCGGTCGTTCGGTCGAAGAGATCGCCGATCGCTTCCTCGAACAGGCCGCACTCGGCTCGCAGACTTCGCTGCCGCAGGAGATGGCGCAGCTGATCGAGCGCTTCTTGTGGATGACCGGCGATCCCGACAAGGTCGCGGCCGAAATGCGCGCGCTCGCGAGCGACGCCAACATCAACATGAATGCGATGCTCGACCTGTTCGAGAGCCGCACCGGATTCCTCGCAGCGCGCGGCGTCGAAGTTTCGCGCATCCGGTTCTCGACGCGGTTCTTCATCGGGCTCGACTACTACACCGGGTTCGAGTTCCGCCTGCACGATCCGTCCGGCCGCATCGAAGCGCCGTTGGTCGCCGGCGGCCGCTACGACAGATTGCTCAGCCGGCTCGGCAGCAAGACCGCGATCCCGGCGGTCGGGCTCGGCGTCTGGATCGAACGCCTGATGGCGTGCGGGAGCGCGTCATGAGCGCCTTCGTCATCGCCGTACCCGCCAAAGGCCGGCTGCAGGAACAGACCGACGCGTTCTTCGCGCGCGCCGGGCTCGAACTCGCCAAGCCCCGCGGCGAGCGCGACTATCGCGGCACCATCAAGGGCCTGCCGGGCGTCGAGGTCGCGTACCTATCCGCCTCGGAGATCACGCTGCTGCTGGCGCAGGGCGCCGTGCACTTCGGCGTCACCGGCGAAGACCTGGTGCGCGAGGAGATGGCCGATCCCGACGCCAAGGTCGTGCTGCTCGAAGCGCTCGGCTTCGGCGACGCCAATGTGATCGTGGCGGTGCCGCAGGCGTGGATCGACGTCAACAGCATGGCCGATCTCGACGATGTCGCGACCGCCTTCCGCGTCAAGCACGACCGTAAGCTGCGGGTCGCGACCAAGTATCTCAATCTCACGCGCGGCTTCTTCTCGCGCCACGGCATCACCGACTATCGGATCGTCGAGAGCTCGGGCGCGACCGAGGCCGCGCCGGCGACCGGCACCGCGGAGCTGATCGTCGACATCACCTCGACCGGTTCGACGCTGGCCGCCAACGGTCTGAAGATCGTCGAGGACGGCGTGATCCTGCGCTCGCAGGCCAATCTGGTGGCGTCGCGCGGCGCCGACTGGAGCGAGGAGAACCGCGACATCGCCCGCGACATCCTCGACCGCATCGCCGCGCAGGCGCGCGCCCGCGCCTTCCGCGAAGTCCGCACCCGCTTCGCCGATTGCAACGACGCACTGCTCGCCGAGGTGCGCGAGCGCTTCGGCGTGGTCTCCCCGCTCGGCGGCCCGACCTCGTCGGGCATGCTGACGCTGCACTGCCCGCCGGCGCGGGTGCATGCGCTGGCCAGCTTCCTGCGCGACAAGGGCGCGGGCGGCGTGACGGTGACCGGGCTCGACTACGTGTTCGTGCGCGACAACCCGCTCTTTGCGAAGCTCGAGGCCGGCCTGAACCGCTGATATTCCGTTCTGAATTCGCCGCCGCCGGATTTGGTACGCATGGACAAAAACTCCGAAGTCGAGAGTTCTCGCTCCACATCGGCAGATCGAGAAATCAAGATCGGCGATGCTGTCGGAGCTTTTTTTCGACATCCGTTCGGCTACTTCTTGCTGCCGCTCGCCACAGTCCTGGCGGCGCTGCTCATCAGCGGTTTTTGCTTTTCTCAGTTTCGCTATTTGACCGACGATGAACTCGTCGCGTCAGCAATCGACGATGTTCTCCGCAGTTCGGTGCACGTCGTCGAAAAGCCCTCCGGTGGATACGCGCAATTCGTTCCGAAGCAGCCGATCCACTATCGCAGCCGTGCCGAATTCCAATCCTTGAATCCGAATTGCTGTAAGATCGTCCCTCATGATCGGGAGTGGATTAGTCTCTGGCACCAACTATACGGCAAGGCCGCCGCAAGCGTCTTCATTCGATATGTCGTCAGGCACGTAGACGATCAGGGTGAAACGGCCACCGAGGCGGTTGCCCGGCGCACGGTCGGCAATTGTGGAGCTGTGCTGAATTTGGGTCACTGATTTGCGCGCTGGACATTGGACTTGGCCACCCTCCCCCGGTAAAGCCGAAAAGCCGCAATATCCGCGGCGGTTCACTGCCGGGACCTGACATTGTCAATTCCAAGCATCGAGACGCGGACCTCCTGGGTGATCGCGACCGTATCGCTCGTGATGCTCGCGGTGGCATTCGGCGCGCTGTGGATCGTGGCGGTTGGCCTCAAGACGATGGCCGCCGATTTCGGTGGCGCACGTTCGGAGCCGGCGCTCGCGAGTTCGCTGGCGTGGTTCGGCAGTTCGCTCGGCGGCCTGATGATGGGACCGCTGGCGGGGCGCTACGGCATCCGCACGACCGTGATCTTCGGCGCGGTGTCGATCGGCATCGGGCTCTGGATCTCGTCGTTCGGCGAAATCTGGCAGCTTTATCTCGGCCACGGCCTGTTCGTCGGGGTGCTCGGCACCGCCGGCCTCAACGCGCCGCTCTATGTCTATGTCAGCCACTGGTTCGACCGCCGCCGCGGCTCGTCGCTGGCACTGCTCTCAAGCGGGCTCTATCTCGCCGGTACGGTCTGGCCGCCGATCTTCGAGCGCGCCATCGCGACGTTCGGATGGAAGGCCACCATGGTGGCCTACGGCATCTTCGCGGTCGTCGTGATCGTCCCGCTGGCGCTGATCTTCCTGAAGCCCGCGCC
>Ga0075420_100001561_pt1 | contig 19439 bp, 16 predicted proteins | sample SoiMetdeltSBSDD4_FD_75296 | JGI IMG/M metagenome (GOLD analysis project Ga0075420, IMG submission 75296) | Bulk soil microbial communities from a Populus tree surrounding site in Tennessee, USA - Soil MetaG P. deltoides SBSDD4 | ecosystem: Environmental > Terrestrial > Soil > Tree plantation... | reverse complement strand
GGTGCCATCGTCTTGCTGGCGCTATATCGATTGATGACTCGACGTCGAGCGTGATGAAACGCCCTGCTGGATGATGACGCTTACCTGATTGATCCATGAATCGACTGTGGTATCAGGCCCTCACGGCGCAGGCTGTCGCCGTGATTGGCTTGGCGGTTGTCTGCGGGCTGTTCGTCGGCGTTGCCGCCGAGGGGCAGCCCGCGACCCAGACGGTAGACGACGTCGTCGCCAAGCACCTGGCCGCGAAAGGCGGCGTCGAGAAGCTTCGCGCCGTCCAATCCGTCAAGAGCTCAGGCCGCATCAAAACGCCGCGCGGCGTGCTCGCGGTGACCAACTGGGCAAAGCGGCCGAACATGACGCGTCGCGAGACGACCGCCGAAGGCCAAGTTATGGTGGTGGCATTCGACGGCAATGTGCTGTGGGGAATCAACCCGCTACTGAGCAACAGGCCGCAGCAAATCACCGGTCCTCAGGCGAGCCAGACGACGCGGGACGCTGAGGATTTCGATAGCGTTCTTCTCGACTACAAGGACAAGGGCCATACCGTCGAACTCGTGTCGCAGGAAGGCGCTGACGCGAAGGATATCCGCCTGCGCGTGACGAAGAAGAACGGCAGCATCCAACAGATCTACCTGAATCCTGAAACGATGCTCGAGGATCGGATCACGATGGAGGTGAACCAGCAGGGGAAGACGGCGATTATTTCGACCGAGTTCTCCAACTACCGTCAGGTTGACGGGTTGATGGTTCCGTTCACGATCCGCCAGACGTTCAACGGCCAACCGCAAGGAGAGGTCGTCTACGACCAGATTCAGTTCAATGTCCCGATCGGAGACGACCTCTTCAGGATGCCGAAGTAGGCTTCCAGCTTCCAGCTTCCGGCTGCCAGCTAGAGACCGCGGCCGAGCCTTTCCTGCAACTTCTCACGATATCCGCGACTGAGTGTGAGCCTCGTGCCGGTGCGCAGTACGACTGCGTACTCACCGTTCAACCACGGCTGCATTTCCTGGATCCGCTCCATGTTGACAATGCGCGAGCGGTGGATGCGGAAGAACTTCTCCGGATCGAGGCGTCCTTCGATGGCGTTCATCGTTTCGCGGAGCAGGTGCGAGGTCGTGCCGACGTGGAGCCGAACGTAATTGCCTGCCGCCTCGATCCAGTCGATCTCGTCCATCCGCAGGAAGAACAAGCGGCCGCCGGACTTCACGACGAGGCGATCGGTCTTCGGCTGATCGCGGCGGAGATCCTTGACGAGCGCCAGCAGGCGCCGTCCGAGATCGCCGGTCTCCTCACGCTCGATCTGCCGTCGCGCCCGCTGGAGCGCGTCGGTAAAGCGCTCGCGATCGAAGGGCTTCAGGATGTAGTCGAGCGCGCGGACCTGGAAAGCCTTCAGCGCGTGCTGGTCGTAGGCGGTCACGAAAATCACCAGCGGCATCCGCTCGCTGCCGACGGCCTCGATGACATCGAAGCCGTTCATGTGCGGCATCTGCACGTCGAGGAAAACGAGCTGCGGTGAATGGTCCTGGATGGCGGTTACCGCTTCCTCACCGTCACGCGCCTGTCCGACGACTTCGATGTCCGACTCCGCCGCGAGCAGCGCAGCCAGCCTCTCCCGCGCCAGCGGTTCATCGTCCACGATTAAGGTTTTGATCTTCTTGGTAGTAGTTGCCCGGTGCATGTTCCCGGCGGCGGGAGTCTCGACGGCCGTCGATGAGACGCGATTGATGTCCATGTTGCCCTCGTTATCTGTGCTGTCGCCGTTGTGCTGCATTGATTCCGCTGTCCGCTGTCCGCGGTTCGCTGTCCGCGGGCCCGCTATCCGTAGTTCGCTATCCGCTATCCGTGCAATCCGTGGCTCCAGCGGCGCGCGGCTCGGAACGCGCTCTCGATTCCGCTGGGCGCCGGCGTTTTCACTGGTCCTGGGTGCTCGAGTCGAGCGCCAAGTTCCGTTCTCCAGGGAATCGCAACGACGACCGTCAGGCCGGCCGTCTGCCGGTGGAATTCAAACCGGTAGTCAGCGCCAAAGAGGTGCTGCAACCGCGCGCGCGTCGTTGACACGCCGATGCCCTTTTGCAGGGCAGTTAGCGCGTCCTCGGATAGGCCCACACCGTCGTCTCGCACCTCCATCCGAAGCTTGTCTCCTTCGCGGCGCGCGGAGATGTCGATGTGCCCGGGGCCAGCCTTCCTCGCGACGCCGTGCTTGATGGCGTTCTCAACGAGCGGCTGCAGTATCAGGTTCGGCACGAGCGTATCGAGCGTTTCCGGCGCCACGTCGAAGCGGACGATGAGGCGATCGGCAAAACGGGTCTGCTCGATTTGGACGTACTTCGTCAGGAAGTCGAGCTCGGATTGAAGCGGGATCTCCTGTTGTCCGAGGTTCTCGAGCGTGAGCCGCAGCAGGTCGCTGAGGCGCATCAGCGTGCGATCCGCGGCTTCGACGTCGCGATGCATCAGCGCCGAAATCGCATGCAGCGTATTGAAGAGGAAGTGCGGGTGCAGCTGCTGTTGGAGCGCTTTGAGCTGCGCCTCGACGAGCCGCGTCTCGAGCTGAGCGGTGCGCAGCGCCCGATGGCGCGATTCGCGGTAATAGAGAATGGCGTGGCTGAGGCCGACGATGGTCCAGTACGTCATCATTTCCCAGTCGAAGTTCAGGAGCGCCGAGCGCTGCGCTTCTGCCCAGCCATCGAAGCTCCGCCCTTGCTGCCGCGCGAACCACCACTGCACACCGGTCATCGTGACGATGTGCGTGAGGGAGAAGATGACGACCGAGGGAAGGTGAACCGCCAGCGCACGCCAGAGACCCTGGCGTTCGAAGCGGAACTCCTGCGAGAGCCAGATGATGGCTGGCGTGAAGAGCGCCCACAGATACCAGTAGGTGGTGTTGAGAATGACCAGCGTGCGCCAGTGGGTCGGCGCGTGGCCAAGCGAGAGCGTGAACTGCCACGCGAGCAGCGACGACATCAGCCCGAGAAGCGTCGCCGCCATGAAGACGACCGACCAGCGCAGGCCGTAGCGCGGGGGGTTCGCCGCGGGATGGTCCGTCCCGGCGCCGCGCAAATCCAACTGGAGGTCCGATGGTGGTTTCATAGTGCTGCCGGCGACGGACGAGTAGACCTACGGCCGTGCCCGAAACAACATGCTTGGTGTTAGACGTATGAAAGGGGGATTTCGTCTTGCCAAAAAATTACAATCAGCGCCCGTAAACCCGCCACCGACTTGAACTTGTCAGCCCACCGCGAGGACCTATCTCAGCCTCGTCCATCGATTGCGGCCATTCGTCACAGACTGGTGGGGATTCGTCCCCGTGATGAGTGTCGGAGTGACCGGAATCGGACGTTCGCCGCGGGCCGCTGGGCGCTACCCGCTGGCCGCTCTCCGCGGGCCGCTATCGCTCTTCGCGACTGGTCGCTCTCCGCTTTCCGCGGTCCGCTCTCCGCGGTCTGCGGTTCGCTGCCTCGCGCACGATCGATGAGGCCTTGCGGCACGTGTGCCGTTCGAGTCACGAACGGAACGAACCTCGGACCGACTCCGACTCCGACTGACGACTCCGACTGACGACTCCCGACTGTCGACTCCCGACGGAGGACTCCCGACGGACGACTCCCGACGGACGACTCCGACTAGCGACTCCCGCTACGACTTTGACTAGCGACTAACGACTCTGAGCTACGACTAACGACCTACGACTAACGACCAACGACTAACGACCAACGACTAACGACCAACGACTAACGCGACCAACGACTAGCGACGAGCGCCTACTAAATGCTGGTCACTTGAATCCAACCTCTGTATCATGTTTTCCGTGAACACATCTGCGACGCGCGCTCATCGTAACTGGCAGACGGGAGAGGTCTTCACGGTCAACGACGCCAACGAGCTCTACGAAGTCGACCGCTGGGGCAAAGGCTACTTCTCGATCTCGTCGGCAGGGCACGTCCTCGTCCATCCGACGAAGGATCCGGCCAAGGCCATCGACCTGAAGCAGCTGACCGACCACCTGATGCTGCGCGGGATCCACCTGCCGGTGCTGATCCGCTTCCGCGACATCCTCCGCCATCGCGTGGGCGACATTCACAACGCTTTCAAGACCGCGATTACCCAGCACCAGTACGAGGGCGGGTATATGTGCGTCTACCCGATCAAGGTCAACCAGCAGCGCCAGGTTGTTGAAGAAGTGCTCGATTTTGGCCGGGAATACGGGTTTGGCCTCGAAGCCGGCTCCAAGCCGGAACTCCTCGCCGTCGTCGCGCAGGCGTACAACGACACGCCGATCATCTGCAACGGGTTCAAGGATGCCGAGTTCATCGAGATGGCGATGCTGGCCCAGAAGATCGGCCGCACGGTCATTCCGGTGGTCGAGAAGTACACGGAGCTGGGTCTGATCCTGAAGTACGCCGAAAAGGTCGGGGTGCGTCCGAAGATCGGGATGCGCGTGAAGCTGGCGTCGAGAGGCAGCGGCCGCTGGCAGGGGTCAGGCGGCTACCGGTCGAAGTTCGGCCTGACGGTCACTGAAGTGCTGCGAGGCCTCGACGAGCTCAAGGCGCTCGGGATGGAGGACTGCTTCAAGCTGCTGCACTTTCACCTGGGCAGCCAGATCCCCAACATCCGGATCGTGAAGGGCGCGCTGAACGAGGCAGCCCGGATCTACACCGAGCTCGTGAAGGCCGGCGCGGGTCTCGAGTATCTGGACGTCGGCGGCGGTCTTGGCGTCGACTACGACGGCTCGCAGACCAACTTCGAATCGAGCGTCAACTACACCCTCGAGGAATACGCCAACGACGTCGTCTATCACATCCAGACGGTGTGTGACGACGCGGGCGTGAAGCACCCGACGATCGTGTCCGAGAGCGGCCGCGCCATCGTGGCGTACCACAGCGTCCTCATCTTCAACGTCCTGGGCGTGTCGGCGTTTGGCGAAGAGAAGATCCCCGAGTCGTTCTCGCCCGATGAGGCTGAGCAGCCGCTCATCGACCTGCTCGAGACCTACCAGAACCTGACCGTGCGCAACGCCCTCGAGAGCTACCACGATGCTCAACAGGCGATGGACATGGCCCTTAACCTGTTCAGCGGTGGGTATTTACCGCTCGACCAGCGGTGCCAGGCCGAGAACATCTATTGGGCGATCCTGGTCAAGCTGAAGAAGCTCGTGGCCCAGATGGACGACATCCCGGAGGATTTGCAGGGCCTCGACGACACGATGGCCGACACCTACTTCTGCAACTTCTCGCTATTCCAGTCGTGCCCCGACAGCTGGGCCATCAAGCAGCTGTTCCCGGTGATGCCGATTCACCGGTTGAACACGCCGCCCACGCACCACGCCGTGCTCGGCGATATCACGTGCGACTCCGACGGCAAGATCGATCAGTTCATCGACCGCCGCGACGTGAAGCGGACGTTGCCGCTCCACACCGTCAACGGCGAGCCCTACTATCTCGGTGTGTTCCTGGTGGGCGCCTACCAGGAAATCCTGGGCGACCTTCATAACCTGTTCGGCGACACGCACGCCGTGCACGTGAGCCTGGACGAGCGCGGCAGCGTCGTGCTCGACGCCGTGATTAAGGGCGATACCGTTAAAGAAGTGCTCGACTACGTGGAGTTCAGCGCCGACGAGCTCGTGCGCAAGCTTCGCAATGACGTCGAGCTCGCCGTGCGCCAAGGAAAGATCTCGTACGAGGAGTCGGGCCGCCTGCTCGAGTTCTACGAGGAAGGGCTAGGCGGCTACACGTATCTGGAAGACCCGAAAGAGCGTTAATCATTGCAGATTGCAGATTGCCGATTGCCGATTGCCGATTGCTGCCGATTGTGTATTCCGCAATCTGCAATCGACAATCCGCAATCCGCAATCCGCAATCCGCAATCTACAATCTGCAATCTGCAATCTGCAATCGGTTCGGTACTACTTCTTCAACGTCTCCTCCCGCTTCGCCTTGAATTCATTCCCCGGCTTCCACTCCGGAAACTTGTCGGCGTTTGCCACGCGGTAGCCAACCGCGAGCAGTAGCTGCGTGTCCTCGGCTGCGCCCGAGAGGTCCCAGTCTGGCTTCACCTCGTCAGAGGGCTGGTGATAGTCGTTCTTCGTGTACTCGTCGCGTTTCTGTTGGCTGAACTCCGGTGGCCTGCCGATGAACTCGACGCCGGTGTCGGTGTAGAGCGCCGGGACGCCCTGTTTGGCGAAGTTGAAGTGATCGGACCGGTAGTAGAAGCCCTTCTCAGGCTCGGGGTCTGGCCTGAGCGTGCGGCTTTGCTCGGCGGCGGCGTCACGCAGGTAATCGTCGAGATCTGACGCGCCGAGGCCGATCACGGTGATGTCTTTGGTCCGGCCCCACTGATTCACGCCGTCGACGTTGATGTTTGCCAGCGTCTTGGCCAGCGGATAGACAGGCGTCACCGCGTAGTACTCGGATCCAAGCAGGCCTTGCTCTTCCGCCGTAACCATCAAGAACAGGATCGTGCGCTTGGGCGCGGGTTTCACCTGCGTGAACGCGTGCGCCATGTCGAGGAGCGACGCCACGCCTGAGGCGTTGTCGAGCGCGCCGTTGCAGATTTTGTCAGCCTTGTTGTTCGGATTGGGATCGCAGATGCCGAGGTGATCCCAGTGCGCGCTGTACACGACGAACTCGTTCTTCAGGACTGGATCGCTGCCTTCGATTTTGGCCAGGACGTTGCGCGAATCGATGGTTCGATTGGTATTGCGCAGCGCCATTGACGCCTTGAGGCCGAGCGGAACCGGCTTGAAGTCACGCGTGATTGCCAGCTTTTTCAGCGCCTCGAAGTCCTGCCCCGCCATTTTCAGCACCCGGCGCGTCGCGCCGAGCGAGAACCATCCCTCGATGCTCGCGCGGTCCATGTTCTTGTTCGGGGTCACGAGGTCGAAACGCTCGCCCAGAAACCCCTGCACCACTTGGAACGGATACCCGGCGTACCGATCTTCGTGCACGATAAAAACGCCAGCAGCGCCCCGCCTCGCGGCTTCCTCGTACTTGTAGGTCCATCGACCGTAGTACGTCATCGCATTGCCGTTGAACACGCGCGGGTCCAGCTTGCTCGGGTCGTTCGGATCCGGCACCTGCGGGTCGTTCACGAGCACGACCATCGTCTTACCTTTGAGATCGACGCCCTTGAAGTCGTCCCAGTTGTACTCAGGCGCGACGACACCGTAGCCCACGAAGACCATCTCCGAGTCGGCGATGCTCGCACCTTCCGCAACGTGCTTCGTCCACGCGACGACGTCGTCTCTCCACTTGAGAATCGCGCGTGACTTGTCTCCGGCAATGGTGAGCGGCTTCGCTTCGGCGCCGGTAATGCCGACGAGCGGCACCTTCTGAATGAACGTACCGTCGGTGTTGCCGGGCTTCAGTCCGAGCTTCTGGAACTCGGACGTGAGATAGGCAACGGTTTTCTCCTCACCCGCGCTGCCCGGAAAACGGCCTTCGAACTCGTCCGCTGAGAGCGCCTTCGTGTGCTGAAGGATCGCCGCCGGATCGCTCTGGGGAAGGTCGGCGAGGGCGATTTTCGCGGGTGCCGCCGCTGCTGGCGTCGACGCAGCGGATGGCGGGCCCTCTCGCGAACAGCCGGGTAAGAACAGGCACATCCCGAGCACGAACAGCGAATAGCGACGTGAGAATACTTTCATGATGCAAGCCCTTGTGGACGCTCCATGGCGTTCTTGCGCCTGGCGCGGTGATACGCGGTAAACGCCGAAACGAAGTGACAGATCCAGCCGAGAGTCAGGCCCGTGCCCAGCCAGAATCCTGGCGTGACAACGATCCAGAACAGGGCGCGGAGAAAATCGCCGTTATAGATTTGCCCGACGCCCGGAACGATGAAGCTGAGGACGGCGGCGACGCCAGGATTGCGCACAGTGATTCGCTGGAAATCGCCGCTATGTAGCGGCAGCCGGCGGCGCCTTGACGGCGGTCCGCTGTCCAAGCTCACGATCCATGTCGAGAATCGACGGCGCGTCGTTGCCGATCAACCTGAACTTCGCGACGATCTCGCGTCCCGTTTTTTCCTCCTCGACCTGTTCGGTGAGGAACCACTGCAGCTCGGCAACGGCTGCGAACGCCTTCTCCTTGAACGCGGTTTCGTACAGCGCGTCGATTTGGCGGCTGACTTCCTGCTCCTGCTCGAGCGCCTTCTCGAAAACATCGGCCAGCGAAGCGAACGTCTGCCGTGGCTCGGCAAGCGGTTTCAACTGCACCTCGGCGTCCCGCGCGAGGATGAAGTCAAAGAGCTTCATCGCATGCAGGTGCTCTTCCTGGCTTTGCAGACGCAGCCAGCGTGCGGCGCCGGTGAACTTCTGCCGTTCGCACCACGCAGACATCGACAAATACGAATACGAGGCGCTCAATTCCGAATTGATCTGACGATTGATGGCTTCAACCACGGGCGCGTTCATCGCTCATCCTCCAAACCCTGATCCCTACTCTATCGCGGCGGCTCACCAATCGAAAACATCAGGAACCACGTCCGCTGCGTGGGGTTGAAGTTGTCGTCGCTGACGAGGACCAGCGTGGCGCGGCCGTCAGGCAGGCGCGGCCCGAACGACAGTCCCTCGAAGTTGTCGAGGCGTGTCGCCAGTAGGTCAGGGCTGAGGCCGGAGACCTGTGACAAATCCAGCAGGAGCGTTTTCGTCGCGGGCACGATTCCCGGCTGGCCCTTTATCGAGTCCATTTTCGAGACATCAGTCGCGCCCGCGAGCGCCACGCGGTAGATCCGAATCCGGTTCGTGCCGGTTTGCGGGTTAGCTTTGTCCTGGACGTACGAGCGCTCCAGCGCCAGCAACGTGGTTCGGCTCAAGGCCAGGAGATCGACGAGCCCATTGATCGAGGCGCCAGGCTCGTGCGATGGCTTTTCGATGCTGTCGATCGGATAGATGTAATCGGCCGCAGGCTCGAAGTTGCCACCACGCGCGACGTATTCAAGGATGCGTCCGTTCGTGCCAGTTTCGAAGGTCGCCGGCGTGTCGTCCTGAACGAGCGCCGTCTCGGTGCCGGTGAACAACCGCCTGCCGTCGGGCGACAGCGTGAGGCTCTCGAAGCTCGCGTTTCCCCGCGCGCCGCGTGTCTGTGGTCCCGTGACTTCCGGCACAAACCGATCGGGAACAGGCAGACTCCTGAGGAACTGTCCGAACCGGCCGAATAGGGTCAGGGTCGGCGGGCGTCGCGGTTCCCTTCCCGTGCCTTCAGCGGCGAGCAGCAGGTCGCCGTTCGGTAGCACGGCAAGGCCCTCATGGTCGGATTGGGCGGCGCCGGGAGCCATTTCCAAGGGAACGATGTCGATCGTTTCAACCGTGAGGGCGGTGCCGACGTTCCCGAACCGAAATCTATAAACGCGACCCCCGAAACGGCCGTCGGAGACGCCGAGGACGTCTTGCTCCGAGACCTTAGCCAGAGCCGAAATGCCGCCAAAGGGCAGCCCCATGGTCGGCGGGAATCGGCCGAGCGGCGGGATGCTGGCCTGTCCGACCAGCGTCAGCTTCGTGATGTTCTCGGGGACGCCGGGAAGTGTTGCGCGGCGGTTGACGCCGAAACAACCGGGCAGGGCGGCGGCGATAAGAAGGACGAGAAGGACTGAAGGCCGCCAGGCGGCCCGCCGCACGCTGTGCACAGGTCAACTATCTTGTCACCATCCGGCCCGAAGCGGAGATGGCATGTTCGATCTCCTGGCGCGTAACTTCGCGCCACGTGCCGGGCGGCAGTGTCCCAAGCTCAATCGGTCCAAAAGAGACACGCAGCAGCCGTGTGACTTCGTGCCCCACGGCGCTCAGAAGCCGGCGAATCTCGCGGTTCTTACCTTCGGTCAGCTCGATCGTCAGGTGGGTCTCGCGCCGCGACCGCTTGAGTACCGCGATCGAGGTTGCCTGCAGGCCGTCAATGCCCGCAGTCATCTTCTGGATTGCTTCATCGCTAAGCGCGCCGCGGGCGGTGACGACGTAGCGACGAACAATCGCGTTGGCAGGATCGGTCAGCCGTGCTGCAAGCTGCGTATCCGTGGTCAGAATTAACAGTCCGGAACTCGCGAGATCGAGCCGACCCACTGCCACGAGAGAGCCGGCATCGTCGCCGAGCAGATCGAACACGGTCTTCCGGCCTCGAGGATCGCGGCGGGTTGTGACCGTGCCGCGTGGTTTGTGCAGGGCAATCGTGCGCCATCGGGCCCGCGGCCGCGCCACGCCGTCGATTCTGATGTCGGCTAACTCGGGCACCACCAACTGAGCGGGATCTTTGATGGCCCTCCCGCCGACGGCGACTCTGCCCTCGAGGATGAGACGCCGAGCGTCGCTCCTCGACGCCATCCCGAGCTTGGAGAGCGCACGGTCGAGCCGAACTTTGCCCACGCCTGTTATCCTAGCGAGGCTGCGCCTCAGACAGGCAAGGGACGGCTAGCGAGGCTCGTACAGGAGTGTCGACGTGAAGCACGCGTTCAGGAGTATCCCAGCCGCCTGCGTCCTTGCCTTTTTCAGTCTGAACGTCGTCACGCCAGCATCCTCGGCAAACGATGCAGCGGCGAGCAAGAACTGGGCGGGATGGCGTGGGCCGGACGGCCTCGGCATCTCGTCGTCGACCGGCTTCCCTGAGGAGTGGTCCGCCGAGCGCAACATCGCGTGGAAGACGCCGGTTCCCGGACGTGGCCACTCATCGCCGGTCGTCTGGGGCGACACCGTATTTCTGACGACATCGATCGAAGGCGGCCCAGCGCCTGAGGGGCACAAGGCAATCGATCACCTTGGCTACGATCTCAAGCCCGGCTATCTCCACCCCGACAGCGTCGGCGCCGATCGTCTCTACACGCTCAAGGTGATGGCATTTGACGCGCGAAACGGCAAACCGTTGTGGGAGCGCACGGTCTACGACGGCGTGATGTACGACAACCGTCATCGCAAGAACACCTACGCCTCCTCGACGATGGTGACTGATGGGCGCGCGGTCTATGCGTTTTTCGAGTCCGGTGGGCTGCACGCGTTCGACCTGCAGGGCAAGCCGCTCTGGAGCAAGTCTTTCGGTGGTATCGGAAAAGGAGGAATGGGTCCGGGCACGTCACCAGTGCTCTTCGAGGACTTGATCATTCTTCAGTGCGATCAGGAGATGGGCATTGGCTCGTTCATCGTGGCGCTGAACGCTCGCGACGGCCGCGAGGTCTGGCGTCAGGAGCGGCCGACCAGGCGTAGCTGGGCAACGCCGCTCATCGTCCGCACTGCCGAACGCGTTGAGATGGTGACGTCGGGGGCGGAAGTCGTGGTCGCCTACGATCCGCGAACGGGCAAAGAGTTGTGGCGCGCGAATGGCACGCAAAGCCATCCAATTCCGAGCGCCGTTGCCGGTCATGGCCTCGTGTTTCTGACGGCTGGAAGTCAGGCGAAGCGCGCGCTGGCAATCCGCCTTGGCGGGGAAGGCGATCTGCGCGACTCGCCGTCGGTCGTGTGGCGCTACGCGAAGGGTACCGCCTACGTGCCGTCGCCAATTCTCGTGGGTCCGTATCTCTACCTGATGACCGACTCCGGCATCATGACCTGTCTGGACGCCGTATCGGGGAAGGTCGTGTACGAAGGAGGGCGACCGCCAGTGCCGGCGACATTCACCGCATCGCTCGTCTCGTACGGCGATCGCCTGCTGGCGACGAGCGAGGATGGCGAGACCTTTGTGATCAAGACCGGCGCTCAGCACGAAATTGTTCGAACGAACGCGATTGGCGAGCCGGTGTATGCCTCGCTGGCGCTGGCCGGCAACACGATCTACATTCGCGGCGCCCAGCACCTCTTCGCGGTCAGAGCAGGCAAATGAACTCGCCGAGAATCATCGCGGTCGCTCCCCAGACCTGATGACCAAGCAAATCGAAGTACGGGTACTCGACGGCGACCCCTTCGCGGACGCGCGTGTCGCGGCCAATGTTTGACGCATCGCGCAGATGATCCAGCGACACTTCGAGGATCTCGTCTACTTCGTCAGGGGCGGCCACGAAGTTCGGACGCTCATCCGTCACACCGACAATTGGGTGCAGCGTGAAGCCACTGACGAGCACGTGAACGGGCGTCAATTCTCCGAGGACGCGTACGGTCGAGGGATCCACGCCTATTTCTTCGGAGGCTTCGCGCAGCGCCGCCTCACTGAGGGTCTCGCCTGGATCGGTCGCGCCACCCGGCAAGCTGATTTGCCCCGCGTGCCTGGCCAGGCCGCTGGCGCGAACCGTGAGGGGAACCGCAACGTCATTGTCGCGAGGGTAGAGCAGGATTAATCCGGCAGCCGTGCGCGAGTCGGGTGGGTAATGACCAGCGCGCCAGCCGGGCCTCAACGGCGACGGAGCAAACCTGAGCTGCGCTTGCACGCCTGGCAGAGTCTCGGCCAAGCGGAGCCGCAGCGATTGTTCAATCTGTGACAGCATCTTTAGACGCGGATCACGCGGATCGCGCGGATTACACGAACTATCTGTGACAGCATCTTTAAACGCGGATCACGCGGATTACACGAACTATCTGTTGGCGAACCTCTCCACTACCATAGAACCGATGTCTGACGCCGGAGCGACCGCCTTTCCGCCTATCGCCACCGATATCGGCCGTGCCGTCCTCGATCGCGTTCGAGGGTGCACGTTCGATGATTACATTCTCTCACCCCAGCGCAGCGTGCTGGCCCGACGCGATCCCTCCGCGATTGATCTGTCGTGCCGATTGAGCCGCAGGATCACGCTCAAACGGCCGATCGTCTCGGCGAACATGGACACCGTCACGCGCGCGCCGATGGCGATCGTTCAGGCCGAGGAAGGCGGAATCGGCATCATCGACCGCGGTTTCAGGCCAGGCGAGATCGAGCCGCAGGTCCGCGAGGTCGAAATCGTCAAGAGAACGCAGCACGGCGTCATCAACGATCCCTACAGCATTCCGCAGACCGCCACGATCCGCCAGGCGATCAACCTGATGTCCCGATCCCGTGTCGGCACGCTCGTCGTCGTCGACGATCGGCGCCGGCTCAAGGGATTGTTGACGGAGCGGGATGTACGGTTCGTCCACAACTACGATGGCGCGGTTGCAGACCGCATGACACCGCTCGACCGCCTCGTGGTCCACCGCGGTCCTCTGGCGCTCGATGCTGCCGAGCGGCTGATGGTCGAGCGGAAGGTGAAGAAGCTGCCGCTGGTCGCTGAAGACGGATCGCTGCTCGGCCTCATCACAGCCAGGGACCTGATCCATCAGAAGCGTCTGCCGTTCGCGACGCGCGACGAGCAAGGCAGGCTGCGGGTTGGCGCGGCCATCGGTGCAACGGGCGATTATCTCGAGCGCGCCCAAGAACTCGTGCGCGCGGGCGTGGACGTGATCGTCATCGACATCGCGCACGCCCACTCCGTCGTGATGGAGCGCGCGATGCAGGAGTTCCGGAAGCGCTTCAGCGAGGTCGAGATGATCGCTGGGAACGTTGCCACCGCAGAAGGCGCGCGATTCCTGCTCGAGCGTGGCGCGGACGGTGTCAAAGTCGGGATCGGGCCTGGCGGTGGATGCACTACGCGCATGACGACGAGCTTCGGCGTTCCGCAGCTGCAGGCGCTCGTCGACTGCCGGCTTGCGCTTGCGGGTTCCGACGTGTCACTGATCGCCGACGGCGGCATCCGGCGCCACGGTGCACTGGCAGAGGCTCTCCTATTTGGTGGAGATTGCGCCATGCTGGGCAGCGTGTTCGCCGGGACGGAGGAGGCGCCTGGCGAGATCGTGCACAAGACGGTGCTTCTGCCGGAGTCGCAGAAGACGGTCAAGGTGCCCTTCAAAGTGCTTCGCGGGATGGCGTCGATCGAGGCGATTCGCGATCGGCTGGATGTGGAGGATGCCGATCGCGTCGAACTCGAGGAGATTGGCGCCGAAGGCATGGAAATCAGCGTGCCGTCGCGCGGCTCGGCGCGGACAATCGTGCGCGAGATGATCAAGCATCTGTGCTCGTCGATCAGTTACGGCGGCGCGTCCAGCCTTGCTGAGCTGCGCCGGCTGTTTTGGGCGGCCCCCGATCGCTACATGATCCGACAGTCGCAATCTGCGCGACGCGAGTCGTACGAGCGATGAGCCTCAGCGCGAAGCAGATCCAGGCGATGCTTCGCCAGCACGCTGTTCCGGCAAACGTTCAGATCCTGCAGCGATTCTTCAAGACTGGTCCCGGTGAATACGCGGAGGGTGACAGATTTATCGGCGTCAAGGTGCCGGACATCCGCTCCGTGTGCCGCGAGTGCCGCGGCGTGCCGCTCAACGAAACGCGAAGGCTGCTCCGGTCTCGCGTTCACGAAGATCGAGTGCTGGCGCTGCTCATTCTCGTCGACCGGTTCAATCGGGCCGAAGAAGACGAGCGGCGAAAAATCTACGAGTTGTATTGCGCCCACATCGGGTTCATCAACAACTGGGATCTGGTGGATTGCTCGGCCGGGCAGATTGTCGGCGGGTGGCTTCGCGGCCGGTCGAAGGCGCCGCTCACGCGACTCGCGCGCTCGAAGTCGATCTGGGAACGGCGCATCGCGATCATCGCCACGTTCGACGGCATTCGCACCGGCGAGTTTGATGAAACGTTCCGGATCGCCAATCTGTTGCTCGATGACGATCACGATTTGATTCACAAAGCGGTCGGCTGGCTCTTGCGCGAAGTGGGCAAGCGCGACGGCCCCGCCGAGCGCCGCTTTCTCGCGAGCCGCTACAAGCGGATGCCGAGGACGATGTTGCGGTATGCGATTGAGCGGTTCCCCGAGAAGGAAAGACGGGGCTACTTGCGGGGAGAAATCTAGCGGCCGAGGCAGATCGTCAGCACCAGCGTGTGTCTTTAAGATCTCACGCAAAGTTCGCGGAGGGGCAGGGCCACGCAGAGGGCCGGCCAGCAGCCTGGGCAACGCCCAGGCTGGTGTGAGGAGGGGCCAGAACATCTGCACGTCGCACCAGACCGTCACGCGATGTGCAGATGGGGCGAGAGGCACGCAGAAAGACGAGCCGGCCTGCCGCGCCGTAGGCGCGGGTGTGAGGAGAGACGGAGCGATCTACACGTCCGCAGGTTTCGCGCCGGACGTGTAGATCGCCCCGTCTCTCCTCCCATCCAGCCTGGGCGTCGCCCAGGCTGCAGGCCGGCAATCCGCGTCTGTCTGGTCTGCGTGCTCTCGCCCTCCGCGATCTCAGCGAGAGATCTTCAACAGGGATTGGCGTTAGCGTTCTGGCTCGGATGCCCAGCCACTAAGTCGCGGGGCGCATCAATGAACATCTCCGCCCCATCGAAGTCACCATCCTTGAACCTGTACCCGAAACCGTAGCGCGCCAGGCAGATTACCGTGCCCGCGGCGCGCGCCGTCGCGAGGTCCACGGCGGAATCGCCGACGAATAACGTCTCGGCTGGAGTTGTATGCGCGTTGCTCACGACCGCGAGCAGGCCGGCCGGATCTGGTTTACGACCGTAGGTCGTGTCCCCTCCGACCACGTCCGAGAAGAGCGGGAGCAAGCCCAGCCCTTCAAGGATTCGTACGCTGGCCCGATGAGGCTTGTTGGTGAGGACGGCAAGGAGTCGGCCCTCGGCGCGTAGCGCGCGCAGCGTGTCCTCCATGCCGTCATAGGGCTTTGTGGTTGCCAGTAGCCGCTCGTCATAGTGCACGAGGAAACGTTCCAGGGCGTGACGCGCGTCGGTTGCCACGAGCCCTCCTCGTTTGAGCACGCGCCTCACGAGCATCGCCGCGCCATCCCCAACCATCGCGGTGATTTCGTCCGCCGCGAGCGGCGTCGCGCCGAATTCCAGCAGCATCGCGTTCGCCGAGTCCGCGAGGTCCCGATGGGAGTCGACGAGCGTTCCGTCAAGGTCGAACACAACGAGGGCAATAGACTTATCCAGCACTCTGCAATGCTATATGACCCGAGTTGAGGCCATTTGTCACACTACATAGTGATGGCGTTGTGGCAGACCGCCGGCCTGGCCTTCTTTGTCTACGTCGTCGCCGTGGCGGCTATCAGCCGGACGAGGCGGCGGCAGCTCGGACGCGTCGCGACCGGTGCAGCGATCGGAGCGATGGTCGTGCTCGGCTCCGCGATTCAGGGGCAACCCGTCTGGTGGGCGCACTGGATTGCGCCAGCGGCGGTGCTGCTGATCGCCTATTGGACCAGCGGCCTTCTGTTCACTGCGCCTGACTTTTGCCAGGAGCGCGTGCTCGTCCATCTCGATGCCCGGCTCCGGATCAGATGCCTGGCCCGTCGCACGCCGCTGGCTCTGGCAGAGATTTTTGAGTGTGCCTATGCCGGCGTTTACCTGCTCGTGCCACTCGCGCTGCTGGTCCGGCAGATGTATCTGCCGTCTCCCGATCCGCACGGCTTCTGGTCCGTCGTGCTGATTACCGACTTCATTTGTTTCGCGATGCTTCCGTGGGTGCAAACGAGACCACCGCGAGCGCTCGAGGGAGAAGCGCCCTGGAACTCGGCGTTCCGCCGCTTCAACCTTCGGCTGCTCGGATCGACCAGCATTCAGGTCAACACTTTTCCAAGTGGTCATGCCGCCGAAGCGTTAGCCGCGGCGCTGCTGGTGATTGGCGGGCCGATTGCGATTCTGTTGGTGATGTGTGCGGGAGCGGTTGCCGTGTCGGCCGGCGCGGTGCTCGGCCGATATCATTATTTTGGCGACGCCTTGACCGGCTGGTTGGTCGCGCTGGGAGTGTGGCTGGCGCTGATGTAACGGAAACGAACTTACGGACTTCCGAACTCCCGGACTTCCGGCCTTCCCGACATGATTCTCAGCTTCACCTCAACTGCCTGACTTCCTTCGACGTTGCCGCGTATCCCTCGCTCAGCTGGAATCCTGTGAAGAGCGTGTCTGAATCTTCCTCCTCGAATCGGAATCCCTGCAGCCCTCGCAGATAGAGCCTCCGGTGGATCCAGAGCACGATTACGATCGTTGCGATCAGCGACAAGAAAATGACGAGCGCCCTCGGCCTGAAACGCTGCTGCAGAATTTCAAGTTCGAACCGTGCCGTCGTGAAGGCATAGAGGGTGAAGGCCGTAAGGTATAGCGGCCAGAGCGTCCTCGCCCTCGCCTTGCCGGGCAGATAGGTGCACGTGAACGGCAGCTTCGGCATGCGGATGAGGAGAATGTCCACGAGCAGCAAGCCCATGGCCGTGCACACGAGCGTGTGAATAAGGGCGGGCCTCAAGCCCCATAGTGCTCCGGCGCTGACAGCTGCGAAGATCGCTGACGGTAGAACGCCGGCCACGAACAACGCCAGGCGCACGCCTGCCATCGTGGACAGACGGTCGGAGGGTTCCGCCAGCCGCACCGCCCACCTGGCGCGCGGCTCGACGGGAATGGCAATCGCCACGCGGATGCCAATCAACGTGAGAAAGGACAGCACGAGCGGAGCCGCGAGCACCTCGAAGTTCGGCGACATGAATCCCGCGAGCCCGTGACGCAGAGCGAGCGGGACGACGCCGGAGCCGGCGAGCGCGAGAGCGACGCCAACGTAAATCGAGACCATCAGTCGATGGCTGCGACTCCGAGTCAGCGTGCGGAGTGTGAACTCGAACGCGGCGCGTGACATCGGGGTTCGGCACACCGTTCGCGTCAGCAGCGCGCGCAGTTTGCGCGCCCGTTGGCCGCCGCGGTCCACGTCGATCGACTCGAGAGCCCTGCGAGTCACGCGCCCATGCGTCGCGACGAACAACAGCACGGCGCCGGCGAACATACTTGCCACCGCCGCGATCGCCACAAGGGCCAGACGCGGCGCGCCTGCGACAGGCCGTCCGGCAAGGAGATCGTACAAGCCAAGAAACCACATTGACGGAAGAAGGCGACTCCACCCGCTGTTCAGGTCGGGCGCGATGACTCCTCCCATGCGCGGCAGGAAGAAAATCATCTGCAACAAGAGGGTCACGAAAAGGATCTGAAGCGCGACGGACAACCGATCGGCGGCGCGACGTCCGCCTACGTTCAACACCACGCCCTGCAGCACCATCAAGGTCGCAAACACAAACAGCCCGGCTAGCGTTGTCGACATGAAGTGCGCTATCACGCCGAGCACCATGTTTGCGGCGCCACCGAAAATCGCCATCATCGCCCCGTAGCCCAGGCTGGGAATGAGATTGATCCCTACGAGGAAGATTCCGCACAGCGCAGTGAGCGCGAGAAGTCGCGCGCCGATCAGGATCGAAGCGGGCACCGGCAGCGCCGTGAGGATGCGGGCGTCGCGACGATCCGGGAACATGCCGTCCCACGTCACGAGCGCGACCAGCCCAATTCCGGTCATTGACCACGTAATGAATCCCAGCCTGAACAGCATCAGTGCACGCGCCTGACGGTCAGTTCCCATATCCGCCATCGCGTACGCGAACTTGATTGGCAGGAGGAGCGGCGGACCGGCGAGCGCGGCCATGCTCCAGATCACAAGCTGCGCCTGGGGCAGGCCCTGCGGCATGAGGTCGCTTTCGAAGAAGCGCCCGAAGAACGTTCGCGCGAGCAGGAGGGCCCGAGACATGCCGTGCCCTTACAGGCGCATCACGGCCGCGAGATCCTTTGCGACACCATCGATGTCGGTTTCGATGACGAGCTGACGAAAGACTTGTTCGAGCGACGGCAGCTCGAGCAGGTCGCGCAAGCGAGAGACCGAGTCGTGCGCAACCACACGGCCGTCGTTGAGGATGATCACATCCGTCGCCACTTTCTCAACGCTCTCGAGCACATGGGAGCTGTAGATGATCATGCGCCCCTCCGCCGCAAGCGTCTGCACGAGACTCCTCAGCACCAGCGTCGTCGTCACATCCAGACCTGAATTCGGCTCGTCGAGAATGACAATGGCCGGGTTGTGCAGGAGCGCGGCGGAGATGAGGATCTTCTGGCGCATGCCCTTTGAGTAGGCGGAGAGAGGCGCGTGAACGTCGTCCATCAGATTGAAGAGCGTCAAGAACCCGTCGATCCGCGCCTGCAGCGCGCGCGGCTCCAGGCCGCGGAGCTGCCCGACCAGCGACAGGTATTCGGGACCGGTCAAGTAGGTATAGAGGACCGCTTCTTCGGGCACGTAGCCGATCTGCGCCTTGTAGCGGAGGAGGTCGTAGCGAACGTCCTCTCCATCGAGATGGACCGTCCCACCCGAGGGTTCCAGCAGCCCGGCCAGAATCGAAACCGTCGTGGATTTGCCTGACCCGTTAGGGCCAAGCAGCCCAAGGACACCGCCCGGTTTCAGGGAAAACGACACATCTCGGACGGCCGGGATGGCGGAGTAGTACTTGGTAACCGACCGTGCTTCAAGCATGCGGTTTAGGACACCACAGATGCGACTAAGTTCCAGTCGCATAGAATGCTCCGGATGCATGGCATTGTGCTCGTCCTCCACTCCTGGTTCCGCTGGGTGGTGCTCATCGCCGCCGTCGTGGTCGTCGTCCGGGCGATTACCGGTTGGCGAAGCGGCCGGCCGTGGACGCTCGCGGACGATCGGGCCGGATTGTGGTTTGGCGTCGC
>Ga0075420_100001557_pt1 | contig 19456 bp, 21 predicted proteins | sample SoiMetdeltSBSDD4_FD_75296 | JGI IMG/M metagenome (GOLD analysis project Ga0075420, IMG submission 75296) | Bulk soil microbial communities from a Populus tree surrounding site in Tennessee, USA - Soil MetaG P. deltoides SBSDD4 | ecosystem: Environmental > Terrestrial > Soil > Tree plantation... | reverse complement strand
CTAGCCCTCCGGCAGCGGCCGCGGCGGCCGCAGCCGCGGCACGATATCCACCGCCACGATCGCCGCCATGATCAGCACGGCGCCGACCCAGCCGGTCGCCGTGAGCCGCTCGTCGTTCAGGAGCCAGCCGAACAGGCCCGCGAAGGCGGGCTCCGACGCCAGGATGAGCGCGGTGCGCGCCGGCGGCGCGTGCTTCTGAGCGAACGACTGGACGAAGAAGCCGAGCGCGCTCGCGATCAGCGCGGTCACGATCAGCGCCGACCACACGGTGGCTCCCTCGGGCGGCTCGAGCTGCCCGGCGGCGGCACCGATCGCGAGCGAGACGAGGCCCACGACGCCGAGTTGGACTGCGAGCAGGGCACCCACGTCGTAGCGCCTGACCGCGCTCGCCGTCGCGAGGATGTGCGCGGCCAGGGAGATCGCGCACAGGAAGACGAGCCCGTCGCCCCGCAGGTCGAGGTCGCCGCCGGCGCCGGACAGCAGCCAGAGCCCGAACATCGCGACGCCCGCGGCCACCCAGGCGCTCACCGGAATCCGCTGCCGGAGGAACACAGCACCGAGCACCGGCGTCAGAACCACGAAGAGACCCGTGATGAACCCCGTATTCGATGCTGTCGTCTCCTCGAGGCCGAGCGTCTGGAACACGTAGCCGCCGGTGAGGAAGGCCCCCATCACGAGCCCGGCGCGCCAGCCCTCGGCCGGAAGCGTGCGCAGCCGCCTGTGAAACACGACCGCGACGATGAGCGCTGCCGGGATGAAGCGGTACGCGAGGAACGCCATCGTGGGCAGCTCGCGGATCGCGTCCTGAACCATCACGAACGTCAGCCCCCAGACCGACGCGATCCCTATCAGTGCCAGCTCCGAGAGCCGGCGCAGGGTCGTTTCGCTCATGCGCGGCGCGCGGCGGCGAGCCGCCGGCGTCCCTCGGGACACATCCGCCGCAGCGGGCACGAAGCGCAGGCGGGGTTGCGCGCAATGCATGTCCTGCGCCCGTGGCGGATCAGCAGCACGTGCAGCTCGTACGCCTCCTCCGGGCTGTCCACGAGCTTCAGCATCTCGTCATGCGCCTTCACCAGGCTGGTGCCCTCGGGCCACAGCCCGAGCCGCGTGCCGACCCGGTACACGTGCGTGTCCACGGGCACGTCCGGCCGGCCGTACGAGAACAGCAGCACGCACGCCGCGGTCTTGCGCCCAACGCCGGGGAGCTCACAGAGGTAGTCGCGGGCCTCCTCGAGCGGCGCCTCCTCCATCCAGGCGAGGTCGTCGTCGCCGAGGGCGCCCAGTATCTGCTTGATCCTCACCGCCTTGGTCGGTGCGAGGCCGCCAGGGCGGATGGCGTCCTCGACGTCGAGGACGGCGCCGTCACGGACCTCCGCCCACGACGAGAAGCGCTCGCGCAGGCGCGCATATGCCACGTCGCGGTTGCGGTCGTTCGTGTTCTGCGAGAGCACCGTGAGGATCAGCTCGTCCACGGGCGCTCGGTGGGGGCGCAGCACGGGGCGGCCGTACTCCCTGCGGAGCCGTTCGATGATCTTGCGAACCCTGCGGCGGTCGGCCATGGCCGCGTGATGGTATGAAGCGCGGCCTTGGAGGTCACGGAGCACAGGGCACAGGTCGGGGGGCTCGAGGTGAACTACCGGCAGGCGGGCGATGCGCCGATCCTCTACCTGCACGGCGTGCCGACCCATTCGCACGAGTGGATCCCGTTCCTCGAGCGCACTGGCGGGGTCGCCCCCGACCTGCCCGGCTTCGGGAAGTCCGCCAAGCCGGCCAACTTCGACTACTCGATCGAGGGCTACGACCGCTTTCTCGAGGCGCTCGTCGATCAGCTCGGGCTGGAGCGCTTCTCGCTCGTGCTCCACGACTGGGGCGCCGTGGGTCTCGCCCTGGCCCAGCGCATCCCGGAGCGTGTGGAGCGGCTGGTGCTCTTCTCGATCGTGCCGTTCGTGCCCGGCTTCCGCTGGCACCGTGTGGCCCGCGGCTGGCGCACACCGGGTGTGGGCGAGCTGCTGATGGGGATCACCACGCGCTGGGGCTTCCGGCGCGAGCTGCCCGGCGAGCTCGCGGACGTGGCCTACGACGCCTTCGACCACGGCACCCAGCGGGCGATCCTGAAGCTGTACCGCTCGGCCCCGCCCGACGTGCTCGCCAAGGCCGGCGAGCGGCTCGGGGAGATCAGCGCCCCGGCTCTGATCCTGTGGCCGGAGGACGACCCGTACATCGGCGCCGAATTCGGGCAGTTGGTCGCACACGCGCTGGGCGGAGAGACCGCGCTCGAGATGGTCCGCGGGGGTCACTGGCCGTGGCATCGGAACCCCGAGCTGGTCGACCGAGCGGCCGCCTTTCTAAAACGTTCCTAACTTATTAAGGGTATGCAGGTGTATGCAGCTCGCCGTCGATTGAATGGGGGTCGTGCGCGAGTTCCTCTCGAAGTCCATAGCCGGCGGTCTGTCCGCCGGGGTCGTGCTGCTCTGGTGGCCGGTCCTCTTCGAAGACGTAGACACCGTCACGTCGTGGTTCGTCCGCGGGGTGGCCTGGACCGTCCTCTTCGAGCTGCTGCTGCTGGCGCTGGTTCCGTTCGAGCGCGCACTCTGGGAGACCGCGCACGGCGAGACCATCACGCGCAGGATGGGGTACGCGGGCTCGCGCCTTCAGTCGGGCTCGCAGCGGCGCCGCGTCGGGCGGCTGAGCGCCGTGGCCACCGTGGCGGTGGCCGTGCCGGTCGCGCTGCTCGTGGCCGGACTCCATGAGCAGGCGCCCGCCCGGGCCGAGGCACCGGCGGTGAGGCCGATCAAGGTCGTGCGCGTGACCAAGGTCGTCCGTCCGGTGACCGTGAAGAAGGTGGTCGAGCGCGCACCGGTCTCCGGGCAGCCGGTGATCACAACGCCGGCGCCGGCCGCCCAGGCCCCCGTGCCGCCGCGCGTCACGGAGGATCCGGCGCCACGCACCGGCCGGACCGTCGTGGGAGACAGCGCGCCTACGCAAAGCGGACCGGAGGCACCGGCGGAGACCGCGCCTGACGGCGCTGGTGGCTGAGACGGCGACCTCCGATCGGTCCCGCGCGGTCGGCTAGCCTGTCTCTCTCGTGCTGCGCGACGCGCCGTCCGCCGTCTCCGCGCCGCCTTCCTCTCCAGTCCCGACGCGCGAGGAAACGGCGCCTCTTTCGCCACGGTCCGACCGCCGGCCGCCTCCGGCTGCCCCGTGGTACCGGCGCATCGATCCGTGGAAGGCCGCGCCGATCGTGGCTTCGCTCCTGTTCGCGGCCGTCTACCTGATCTGGCAGCCGCGCACCGTCGACCTGGCGGCTCACACCTTCCGCGCCGACCTGTTCGGCAAGGAGGGCTTCGCGATCTGGAACGGCCAGTGGTACGGCGGCCACCACACGCCGGCGTACAGCGTGCTGTCGCCGCCGCTGGCCTGGCTGCTCGGGCCGCCGCTCGCGCTGGCGCTGTCCGCGGTGGCGTCCGCCGCCCTGTTCCCGCCGCTCCTGCGCGGTTGGTTCGGGGACGAACGTGCCCGCTGGGGCGCGCTCTGGTTCGGCGCCGCCACCGCGACGCTGCTCTTCACCAGCCGGCTGCCGTTCGCGATCGGCGTGGCGTTCGGCCTCGCGGCGCTGCTGGCGCTCCAGCGCCGCCGCTACGGGCTCGCGATCCTGTTCGCGGTGCTGTGCCCGCTGGGCAGCCCGGTCGCCGGGCTGTTCCTCGCCATGGCGGGAGTGGCGTACGCGATAGCCGAGCGACTCGACCGCGCCAAGCGCTCGGAGGGCCTAGCGATCGCGGCCGCCGCCTTCTTCCCACCGGTATTCATGGCGTGGGCCTTCCCCGAGGGCGGCTGGGCTCCCTTCCCGACCTCCGCCTACATCCCGATCCCGGTGTTCGCGGTCGCGTGCCTGATCGTCCTGCCGCGCGAGCAGACCGCCCTGCGCTGGGGCGCCGCCCTCTACGGGCTGGGCGCCACGCTCGCGCTCGCGCTGGAGACGCCGATGGGCGGAAACGCCGTGCGCCTCGGCGCGCTGTTCGGCGGACCGGTGCTGCTGTGCGCGCTCTGGGGGCGGCCCTGGACCAAGCGCTTCTGGGCGCTGCCGGTGCTAGCAGCCGGATTCGCCGCGCTCGCGTTCTGGCAGTGGTCGCCCGCGGTGCGCGACGTGATCAAGTACCTCGAGGACCCGGCCGCGAAGTCCGACTACTTCACTCCCCTGAAGGAGTTCCTCTTCAGGCTGCCCGATCAGCGCCGCATCGAGATCCCCTTCACGCGCTCGCACTGGGAGGGCTCCGAGGTGGCGATGGACCAGGCGCTGGCGCGCGGCTGGCTTCGGCAGTTGGATACGAAGTTGAATCCGATTTTCTATCGCGACGGGTTGAACCGCTTGACGTATGCGAGTTGGCTGGCGGATAACGCGGTGCGCTATGTGGCGTTGCCGTCGGCGAAGCCGGACAAGAGCTCGTATGGCGAGCGGGCGCTGATCGAGAAGGGGTTGCCGTATCTGCGGCTGCGCTGGAAGTCGGACGACTGGCGTGTCTACGAGGTGCTGTTGCCGGCGCCGCTTGTGATCCCGCAGAAGCGCGCGCGGATCGTGCTCGAGCAGTTCCAGTCCGACGAGCTGTTGTTGGATGTGAAGCGGCCCGGCGAGGCGATCGTGAAGGTGCGCTGGACGCCGTACTGGTTCGCCTCGCATGCGTGTGTGGAGCCGTATGGGGACTGGACCAAGGTGATCGCCAAGGAGGAGGGCTTCGTGCACATGTCGACCCGCTTCGCGCCCGAGCGGCTGTTCTCACGCGGCCGCCGCTGCGACGATTCCACTGGCTAGCCGAGCCAGCTACGCTAGACGCCCGTGCCCCGTTCCCACCCGCTCCTGGTCCAGCTGGCTCGGGTCTGGCGCCTGAGTGGTCGTTGGCTGCCCAACGGATGGCTCGACGCCATCCGCCAGCTCGCGCTGTTCGCCGGCGCGTACTACCTGTACCGCATCGTCCGCGGCATCGTGGACGGGCAGGCGGTGCTCGCGTTCGAGAACGCGCGCAACCTCGTGGATGCCGAGCGCGCCCTCGGGCTCTTCTTCGAGCCCGGGCTTCAGGCTTGGGCGGAGGGCCAGGAGTGGCTACTCACGTTCGCCAACTGGATGTACGTGAACTCGCACTTCGTAATCACCACGACCTTCCTGATCTGGCTCTACATCGCGCGCAACCACGCCTACTACTTCGTGCGCAACATGTTCCTGGTGGCGATGGGGCTCGCGCTCGTGGGCTACGTGGCATACCCCACCGCGCCGCCGCGCTTCATGCCCGAGTGGGGCTTCAGCGACTCGGTGGCCCAGTTCGTCGGCGAGAAGGCGGACCAGAGCGCGAACGTGCTCTACAACCCGTTCGCAGCCGTGCCAAGCATGCACGTGGCGTTCGCGCTCATGATCGCCATCCCGGCGATCTTCCTCGTCAAGCACCGCGTCCTGAAGGTCCTGTGGGCGTTCTACCCACTGGTCGTGACCTTCGTCGTGATGGTCACCGCCAACCACTTCTGGCTCGACGCCGCGCTCGGCGCGCTCGTCGCGGCCGTCTCGGCCTACGCGGCCAGCGCGGCCTTCGCGCGCGCACGGCCCGAGGCCTGGGCCTGGCGCACCGCCGGGGCCAAGGCACACGCGTGAGCGACGAGGTCCGCGAGCGGCCGCGCCGGGTGCGCGCCCGGAACGGCCGCGAGGGAGCCCGTTCTGCCGGCGAGATGCGCGCCCTCGCCCGCGACCGCCTGATCGAGTCCAGGCTCACCCCCAACGCCATCTCGATCACGGGCCTCATCGGCAACCTGATCGCAGCCGTCCTGATCCTCGAGCACCACTTCGTCCTCGCCGGCGTCGCCTTCATCCTCGGCTCGCTCTGCGACATGTTCGACGGGCGCTACTCGCGCATGTCCGGCAAGGGCACCCCCTTCGGGGCCTTCCTCGACTCCACGCTCGACCGCGTCGAGGAGGGCGTCGTCCTCGCGGCCGTCGCCGTCTGGTTCGCCCAGGACGGCAACGACCTCGCCGTGGGCGCCACGGTGCTCGCCGTGGTCGGCTCGTACATGGTCAGCTACACCCGCGCTCGCGCGGAGGCGCTGGGCGTGGGCGGCAAGGTCGGGATCGCTTCTCGCGCGGTCCGGGTAGTGATCCTCTCAGCGGGATTGGTGTTCGCAGCAGGCGAGCTTGTGCCAGACTTCGACCTGCTCGAGCCGGCGATCTACCTGATGGCCGTGCTCACAGTGTTCACCACGCTTCAGAGGGTGCTCCACGTCCGTCGGCAGCTCGCCGGCGGAGCGGGCACCGTGTAACCCAAACGACCTTGGCGGGTGTGTTCCTCTCGATGACTGATTCGACAACCTCTTCCAACGGCGGCTCGCGCTACCAGACCGACAAGGTCCGAGTCGCCATCATCGGCGTCGGCAACTGCGCCTCCTCCCTCGTGCAGGGAGTCGAGTACTACAAGGACGCCGATCAGAACGAGTCCGTGCCGGGCCTCATGCACGTGGACCTCGGCGGCTACCACGTCAGCGACATCGAGTTCAGCGCCGCCTTCGACATCGACGCCGACAAGGTCGGCAAGGACCTCTCCGAAGCGATCTGGGCGGGCCAGAACAACACGATCAAGTTCGCCGACGTGCCGAACCTCGGCGTCAAGGTCCACCGCGGCATGACGCACGACGGCCTCGGCAAGTACCTCAAGGAGAAGATCACGAAGGCGCCGGGTGAGACCGACGACATCGTGCGCATCCTCAAGGAGACGAAGACCGACGTGGTCGTCTCCTTCCTGCCGGTTGGCTCCGAGCAGGCCACAAAGTGGTACGTGGAGCAGATCCTCGAGGCCGGTTGCGGGTTCGTGAACTGCATCCCGGTGTTCATCGCGAGGGAGCACTACTGGTCGACCCGCTTCGAGAAGGCCGGGCTGCCGGTGGTGGGCGACGACATCAAGTCGCAAGTCGGCGCCACGATCGTCCACCGCATGCTCGCCCGCCTCTTCCACGAGCGCGGCGTCGAGATGAAGCGGACGTCGCAGCTCAACGTCGGCGGCAACATGGACTTCTACAACATGCTCGAGCGCGAGCGCCTGGAGTCGAAGAAGATCTCCAAGACGAACGCCGTGACCTCGATCATGGGCCACGAGCTGCCGAAGGACGACGTCTACATCGGCCCCTCGGACTACGTGCCGTGGCTGACCGACCGCAAGTGGGCGCACATCCGGCTCGAGGGCGAGGCCTTCGGCGACGTGCCGCTCACGATCGAGGCGAAGCTCGAGGTCTGGGACTCGCCGAACTCGGCGGGCATCGTCATCGACGCGGTTCGCTGCTGCAAGCTGGCACTGAACCACGGGCTCGGCGGCCCGATCACCGGCGCCTCCGCGTACCTGATGAAGTCGCCGCCCGAGCAGCACCCGGACCCGGTCGCGCGCGACATGGTCGAGGAGTTCATCGCGGAGTACGGCGGGGCACCGAAGCTACCCGGCCAGAAGTCCGCGCCCGCCGAGCCCAAGACCGAGACGACGATCGACACCTAGGGCATTTCGCTGGGCTCGGGTGCTTCGAGCACCTCGGCCCGTGCGTAGTGCCCGACGGCGTCGAAGCTCCGCTTCGCGTGGAGGCCGCGGCGTAGGTCGCAGTCGGCGGTGAGGATCCCCTCCTCGTCGTAGAGCGGGCCGGCTATCACCTGGCCGGACGCCGGCTCCACGATCACGGCCCCGCCGCGCCCGTAGACCTCCTTGTCGGGGAGGTCCACTGGGAAGTCGGACGGGAACGCGGAGCGCGGGATGTACTGCGGCACCGACACCACGTACGCGCCGGACTCGATGGCGATGTGACGCATGCTCGCGAGCCATCCGTCCGAGTCGTCCGCCGTCGGCGCCACCCATATCTGAGGTCCGCCCTGGTACACCGCCCAGCGCGCCAGGGGCATGCGGTTCTCCCAGCAGATCAGTCCGCCCACCCGGCCTACCGGCGTGTCGACCACGGCCAGGTCGTCTCCGGCGCCGATGCCGTGGAAGAGTCGCTCGTGGTGAGTCGGCATGAGCTTGCGGTGCTTCCACGCCAGCCCCTCAGGGCCGACGAGCAGCATGGTGTTGTACAGCGTGCCGGGACGCTCGGACTCACGCTCGTTCACGCCGATCACGCAGTGCACGCCGTGCTCGGCGCATGCGTCGGCGAGCCGGTCCACGAGCGGACCGGGCACGTCCACGGAGCTCTCCCACATTCGCTCCCAAAGCACGTCGAAGCCGCCGAACCCCGCCGCGGCTCGCGCCCAGACGTTCGACGGGTAGAGCGAGACGAACGTTTCAGGCAGAACCGCCAGCTCCGCGCCCTGCGCCGCCGCGTCCCCGATCAGCCCGATGGCCTTCGCCACGCTCGCCTCGGCATCGAGTATCACGGGTGTGGCCTGAATCGCCGCGACGCGCGTGGTGCGGAACTCGGTCAAATCGAGGCGATCGTATCCTGCGCAGGGTGCCCTTCTCGATAGCGCAGGTCACTCCGTGGCCCTGGGAGCAGCACCACGAGGTCAACCGCTTCGTGGAACGGCTCTCTGATGAGCTGTGCGCACGCGGGCACCGCGTGGTCGTGGTCGCGCCGTCGGACTCACGCGAGCTGGTACGCGAGGGCCGCGCCACCGTCAGGGCGATGCGGTCGAACCCGGACGCCCTCTGGGGCGAGCCGGGCTGCGCGTCGATGCTCGCCGTGGGCCAGTCGCTGCCGTTCCGGCGCGGCGGCTCGGTGTCGCTGCCGCTCGACGTGTCGCGCACGATGGAGGAGCTCCTCGAGCTCGCCGAGCTCGACTTCATGCACGTGCACGAGCCATTCGCACCCAGCGCGGCGTCGGCTGCGCTGCGCCACTCGCGCGCTCTGAACGTGGGCACCTTCCACTCGACGACCGAGCGCTTCGTGTCGACCCAGGTTGCGCGCAAGGTCGTGGAGCTCCTGTTCGGCCGCCTCGACGGCCGCACCGCAAGCTTCGCGGCCACCCGCGACCTGGTCGAGCGCTACTTCCCCGGCGACTACACGGTGATCCGCCCGGGCGCGGACCTCCAGGCGCGCACCGCGGAGAAGGAGGGCCCGCCGGAGATCGTGTTCTCGGACGAGGAAGAGCGCGGGGCGCTGCGGCTGTTCCTGCGCGCCCTCCGCCGTTTGCCCACCGACCTCGACTGGCGCGCGACCATCTGGTTGCGCGACCCAGCGGCCACCACGGCGCCCACGCTGTCGCGCCGCATGCGCGAGCGCGTGACGCTGGCGGGGCCCGCCGACGGGTCCGAGGCGCAGTTCCTCGCCCGCGCCACCATCGCCGTGGCCGCCTCGGCCGGCATTGCGCCGGCGCCGCAGCTCGTGCTGCGCGCCATGGCCGGCGGGGCCGTGCCGGTGGTCTCGCGCCTGCCGCAGTACGAGGAGCTCCTGCGCGAGGGCGAGCTCGGCCCGCTGTTCGAGCCGCGGGACGCCCTCACCCTCTCGGCTCAGCTCGAGCGGCTGCTCCGCGACCCGAAGCTCGTGTCCGGCTACACCGAGTCGATAAATGCGGCCCGGCCGGACATCGAGTGGTCCCGCGTCGCGGACGAGTTCGAGGAGCTCTACGAGCGAATCGCCGCGCGCCGTCACGACGCGAACGGCGCGCCGCAGCTGCGCAAGAAGCTCGGCAGCCGCGACTTCATCCACGTGGACCTTCACATGCACACGGACCACTCGCCCGACTGCGCGACCCCGGTCGACACGCTGCTCGACACCGCGAAGCGGGTGGGACTCGGCGCGATCGCGGTGACCGACCACAACGAGATCTCCGGAGCGCTCGAGGCGCGCGAGCGGGCCAACGGGATCAAGGTGATCGTGGCCGAGGAGGTCAAGACGGCCGACCAGGGCGAGGTGATCGGGCTCTTCATCGAGAAGAAGATCCCGCGCGGCATGACTCTCCAGGAGACGATCGCGGAGATCCGCCGCCAGGGGGGCCTCGTCTACGTGCCCCACCCCTTCGACCGTATGCATGCGGTCCCCGACTACGAGCACCTGCTCGACGTGGTGGAGGACATCGACGCGATCGAGGTCTTCAACCCGCGCGTGGCCTTCTCCGCCTTCAACGAGGAGGCGGCCCGCTTCGCGGCCAAGTACCGGATCGTCGCGGGCGCGGGGTCGGACAGCCACGTCGCGCAGGGGCTCGGCTCGGTGAAGATCCGGATGCGCGACTTCGACGGTCCCGAGGAGTTCCTCGAGTCGCTGCGCGACGCTGACATCGTCCGGAAGCGACAGTCGCTCCTGTACGTCCAGGCGCTGAAATTCCTCCAGACGCGCGGCAAGAAGTGATGCGCCCGAAAGGAGGGGAGCCAGCGCCGTCAAAAGCCAGTGGCCAGGTGCCGGCAACTGACGACGAGATTCGCGAGAAGTACCTGGAGCGAGCGATCCGTGAGCTGAATCAGCTCACCCGGGAGATCCAGAGCTGCGAGCTTTGCCCGCGCGGCAACCTCATGCCCGTGCTCGGGTCGGGGCACCCGCAGGCCGACATCATGCTGCTCAAGTTCGCCCCGGTGCCCTCGGAGATCGAGGAGGGCGTGGCGTTCTACGGACGAGCCGGCAGCGCGCTCATGAAGAGCTTCAAGCGCCTCGGCATCGACCCGCTGGCCGTGTACGGCACGGTGTTCGTGAAGTGCCCGGTGCACGACACGGACGAGTCGGCGCCGGCGTGCCGTGAGCGCGTGCGGGAGGAGATCGCGATCGTGCAGCCCCGGATCGTCGTGGTGATGGGCGACGAGGCCCTCGAGGAGCTGAACGACCTGCGTGTGCCACTCGGGCGCCAGCTCGACTGGAAGCCGGGCGAGATCCAGCGCCTCACGCCCTCGATCGAGGCCCTCACTGTGCCGGACATCGACCGCTCACTCGACGACGAGCAGGCGAAGCGCGAATTCTGGGCGGCGTTCCGCGCGCTCGGCGAGTGGTACGCGGACTTCCCGCCGTACTAGGCGCCTAGAGCCGCGGCCCGGTGAACCAGGTCTCGCTCCAGGCCGACCAGCCCGACGGGATCCACACCTTGTGCTGGAGCACGTTGTTCGCGCCGCGGACCCAGACGTCGATGCGCTTCGAGTTGGCCGAGACCGCCGCTGGGGCCGAGATGGTGGCGCCGCCCAGAGAGCTCCAGGCCGACCAGCCCGCACCGTCGTTGAAGCTGCGGTAGATCCCGCCGTCCGCGCCACGGACGAACAGGTCGAGCCTGTCGGTGCCCCGCGACGCCACGGCGGGCGCGGACGTCGCGACCCCGCCGACGCTCGTCCACGGGCTCCAGGACGTGGTCCATGTCCTGCGCCAGATCGCGGAGTCGCCGCCGCGGACGAAGACATCGACCTTGCCGGTCGCGTTCGAGATCGCCGCCGGCGCGGACGTCGCTCCACCGGGAGGTGCTCCGATCGAGGCCCAGGCGGCCGACCACACCGACCCGTCTCGGTAGCGGTGGTAGATGGAGTTGTCCGCGCCGCGCAGGAACACGTCGACGATCGACGTGCCGCGTCGCGTCGAGGCTGCAGGGCTCGCGTAGGTCATCCCTCCGAGCGAGCCCCAGCTGCCCCACGTCGTGCCGTTGTAGCGACGCTGCCAGATCGCGTTGTCGGTACCTCGGACGTAGAGGTCGAGGCGCTTCGCGGCCGGCGCCGCAACCGCCGGGCTTGACGACGTGGCGCCGCCGAGCGAGGCGGTGCTCGACCACGGTCCCGGCGGCTTGGTGGAGCCATCCCACGACCTGCGGTAGATCGCCTCGTCGTCACCGGTCCCGCGCCAGAACACGTCCAGCCGCGAAGAGGCCCACGAGGCAGCGCCGGGCGACTGGTCGTAGCACGCTGCGTCGTTCTGGCGAGCGGCAAGGCACCACGTGTACCAGGCCGGCCGCCGCTTTCCGCAGGCCGTGACGAGCGCGGTGTCCCAGGGGTTGGGGTACGCCTGGCAGGTCGGGGCGCTTATGTCCGTGTCCTGGCGCACGTGGTAGTAGCTCAGGCGGGTGATCCGGTCGTGTGACGCCAGCCCCGCGCCCGTGTCGACGATCCACTTCACCTGATCGTCCTGTTGAGCCTCGGTCTGGCCGGGGACGCGCGAGTCGTCCAGGTGCGAGCCGGCCTCGGTGACCCAGATCGGCAGGGCGGCGCCCTTGGTGGCGCCCAGGGTGAAGACCAGGTCGTCGGTGCTCAGGAGGCTCTTGAACCTGACCGCGCCGTGGGTGTGCCACGAGACTGCGCTCCCGAACTCGCCACCGGCGCGGTCGAACAGCTTCACATAGCGCTCCACGAAAGAGGTGCCGTCGAGATGGCGCTTGAGCGTGCCGTCCGAGTTGTAGTGGTCGTTGAAATCGGGCGACAGCAGCTTGTCGGTGGGGTAGCGCTCCTCGAGATACTGCTTCAGCCGCACGGAGAAGCTCGCGACCATGGATGCGCCCGAGGGCGTGAAGGTCCACCCCTTGAGGCCGGGCTCGTTCACGGGGCTCCACCACTCGACGTCGGCGGCGAACCTGTCAATGAACGGCGCCACCTGGTCGATCCACGCCTGGGCGGTGAGCGGCACGCCCTGCCAGTTCTGCGGCGGCACCGAGAACGAGACCGCGATCTCCATGCCGCCGGGGGTGCGGGCAGCGGCGTTCGCCTCGTCGATCTTCGCCTGGATCTGCGAGCGGTAGCCAGGGTCACCCAGCTGATCCCACGCCGCGATCAGCCGGTACGAGCTCGGCGTGAGCTCGTCGAAGCTCTCGTCGATGGAGATAGCGGGCACGTGGAAGTCGTCCGAGAGGCCCCAGCCGTCCGGCCCCACGTCAGCCGACGCCGACGCCGGCACTGCGGCGAAGACGAGGGCCACGAGCACGCGGCCTGCGATCCGTGCGAGCAATTGACCCTCCTTGGGGCGCAAGAGAGCTTTTGGGGGAGTGGGGCACGTCCACGTTCTCATGGAACTGCGTGAGCGCAAGCGCTACGCTCGACCCATGAGCGCCGAGGCACGCGTTCTCGTCGTCGCGAACCGCACTGCAGAGTCACCTGAGCTCCTGGACGCGCTCCGCACACGCACCATGCAAGGTCCCTGTCAGTTCACCCTCCTGGTGCCGTCGACGCCTCACGGCATCGCCTGGGCGGCGGACATGCACGGCGCCGGCGAGGAGGCCGAGGAGCACCGCAAGGCCTTCGTCGAGGAGCTGCGCGTGGAGGGCCTCAACGTCGGCGACGCCAAGGTCGGCGACCCCGACCCGCTCGCCGCCATCCAGGACGAGTGCAACTTCAGCGAGTACGACGAGCTGATCGTCTCGACGCTCCCGCTTCATATATCGAAGTGGCTGCGGGTGGACCTCCCGCGCAAGGCGAAGGCCGCCACCGGGCTGCCCGTGACGCACGTGGTCGGAAGCGAGGGCTGATGGACCTGGAGGAACACTCGGGCGTCGACCCGGTTATCGAGCGCACCTGCGCGGAGTGCGGCACCAAGCTGACCGAGCAGGAGATCCGCGCGTCGCTCGACACGGGCGGCCCGTTCCTGTGCACGGTGCACGCAAACGAGGAAGTCGGGCTCGACGAGGACGTGGCGGGCTAGCTGCGCTCCAGCAGCGCGACGCACTCGATGTGCGGCGTCTGCGGGAACATGTCCACCGGGCGCACGGTCTTGAGCCCGTAGCCGCCGTCGTCCACGAGCTGCCGCGCGTTCGGCGCGAGCGTGGTCGGGTTGCAGGAGACGTAGACGATCCGCTGCGCGTCGGCCTCGATGATCCGGCGCACCACCTTCTGCGAGAGCCCGGCGCGCGGCGGGTCGACCACGATCACGTCGGGGCTCCCCGACTGCTCGAGCAGCTCGCGCATCACGAGGCGCACGTCGCCGGCGAAAAAGCGCGTGTTGTCGATGCCGTTCAGTGTCGCGTTCTCGATCGCGTCGCGCACCGCCTCCTCCACCAGCTCGACCCCCCAGACCTCGCCGGCGTCCAAAGCCAGCGCCAGCGCGATCGTCCCGATCCCGCAGAAGAGGTCGAGGATCTTCTCGCGGCCGCTCAGGCCGGCGAGCTCGGCGGCCGTGCCGTAGAGGCGCTCGGCCATCTCGGTGTTGGTCTGGAAGAACGCGTCCGGTGAGATCCGGAACCGCAGTCCCGCCAGCTCCTCCTCCAGCACCGCGGGCCCCTTGACCACCTGCGTGTCCCCGCCGCGCGTGGTCTCGGCCACGCCCTCGGCGCGCGTCCACAGGAACGAGTCGGCGGGAGTCGCGGCGGCCAGCTCGGCCACGCGGAACTCGGACCCCGGGCTCGTGACGATGCGGGCCTGGACCTGTGCCGTGCGGCGGCCCTCGCGCACCACGAGGTTGCGGAGCACGCCCGTCTGCGTCTCCCGGTCCCACGCGGTGAGGCCCTCCGCCCGGCACCAGGCCTTGACCGCCTCGCGCACCTCGTTGATGCGCTCGGAGGCGAGGATGTCGTCCTGCACGTCGTCGATGACGTCGAAGCGCCCGGCGCGGTGGAATCCCAGAACGAGCTCGCCGTACTCGTCCGTGCCGAACGAGTACTCGAGCTTGTTGCGGTAGCGCAGCCTCTGCTCGGCCGGAATGATCCGCTCGACCGGCGGGTCCTCGAAGCCGCCGATGCGAGACAGCGCGTCGCGCACCTGCGACTCCTTCTCCTCCAGCTGCCGCTCGTACGGGAGCACCTGCCAGGGCGCGCCCGGGTGCGGGGCCACCGGCTCGACGCGCTCCGGGCTGGGCTCGAGCAGCTCGACCAGCTCCGCCTCGGCCCAGGAGCGCTTCGACTTCCCGATCCGCGCGAGCACGCGGTCGCCGGGCACCGCTCCGCGGACGAAGACGACGTAGCCGCTCTCGGTGCGCGCGACCCCGGCCCCGCCATAGGCGAGACGGTCGATCGTCAGCTCGAGCTCGTCACCCCTGCGGGGACGCGGACGTGTGGTTGCCTGGGCGCCTTCCACGACGCCCTATGGTCGCAGGCCGGGCCCGAAGACCCGACGGGCGTCAGCGGAGCTTCGACTCGATCGAGTTCAGGACGGTCTTGCGGTTCGCGTTGCGGCGCTCGTAGTCGCGCACCTTGCGCAGCTCCGCCGGCGTGAGCCCGCTGAGGCGGGTCACCACCTGATCCGCCGTAAGGTCGTCGTACGCGGTTATGGGGAAGTTGGGGCCCACTCCCGCCGCTCGCCTGGCGCGATCCGCCTGCGCGAGCGCCGGTGAGGCCGCGCGCACCGCGCGGCTGCGAGCGCCGGAAGCCTGCTTGCGCGCTCCTCCGACCGCGCCGCCGGCGCGCTTGCGGACGCCCGAGGTGCGCCCCTCGACCTCGCTGCGCCCGCGGTTGAGCAGCCCCTCGAGATCCTTGAGCACGTCGTTCGTCTGCTTGCGTCCCCTCTGGAGCAGGCTCGTGGCGAGCCCCTGGGCGTCGGCCGAGGTCATCCGGCCGCGATCCACCGCCTCCTCGAGCGCCTCCTCGATGCGCTGGCGACTGAGGAGCACCATCTCCATCGGGCCGATCAGGTTCTTGCGCAGGGCCTCGCGGAACTCCGCGACGGTCTTGGCCTCGACCCCGGCCTTCTTGGCAGGCCGCGACGCGGTGCGCGCCGTGCTCTTGGCTGCCTTGCGCGCCTTCTGCTGGCGACCGCGAGCCTGACCGCCCTTCTTCGCGGCGGCCTTGCGCCTGGTCGCGGAAGCGGAGCCCGACGAGCTGCTGCGGCTACGCGACGAGGCCGCCGACGACCGGCTGGTCGACGAGCGCTTGCTCGCCGCGCTCGACCGCTTGGACCCACCGCTCGACTTGCCTGTGCTCCGTCGCTCCGCCATGTCGCTCCCTCTCGTGTGCCCCGAACTCGTGGTTGGACTCTTCCCGGGTTGGACTCTTCCCGCAAAACCCGACTATCTCACTTCACAACCTGCGACGACCCCACATCCCAGCGCGCTACGACGGGTGCGTGGTCGGATGGCCGCAGGCGCCGGCCGTCGGACTGCGGCAGCTCGCGATCCTCCGGCGGCAGCCGGCGCGGCGGCTCCACCACCTCGACGCCGCGGGCCAGCAGGTGGTCGATCGCATTCGGGCCGGTGGGCTCGCCGAGCCCGAAGCGCTCGCGCAGCTCGACAAACGGAAACGGGTCGCGCGCGGGGCGCAGGTTCAGGTCGCCACCGAAGACCAGCGGCTGGCCCTCGGACCACTCGATCGCGGCGGACGCGGCGGCCAGGACCTCTGCGGTGGCCTTCTGCGGAAGCCCTGCCGAGGCGTGCAGGTTGGCGAAGCAGACGGTCTCCCCAGCCGGGAGCTCGACGCGGGCCCACAGCATCGCCCGGCGCTCGGGACGGAGCGTCAACGTCATCCGGCGCTGCTCGACCACCCGCCCCGGCCCGCGCACGAGCAGCTGGTTCGAGCCGCCCTCCCACGAGGCGATCAGGTCGGGGTTCGCCCAGGCCGCCAGGCGCTGGAGCGGCGGCACGACGTTGCGGGAGGTGAACGCGCGCGCGCCTTCCGCGCCCGTCCGCCGCCTGAAGCCGCGGAACCAGAGCGGCGGTGCCTCCTGGAGCAGCGCGACGTCCCACTCGTGACCGGCGAGCCAGCCGGCGAACTCGCTGAACAGCGAGCGGTTCACCTGCACGTGTGTCTCGTTGCGCTCGGTCACGCGCAGCAGGCGCGAGCGCGGCGTGAAGAGCGCCTTGTCGGGCGGGAAGTCCCGGCCGTGGTAGAGATTCCAGCTGAGGACTCGCATTGGCGAAGCACTTCCTGACCGGAGAGGAGCTTACGGCCGCTGAGCAGCGGCGGCTCCTGGATAGGGCGATCGAGCTCAAGGCCGATCGCCTGTCCTCGCGCGCGCTCGACGGCAAGAGCGTCGCGCTCGTGTTCGACAAGCCGTCCACCCGCACCCGCGTGTCGTTCGAGACCGGCGTGTACGAGCTCGGCGGCCACCCGCTGATCCTGCGCCAGGGCGAGCTCCAGATGGCGCGCGGCGAGTCGCCGCGCGACGTGGCGCTCGTGCTGTCGAGGATGGTCCACGCGATCGGCATCCGCACCGGACCGCACGAGACCGTGACCGAGCTGGCGGAGCACTCCTCGGTCCCCGTGATCAACATGCTCACGCAGGAGCACCACCCCTGCCAGGCGCTCGCGGACCTGATGACGCTGCTCGAGCGCTTCGGAACGCTCGAGGGGCTGAAGCTGGCGTACGTGGGCGACGGCAACAACATGACCCGCTCGCTCCTGCTCGCAGGACGGCTCGCGGGCGTGGAGGTGGCCGTGGCCTCACCTCCGGAGCTCTCGCTGCCGGAGGCGCCGGGCGTGGAGCCGGCAGAGGCGGTGCAGGGCGCGCACGCCATCTACACGGACGTATGGGTGAGCATGGGCGACGAGGCCGACGCCGACCGGCGCCGCGAGCTGCTCGCGCCCTACCGCATCGACGCCGATCTGCTGGCGCAGGCACGCGACGACGCCGTCGTGCTGCACTGCCTACCGGCTCACCCCGGCGAGGAGATCACCGAGGACATGCTCTACGGCGAGCGCTCGGCGGTATGGGACCAGGCGGAGAACCGCCTGCACGCCCAAAAGGCACTTCTCGAACATCTACTGTTCAGCACATGACCAAACTCCTCGCGCTGATCCTTGCCTGCCTCGCCCTCGGCCTCGTCGCGGCCGGCTGCGGCGGTGACGATGACGACGACGGAGGCGGCGGCGGAGGCGCGAGCACCACCGAGGAGCCTGCCGGCGGCGGCACTCAGGTGTCGATGAAGAACATCCAGTTCGCCCCCAAGGACCTGAGCGTGAAAGCCGGCGAGACGATCACCTTCACGAACGACGAGGCGGTCGCGCACGACGTGCACAAGACCTCGGGGCCGGGACCGGACTTCGCGTCGGGACCGACGGGCGGCATGCAGGAGGGCGACACCTTCAAGCTGACGCTCGACGAGCCCGGCAAGTACGACTACGTCTGCGACGTGCACGCGCCGGGCATGGCCGGCACGATCACCGTGAAATAGGTCCGGGGGCTCACGCCCCCGGTCCCCCGCGGCACGCTGGCCGGCCGGCTAGGGTCGGCGCCTCAGTCCAAAGCCGCGCAGCATCAGCAACGCGGCCTCTCCAAGGCCGCCCCGCGCGGGGAGCAGGCCGAGCTGCGTGGCCGCGTCGTAGAGGTCGAAGAAGCCGCGCGCCCGGCGGACCGAGCCGTCCACGAGCTCGAGGTAGTGCAGTCCGTGCAGGGTCACGAAGCGGTCGGTGGCCGGCAGGGCCTGGCCGATGTCGGCCTGGTGCGTGCCGAGCGCTCGCCACGGCACGCAGGCGTGGGTGCCGCGCACGAGCGGCGGCGCCGTGGCCTCGAGCCTCAGGTCGGGGAACGCGTGCCGCAGTCCGGCCGCGTGGGAGTCGAGCGCCTCGACCCCGCGCAGGAGGTCCACCGCCACCGGGTCCTCGTAGGTCACGTCCGGCGTGCAGCAGGACTCGAACCCGGAGCCCTCCCAGGCGGAGCGCCAGCGGTCGGCCAGCGCGTCCACCGCACCGCGCTCGAGCTCCCTGCTCACGGGCTGCTGGGGAGCTCGGCCACGCCCTGCTCCGGGGAGGACGCCCGCGCGTACAGCCGCCGCGGGATGCGGCCCGCCTCACGCGCCTCGTAGCCGGCCTCGACCGCCTTCCGCATCGCGCGCGCCATCGCGGGTGGATCCGCTGCGCGGGAGATCGCGCTGGCGAGCAGCACCGCGTCGCAGCCCGCCTCCATCGCCAGCGCGGCGTCCGAGGCGGTGCCCACGCCGGCGTCGAGGATCACCGGCACGCGCGCCTGCTCCACGATCAGGCGCAGGTTGTACGGGTTGTTGATCCCCATGCCGCTCCCGATCGGCGAGCCGAGCGGCATCACCGCCGCGCAGCCCGCGTCCTCGAGCCGGCGGGCAAGGATCGGATCGTCGTTGGTGTAGGGCAGTACCGTGAAGCCGTCGGCCACCAGCTCCTCGGCGGCCACCAGGAGCTCGGCCGGGTCGGGCAGCAGCGTGCGGTCGTCGCCGATCACCTCGAGCTTCACCCAGTCCGTCTCGAGCGCCTCGCGCGCGAGCCTTGCCGTGGTCACCGCCTCGCGCGCCGTGAAGCAGCCCGCGGTGTTCGGCAGGACCTCGACCCCGGCGCCCTCCAGCACCTCGATTATCGAACCGCGCGCGCTCGGGTCCACCCGCCGCATCGCCACCGTGGCGAGCTCCGCGCCGGACTCGCGCGCAGCCTCCGCCATCACCTGGAGGTTGCGGAAGCCGCCCGTGCCCAAGATCAGGCGCGACTCGAGCGGGCGGCCTGCGATCTCGAACACGCTCACGCTCCTCCCTGCACCGCGTGCAGCACCTCGAGCTGCTGGCCGTCGCGCACCTCGGTGGTGGCCCACTCGCCGCGCGGCACCACCTCGCCGTCCACGGCCACCGCCACGCCGCGCCCATCGGGCGCCCCCGTGGCGCGCACGGCCGCCTCGACGGTCACGGGGCCGTGCAGCTCACGCGGCTCTCCGTTGAGAGTCACGACCGTCACGCGGACACCGCC
>Ga0075420_100001556_pt1 | contig 19473 bp, 22 predicted proteins | sample SoiMetdeltSBSDD4_FD_75296 | JGI IMG/M metagenome (GOLD analysis project Ga0075420, IMG submission 75296) | Bulk soil microbial communities from a Populus tree surrounding site in Tennessee, USA - Soil MetaG P. deltoides SBSDD4 | ecosystem: Environmental > Terrestrial > Soil > Tree plantation... | reverse complement strand
GACGGCGACAATGGTACGGGGCTGCTCGGCCGAGGCGTTGCCACCGGTGCCGATTCGCCACAGGCCGCCGTCAGCATCGCGCCCAGCGCGGTCAGCAGCACGCGACGTCTGCTCACAATCGAGGTGGAGGCAGCACCGTCAGCGGGTCGTGGGTTGAAACCGCGCCACCGGGGCCGTGAGTCGGTGAGCGTCGACCGGGGCCGTGGACTGAAGTCCACGTCTACCATTGTGCCGTCGCTACGCGACTCACGAGGGGGCGACCGGTCCGTCCCGTAGGGACGCGGCGAGGGTAGGCAGGGAGTTCACTCCCTGCCCTTGGGTTGGCGACTGTTTCACCCCACGGACCTCGGCACGTGCGATTTCGAACCCTCGGCTCTGCCCGGGACGTGTGCCCCGTTCGACGCATTGACGCCGTCCTCCGGAACGAATAGCCTACCCTCACACGGCGAGTCGCTGCTGCGTGACGGGACGAGGCGAAGATGGCCGATCCTTCGCGACGCTCAGAGCCTGCCCTGAACGCAGTGAAGGGACAGGGTCTCCCGAGCGGGACGGTGACGTTCCTGCTGACCGACGTCGAAGGGAGCACCGCCCTCTGGGAGGAGGCCCCGGAGGCGATGCGGCCGGCCCTCGTCCGGCACGATGCCGTGTTCGAGACGACGCTGGAGGCCGCCGAGGCGATCGGCGCCGATACGGTCGACCAGTTTGACGTCCTCGACGGCGTCGGCTCGCTGGTCGAGAAGAGCCTGGTACGGCCTCTCGACGTGGACGGCGCCGGGACGCGCTTCACGATGCTGGAGACGATCCGCGAGTACGCCCTCGAACAATTGGCGGCATACGGCGAGGCGGACGACGCGCGCCGCCAGCACGCCGAGCACTTTCTGGCGCTCGCCGAGGAGGCCGAGCCGCACCTGGAGTGAGCGGAGGCCAAAGTCTGGATGGACCGTCTCCAGGTCGAGCACGCCAACCTCCGCGCGGCGCTCGTCTGGAGCGAGCGGTCTGGCGGTGCAGGCGAGCTGCTGGGCCGGCTAGCTGGGGCGCTCTGGCGGTTCTGGTGGATGCGCGGCCACACGAGCGAGGGGCGGAGCTGGCTCGACCGGGCGCTCGCGGCCTCGGCCGAGCCAGTCGTGCGTAGCCAGCAGCTCAATGGCGCGGCCGGTCTCGCGTTCTTCCAGGACGACTATCAGCGGTCTCGCGAGTTCTGGCTCCAGTTCATCGCCCACAGTCGCTCCACGGGCCGACCGACAGATACGGTTCTCGGACTCGCGCGCCTTGCCCAGGTCACGCGGTCGAGCGGCGACCTGGATCAGGCAGCGGCCCTCGCCGAGGAGAGCCTGAACCTGGGCCGTCAGATCGGCGACCCGGTGAGTATCGGGCACGCACTGCATAGCGCAGAGCATCGATATTGTGTGAGGAAGCTCTCGGGCTGTACCTGCAGCGGGACGATCGGTTCGGCATTCAGGGCTGCCTGATCAATCTTCTGCGCATCGCGCAGGCACGAGGCGACGCCGACCGGATGCTGTCGCTCGGTCGAGAAGTGCTCCCGATCAGTCGCGATCAGGGGAGTCCCGTAAATGTCGCCACCGCGCTGGATCCACTGGCCTGGGCGATCCACGTCGGCGGCGATCCGGCGCGAGCCACCAGGCTGCTTGCCGCCGCCGACGGCATCCGCGAGGGATTGGGTTTGAGGTTGCGCGTCGGGGCGGATCGTGCCCGGGTTGAAGCCGAGTTGCTCGCATTGCGGAGTGCGCTTGGCGAGGAGGCGTTCGCGGTGGCCTGGGCGGCGGGACAGGCCCTGACGGTGGAGCAGGCTGTCGCCGAGGCGCTCCAGGCCATCGACGAGGCGCAGCAGGAATCGGGTACCCTCCTCTGACGCAGCCCACGGTCGGATCCGGGAGCGCAGCCGTGACCCCAGACGAGCATCTGCGGGTGCCGTACACCATGATCATCGCCTCGGTGCGCCGGCCGGACGGCACCCGGGTCCGCCGCGCCGAGTACCCGGAGCTGCCAGGATGTGTCGCCGAGGCCGACTCGCCGCTCGACGCCATCGACCAGCTCGACGCGCTCCGGGTGCAGACGATCATCGACCGGCTCTCACAAGGTGAGCCCGTCCCGACGCCGCGCCCGCCGCTCCGCCCCATCACCGACGGCACACATTCGGCGACTCTGGCTGATCACAATCTGGAATCCACCCGCTGCGTGCCAGTCGGCTCCCCCTCTCCATCGCAATGGGGAGGGGGGCGGGGGGTGGGGGACTCGCCATGCTGACCGCCGAAGAGAGCTCACTCCTGACCGGCACGAATGCCGGCACGCCGATGGGCACCCTGTTCCGCCGGTTCTGGCTGCCGGTCCTGGCCGCGCACGAGCTGACCGAGCGCGACGGCCCGCCATTGCGCCTGCGCGTCCTCGGCGAGGAGCTGGTCGCCTTCCGCGACACCGAAGGCGCCATAGGCATTGTCAGCGCCTACTGCGCCCGCCGCCGGGCGAATCTGTATTTCGGACGAAACGAGGGCTGCGGCCTGCGCTGCGTCTACCACGGCTGGAAGTTCGACGTTTCGGGCCGCTGCGTCGAGATGCCCACCGAGCCGGCCGACAGCACCTTCCGCCAGCGCATCAGCATCAAGAGCTACCCGGCCCAGGAGTGGGGCGGCCTGATCTGGGTCTACATGGGGCCGCCAGAGAAGACCCCGGAGCTGTCACAGCTCGGCTGGTCGCTCGTGCCGGACACCCACCGGGTTGTGGCGCACCTTCCACGAATGCAACTACATGCAGGGCCTGGAGGGCGAGATCGACACCGCCCACATCTCGTTCCTGCACAAATGGTTTGACGACGACTACGCCTACAAGGGCGCCGTCACTGCCAGCACCCAGTTCGATCAGGCTCCCCGGCTGACCGTCCAGGAGACCGACTACGGCTTCGTCTACGGCGGGCGCCGCGACACGCCGGACGGCCTCTACCTCTGGCGCATGACCCACTGGCTCGTGCCGACCTTCGCCGTCGTGCCGTACCCCGCCTGACCCCGAGGCGACAAGATCTGGACCCCGATCGACGACCGACACTCGGCGGCCTTCTCGGTCTACTACCACCGCGACCGTCCGCTCACGGACGAGGAGATCGGCAACTTCCACGCGGGACTCGTGAACGCGCCGGAGCTCGAACCGTGTGCCTTCGAGCTACCGGACGGTCCAATCGTCGACGTCTGGCGCCCGAGGCACCACCGTGGGCGCGACTACGACGTCGACCGCCAGATCCAGCGGACTCGCAACTTCACCGGCATCCGCGCCGTCGCCGACGACCTCGTCGCCCGGTAGCGGCCCCACCCCCAGCCCCTCCCCACCGCGGTGGAGAGGGGAGCGGCTCACGACACCCAGGCGGTCTCCCCCTCTCCCTTGCGAGGGAGAGGGGGTCGGGGGGTGAGGGCTATCCGACCGGCATCGTGCGCTTCGAGTGCGCCCGGCCGGCCTTCGCGTTCTCCTCGCTGTGGCCGGCGAAGACCCTCACGCCCTCGTCGATCCTCCGTCGCACGCCCTCGGCATCGGCGGCGCCTTCGAGGAACGCCACGCCGTACTTCTTGCAGAGCCCGAACACCTTCTCGCGGGCCTCCTGCATCTCCGGCGGATACGAATCCCGCCCTGGCATCCGCTTGTACCCGAGCGCGTGGCTCAGGTCGCCAGGTCCCATCTCGGCGAAGCCGAGGCCGGGCACTGCCAGGATCTCCTCGGCTCGTGCGATCCCCTCCGGGCTCTCGAGTTTGATCCCGAGCAGCAGCTCGCCGTCAGGGTTGAGCGGCCACGGATCGGCCTTCGCCGTGTACTCGTCCGCCGAGACGCCCCAGATCGCCGCCGCCGTCGACTCCGAGCCGCGCCCGCGCGTCCCCAACCCGAGGAGCGGCCGTCCGTCCTTCACGCCGGGCCGGCCGCGATCGGCGCCCTTCAGGCGCTCCTGTGGCGTGGCGAACGACGGGTCCGTTCCGATCGTCCCCTGGGGGTACCGGCACGACTCCACGAAGGCGCGAACCGCGCCGGCCGTCTCCGCCTGACAGAGCAGGATGCCGTGTGCTCCCCGTCCGAGGATCTGGCGGAACTGCCAGGCGTTGTACAGGATGTACTCTTCGTTGATGCCGTTGACCGGCGCTTCCACGATCACCGTCGGCGTACGGTGGCCGGAGTTGGTCGGACCGCCCTCCACCATGCCGGTCAGGTACTCGGCGAGCCCGTGAAAGTCCATCGCGCCGTGCTCGAACCCGACGTTGATGTAGTCCGCCCAGATGTGGACGTCCTTCTTGCCCTGCTCGCGGGTCAGCACGTGGCCGGTGTGGCCGCCCGAGTAGTAGATCGGCTGGTCCTGGCCCAGAAGCTCGATCGCTCGGTTGATCCGTGTCGCCATGAGGCGCTCCCCTCTGATGGTTGGCTTTGCTCACCCGACGTTGTACCCCAGGCGCCCGCCCCGATCCGACCGGGGTATGATCTCGCCCGCTCGCGGCACGCGTTGGGAGGCGCTCCGCGAGCCAGATGAGGAAGCTCGGCTGGCTCGCGGTGACGGTGCTCTGCGCCTCCCTCGCGATTCACAACGCTGCGCGCATGGCGCCGACGCCGCTGATCGAGGAGTTTCGCGCCCGCTACGACGCCGACTACGCCAGCGTTGGCACGGTCATCGGCGCCTACACCGTGTCGTACGCGGTGTCCCAGCTGGTCGCCGGGCTGCTCGCCGATCGGCTGGGTAACCTCAGACTGATCAAGGCCGGTCTGCTGCTGATGGCCCTCGGATCGGGCATCTTCGCGTTCACGGCAGACTTCACGCTCGCGCTCGTCGGTCGCTTCCTGATGGGCATCGCCGGCGGCCTGCTCTACGTTCCGGCCCTCTCGTATAGACCTACCTTCGCCAGGAGTTCGCGTTCGGCGTCGCGGAGGCTGGCGCAGCCGGAGCAACGGTCGCCGCCGGCTTCATGGTCTTCTCACCGATCTTCGGCGTGCTGGCGGACCGGGTCGGGTCTCGGCTCCAGGTGATGCTGGCCGGCAGCCTGATCGGGCTGGCCGGCTTCGCGATGTTGCTGCTGACCCACGATCCGTGGCTCGCAATCGCGGCCGGCTTGCTGGTCAGCGCCGGCATGGGCGCGACGATCGCGATGCAGGTCGTCTATGCCGGCGAGCGGTTCGCGGCGATCGGGGCTGGCACGGCCATCGCGATCGTCAACACCGGCGGGCAGCTGAGCCAGTCTCTTGACGGCCCGTTCTACGGCGCGATCCTGGACCTCGGCTTCGGCTGGACGCCCGTCTGGCTGATCGCGGCGATCCTCGGCGCGCTGCGCGTCGGCGCCGTGCTCCTCCTCCGCGAGGACCGCACCTGACTGTCTTCCCATCCGACGGTGTCTTCCCCTACGGGTGTCCGCTCAGTCCCGGTACGCGTCCCTTCGGTTCAGCACCCGTGAGATCGCCATGATTCGGCCGCCGGCGTCGAGCGTGAACAAGACACGCCAGTCGCCTACGCGCAGCCGATAGACTCCCGATCCGCCGGCCATCTTTCGAACGTCGCCTCGGTCGTGTTCAGCATACGCTGAAATGGCAGCTCCGATCCGATCGGCCAACGTTTGGTCGTGACTGGCGATGCGGCGGAGTTCCGTGAGCGCACGCCGTCCCCAGGTAATCTGACGGCTCACCAACCGAGCTCGCGCTTGACGACCTCATGCGGAATCGTGTGTCCGCGAGCAATCTCCTCGCGCGTCTCAGCAATCGCAGCGAGATCCTCGTCGGTGAACGGTTCGTCGTCTTCTGGGGCGTTGAGGACTGCCAGGCCCACGGGATCAAGCAGCGGTGTCAATACCGCCTCCGCCTCGTCGAGGCGTTCGCTTAGGAGCAGATCCAGAATTTCGTGCAGCCGTTCGCGCGTCGTCGCCATGCTGGCCTCCTCTCGCCAGATTCTACCGGTCCTGTCGCATGACCAGGTGAGGTGGTGGCAGCCCGCGATGTACGGTGGCGCGGACGGGCGCACCGGGAGGCGGCGATACAGTCCCGGTACGTGACGCTGTGAGAAGCACGAATCTCCGCGCCGCTCTGATATCATGCGGTGCGGGCGACGCCGAGTCGTCGGGGGTCTGAGGCTGGCTGGATGAGTGCACGTCTGACCGCCGCGCTGCTCGCAGGTCGTATGGCCACCGGCCTGAGCCGCCGGCTCGGTCGGGGTGGTGGCACGGTCATCGCCGGGCATGTCGTGCCGCGCATCGACCCCACTGCCCTGCGCACCGTCACCAGGCGGCTGCGCCACGGCACGGTCCTGGTCTCCGGCACCAATGGCAAGACGACCACCAGCCGGCTGATCTCGCACATCCTCCGGCAGGGCGAGATCCAGGCGCTCCACAACCGGGCCGGCGCCAACCTCGTGACCGGCCTGGTTTCGGCAGTCGTCGCCCAGACCAGCCTCGACGGCTGGCCCCGCGCCGATGTCGGCCTCTTCGAGGTCGACGAGGCAACCGTCCCGGCTGCCCTCCGCGAGATCCGCCCGCGCGCCGTCCTGCTGACCAACATCTTCCGCGATCAGCTCGATCGGTACGGCGAGGTCCATTTCGTCGCCGACCTCTGGGCGAAGGCGATCCGCCACCTCTCGCCGGACACTACGCTCATCCTGAACGCCGACGACCCACTGGTTGCCACCCTCGGCCGCGGGCAGCTCGAAGGCGCGATCTACTTTGGCGTGGGCGATGCCGGCGTCGGGACCGGCGAGGTGCCCCATGCCTCGGACGCCCGGATCTGCCCGGCCTGCGGCACTGCCTTCGCCTACGACGTCCACTTCTACGGCCACCTCGGGCGGTACGCCTGCCCCGGCTGCGGCTTGGCCCGCCCCGTGCCGTCCGTCGAGGCGACCAGCGTCACGCTCCGGGGTGACCGTGGCACTGAGGTCACGCTCCGCACGCCGCTCGGCGAGATCCAGGCAACTCTCAGCCTGCCCGGCCTCTACAACGTCTACAACGCCCTCGCCGCCACTGCCGTCTGCCTCTCACTCGGGCTGGGCCCGGAGACGATCAAGCTTGGTCTGGAGAGCTTCACCGCCGCCTTCGGCCGCCTGGAGCGGGTCAAGGTCGGCGACCGCGAGCTGTTCCTGGCGCTGGTGAAGAACCCGGTCGGGTTCGGCGAGGTGCTCCGCACGATCCTGACCGAGACGTGCGAGCGGACCCTCGTCATCGCGATCAACGACAACTTCGCGGACGGCACGGACATCTCCTGGCTCTGGGACGTCGATTTCGAGCGGCTGGAGGGGAACGTCTCCTCGGCGATCTGCAGCGGCACCCGTGCCGAGGACATGGCCGTCAGGCTGAAGTACGCGCTCGTCCCGGAAGACCGCATCGTCGTCGAGCCCGATCCACGCCGTGCCCTGGCCGCGGCGCTGGAGCGCGCCGCGCCCGGCGAGACCGTCTACGTCCTCCCCACCTACACGGCGATGCTGGAGCTCCGCGAGGTGCTCCGCCAGGATGGACACGTCGCCGGCTTCTGGCAGGACTAACGTGACGCAGACGAAGTCCGTGCTGGCAAATGGCTCCCCCTCTCCCGCGCACGGGAGAGGGGGGCGGGGGGTGAGGGGTTGACTTCCCTCCGGCTCACCCTGGTCCACCTCTACCCGGACCTGATGAACGTCTACGGCGACCGTGGCAACATCATTACGTTTCGCCGCCGTTGCGCCTGGCGTGGCATCGAGCTTGACGTGCAACCGGTCACGCTGGGCGACCGTCTCACTCCTGGAAGTACAGATCTGATCTTCTTTGGGGGCGGTCAGGACCGTGAGCAGGCGGTGATCTCACCCGATTTCGTCTCCGAGAAGGGCCAGGCGGTTCGCGAGGCCGTCGAGGACGGCGCCGTGGTGCTGGCCGTCTGCGGCGGCTACCAGCTACTCGGCCACACCTATACCACGGTGGACGGCCAGGAGCTGCCCGGCGCCGGCGTCTTCGACGTGCGGTCTGTGCCCGGCACCCGCCGCCACATCGGCAACCTGGTCGCCGAGGCGAACCTGGACGGCATGCTCCGTACGCTCGTCGGCTTCGAGAACCATAGCGGCCAGACGTACCTCGGGCCGGGCGTTCGGGCGCTGGCGACGGTCCTTCAGGGCGGCGGCAACAACGGCGAGGACGGCACCGAGGGGGCCGTCTACAAGGACGCCTACGGCTGCTACCTGCACGGCTCGCTCCTGCCGAAGAACCCCTGGCTCGCCGATCGGCTGATCGTGCGGGCGCTGAAGCGGCGGTACGGCGAAGACGTCGCCCTCGCCCCGCTGGACGACACTCTCGAGGAGCGAGCGCACGCCGCGGTCGTCAGCCGCGCCCGGCGGCTCGGGACCGTGCGCAGCGGGGCCTGGTAGACGGCGTATGTACCATCACGCCCGCAAGCTGGCAGCGGCCTCGCTGGTGGTGATGGCCGGCTTCGTTGCGAGCCGGCTGCTCGGGCTGGTCCGCAACGTCGTCATCGCGCAGCAGTTTGGGACCGGGCGCGAGTACGAGGCGTTCATCGCCGCGCTCACCATCCCGGATCTCGTCTTTCAGGTGCTGGCCGGCGGCGCGGTCGGCTCGGCGTTTATTCCGGTCTTCAAGGAGTACTTCGCCAGGGATGACGACGACGGCGCCTGGCGGATGACCAGCCTGGTGATGAGCCTGGCGATGGTCGTCACGATCCCGATCTCGCTGGTTCTGGCGCTGCTTGCCCGCCCGCTGACGGAGCTCGTCGTCCCGGCCTGGGACGCGGCCTCCAAAGACCTGACCGCCACGCTGATGCGGACGATGCTGATCACGCCCGCCGTCTTCGCCGTGAGCGGTTTCGCGACCAGCGTCCTCAACTCGTTTCAGCGCTTCCTGGCAGCCGCCCTCGCCCCGATCATCTACAACGCCTCGATCATCGTCGGCGCGCTCCTGTTTCGGTCGCTTGGCATCGAGGGCGTGGCGATCGGCGTGGCCGTCGGCTCGGTGCTGCACCTGCTGATCCAGGTACCGGGCCTGATCGCGGTCGGCATGCGGTTCCGCTTCGGGCTCAGCCTGAATCACCCGGGGGTGCGCGAGGTGCTCCGGCTGATGGGACCGCGCATGATCGGCCTCGGGGTGTTCCAGGTCAACCAGCTCGTCAACGTGATCCTGGCCTCGTACCTCGTGGTCGGCAGCATCGGCTACCTCAGCGTCGCCTGGCTGATGCTGATGACGCCGCTGGTGCTGGCGATGGCCGTCTCGACCGCCGTCTTCCCGACGATGGCCGAGGAGAGCGCCAGCAACCACGGCGAGGCCGTCCGCGACGTCTTCGTGCTCTCGCTCCGGACGATCCTCTTCCTGACGATCCCGATGGGGATCGGCCTGATCGCGCTGGGCGAGCCGCTGATCCGGCTCCTCTTCGAGTACGGCGCGTTCACCGCGGAGAGCACAAGCTTGACCCACTTCGCCCTGATCTTCTACGCCATCGGGCTGGCCGGCCACGCCACCGTCGAGATCGTGGACCGGGTCTACTACGCCCTCCACGATACCTGGACGCCGGTCAAGGCCGCGACGATGGCGTTCGTCATCAATCTGGTGCTGGGCGTCATGCTGATGCAGACGGCACTCAACTACGGCGGGCTCGCCCTCGGGAACTCGCTGGCCGCCCTCGCCGAGGCGACGCTGCTGATGGTCCTGGTCCGCCGTCGCATCCCCGGGCTGGAGTTGACGCCCGTGCTAAAGTCGCTTTGCCGCACGATCGCCGCCAGCCTGCTGATGGGGATCACCGTTGTTACCTTGCCGCGACTGCTTCAGGACCGGCTGGCCCTGCCGGCCACCCTCGAGCTCGCATTGGTGGTCGGATTTGTGATTCTCGCAGGCGGAATGGTCTACTTCGCCTTCTCATTTCTTCTACAATCGGAAGAGTTGCGGGTGCTTCTCAGGTTGGCGCGCGCTCGTAGCTGAGGTTAAGTTGTCCGTTCGTCGGCACGTCTCTTGCACGGCGTTCTCCGCCCGGCGCGCCCGGGACGGGCGACCTGTAAACCTGGGTCGCCGCGTCCTGCCTGAGTGTGTCGGGGGAGAGGGAGCATGGCCACGTCACCCTTCGACCCCGCGCAACGGTCAACCAGTGGAGCTCCGCGTACCCGGCGCGGTGCCCGCGTGAACGATCCGCTTCCGGCCGGACAGTCGCCGCTCGGCAACAAGCGCCTGAAGGGGCGGTACAAGCTCGGCGCCATCCTCGGCCAGGGCAGCCTCGGGATGACGTATCGCGCGGAAGACATCCTGCTCCAGCGCGCCGTCGCCGTCAAGATGCTCGCCGATCGGTACGCCGACGACTCCGTTTTCCGCGAGCGTTTCATGGCGGCAACGGCTGCCGCCGGTCGCCTGATCCACCCGAACATCGCCACCGTCCTGGACGCCGGCGTCGCGGACGGTCACCCGTTCGTCGTGATGGAGCTCGTCGAGGGCCAGAGCCTGCGCAGCCGCCTGAGCGATCGTGGACCGATGTCCGTTCAGGACTGCCAGCGGCTCGCCCTCCAGTTGACTGAGGCGCTCGCCGTCGCCCATCGTCAGCGCGTCATCCACGGTGACATTCGCCCGGAGAACGTCCTCCTGGACGAGGATGGCAACGCCAAGCTGACCGACTTCGGCTTCGTCAGGGCGGCCGTCGCCACCGACGTCACCCTGCTGGGGACGGTTCAGCGGGCCGCGTACAGTCCGCCCGAGCTGGCGATCCGTGACAGCGGCGACGAGCCGACCGACGTCTACGCCCTGGCCGTCGTCGTTTACGAGATGCTGACCGGTACGACGCCGCGCGCGGCGACCGGCGCGCAGGACCGGGCCACCCAGACCGGACCGATCCCGGTCCGACGGCGCCGCCCGGACGTGCCGGCGCACCTGGACCGCGCAATCTGGCGGGCAATCGAGCCGGAGCCGCGCGAGCGGATCAGCACGGCCGTGGAGCTGCGCGCGGCGCTCAGCGGCCGGGACACGGCCAGCGTCGTGGCCGCCGGCCCTCCGCCCACCCCTCCGCCGATGCAGGCCGCCTGGCGCGCGGAGCCGCGCCAGCGTCAGCGGAGCAGCGGCCCGAGCAGCGGCATCATGATGACGCTGCTCCCGCTGCTGGCCACCGCCCTTCTGATCGCGGCGGCCGTTGGCGGGATCATGTTCTTCATTCCGCGTCTCTTCGATGGATTCCGCATGACCGATACCCCGGCCCTGGTCGGGCGGACCATGCAGGAAGCGATGGGCGAGGCCGAGCGCGTGGGCTTGAGTGTCAAGGCCAGTGAGAGCGTGCCGACTGACGACCAGCCGAAGGGGACCGTCCTCAGCCAGGACCCGCCGGCCGATCGGCGGACGCGGCGTGGAACCGAGATCAAGATCACGATCAGCGCCGGCATCCGGCCGCCCGCCGTTCTCGGCAAGCCGGTGGACGAGGCCAGGGTCATGCTGGTGCGGGCTGGCTGGAACGTGACTGGCGTCGAGACGCGCAGCGATCTGCCGGGCGCGGCCGGAACCGTCGTCAGCACAAAGCCGGGCGCGCAGGAGCTGGCCGACGACCGGAAACAAGGCATCTTGCTCTACGTCGGGACCGGCAACCTGGCAGCCGGCCGTGCCGTCCGCTTCGAGGGCGGAGGGCCCGGCCCCACCGAGATGATCGACGGAAAGGTCGAGACGGCCGGGTTCCTGAACAAGGCCGCGCCGACCTGGATCGAGATCGACCTGGCCCAGCCGGGACCGCTCACGGCCGTCGAGCTCGTCACCGCGCAGGACCAGTCGTCGGTCACCATTCACGAGATCTGGGTCTGGACCACGGATGGGCAGTTCCGCGGGATGCACACCTTTGTCGGGCCAACCTCGGACGGCCAGACGCTGACGACCCGCTTCGACTCGGTGCCGAACGCGCGGGCCGTGCGGATCGCCACCACCCAGGCGACCGGCCGAACCGGCTGGCGCGAGATCAAGCTGCTCGACCGCTGAGTGGTGAGGGCGCTCCCGCGATGCGCTCCAGCCGTGCTCGACGGCGTCACGGTACGATGGCGCAGACGTTCTGCCAATGCGCCCGGACGTCGCGGTGTCCTGGCGTCATGGCGCAGACGTTCCGCCAACACGCCCGACACCGCCAGAACCGCGACACTGAACCAGTGTGCGCCGCTGTGATCAGCCGGCGCGCGGTCGGATCGGCGCCGAGACAGCGCACGACGCGGGCAAACAGTTCTGGGTCTCGGCGCGGGCTGGCCGGCGCTTTTCGATACGATTCTGACGCTCTTCGCCGATCATTGACCCGATGGCAGTTGACAGCGTCGCCGTCAGGGGCTAACGTCGATTCGGCGAATGATGGGATTCCGGTCGATGGAACACGAGAACGAAGGCTCAGCGCTCACCAGCGCTCGTGATACGCGTGGACGTAGGGTCATCGTGTCTGACGAATCCCCGTCGCAGCCCGCATCGCCCCCTGCTGCTCCGGCTGCCCTGCCGTCCTCAATCGTCGACGAGCTGTTTTCGATCCTCTCGCACGAGCTCCGGGCGCCCCTCACGACGATCAAGGGCTCCTCACGGACGCTCCTGCGGCACGGCGCCGCGCTCGAACCGGAGACCGCCCGTCAGCTTCTGCGAGACATCGATCAGGAGGCCGATCGGCTCCATCGCCTGGTCGACAACCTCCTGGAGCTGGCCCGTGCCGGCGTCGGACCGGATGCGCTGCGCACCGAGCCCACGGCCGTGGACGTGCTGCTCCGGCGCGTCGTCGCGGATGCCACCCCCCGGGCGGGCAGCAGGCGGCTGCGCGTGCGCGCCCCGGCGGACCTGCCCCCTGCTGCCATCGACCCGGTCCGGATCGAGCAGGTCGTCCGCAATCTGGTCGACAACGCCGTCAAGTTCTCGGCTCCCACCGGCGCGATCGACATCGTTGCCGCGCAGCAGGAGGACGCGATCGTCGTCACCGTCAAGGATGACGGGCCGGGCGTCGCAGCCGAGTACCATGACCGGGTCTTCGAGCGGTTCTTCCGGGTGGAGCGTGAGGGGAGTACCGTCGCCGGCGCCGGCCTTGGCCTGGCGATCTGCAAGCGGTTCGTCGAGCTGCACGGCGGGCGGATCGAGCTGGAGTCACGGCCCGGTCACGGTGCGGCGTTCCGGTTCACCCTGCCGCTTGACGAGCATACCACCGTGCGTGAGACTGCTCCAGTGAGAGAATCTGCCCCATGATGAACAGTCGTCGGATCAGCGTCCTGGTCGTGGACGACGAGCCGCGTGTGCTGCGCTTCGTGCGGGCGGAGCTCGAGTCTGACGGCTACCGCGTGCTCATCGCCAGCAATGGGCGTCAGGCGATCGAGCTGCATGAGAGCGAGCGGCCAGCCCTCGTCATCCTCGATCTGATCATGCCGGACCTTGACGGTTTCGAGGTGCTCCGCCGCATTCGGGTCAGCGCCCGGACCCCGGTCATCGTCCTGACAGCGAGAGCCAGCGACGTCGACAAGATCCGCGGCCTGGACCTGGGCGCGGACGACTACCTGACCAAGCCGTTCAATCCGGAGGAGCTGGCGGCTCGGATGCGGGCCGTCCTGCGGCGGACGCAGGGACTGGCAGCTGTGGACGAGCGCCAGGTGCTCACCTTCGGCGACGTCGAGGTCGATCTCGAGCGCCGGCGCGTCACCGTGGCAGCGGAAGAGGCCGCCCTCTCGCCAACCGAGTGGCAGTTGCTGATGAACCTGATTCAGAACGCCGGCCGCGTGATCCTACACGAAGACCTGCTCGGAATGACCTGGGGCCCGGAGTACCGCAACGATCTCCAGTACCTCAGAGTCTGGGTCAGCCGGCTACGGCGTAAGCTGGGCGAGAGCTCTCACCACCCCGGTCTGATCAAGACGGTGCCCGGTGTCGGGTACATGATCCGGGAGCCGGACCGGCTGGACGGCGAAGGCGAAACCCTGGTCGAGGCGTCCGCCGAACCGGGAACACCCTCGTGACCCGGCGGGCGTGTCAACCATGCCTACCATCGCACCGCTGCGGGGCACGATGGCGGCACGCCTTTTGCGCGGCAGTGCTGGCCTGTGGCATCCTTCGTGGCTGTTGCTCAGACGCATGAAAGCGCTCGTCATCGTCCCAACCTATAACGAGCGGGAGAATCTCCCCCAGCTCGTGCCAGCCATTCTGGGGCAGGGCGAGCAGTTTCATCTGCTCGTCGTCGACGACAACTCGCCAGACGGCACCGGCAAGATCGCCGACGAGATGGCCGCCGCCGACCCTCGCGTCAACGTCATCCACCGAGATGGGAAGCGCGGCCTGGGCACGGCGTACGTCGCCGGCTTCAAGTGGGCGCTCGAACGCGGCTTCGACTACGTGTTCGAGATGGACGCCGACTTCTCCCACGACCCGAACGACCTGCCGCGCCTGCTCGAGGGCGCCATGCGCGGCGATTGCGCGGTCGGCTCGCGGTGGGTGCCGGGCGGCGGCACCGAGAACTGGTCGTTGCTACGAAAGTTCATCAGTCGCGGCGGCTCGGTGTACGCCAAACTGATCCTCGGGGTGCCGATCGACGATCTGACCAGCGGCTTCAAGTGCTTCTCGGCGTACGTGCTGCGCTCGCTCGATCTCGACTCGATTCGCTCGAACGGGTACGCGTTCCAGGTCGAGGTCAACTACCGTTGCCATCGCCTCGGCTACCGGATCGTCGAGGTCCCGATCATGTTCGTGGACCGGCGCGTCGGCAAGTCGAAGATGTCGGCCTGGATCGTGGTCGAGGCGATGGGCGTCGTCTGGAAGCTCCGGCTGTCCGGTGAACCGCCGGGCAAGGCGCCATCGGCCAAGTACTCGAAGCTCCCCCCGAGCTAGCCCAACGGGCGGGCGCAATGAATTGCGCCCCTACAGGATCGAACCCGGTAGGGCGCAATTCATTGCGCCCGCCCGTTGGGCTAGCGTTCATTGCGCCCGCGTTCATTGCGCCCGCCCAGCGAAGACCTTCAGCCGCCCGCCAGGTACGCGACAATCCCCCCGGCGTACCCGCGCGCCAGCGCCTGCCGAAGCTCCTCCTGGAGCAGTAGCTGTCCCTCGGTCGGATTCGAGAGGAACAAACCTTCAACCAGCGCGCTCGGCATCCCGCCGCGCAGGCTGAAGAAGTGTCCGTACGGCTTCCCCGCCGCCAGGTCTTCCTTCGCGCCGCGATCGGCGGTGGCGTAGCCGTAGTCGTTGAGCGCCGCCACCACGTACCGCTGAAGCGACTCCGCCAGCCGACGGCTGTCAGGCCCGGCGTTCTCGCTGTTGTAGTACGTCTCGGTGCCGCGCAACGACGGCAGACCGCCGTTGAAGTGGATCGAGACGTAGATCCGAACGTTGCCGACAGCGGCGATCCGGGCCGCCTGCTCGATGCGGGTCCGCTCGTCGCCGCTGGTCCGGCCCATCGCCGAGAGCGGCTCGTGATCGGTCCGGCTGAGGTTCACCCGCAGTCCGGCCTGCTCCAGCATTGGCTTGACGCGCTGCGCGATGTCCAGCGTGTGCTGGTACTCGCCAATGCCGGCGCCGCTTGCACCGACGTCGAAGCGGCTGTGGCCGGGGTCGAGGCCGACGTCGGCGTCGAAGCCGTCTGGATCGGCCCAGGCGATCGGCGAGCCGAGCGGGCCACCGAGCGCAAGGCCGGCCCCCAGCCCGATCCCGGTCCCGATGACCTGGCGCCTCGACCAGCTCGTCCTCGCCATGCTACGCCGAAACCAGGCCAGCAGCCATCAGCACGACCTTCAGGAGCATGCCCCGAGTATACCGCCCCTATCGTCTCCTCGTCCGGGCCACCAGTACGCCGCCCAGCAGCACCAGACCCAGCGGCACGCCGGCGCAGCTCAGGCCGGAGCCCTGGCCCATCGCGCTGCCAGGGCGCGGCGAGGCCGGAGTCACCCGTGGGCGGAACGCCAGCACCAGGATCCGGCCCGGCTGGAGCGCGCCGGAGCTGGCGATGGCCGGCGCGAACGGCGGCAGTGTCTCGGCCTGGCCGGGCAGCCACTCGTTCCAGGTTGGCAACGTCTGCCGCCAGATCTCGTGCTCCGGTCGCCCGAGCGCACCGGTCGAGTCGCCGGGCTCGGTGATGATGTACTTCCGGACCGTGCCATCCCGGTAGTAGGCGATCCGGAAGATCCGCGTGAACGAGGCGGGGTCCGTCAGATCGCCCACGTTGTCGTCCACCCGCACGAACGGGACGTCCAGGTCGTCCTTGCTGAAGTGGTACGCCTTCAGCCCCATCGGCGTGTCTTCGACCAGCGTCGCGCGGTCCCGGACGGCCCGGAAGTCGTCGAGGTATTTCCGATTGGCGTCCACCATGATCTTGGCGTTCCGCTCCGTCAGCGCCCCTCGCACTGTCCGGACCTGCACGAAATCGGGGTCGGGGACGTCGTAGATCTTCTTTGCCTCTTCCACGGCGTCCGCCTGCCCGCCCTGGACCAGCACCTCCACGTGGTTCGGGTCGTTGTTCCGCTGCAGGCGGTACTGGACGACCGGGTCCTTCGGGAAGGTGGTGAGCCGATCGCCAGCGAACGAGTCGAAGGTGACCCGATCGCCCTGCCGGGCGACCGTCTTCGAGACGAACGTCCCGGTCGGCACTTCGAGCACGAAGCTGTCGCCGGGCTTGACCAGTTGCGGCCCACGATCCGGGAACTCGCTGCGGAAGCTCTGCTCGATGAGCTCGACGACTTTCTGGTCGCCCTGCTCGATCGCCACCAGCGGCAGGCGATTGAAGCCGAGGTCCCACAACGACGCGCCCGGCCCGAGGGTGATCTGATACCGATCGACTCGCCGGCCCGGATCGGTGCCGATCGGGCTGATCTCGTAGGCAGCCTGCGCCAGGACGATGGCAGGCTCCAGAAGGCTCTCGCCGAACAGCAGCGCCAGCGCGAGCAGCGCGGGATACCAACTCCACCGGGCCAGTGCGCCGCTCCTGCTCATGCCGACCGCCCCCGCCACCTACTGTCAAGAGCGCCATTGTAGGGGCGTCTTCTGCGACCAACGGCGGCCCGGCATCACAGTTCGGCGCGCGCCGGCAACACCCGCCCGTTTGCCCGGGCAAGAGGCAGACGGCCCTCTCGCGGCCGTCTGGACGCACCCGGAACGCCCCGGAGCCGTCCCACTTCCGACTATTCTGTCAAGACGCAATCGTGCGGGCAAGGGTTTCCGCCGCTCGTCCCGGTCCCTCGACCTTGGCTCCTCGTTATGCTATACAGCCGGTGTCAGGTGGTGACACCCAGGCACCTCGCACGCGCGCCACACCGTCGTGGTGACGCTTTCGCCGGACCTGCCGGCCACCGGAGCCCCACGACGACTGCCCCCCCTCGAGCGCCGAAGCCGGATCGTGCGGACCCGGGCCAGCCCCCGGCGCGCGGCCCCTCCCCCACTGACCAGCCCGCCACACCCGGTCAGGCGGGCTCAGCCGGTGCCACGACGCACGCCGCCTCCGGCCCGGTCCGCCACGTCTCGTTGGCCGACGAGGAGCTCACAGCGCCACGCCGCCGGCGCGGCTGGATCCGAGTGCTTGGCCTGCTGGTCGTGCTGCTCGTCGTCGGCGCGATCGGCACCGCCGTGGGGTACCACTTCTGGCGCGAGTCCACCTACTTCGTCGTCACGGACAACGCCTCGGTCACCGGCGACCTGATCCAGGTCGGCTCGCTCAACGCCGGGCGGATCGTCGCCGCGCGGTTCGAGGTCGGCCAGGCGGTCCAGGCCGGTCAGGAGATGGCCGTCGTCCGGATCCCGCAAGAGGTCGGCATGCCGATGGGCGGTACGATGGTCCTGGAAGAGCCGGCCGCCGGCGATCGGCTGGCCTCGGTGCGCGCGCCGTTCAGCGGCGTCGTCGTGGCGCGGCTCAGCCACCTTGGCGGGACCGTCTCGGCGGGCCAGCCGATCTACGCCATCGTCGATCCGAACCGTGTCTGGATCAAGGCCAACATCGAGGAGACGAAGCTCGCCCGGGTCCGGCCTGGTCAGGCGGTGGACGTCTACATGGACGCGCTCGGCTCGACGTTTGAGGGCCGGGTGATGGCGATCACGCCGGCCAGCGCCGCCACCTTCTCGCTCCTGCCAAGCCAGAACGCCTCCGGCAACTTCGTCAAGGTGACCCAGCTGGTGCCGATCAAGATCGAGGTCAAGTCCGACGGCCAGGTCTTGCCGCTCGGCACCTCCGCGACGGTCAGGATCAAGGTCCGCGAGCCAGTCGGCGGCGTCCCATGGGAACCGTAGGCTCTCTTGTTGTTGGCAGGCGGCCGATCTTCCAGATCGGCATGGCGTACCACTGGCAGGCGCTCGTTGCCGTCGTCCTCGGCACCTTCGTCGTCGTCCTCAACCAGACCATCGTCAACGTGGCGCTGCCGCGCGTCATCCAGATCTTCCAGGCGACGGTCGATCAGGGCCAGCTCGTGCTCACGACGTACATGCTGGCGCTGGCCGTCTTCATGCCGGCGACCGGCTTCCTGACCGATCGGCTCGGCACCAAGCGCGCCTACCTTGGCTCGGTCGGCCTGTTCACCATCTTTACGGCGCTCTGCGGCCTCGCGCCCACCATGGACGTGCTGATCTTGTTCCGGGTGCTCCAGGGGATCGGCGGCGCGATGGTCATGCCGCTCGGCATGGCGATCATCTTCCAGACCGCCCCGCCCCGCGAGCGCGGCGCCGTGATGGGGATGTTCGGGCTGCCGGTGCTGGTCGCCCCGATGAGCGGGCCGGTCCTGGGCGGCTACCTGGTGGACGCCGTCGGCTGGCGGCCGATCTTCTTGATCGGGATGCCGGTCGGGATCGCGGCGGTGCTGTACGGCATGGCGATCCTCCGCGAGACTCCGCGCAAGCACGACACCCGCTTCGACTGGGCCGGCTTCATCCTCGGCGGCGTCGGCTTCTCGGCGGCGCTGGCTGCGCTCTCCCGCGCCCCCGCCGATGGCTGGTTCGCGCCGCACCTCGTCGCGCTCTGGCTCGTCGCGGCGGCGGCGCTCGGCTGCTGGGTCGTGATCGAGCTGACGGACAAGCATCCGCTGCTCGACCTTGGGGTGCTCAAGGATCGAACCTACCTGACCTCGAACGTCGTCGTCTGCCTGATCATGGTGCTGATGTTCGGCTCCCAGCTGCTGGTCCCGCTCTTCCTGCAAAACGTGCGTGGCCTCAGCCCGTTCGCGACCGGCCTGCTGATGGCTCCGGAGGCGATCGCGATGGCGATCATGATGCCGATCGCCGGGAGGCTGCTGGATAAGGTCGGTCCACGCCCGCTCGCCATTCCGGGGTTGATCGGCCTCTCCTTCGCCTACTGGCAGCTGTCCGGACTCGACCCGAACACGTCAGACACCACCATCGCCGCGATCCTGGTGCTCCGTGGCGTCTCACAGGGCATCATGATCTTGCCGCTGATGACGGTCGGGATGGATCGGATCGCGGCGGCCCGGATGAGCCGCGCGACGGTCCTGGCCACGGTGATCCGCCAGATCGCCGGCGCGTTCGGCGCCGCGGCGGCGGCCAGCTTGCTGCTGACACGCCAGCAGCATCACCAGGCGACCCTGGTCCAGACCGTCACGCCGGACGC
>Ga0075420_100001555_pt1 | contig 19512 bp, 15 predicted proteins | sample SoiMetdeltSBSDD4_FD_75296 | JGI IMG/M metagenome (GOLD analysis project Ga0075420, IMG submission 75296) | Bulk soil microbial communities from a Populus tree surrounding site in Tennessee, USA - Soil MetaG P. deltoides SBSDD4 | ecosystem: Environmental > Terrestrial > Soil > Tree plantation... | reverse complement strand
TCGGCGGGCGTTATCACGAGGCCCGGCGGCTTGGAGAGGACACGCTCACCCGCCAGCAGCGAGTGCTCGGCAAGGACCATCCCGACTCTCTGCTGTCCGCCAACTACCTTGCTCCCGCACTGGCCGAGCTGGGCGAGTACAAGCAGGCTCAGCAGCTGATCCAGGACACGCTCGAACGCAGACAGCGGGTGTTCGGAGACGATCACCCCGACACGCTCGGCGTGGCCCACAACTTCGCCATAGGCCTCCTACTCTCTGGTCAACTAGGTGAGGCTCACCGGTTGCTCGAGGACAATCTTGCCCGGAAGCGCCGTGTACTCGGAGAGGATCATCCGGAGACACTTTTGTCAACCAACAACATTGCGGAGTGTCTGCGATTCCAGGGGCGAGCTGAAGAGGGTCGGCGGCTGGCGGAGGACACACTGAACCGCAGGCGGCGGTTACTCGGCGAGAACCACCCTCGAACGTTGGTGTCGGCGAACACGCTCGCTGGTTGTCTACGCGATCTGGGTCGGCTGGAGGAAGCGCGTCTGCTGCTGGAGGACACACTGGCCCGCCAACGGCGGGTGCTTGGTGAGGACTACCGCTACACCCTGGGATCCGCTGCGGCCCTTGCGCTGTGCCTGCGTGACCTGGGCCAACTGGAGGAGGCGCGTCGGTTGGCTGAGGACACGCTGACCCGCAGGCGCCGAGCGCTCGGCGAGAAGCACTTCACCACGCACCTGTGGGCGGGCGACCTTGAGCACATGTTGGAGGGACTTGGCGCAACTGGCGGCGGTGACGAACGAGTCCACAGTGGTGACTTGTAGCCAGACCGATCATCTGGCAAGTCATAGAACGCTGGCGGCTCCCCTGAGCCCAAAGTAGGCTGCAGAACCGAGTTTGAGTGGTCAGGCGTAGCTCATACATAGCCCCACACTTCGCGTCAGTATCTTGATCTTGACGTGGTGCCTACGTCGTGGGGCCGCGGCGGGGGTGTGGGTGAAAAGCCGCTGCGTGGCCGTGCGGCATCTGGGTCGTATACAGAGATTTGGCTGGCATGGCCCGTTCCTTCGCTGGCGGCCTCCAAGATCATCATAAGTCAAATGTAAACTCTGTCACGATCGTGATCTTGAGAACGGACGCTGGACGGGTGACCGCGTGTGGCCGGTGCGGGCCGAGTAGGGGACTGGTGCGGGGTCACCAGGGGTTGGTCGGTCGGGCTGTACATGGTGATCCTGCACACGCACGTGCAGATGAGTTTGCATTTACCTGGCCGGCGCTCCAGGGCCGAAGCGGTTTGCGTGAATAGCTGGGTTGGTCGCACCAAATCGTGGCTAAGAATCGTCATCCCTGGTTTGCCTCGAAATATGGCGGACTGAGGCGGTCGCACGCTGCGGATCAGGCAAAATGGAAGTTCTGAGGATGGAATAGCTAGTTGCCGCATGGCCGCATGAGTTCTTTCATGTAAGAAACATGAAAGACTCATGTTGCCGTCACGACCTACGCTGAACGTCGGTATCGCCTACAGCGGAGGCAACGACCATGGCCATGACCGAGGTACGAACCCCGTCACCGCCCAGGCCCCTGCCCCTCCTCGGCCACGCCCTCCACCTCAGGCGGCAGCCGCTCGAGTTCCTCGAGTCGCTGCGCCCATTGGGGGAAGTTGTCACGATCCGGCTCGGTCCGAAGCTGGTCTACGTCGTGAACAGCCCCGACCTGGTCCGCCGGGTCCTCGTCGGGGAGGCGCACAAGTTCGACCCGGGTGTCCAGCTCGAGAAGGTCAGGCCATTTCTCGGCAATGGGCTGATAACGTCGCGGGGAGCGACTCATCGACGGCAGCGGCGACTGCTCCAGCCCGCTTTTCACCAACGCCGCATCGCCCATTATGCGGAGACGATGCAACGGCTGGCCACGGCGCGGGCCGACTCCTGGGAGGAGGGCCGGCGGATCACGGCTGACGTGGAGATGATGGAGCTGGCCATGGCGGTGGTGGGCAGGACGCTGTTCTCCACGGACCTCGACCAGGACGCGGTCAACGAGGTCATCAGCGCGATGCCGGTCGTCCTGGACGGGGTCACCAGACGCGTGCTGGCGCCAACCGGTCTCCTGGAGCGGCTGCCCACTCCCGAGAACCGCCGGTTCAACCGGGCGATCCGCCGCATACACGAGGTCGTGGACCGCGTGGTCGCCGACTACCGGCGCGCCGGGGTGGACCACGGGGACCTGGTCTCCATGATGCTGATGGCCCGCGACGAGGAGACCGGCGAGGGGCTCTCCGACGAGCAGGTACGCGACGAGGTCCTGGCGATGCTGGCGGCCGGCACCCAGACCACGGCGACCACGATGGCCTGGGCGTTGCAGGTCATGTCGGTCCGCGATGATATCCAGGACCGCGCATACGCCGAGGTCTGCGAGGTCCTCGGCGACCGCGCTCCGGCGTTCCAGGACATCGAGCGCCTCGGCTACATCCGGTGCCTGCTGACCGAGGCGTTGCGGATGTACCCGCCCGCGTGGCTGCTGTCCCGGCGGGCCACCAGCGAGGTGAACCTGGGCGGTCACGTCCTGCCGGCCGGTGCCTCGGTCTTCTTCTCCCCGTACGCCATGCACCGAGACCCGGGCGTCTACCCGGAGCCTGACCTGTTCGACCCGGACCGTTGGGCGGCCGGGCGCGGCAAGCAGGTGCCGCGGCCGGCGTTCGTCCCGTTCGGTGCGGGCAGCCGCCAGTGCATCGGGGAGGGGTTCGCCTGGGTCGAGGCCGTCATAGTTCTGGCCACCATTCTCAGGCGGTGGCGGGTCCGGCCAGTGCCCGGGCAGGCCGTCCGGAAGGTCGCCTCCGCGACCCTCGGGCCGAGCCGGGTGTACCTGACCGTGGAGCGCCGGCAACGGTAGCTTGTCCGACCGGTGCTGGCTCGACGGGCTCCTTGTCCCAACATGGCCGGCGGGTTGCGGACCGGTCACGCCCCTGATGGTCAGCGCAGGCTGCGGAAGCGGGGGGCGAGCTCGGCCGCGGCGGCCCGGTCGAGCAGCCAGAGCGTACGATCCACGCCGGCCACCCCGGCGGCGGGCAGCTGCACCGGCCCGGCTCCGGTCAGCGCCATGCCCACCGCGCTCGCCTTGGCCGGGCCGGTGACCACCAGCCACACCTCCTCGGCTGTGTTGATCGCTGGCAGGGTGAGCGTCAGCCGCACCGGCGGTGGCTTCGGCGCGCCACGCACCGCGCTGACCGGCCGGGTCTCGTACGCCACCGGGTGCTCAGGAAACACCGACGCCACGTGACCGTCCTCGCCCATCCCCAGCAGCAGGACGTCGAAGTGGGGGAGGACGGCGGTGCCCGGCGCGGCCGCGGCCAGCTCCTCGGCGTACCGCGCGGCGGCAGCCTCCGGGTCGTTGCCGTCCGGCCCGTCCGCGGCCGGCATCGGATGCACCCGCTCAGCGCGCACCGGCACCGCGTCGAGCAGGGCCTCGCGGGCCTGGGTCTCGTTGCGCTCCGGGTGGCCCGCGGGCAGGAAACGCTCGTCCCCCCACCAGATGTCCACTCTGGACCAGTCCACCGAGTCGCGGGCCGGGCTGTTGCGCAGCGCCTGGTAGACCTCGGCCGCCACCCCACCCCCGGTCAGCACCACGCTGGCGAAGCCCCGCTCGGCCTGGGCGTCGAGCATGCGTACGGCGAGCCGGGCAGCGACCGCCTGGGCCAGCAGGGCCGCGTTGGCGTGCACCACCACGCTGGCGCTCACCGCGGCACGCACCCGGTGTCGGGGTCCTCGGCCAGCGCCGGGTCCTGCCAGATGTGCACCCGGGTGCGGGGCCGCCCGTCCAGGCCGGTCAGCCCGGTGGCCGCACCGAGCGCCGCCGCGTACGGCTGGTCCGCGTCGAGCCGGCGCAGCTCCTCGGCCAGCTCCTCGCCGAGCCGGCGGCGCACCAGCGGCAGCACCCGGTCGGCCTGGCCGGTGTGGTGCAGCACGGCGGTGCCGCCGTGGCGGACCAGGCTCAGCTGCGTGCCGTCGTCGAGCTGCAGCTCCACCGCCCGCAGCGCGTCCGCCGGCAGGCCGTCCGCCCGCAGCCTGTCCGCCGGCACGCCGTCCGCCGCCGGCATGGCGGTGGGGTGCAGCGCCGGCTGGACCCCCAGCCGCGCGTGCAGCCAGCCGCCGAGCAGGGCCCCGCTGGGGTCGGTCTGCGGCGCCGCGACGGTCACCCCCGTCACCAGGGCGGACGTGGTATCGAACGCACCGGCCACCAGGGTGCGCCACGGGGTCAGCCGGGTCCACGCCAGGTCCGTGTCGCCCGGCGCGTAGTCCTCCGCCCGCTGGTGCAGCGCGGCGACCGGGTTCGGGCACTGGGCCGTGTCGGTGATCCGGCGCTCGGCGACCACGCCCAGCGGGTCGTACGCGATCCGTCCCGGCGGTGGCCCGTGCCACCAGGTCACCACCGGCACGTCCGGGGCGAGCAGTGGCACCACCACCGACTCGGCGTGCAGCGCCAGCCGGCCGCGCATGCGCAGCACGACCGCCTCGCACGGGCCGAGCCGGCCGCCGACGACGATCTCCGCGTCCAGCCGGGACGCCGCGTCCGGCCCGGGATGGCCGTCCCGGACCACGATGAGCAGCCGGCACGGGTGCTCCGCGGCGGCGAACGTCGCCGCGTCCTCCACCTCGCGCACCCGGCCCTCATCGGTCACCGCGACCAGGGTCAGGGCCAGGCCGCTGGCCACCCCGCCAGCGCTGCGCCGCTCCGCGGCGAGCTTGCGGACGACGTCCCGGCCGGTAGTGTCCCTCAGCGCGAGCATCCGACCCCCTACGCCCGCCGCCACGCGCGGCCGTCGCGCGCCAGCAGCTCGTCCGCCTCGTGGGGCCCCCACTCGCCGGCCCGGTACGGCACCGGCGTGCTGCCCTGCCACGCCTGCTCCAGCGGGTCGACCACCCGCCAGCTCGCCTCGACCTCCTCGGCGTGCGGGAACAGCGTCCGGTCGCCGACCAGCACGTCCAGCACCAGCCGCTCGTACGCCTCGGGGCTGGACTCGGTGAACGCCTCGCCGTACTGGAAGTCCATGGTGATGTCGCGGACCTCCATGGTGGTGCCGGGCACCTTCGAGCCGAACTTCAGGGTGACCCCCTCGTCCGGCTGGACCCGGACCACCAGCTGGTTGTTGCCGAGCAGCTCCACGTCGGCCGGCTGGAACGGCAGGTGCGGCGCCTTGTTGAACAGCACCGCCACCTCGGTCACCCGCCGCGGCAGGCGCTTGCCCGCGCGCACGTAGAACGGCACCCCAGCCCAGCGGCGGTTCTGGATGCCGAGCCGCACCGCCACGTAGGTCTCGGTGGTGGAGCCCGCCGGCACGTTCGGCTCGTCCCGGTAGCCGACGGCCCGCTCCCCGGCCACCCAGCCGGCCAGGTACTGGCCGCGCACCGTACCCAGGGAGATATCGGCGGGCGGCGTGATCGCGCGCAGCACCTTGAGCTTCTCGGTACGGATCTCGGCCGCGGCGAAGCTCGTCGGCTCCTCCATCGCGACCAGCGCGAGCAGCTGGAGCAGGTGGTTCTGCAGCACGTCGCGGGCTGCTCCGGCGGAGTCGTAGAAGCCGGCGCGGCTGCCGATGCCCCCGTCCTCGGCCATCGTGATCTGCACCGAGTCCACGGACTTGGAGTTCCACACCGGCTCGAAGAGCGCGTTGGCGAAGCGCAGGGCGAGGATGTTCTGGACCGTCTCCTTGCCCAGGTAGTGGTCGATGCGGAAGACGTCGTCCGCGGTGAACACGTCGTCGACGAGGTCGTTGAGCGCCTGCGCCGAGGCCAGGTCGTGGCCGAACGGCTTCTCCACCACCACCCGGCGCCACCCGCCCGACCGGGCGTTGTCGGCCATGCCGGTGCGCTCCAGCTGCTTGAGCACGGTGGGGAAGGCGGCCGGGGGGATAGACAGGTAGAACGCCGCGTTTCCCGGGATGCCGTGGGTGTCGCGCAGCTCGTCGAGGGTGTGGGCGAGCGTGTCGAACGCGGCGTCGTCCTCGAAGGAGCCGCCGACGAAGCGCACGCTGCCGGCGAGCCGGGCCCACACCTCCTCCCGCCACGGCGTGCGGGCGTGCGCCTGGGCCGCCTCGCGGGCCAGGGCCTCGAAGTCACCGTCGCCCCAGTCCCGCCGGGCGAAGCCCAGCACCGCGAAGCCCGGCGGCAGCAGACCGCGGTTGGCCAGGTCGTATATGGCCGGGATCAGCTTCTTGCGGGCCAGGTCGCCGGTGACGCCGAAGATGACCAGGGCGCAGGACTCGGGGATGCGGGGCAGCCGGCGGTCCTGCGGGTCGCGCAGCGGGTTGGCGTGCCCGCCGCCGGCGAGCCCGGTCACGTCGACGCCGTGGCCGGTCACGTCAACGCCTTCGCCGCCGCGAGCAGCTGGTCCAGGCCGGCTGCCCGGTCGGTCAGGTGCAGGTGCAGCAGCGGCCGGCCGCGTGCGGCCAGGGCCTGCCGGTCGCCCGCGGCCTGCGCGGCGTGCAGCTGGCCGAAGGTGTACCGGCGACCGGGCACCGGCAGGTCCTCGGTGACCACACCGGTGACCTGGAGGAACGCCCCCTCCTGCGGCCCTGCCCTGTGGTACTGCCCGGCCGAGTGCAGCAGGCGCGGCCCCCACCCGAAGGTGACCGGCCGCCCGGCGGCCACGGCCAGCAGCGGCCGCAGCTGGGCCGCCGCAGCGTCACCCACCCGGTCCAGGTAGGCCATCACCGCAAGGTAGCCGCCCGCCCCCACGCCGTCCAGCAGCGCCCGCAGCGCGTCGGCGACGGTGGACAGGCCGGGGGCGCCGTACGCCTGGACCGCACCCTCCACAAAGGATGGCTCCGCCGCCGGCGGCCCGCCAGCCAGGATGCGGGTCGTGTTGTCCTTGGACTCGGCCACGTCCGGCTGGTCGAACGGGTTGACCCCGAGGATGCGCGCGGCCAGCGCCACCGCGCCCTGCCAGGCCAGGAACTGCGCGCCGAGCGGGCCGTTCACCGCCAGGTGCGGTGGCACGCCGCCGCCGGGCACCGTGCCGGGCAGCAGCGCGCCGCCGACCGTCACGGTGAGCACGTCCGGCCCGGTCGCGCCCGGCGCCGTCGGCGACTCCAGGACCACTGGCAGCAGGCCGCGCCCGCCCTTGCCGGTCGACTCCGCCACCAGCTGCTCGACCCAGCAGCCCAGCCCCTCGATGCCGCTGCCGTCCTCGGCCAGGGCGACCCGGTCCCGGCCCATCAGCGCCGCCGCGCCCAGCGCGGCGCCGAGGGCGAGCGCCGGGTTGTCCTCGTCGCGGCCCAGCGACGGGGCCAGCTCCTGCGCCTGGTCGAGCAGCTCGACCACGTCAACCCCGGCCAGTGCCGCCGGGACCAGGCCGGACGCGGTCAGCGCCGAGAACCGGCCGCCCACCTCCGGGTCGGCGGGGATGACCACCGCGCCCATCGCGCGGCCGGTGAGCTCCAGCGGCGAGCCCGGGTCGGTCACCACCACGAACCGCCGCCCGGCCTCCGCCTCGCTCATCCCCGCGTCGAGAAAAGCCTGCCAGTACGCCCGCCGGTGGCTGTCGGTCTCCGCAGTGGACCCAGACTTGCTGGACACCACCACGACGGTGCGCTCCAGCCGGTCGGCCAGCACGGCGCGCACCCGGCCCGGGTCGGTCGTGTCGAGCACGGCCAGGGGCAGGCCGAGGGTACGGGCGAGCGCCTCGGGCGCGAGCGACGAGCCACCCATCCCGGCCAGCACCACGTGCAGGTCCCCGCCGCCGGTCAGGCCGGCGATACCGGCGCCGGCCGCGCCGGTCAGCTCGGCCCGCAGCTCGGCCAGCTCGGGCAGCAGCTCCCGGGTGCGCCGGGCGGCGTCCACCCAGCCCAGCTGGGTCTTTGCCACGGCCTCGGCGGCCTCACCCCACAGCGTCGGGTCCTTCACCGCGAGCAGCCCCGGCACGCCGTCACGGACCAGCGCGGCCCGCGCCTCCCGGGCGCCCGGCACCGCCCCGGCGCCGTAGACCGACAGCCCGCCGGCCGCCTCGACGTCCAGCAGACCGTTCACGCCTGCGCCCCGAGCTGGGTCTCAACTCCTCGCAGCAGCTCCACCCAGCTCGCCTCGAACTTGTCCACGCCCTCGCGTTCCAGCACCGCCACCACGTCGTCGTACTCGATGCCCAGGTCGGCCAGGTCGGCGAGCACCTGCCGGGCCTCGTCGTAGTGGCCGGTGACGGTGTCCTCGCGGGTCTCGCCGTGGTCGGCGTACGCCTCGATGGTCTGCTCCGGCATGGTGTTCACCACGCCCGGCGCGACCAGCTCCTCGACGTAGACCACGTCGCGGTAGTCCGGGTTCTTCGTCGACGTGGATGCCCACAGTGGACGCTGCGGGTGCGCCCCGGCGTCGGCCAGGGCCTGCCACCGGGCCGAGGAGAAGACCTTCTCGTAGCGCTCGTACGCCAGCCGGGCGTTGGCGATGGCCGCCTTGCCCTTCAGCGACCGGGCCCGGTCCGAACCGATCTTGTCCAGCCGGCCGTCGACCTCGGTGTCCATCCGCGACACGAAGAACGAGGCCACCGAGCACAGCCGGGACAGGTCGTGCCCGTTCGCCCGGGCCTGCTCCAGGCCGGCCAGGAACGCGTCCATCACCTGCTCGTACCGCTCCAGGCCGAAGATCAGCGTCACGTTGACGCTGATACCCTCGGCCAGCGTCGCGGTGATGGCGGGCAGCCCCGCCTCGGTGGCCGGGATCTTGATGAACAGGTTCGGCCGGTCCACCAGCCACCACAGCGCCTTGGCCTCGGCCACGGTCTGCTCGCAGTCGTGCGCCAGCCGCGGGTCGACCTCCAGCGACACCCGGCCGTCGACGCCGGACGTCGCGTCGTACGCCGGGCGCATCACGTCGCACGCGGCCCGCACGTCGTACGTGGTGATCATGCGGCCGGCCTCCTCGACCGAGACCTCCCGCACGGTCAGCTCCCGCACCTGCTCCTGGTAGCACTCGGAGCCGGCCACCGCCTTGGCGAAGATGGTCGGGTTGCTGGTCACCCCGACCACGTGCCGCTCCCGGCGCAGCCGGTCGAGCCCGCCGGTCACCAGCAGGTCCCGGGAGATGTTGTCCAGCCAGACCGCGACCCCCGCGGCGGAGAGCTGGCTCAGCCTGTCGGTCATCGCACACGCACCCTTCAGTTTCCGGTCGTCGATCCCTTGACCTCACCCACGCGCGACAGCGCCGCCCGGGCGGCCGCGACCACCCGGTCCGGGGTGAACCCGAACTGCTCGAAGAGGACCTGGTACGGCGCGCTCGCCCCGTAGTGTTCCAAACTGACACACTCCCCGGCGTCCCCGACCAGGTCCCGCCAGCTCATCGCCACGCCGGCCTCCACGCTCACCCGCGCCTTGACCCCGCGCGGCAGCACCGACTCCCGGTACGCCTCGTCCTGCGCCCGGAACCACTCCTGGCACGGCATGGACACGACCCGGGTGGGCACCCCGTCGGCCTCCAGCCGCTCCCGCGCGGTCAGGCACAGCGGCACCTCGGAGCCGGTGCCGATGAGCACCACCCGGGGCTGCCCGTTGCCGGCGTCGGCCAGCACGTACCCGCCGCGGGCCACGCCCTCGGCCGGTGCGAGGTCGCCACCACGGTCGAGCACCGGCAGGTTCTGCCGGGTCAGGCACAGCGCGGTGGGCCGGTCGGTGTGCTCCAGCGCGCAGCGCCACGCCCAGGCGGTCTCGTTGGCGTCGGCCGGGCGCACCACGTCCAGGCCGGGGATGGCGCGCAGCGCGGAGAGGTGCTCGACCGGCTGGTGCGTCGGGCCGTCCTCGCCGAGCCCGACTGAGTCGTGCGTCCAGACGTAGACCACCGGCAGGCCCATCAGGGCGGCCAGCCGTACCGCCGGGCGCATGTAGTCGCTGAAGACCAGGAACGTGGCGAGGTAGGGCCGGGTCGCGCCGTGTAGCGCGATGCCGTTGCCGATCGCGCCCATGCCGTGCTCGCGCACGCCGAAGTGCAGGATGCGGCCGTACTCGTTGCCCTGGAAGGCCTTTGTGGAGAGCTCCGGCGGGACGAAGGACGGCTCGCCCTTCATCGCGGTGTTGTTGCTCTCGGCCAGGTCGGCCGAGCCGCCCCACAGCTCCGGCAGCACCGGCGCCAGCGCGTCGAGGACCTCGCCGGAGGCCTTGCGGGTGGCCACCCCCTTGGCGTCCGCGGGAAACTCGGGCAGCGCCGAGGTCCAGCCCTCCGGCAGGGTACGGGTGGACAGCCGGTGGAACAGCGCGGCCCGCTCCGGGTTGTCCCCGGCCCAGGAGTCGTACTCCTTCTGCCACTGCTCGTGGGCCTGCCGGCCGCGCTCCACCACGCGGCGGGCGTGCCCGAGCACGTCCGGGTCGACGGCGAAGCTGGCGCCCGGGTCGAAGCCGAGCACCTTCTTTGTCGCCGCCACCTCCTCGGCACCCATCGCCGAGCCATGGATCTTGCCGGTGTTCTGCTTGTTCGGGGCGGGCCAGCCGATGATCGTGCGCAGCGCGACGAACGACGGCCGGTCGGCCTCGGCCCGGGCCGCGAGCAGGGCGGTGTGCAGCGCCTCCACGTCCTCGTGGTACTCGCCCTGGTCGGCGTGGCCGGTGCGCCAGTCCACCGTCTGCACGTGCCACCCGTACGCCGCGTAGCGGGCGGCGACGTCCTCGGACTTGGCGATGCGGGTGTCGTCCTCGATGGAGATCTCGTTGTCGTCGTAGAGCAGCACGAGGTTGCCCAGCCGCTGGTGCCCGGCGAGCGCGGACACCTCGTGGCTGACCCCCTCCTCGATGTCGCCGTCCGAGCAGAAGACGTAGACGTGGTGGTCGAACGGGGAGGAGCCGGGCGGGGCGTCGGGGTCGAACAGGCCGCGCTCGCGCCGGGCCGCCATGGCCATGCCCACCGCGTTGCCCAGGCCCTGCCCGAGCGGGCCGGTCGTGGTCTCCACACCCACCGTGTGCCCGTGCTCCGGGTGGCCCGGCGTCAGCGAGCCCCACTGCCGCAGCGCGGCCAGGTCGTCCAGCTCCAGCCCGTACCCGGACAGGTAGAGCTGGATGTAGAGGGTGAGGCTGGAGTGTCCACAGGAGAGGACGAAACGGTCGCGGCCGGGCCAGCCGGGGTCCGTGGGGTCGTGCCGCAGCACCCGCTGGAACAGCAGGTACGCGGCCGGGGCCAGGCTCATCGCGGTGCCCGGATGGCCGTTGCCGGCCTTCTCCACGGCGTCCATGGCGAGGACCCGGACCGTGTCGACCGCACGGCGGTCAAGGTCGGACCAGTCGAGACGGGTATCGGTCACGGCTGCACCCTACCCACGGGGGAGCCCGCCTACGCGCGAGCGGCTGCGGTTCCGCGCAGGGCGGAGCTCGGCCGGCCGGCTGGTCACCCGGGCCCGAGGCCGGCGCAGGCAGGCCCGTAAGCTGCCGTAGTCTCTGTATGCCTGCGGGCACCTGCCTGCCCACTGGTTCCTAGGTGCCCACTGGTCCTTAGGCGCAGCTGGTCCTAGGCGCAACGGCCGATGGTGAAGAGGTGGCAACCGCGTGACTGTCCCGGTCCCTTCATGAGCGGCGGTCCCTCATGAGCACGGTCACCGACCGCGCGGTGACCGTCCGGGACCCGTACGCCACCCAGGCGCCGGCACCGGCCATGGTCCGTGCCGGCCGGGTCGTACGGGCGTACCTCGCCCTGACCAAGCCCCGCATCGTCGAGCTGCTGCTGGTCACCACCGTGCCCACGATGCTGCTCGCGCACGGCGGCCTGCCGCCGGTGTGGCTGGTCCTGGTCGTCGTAGCCGGGGGCTCGCTCGCCGCGGGAGCCGCCAACGTGCTCAACTGCTACCTGGACCGCGACCTCGACCAGCTCATGCGGCGCACGTCCGGCCGGCCGCTGCCCAGCCACGCGGTCTCCGCTCCGGCCGCGCTCGCCTTCGGCCTGAGCCTCGCGGTCGTCTCGGTCGCCCTGATGGCGGCCTTCACCAACCTGCTCGCGGCCGGGCTGACGCTCGCAGCCATCGTCTACTACGACGTGGTCTACACGCTGTGGCTCAAGCGCACCACCCCGCTGAACACGGTCTGGGGCGGCGTGTGCGGGGCGGCTCCGGTGCTGATCGGGTGGGCCGCGGTCACCGGCTCACTCTCCTGGCCGGCGTGGGTGCTCTTTGCGGTGGTGTTCCTCTGGCAGCCGCCGCACTTCTACGCGCTGGCGATCAAGTTCCGCGACGACTACGCCCGGGCCGGCATCCCGATGCTGCCGGTCGTCGCCACGCCCCGGCGGGTCTCGGTCGAGTCCGTGGTCTTCGCCTGGCTCACCGTGGCGGCCTCCCTCGCCCTGTGGCCGCTGGGCATGACCCCGGTGTACGGCCTCACCGCGCTGGTCACCGGCCTGATGCTGGTCCGGGAGGCGCACCGGCTCGACGGCCGGGTCCACCGTGGTGAGCCGGCCAGCCCGATGCGCCTGTTCCACTGGTCGACCAGCTACCTGACCATCCTGTTCGCCGCGGTCGCGGTCGACGCACTCCTCTAGCGGCGTTCTGTTCCGGCTGGGCCCTAGCTGAACCGGCTGGTGTCGTTACGCACGGCGACCCCTACGTGGGCGTTGACTACATGACTGTGTACTCTCAACCGTTGTGCCACTGACGCGCCAGATCTGCCCTACAGTGCGCTACTGGATGCGGGATACGAAGCTCGCCCGGTATGCCCCCTCTGGCTGGCGGCCAAACCGGCAGATATCGTCACGAGTCACAGGCGTACCAGCATTCCCGCAGGGTAACTCGGATCACACATTCCTCTAAGGAGTCGCCCGGCGTGCCCACTGTCTGCCTACGCTGCCCCGCATGGCAGATGGTTCCGATACGACGCTCACTGATGAGCGGACCGCCCCCGTGCCAGCCACGCCAAGTGGCCTCGTGGCCGGGCTGAGATCCTTCGCGGCCGGGCACGGCGGAGCGCGGGCGGTGATCGAGTACGTCGGCCGGCGGGGTGCACGCATTGTGCTCGTCGGAGGGGATGGCGCATGGGGCGACGAGTTCGCCCCAGGCACGGACGTGGCGCGTACGGCCTGCGAGAAGGCGGGCGTCACGGTCGAGAACACGTGGGAACGGGAGCTGATCGACCTCATGCGGCCGAGCAACGACCTTTGGCGGTCGATGGCCCGCCGGACGCTCGCCCGCTGAGGATCCACCCGCGCACATCACCTTTGACCAGTCGCAACCGTGCAGAGGCGACCCGGGAGAAGTCCCGGGTCGCTCTCGTCACCTGTGCCGAGCTGCCCACCGGAGACCCCGACGACCAGCTGCTGAGCGAGCCGCTGCGCCACCGCGGCGCGACCGCCGAACCGGTGGCCTGGGACGACCCCGGCGTTGACTGGTCCGCCTTTGACCTGGCCGTACTGCGCTCGACCTGGAACTACCCGGACCGGCGCACCGAGTTCCTCAGCTGGGCGGCCGGGGTGCCCCGCCTGGCCAACCCCGCCGACGTGGTCACCTGGAACACCGACAAGCACTACCTGGCCGACCTCGCCGCCGCCGGCGTACCGGTGGTGCCGACGAGCTGGCTGGCCCCCGGTGGCCCGGTGGCCCTGCCCACCGCGGGCGAGCACGTGCTCAAGCCGGCCGTCGGCGTGGGCAGCAAGGGGTCCGGCCGCTACGACCTGGCCGACCCGGCGCACCGGCGGCTCGCCGCAAGCCACCTCGCCCTGCTGCACGCGGCAGGGCAGCACATGATGCTCCAGCCGTTCCTCCCCGCGGTCGAGACGGTGGGGGAGACCGCGCTGGTCTTCCTCGGCGGGGCCTACAGCCACGCGATCCGCAAGGCCGGGCTGCTGACCGGGCCGTACGCGCCGGTCGAGGGCCTGTACCTGGCGGAGACGGTCGCGCCGCGCACAGCCTCGCCAGCCGAGCGCGCCGTCGCGCAGCAGGCGCTGGCCGTGGTGCCCGGGGGTGCCGGCCGGCTGCTCTACGCCCGGGTCGACCTGCTGCCCGGCCCGCACAGCGAACCGCTGGTGGTGGAGCTGGAGCTCACCGAGCCGTCCCTCTTCCTCGGGTACGCCGCCGGCGCCGCCGACCGCCTCGCGACGGCGATCGTCAAGAGCGCAGGCCGGCCCGGGCCGGCCCGCTGACCGGTTCTGGGGCACGGCTGCCGATGGTGGACGGCCCGCTGCCAGCAGGCGGGGTGCCGCCGGCAGGGGTGGTGCCGCCAGCCGGCGGGGTGACGCTGGCGGGTGCGCCGCCACCGCCACCGGTGGACTGGCCGGCCGGCGCCGCCGGCAGCCGGGTCCGGGTGCGCGCCGCCACGGCGAGCGTGGCCAGCCACACGGCGCACGCGCCGGCCATGTGCGCCGCCACAACCAGCGCCGGCAGCCCGGTGACGTACTGCACGAAGCCAACCGCGCCCTGGGCCAGCTCGATGCCGACCAGCACCGCGCTGGCGCGGACCAGGGGCGCCGGCGCGGCCACCGCGCGCAGCGCGAACCACAGCGCGATGGACACCCCGACCAGCAGGAACACCGCATCGGCGTGCAGCTGCGAGATGGTCTGCGGGTCCAGCCCGGTGCGCCGGGCCGCGGCGTCGCCCGCGTGCGGGCCGCTGCCGGTGACCACCGTGCCCAGGACGAGCACGCCCGCGCTCGCGGCCACCACCACACCGACCAGCTGGCGCACCGGCCGGGCCACCACGGCGCGCGCTGGGCCGTCCGGCTCACCGGTGTGCCGCCACAGCGCGTACGCCGCGGCGATCACCGCCATCGAGAGCAGGAAGTGCGCCGCCACCACCCACGGGTTGAGCCCGGTCAGCACGGTGACCCCGCCGAGGGCGGCCTGCGCCGGGATGCCGGCGAACACCAGCAGGGACAGCCCCACTAGGGCCCGCCGGCGCGGCCGGGCCAGCAGCGCGGCAACGACGCACGCCACGGCCAGCAGGCCCACCACGCCGGTGAGCAGCCGGTTGCCGAACTCGATCAGCCCGTGCACGCCCATCTCCGGCGTCACCACGTACGACCCGTCGGTGCACCGCGGCCAGGTGGGGCAGCCGAGTCCGGACCCGGTGAGCCGGACCGCACCGCCGGTCACTACGATCCCGACGTTGGCCAGCAGCGAGGCCAGGGCTAGTCGGCGCAGCACGGCGCCATGGTACGCGCCGGCTCCTGCGGCCTGGCCGGCGCCGGGTTGGCCACCGGTGGGCCGGTTTGCAGGTGCCGCTCGAAATACGTCACACTGGTGTAGTGAAAAACGTGGCGGCGGTAGAGCGCGCGACCGGGACCCCGGCCGCCGCCGATGGCCGTACCCGTGACCGGGTGGCCAAGCTGCTCCTGGCCCGCGGCTCCGCCACAGCGGCCGAGCTGGGCAAGGCCCTGGGCCTGAGCCCTGCCGCGATCCGCCGGCACCTCGACGCGATGCTCGCGGACGGGCTCGTGGTCGGCCGGGACCGCCCGCCGCGCGCCCCGCGCGGGCGGGGACGCCCAGCCCGCGTCTTCGCGCTCACCGAGACGGCCCGGGAGGCGTTCCCGCACCACTACGACGGCCTGGCCACCGCCGCACTGCGCTGGATCGGCGAGCAGGGCGGGCGGCCGGCGGTGGCCGCGTTCGCCGCCGCGCAGGTCGCGGCCCTGGAGGAGCGCTGCCGCCTGGCCATGGAGGGTGCCGGCGACGACCCGCTGGCCCGCGCCCGGGCGCTCGCCGAGGCGCTCACCGCCGAGGGCTACGCCGCCAACGCGTCGGTCATCGCCTCCGGCGGCCAGCTGTGCCAGCACCACTGCCCGGTGGCCCACGTCGCCGCCGAGTTCTCCGAGCTGTGCGAGGCGGAGACCAGGGTGATCTCCCGCCTCGTCGGCACCCACGTGCAACGCCTGGCGACCATCGCCCACGGCGACGGGGTGTGCACCACGCACATCCCAGGCCCGCGCCAGGCACAACGGACCCCAACCCCGAGGACGGACTGATGACCACTACCGACCAGCTCGCTGGTTTGGGCAGGTACGAGTACGGCTGGGCCGACTCCGACCTGGCCGGCGCCTCGGCGCGCCGCGGGCTCAACGAGGACGTCGTCCGGGACATCTCGGCCCGCAAGAACGAGCCGGAGTGGATGCTCGACCTGCGGCTGAAGGGGCTCCGGCTGTTCCGGCGCAAGCCGATGCCGGCCTGGGGCGCCGACCTGTCAGGGATCGACTTCGACAACATCAAGTACTTCGTGCGCTCCACCGAGAAGCAGGCGGCCTCCTGGGAGGAGCTGCCCGAGGACATCAAGAACACCTACGACCGGCTGGGCATCCCCGAGGCGGAGAAGCAGCGCCTCGTCGCCGGCGTGGCGGCCCAGTATGAATCGACCGTGGTCTATCATAAGATCCGGGAGGACCTGGAGCAGCAGGGTGTGGTGTTCCTGGACACCGACACCGGGCTCAAGGAGCACGAGAACCTCTACCGGGAGTACTTCGGCACGGTGATCCCGGTGGGCGACAACAAGTTCGCCGCCCTCAACACCGCGGTCTGGTCCGGTGGCTCGTTCATCTACGTGCCGAAGGGCGTGCACGTGGAGATCCCGCTGCAGGCGTACTTCCGGATCAACACCGAGAACATGGGCCAGTTCGAGCGGACGCTGATCATCGTCGACGAGGGCGCGTACGTGCACTACGTCGAGGGGTGCACCGCGCCGATCTACTCCAGCGACTCGCTGCACAGCGCGGTCGTGGAGATCATCGTGCGCAAGGGTGCCCGCTGCCGCTACACGACGATCCAGAACTGGTCGAACAACGTCTACAACCTGGTCACCAAGCGGGCCGTGGCGCACGAGGGCGCGACCATGGAGTGGGTCGACGGCAACATCGGGTCCAAGGTGACCATGAAGTACCCGGCCGTCTTCATGACCGGTGAGCACGCCAAGGGCGAGGTGCTCTCGGTCGCCATGGCGGGCGAGGGGCAGCACCAGGACGCCGGCGCGAAGATGGTGCACGCCGCGCCGCACACCTCCTCGACGATCGTGTCCAAGTCGATCGCCCGGGGTGGCGGCCGGACCTCGTACCGGGGGCTGGTGCAGGTGCTGGAGGGCTCGCACCACTCACGCTCCACGGTCAAGTGCGACGCGCTGCTGGTCGACGCGGTCTCCCGCTCCGACACCTATCCCTATGTGGACGTCCGTGAGGACGACGTGTCCATGGGGCACGAGGCGACCGTCTCCAAGGTCAGCGACGACCAGCTGTTCTACCTGATGAGCCGGGGCCTGTCCGAGGACGAGGCGATGGCGATGATCGTGCGCGGCTTCATCGAGCCGATCGCCAAGGAGCTGCCGATGGAGTATGCGCTGGAGCTAAACCGCCTCATCGAGCTGCAGATGGAAGGGGCCGTCGGCTGATGACCGACACTCTCGTTGCGCCGCCGCAGGCGGCGGGCCAGCCCGGAGCCGCGGGACCGTCCAGGAACGGCGGCCAGCCTAAGACCAAGGCGCACGCGCTGCGGTCGTACGACGTCGCGGACTTCCCGGCCCTGACCGGTCGGGAGGAGGAGTGGCGGTTCACCCCGCTGCGGCGGCTGCGTGGGCTGGTCACCGGTGATGGGGACGCGCCGGCGGCACGGCTCCGCTACGACCACGGTGCGCTGCCCGAGGGCGTGGACGTGCGGCACGCCACCCGGGACGCGGCCCACGCCGGGTCGGTCGGGGCGGGGTCCGTCCGGGCGGGGTCGGTGCTGGTGCCGTTCGACCGGGTCAGCGCGCTCGCCTACGGCCGGTTCACCGAGGCCCTGGTGGTGTCGGTGGCCAAGGGGGCGGCCCCGCAGGAGCCGGTGCTGCTGCGGGCCACCGGCGCCGGTGCCGAGCCGCTCTCCTTCGGCCACACGGTCGTCGACGTGGGCCAGCTCGCCGAGGTGACGCTGGTGCTGGAGCAGGCCGGGTCGGTCACGCTCGCCGACAACGTCGAGGTCTGCGTCGGTGACGGCGCCCGCCTGACCCTGGTCACCGTGGCCGGCTGGGCGCCGGACGCGGTGCAGGCCCAGCACGTGAAGTTCCGGCTCGGCCGGGACGCGCGGCTGACGCACGTGCAGGTCGCCCTCGGCGGTGACCTGGTGCGGCAGTTCACCAGCGTGGAGTACGCCGGCCGGGGCGGCGACGCGCAGCTCTACGGGGTCTACTTCGCCACCGGCGCCACCGGCGCCACCGGCGCCACCGGCGCCACCGGCGCCACCGGAGGGCAGGAGGCCGGGGGGCCGGAGGGCGGGCAGCACCTGGAGCACCGGCTGCTGGTCGACCACTGCGTGCCGGACTGCCGCAGCTACGTCAGCTACCGCGGGGCGTTGCAGGGTGCGCAGGCGCACACGGTGTGGGTCGGCGACGTGCTGATCCGGGCGGAGGCGACCGGCACGGACACCTACGAGGTGAACCGGAACCTGGTGCTCACCGACGGGGCGCGGGCGGACTCCGTACCAAATCTGGAGATCGAGACCGGTGAGGTGGTCGGCGCCGGGCACGCCAGCGCGACCGGCCGCTTCGACGACGAGCAGCTGTTCTACCTGATGGCCCGGGGGATCCCGGAGGTCGAGGCGCGCCGGCTGGTGGTACGCGGCTTCTTCGCCGAGCTGCTGGCCAAGGTCCCGGTGGGGGAGCTGCGCGAGCGGCTGGCCGCCACCATCGATGCCCGGCTGTCGGAGGTGGGTGCGTGATGATCCGGGTCTGCTCCACTGAGGACGTTCCCAAGGGGAGCGCGATCGCGGCGATGGTGGACGGCACGCCGCTGGCCATCGTGCACGCGCCTGGCTCCGATGAGGGCGCCGCCGGCGACGGGGAGTTCTTCGCCGTCTACGACCAGTGCTCCCACGAGGCGGTCGCGCTCAGCGAGGGGGACATCGACGGCTGCCAGCTCGAGTGCTGGCTGCACGGCTCCCGTTTCGACCTGCGCACCGGCGCGCCGACCGGGCTGCCCGCCACCCGGCCCGTCCCTGTCTACCCCGTCGAGATCCGCGACGGCGACGTCTACGTGTCGCTGACACCGAGCAATGGAGTGACCGCCCCGTGAGCGTTCTGGAGATTCGTGACCTGCACGTGTCGGTACGGCTGCCGGACGGGCCGCCCAAGCCGATCCTGGCCGGGGTCAACCTGACCATACGTGCCGGTGAGACGCACGCCATCATGGGCCCCAACGGCTCCGGCAAGTCGACGCTCGCGTACTCGGTCGCCGGCCACCCGAAGTACGAGGTGACCCGCGGCTCGGTGACCCTGGACGGGGTGGACGTGCTGGGCCTGACCGTGGACGAGCGGGCCCGGGCCGGGTTGTTCCTCGCCATGCAGTACCCGGTGGAGGTCCCCGGGGTGAGCGTGGCCAACTTCCTACGTACGGCGAAGACCGCGCTGGACGGCACCGCGCCGAAGCTGCGCACGTGGGGAGCCGAGCTCAAGGGCGCGATGGAGCGGCTGGGCATGGACCCGGCCTTCGCCCAGCGCAACGTGAACGAGGGCTTCTCCGGCGGCGAGAAGAAGCGGCACGAGATCGTGCAGCTGGAGCTGCTGCAGCCGAAGGTCGCGATCCTCGACGAGACCGACTCCGGCCTGGACATCGACGCGCTGCGGGTGGTCAGCGAGGGGGTCAA
>Ga0075420_100001551_pt1 | contig 19532 bp, 25 predicted proteins | sample SoiMetdeltSBSDD4_FD_75296 | JGI IMG/M metagenome (GOLD analysis project Ga0075420, IMG submission 75296) | Bulk soil microbial communities from a Populus tree surrounding site in Tennessee, USA - Soil MetaG P. deltoides SBSDD4 | ecosystem: Environmental > Terrestrial > Soil > Tree plantation... | reverse complement strand
ATCACCGAAAGTGCGATTTGTTGAGCTATATGCTAAACTTTCCGTGTTTCGCGGTCATACACCATGACACCATCAGCCCTGTGCGGGTCGCGTGTGCCCCCCGATTTCAGGCTCGTTTAATAGTTGAGTCATGTTTAAGTACTGCAACATCACACATTTGTGACCATTTGCTTCAGCTTAGACCACTCTTGACGGCTGTGGTAGGGCCGGTCGGCTGTCTCGATACATTACGACTTTCCCGATCACACTTTCGGTCACATGTCAGATCGCACAGGCGAAAGCACACGGCGCGCACACGCTCGGAGAAGGGCATGAATCCACGCCACGCGACCACTTCACTTTTCACCGGGGTAAGGGCATGCCCGATCGGTTTCGACGGCAGGCAGACGAGACGGACGACGGCGAGTTCTCCGATCTCGATACGGAATTACCGGAAGGCGAGCAGGAAGGGGAGTTCGAAATTGAGCGGCATGAAGTGAAGCGGTCGCTTCGCATGCCCCTCGACGTCGCGCTCTTCGCACCTGGGAGAGACGCGAGCGGGGCGAGCGAGCGATTGTTCATTCGCATTCCGCCTCGCACGAAGGATTGGCTGGCGAGTTTCAGCAACGACAAGCGCTTCCCGTTCCGCGGCATGAACCATCTCGTTCGATGGTGCCTCGACCAAGGGTTGCGGAAGTTGGATCGCATTCGGCCGACGCCGACGCTGAGCACCCAGGTCATCGCCCTTCAGAACTTGCTGTACGAAGAGCAGATTGCGGCCGACTTCGCCACGCTGATGCAGCAATGCGAGAACCGCGTGACGGCTTACCTGAGTGACGGGGCGAAGGGTGAGGCATTGCGGTTGATCCAATGCATCGTCACCGAAGTCCAGTCGATGCCGGAAGGGTATTGGAAGGGACGGTACGCGAACGAGATCAAGAAGCGGTGGGGAGATTTGATGTCCGGCGCGGGGATCAACCTCAACGTCGGGTCGGTGGAATGGGGAAAGGGAGGAGAAGAAGGAGAGAGGGAGAGCGATGCCGATGATGAAGCGTGAATTGGTGAAACGGTTGGAAGGTCTCGCGAAGCAGGTGCAGGAGACACCGGCGGACAAATCGCGAGCGGCGGAAGAAGGCGTGAACCTCATTCTTGAATACGTTGGGAGCAAGCAGATTCGCGAGGCTTACCTGAAGATCGTCTGTTCGGCGTGAGCCTTGCCCCAGGAAAGAAGGGACCGAGCTATGGCAGCGGAAATGGTACGCGTCAGTTCGGATGATCCGACGCGTCCAATCTTCATCAACGCGGAAGGGTGGCGCGTGTGCGTAGCGGCAATGGACGGGTACCACATTCGCGAGAAGGCGAGTTGGAAACGACGATTGGCCGCGGCACATCCCGATAACCCCGCGAAGACGGGTGGTCACAAGAAGTTTATCGAGATGAGTGCCAGTTATCGACGGTGGATGAACGAAGAGAACGTCAGGTACGCGCGGCTCGGGTTGAAGCCGCCGCGCCGGTAAAGGAGATGGAGAAGAAGGAAAGGGAAGGGGAAGTGGCGTACGGCACGGTGGTGAACGTCCCGAAGTCGCGGTGGCGGCGGCAAGCCTACCTTCGAATCAAGGCCGGTCCGCAACGCGATCGCTACGTTCACGAATTGGTGATGGAAGCCATCCTGGGTCGCGAGCTGTTGCCAGGAGAGACGGTCGATCACGAAGACGGGGACACGCTGAATAACAGGTGGACGAATTTGGCTCTGCGTGATCGCGCGGAACACTCACGAGTGGAAAACGAGAGAAGAAGGGAGAGGGGACATGTTACCGATGATGCGAACACGTCGACGGGCAGCGGTGGCGAGGCGGGCACGCGTGGCGTTGGATCGTCCGGCGCTGACGAATGACATGCCGCCGCCAGATACCAGTCAGTGGCGGCACGCGAGCGTCAATGGCAAACCGCGGTGCGGCGCGCCGGTCGACAGCACGCCGATCAGCGCCACGTACGAGAACGTGTGTAGTGAGTGCTACCGCAAGGTGCTCCAAGAGTTGATGGATAGGAGATAGCCATGAAGTGGTGGTGCTTGTGGTGCCGGTGGGAAAGCAAGACGAAGGTCGCGCGGTGCATCCACTGTAATTCGGTCATGTCGCGCGATCCTGCTTCGCATCAAGGGTAACAGCTATGTCGCTTCCTCTTCCTCTCGACATCGGCATCCCCGGTTTCTCTTCCTGGCGCCCCGAGCAGGAAACGGCGATCGAGCGCACGCTCGATACCAGCAAACGGTTCATGTGCGCGGTGATGCCGGTCGGCAGCGGGAAATCCCTGTACGCCGTGGGGTGCGCGATGTTCGCGGGCGGGAGGACCATCGCCCTGACCGGCACCAAGCCCTTGATGCAGCAGTACGTCGGCGACTTCGAGGCGGCCGGGATGGTGCAGATCAAGGGGCAGAACAGCTATCAATGCCTCGCGCTCGCGCCCGGTGGCATCCTCGAACACTACGGGGAAGATGGCAAGAACTTCCAATCGTGCGAGGACGGCCCGTGCCATAGCGGCGTCCCCTGCGAACTGAAATTGGGCGGCGGGTGCCTCTATTACGACGGGGTGAATGAAGCCAAACAGAAACCCCTCGTCACCTCGAACTACGCGATGTGGATGGCGGTCAACAAGTACGGCCAGGGGTTGGGGGATTTCGGCACGCTCATTCTCGACGAAGCGCATTCGGTGCCGGAACGCCTCGCCGAATTCATGACGGTCGAATTGACGGTTCGGGATCTGCAAACCGTCCGCGCCCGCGTGTCACATAACGAGCAAGACATCGCCGCGTGGGCGTACTGGGCGAAGGGGCAACGCCGCATCCTCGATCGGCAGCTCGATAACTGGATCCCGACCAATCGTGAAGACGCCAAGCTGCATCGCAAGGTCCGCGCGGTCTTCCGGAAAGTCTTCGTGCTCGCGAGCATGGAGAAGGATGACGACGGCGAGGGCGCCGGATGGATTGTGGTGCCCTTCAAGACCGATTACAGCCAGGGGTGGAAGTTCTGCCCGCTGTGGGCGCAGCGCTACGCCGAACCCTTGCTGTACAAGCACACGCGCCGCGTGATCGCCATGTCCGCGACGATGACCAAAAAGACGGTGAGCCTCATGGGGATACCGGAGGATCAGTACGAGTGGCATGAAGTCGGCTCCTCGTTCCCGGTCGCGCGCCGCCCGGTCTACTGGATCCCGACTGTCCGCCTCGACGCGCGCACCGAGCAGCAACCGTGGACGCACATGCAATTGATCAATCGGTGCGACCAAATCATCGGGCCGCGGTTGGATCGCAAGGGGATCATTCACTGCATTTCCTATGGCCGCCGCAACAAAGTCCTCGAACTGAGTCAGTACCGTGATCGCATGATCTCGCACGATCGCGACAACCTCGCGGCGATGATCGAGCGGTTCAAGGCGGCGCCGCCAGGGACGATATTTGTGAGTCCGTCCGTCGCGACCGGCTACGATTTCATCGGCCCGTTGGCAGAGTACCAAATCATTCTCAAAATCCCCTTCCCGGTGACGACCGATCCCGTGATGAAGGCGCGAACAGAGAAGGATAAGGAATATCCCCTCTACCTCGCGATGCAGGAATTGCAGCAAGCCGTCGGTCGCGTGATGCGCGCCCCACACGATCAAGGCGAAACCTTCATCCTTGATGATCAGTGGGCCTGGGTGCAGAAGAACAAGCACCTCGGCGCGCGATGGTTTTGGGAGGCAGTACGGAAAGCCGAGATCATCCCTGCCCCACCTCCCCGTCTCGACCCCCTCGAATGGGGATACGCGGCATAGAACGTGTAAGTCGATCCTCGCATGCACGAGGAACAACGCGTCTATCGGTTGCGTGTGTTGGAGTACTACGGTACTCGACACTGGCTCACTTCCACTTACGCGCGCAACGCCATTCCGCGTACTGGTCCGAGGTGCATCAGAGAGTACCGGCCGGAGCGCGTGTCGTTCTCGACGCGTCTGTGGCTCGCGTGGCGGATCCTCGTTGGCCGCGATTACTAATCAAGAAGGCAGGGCATCATGACGGAACGTACCAAATCCCGGCGCGGATTCGCCGCTCTCAGCCCCGAGGAGCGGAAGGAAATGGCGCGCAAGGGCGGCATCCAAGCACACAAGCTCGGGGTGGCGCATGAATTCACGAGCGACGAAGCGAGGGCGGCCGGGCGCAAGGGCGGCAGCATCAGCCGCGGCGGACGTGGGAAGGTGACGGGCGGCAACGCGGCGCCGAATGTCGACAATCCCGTCGAAGAGGAAGAGAGCGTCACGCAGTAGCAACGTGGCACGCGCGTTGAACAGCACCACCCACGTTACCCGGTAACACTCATTCAGGAGTTTAGGCATCATGTCAGCAACACAGGGTGTATCCCTCCTCGATCCTTCGGTCGGATTGGCCGACGATCAGGACGTCACGATCAAAGGCTTGCGAGCCGTGGTCGGCGAAGACACGAACGACAAGAGCAAGCAGTGGCCGTCGCTGACGCTCACCTTCACGATGGAGAACGGCAAGGAAGGTCACGAGTTCTACAGCGCCGGAAAGCTGGAGAAGTTGCGGCCGTCGCCGGATGGTCTCCGTCTCGTGCCCAACACGGATGGCGCGAAGCTCTCCGATCAGACCAACGCGTGGAAGTTCATCTCCTCGATCCTCAACGCCATTCGCGGCGCCCAGGACACGAAGGCCGCGGAAGCGTTCATGGCACGACTCGTCGCGGAACCCGATCGCCTCGATCACTTCGACGGCATGAAGGTGCATGTGAACCGCGTGCAGAAGCAGAAGCGGGAAGGCGACGATAGCGACAAGAACCGCACGATCATGCTCGTCTCGAAAGTTGTGGCCTTCCCTGGCGGGCAGGGTGGGGGCGCCGCAGCGAAGAGCGCGGGCAAGGGTCAGACCACCGGCGCCGCCGCAGCGAAAGCCAAGCAAGCCGCGAGCACGCCAGCCGCACCGGTGACACCGGCCGCTCCCGCCACCACAGCTCCGGCCGCGGGTGGCGATGTGACCGACGAGCAGGTTGCCGCCTACCTCCTCTCGGCGCTCCAAGCCAAGGGCAGCATTCTGCGGACCAAGGTCGCGACCGAAGCCTACGGTGTGGCGAAGGCGGCCAACGATCCGAATTGGAAGGCGGTCATGGGTCGGGCGAACAACGAAGACTTCCTCAAGGCGTTCGCCGAAGAGCCGAAGGAAGTGGATGGCAACATCCTGGTCGTCGAGTACGACGGCGAGAAATTGACGCTCGTGTCATAGTGAAAGTTGGGGAGGGGTGCTTACTGCCTCTCCCCAATCAGCCACGGTGATCGAGCCAACCTCCTCGCTCGGTCATCATACAAGCCGCTCGTGACCCCGTGACGGTTGGCGCAAGGACGGGGTAAGCCAAATTTCATATCGGGTTTCATCTCCTCCCACCTTGCGTTCCACCTCGCGAGGTGTGAGGCGGGGGCCGCCGCCGCTCTACTCCTTCTCCCGGCGGTTGGCCCCCACTTTTATGCTCGTCACTCCACGTACCGACATCACGCTCGCTTCCTTCCCGTGGGATCAAGGTCCGCCGCGATCGGAAGGGTTGCATCAGTCGACCATCATCACGTCGATCATGCGGGAGATCGATCCCGAGGCGTACGATTGCGAAGAGGATCCGAAGGATGTGGTGAGGGTTCGGATCGGGAGCATCGTCGAGCGCGCGATCGAAAATGCGTTGCTGGAACTCATGCCCGGTGTCTTCCGCCTTGGCGAATTTGCCTTGGATGGGATCGCGGGATCCCCTGATGGCTTGGATTCTGCACAGGAACCCTTCCGGCTACTCGAATACAAGTGCTCATGGAAAAGTTGCCGTCAAGCGATCACCGACAAGAAGTTCCTCGCGTGGCGCATGCAGATCATGGGCTACCTGAAGATGATGGGTCTCTTCGACGCCACCTTGATCGCGTTCTTCGTGAACGGGGAATACGAGAAGGGGAAGTTTGGCGAGCCGCTACTCAGGGCATGGGATCTCCACTTCGGGCAACAGGAATTAGATGAGAACTGGATGCGATTGCGGAATCACGCGATTCGGAAAGGGATGTTAGCGGCATGACCGTCAAGATTGAAGGTTTCGAACCAATGGATGGCCGACCGCGCCCCAGGTTGGTGCTCGCGGTTGATGGCTTACAGAAGCGCGGCAAGACTCGCTTCGCCCTCACCGCGCCTCGGCCGATCGCCTACATCAACCTCGATCGCGGCTTCGAGGCGAGCAAAGACATGGATCTCACCGATGTGGTGATCGCGGATTTGTCCGGCGCGATGCAGAAGGTTCAGCCGGGGAAGGGGAAGTTGGGCGAGGACGTGCTCAAACCCTTCAAGGAGGAGGCTGAGAAGGCGTTGGAGCTGATCGTCAAACGGTGGAATGCCGCCCTCAACGCGGGCGTGCGGACGGTGGTCTTCGATACCGCCACGCGGTGGTGGGAAATTTTGAGGATCGCGCGATTCGGGAAGATTCAGCAAGTCTCGAAGGAACACTACGGGCCAGTGAAAGCCGAGTTCGAGCGCTTCCTCTACGGCGCCCTGGGCGCGTCGTCAAACGTCATCCTCAACCATCGCCAGCGGGCCGAATACCAGGGCGAGAACAAGACGGGTCGGTTTGAGCGCGCCGGGTACGGGGATGTGCAGTACATCACCCACGCGAGCGTCGAGCTGACGCGCGTCCCGTTCGTCGAGCGCGCCGATGGGGATCTTGGATTCCGCGCGATCATCACCGATTGCGCGACCAATCCGGAAGCGGATGGCGAGGTGTTGTCGAACGCCGACATCAACTTCCAACTCGTGGCATTGGTCTGCCGTCCGGACAGCACGCCGGATATGTGGGAATAGCGATGGATCCGTTCCACTACGCCACGCTCGTCATGCAACTCAACGGCATGATGCTCGTGCTGGTCGGGTACGAAGCCGCTGACGAAGACACGATGGCGTTGGGAATGTTCTTTACCGTGATGGGCTGTGTGTGGCCTTTCACCTTGGGGTTCTAGGTATGCGCTCGCGTCTCTCTCCTGTCACGTACGTCATCGTGTTCTACGCGCTTCTCTTCGTCCTGGGGTGGATACACGGTGTCGTTACTGGTCGATAGACGCATCGGTTCGGCGGATCTCTATCCCGCGTTTGAAGCGCTCGGGATTCCAACCGCGCTCACCACACTCAGATGGGATCGCCCCGACCTATACGGCGAGGGCGGACCGGATTGCGAGTGGGTTGGATTCGGCATCGAGTGTCCGATCCGCGTCGGCGTGGAGATCAAGACAGTGAATGACGTCCTCCAATCCATGCAGAACGGCTCCCTAGCGACGAAGGCGCGCGGGCTAGTCAATACCTACGACCGCACGTATCTCATCGTCGAGGAAGTCGGGCGCCCAGGACAGGAAGGGATCCTCGAACACTACGTCAAAGGGCGGTTCTGGGCGGCGGCGAAGTTGGGATCGCAAACGCGAGGCTTTCAGTATTCCGCGTTCGAGAAATTCCTCTTCACGATCCAAGAGCGCGCCAACATCCGCGTGCGGACGACGGTGAATCGCGACGCCACCATCGCCCTTGTTGCCGCGATGTATCGATGGTGGCAAGAAGGCGAAGAGGCGCATGAATCGATCCTCGCCCTCGACAAATCTACCCAAGAGCGTCTATCGGAGCAAGTGAGGAAGGAACGCGGCGGCGGCGTGAGTTTGTTGCGGCAGGGTCCAACGTTCAAGCGGCGGGTCGCCGCGGAGCTGCCCGGCATCGAAGTCAAGCGGAGCGCCATCATCGCGGGCGCCTTTAGTTCAGTGAAGGAGATGTGCAATGCCTCGGAAAAGGATTACTCGAAGCTCCCAGGGATCGGCAAGGACACGGCGCGCAAAATCGTCGCTGCTTTCAGTAGCGAGGAATGAGGCACCGATCGCGGCGCCAGGGTGGCCGTTCCCGCCGACTGACGTGCCCGAGCGTGTTCCCGAAGGGGTGCGGCGCCTCGTTCACGAGCTGACCGATCAGATCGTGGATCTCAGCATCCGCCTCGCCAACGTCACGAAGGCACTCGCGCGCAAAGATAACGAATTGTCGCAAGCGCGCCGCGACGTCGAGCGGTTGGCGGGTCCATCTCTACCGCGGAGGTAACCGCATCATGTCCTACGGATGGTTTCCCAAACTGAATAGCCGCGGCGATCGCGTCAGCACGGGCCTCGGTCTCGTCGCGGTCAACAGTACCCCGGTCATCGTAGCGGGCGAACAGCTCCGTGGCTTCGGGCCGGGATGGGTTGGCCCCAACCGCATCGCCTACGGGATCGAGTTCGGCCAGCACGGGCGCACGATGGCGCTCGATACCGAGACGATGGACGTCGGTATCCTGAGCGAGATTGCCTACAACACGATCCATTGCCTCGAATCGGGGCGATGGGTGGGGTGGCGGCCGGACGGCACGCATCTCTACCGTCATGCCGTCCGCGAGCGGAGCTTCCAATCCGGCCGCGTCGCCGTCTCCGAGAACCGGCTCGCCTACACCGATCCCTCGAATCAGCGACTCACGATCGAAGAGGAGTTCATCGTCGTCGCGCCGATCATGGATCTCGCGCTCACCGATCAACACGCGGCGTGGATCAAGGCAGTCGGTATCTACGATCGCGAAGCCTACGTCGACAACCAGCTCGTGAGCTTCGATTTGACGGAGTACGCGATCTGGGTGGCGGGCGATTGGGTCATGACCGCCTACAGCGGCGGCTACAAGATCCGTCCGATCGGGAGTCGCTTCGGGTACCGCTTCCGCACGGGGGATTTTCACAATCCCGCGTTCGGGATCTACGGGTCGCGCCTCGTGCTCGTCGGCTCCACGTCCCGCGGCGAACCGCTCTTGCACACGATCGATATCGGTTCGGTGCGCGAGGATCTATCCATCCCCGACACGCCACCACACACCGATCACGCGGATCATGCGGATACGCCGCACAGTGATCACGCCGACATCCCTCACAGCGATCATGCGGACACGCCGCATTCGGATCATGCGGATGCCCCGCACGGAGATACGCACATGGATACGCCAGAACAACCGCCGCGCGTGGTCGCGTTCGGCCCGTCACCCGCATCCGAGGATTGGATGCAGCTCTTCACCGAAGACAACCTGTGGTCGAAGTTCGTGCGGGATCGCGTCGCGGTCATCCACTTCGGCCTCGGCAATCTCCTCGACTTCACGACCGGCGTCGAGGGGAATACCTATCAGCGATTCGTGGATGCCCTCGCATTCCGGAAATTGAAGGAATGGGGCATCAAGATCGAGCTAGGCACCGATGGCGCGGCGGTCGATGTCGTTCACGTCGCCTCCCGCTTGGTCTCCGCGGGCAACGAGCTATCGTTCGTCACCTACGACAAAGTTTTCCACGAGATCGACCCTGATGATTTCGCCGATCGGTGCCGCTTCATCAAGCGCACCCTCCCTGACGTTCTGATCGGGGTGTTCGCCGCGTATCCCTTCAAATCGGTCGAAGACATCCGGCGGCGCCTCATCGAGTTCGATCGACGTGGGTGCCGTCCGTCCTGGCTCCGCCTCGATGTCGACCCAGGGCAGCGGTCCGCACTCACGCCGCGCGCCTTCCAACAGTTCCGCGAGATGTGCGACGACCGGCAGATCGCGTTGCAGTACGTCGTCAACGCGCGGGATGGTCTCTCCGATCAGCAGTACGTCGCTGATGCCAAAACGTGGTTCGGCCACGCTCGCTCACTCGGCAAGTGGGATGGAACGATCGTGCAGAGTTGGGCGACGCGCGACGGCCGTTTCATCCTCCCGAAGAATCTGCCGGAGAGCGATCCGACGTCGCACACCGCATTGCTCAAATTCGTGATCGAAAGGCTCCTGTCATGACACGCCGCCGCATTCGTACCAACGAGGCTATCCTCCTCCTGCTCATCTTTGCCTTCATCTGTGTGGTGATGTCATTCGGGTGTGGCGGCAATCCACCTCCACAGCCGCCGAACCCACCGGACCCACCGACACCCTCGAAGTACCAATTCTCGATCGTGGTGGGTCAGAACGGGATGACGGGGGCGTACATCGAAGGCGCGACGGTTGAAGTCGGGCAAACGCAGCTCACGACCAACGCCTTCGGATTCGCGGAGACGGAACTCGCGCCCGCGACGTATACCGTGCGAATCTCCAAGGACGGGTATCACCTCTCGGAGTTCTCGATCACCCTCGATCGCCACTTGCATCGCGACGTCAAGTTGACGCGCTCGGTTCGCCTGCGTCGCGGCGTGGTGCATGCCGCCGGATCCGCGTTCGCCGACGATGACGGTCCCTTCCTCGGGGTCGGGGCATCGCTGTTTTGGGGCGTGTGGGGCATGCAACACGATCGCGCCCGTACGATCGCCAACCTCGATTACTTGGCAACGGGCGGGGTGAATGCGGTGCGTGTGTTCGGCGAGATCGGCGGTTGGCCCTGGGATGACAGGGAAGTGAATCCGTGGGCGCCAGGGTGGGAGGAAGCCGTCACAGGGTTCATCGACGCCGCCTTCGATCGCGGCATGCGAACGGAATTGGTCCTGTGCATCCCGGCCTTCTCGACGTCACAACAACAGCGGCTCGTGCTCATGGATCGCTACGTCGAATTGCTCGCGGGAAGAGAGCACAAGATCCTCTTCGTCGAGATGGCGAACGAGGCACCGTGGGCGGGCTATCCTCATCCGCAAGGCACGGCTGATCTCAGAGAGATGTACCGGCGGTTCAAAGCCGGGCGCCCCAACATCCTCGGCGCGGTCACCTCTCCTGGCTTCGACCCGAATAGCTACGGCGACGAAGCGCATCGCCGCGCCTACGACCCTGACCTACCCGCCGACTATCAGTGGGCCTTCGGCGCGCGTGCTCATTACCGCGGTCTCGGCGCTGACGTGGGGACGGTCCATCTCGATCGGGATCGATCGCAGCGTGGATGGCGGCCGGTGCGTCAGCCCTGGGAATATCCGTTTTGGGTACACAACGAGCAAGTGATGCCAACCTTGGGCGCGAACGATGAGCCGATCGGCCCTGAATCGAGTGTGCAACCCGAAGAAGACCCGCTTCGCATCGTCATGCATGCGATCGTCTCCTACATCTCGAAGATGGGCACCTATACCTATCACACCGATGCCGGGATTTGGGGCGGCGGGCACGCCGCGCGGACCGGGAAGGGCGATGTGTGGCAGCACTCGGCGAGTGATGCAGTACTCCGGAGCTTCAACAAGATGATCGACGTCCTGCCTGCCGATCTCCCGCAATGGGACAAGAAGAATTGGCATTGGAACGGCCATCCCTTCCAAGGCTCGCTCGAAGGCAAGTACGACATGAACCCTGGTCTCATCTTTGACTACGCCACGACCCGCGGCAATCGGTTCGTCGAAGCGGTCGGCGGGGTGATCGGGGAGGTGCATATCACCGCGCGGCGGAATGTGGAATTCGATATCTACGATCCGCTGACGTGGGAGGTGATCGAGCACCACCGCTTGGATGCGGGCCAATCCTACCGGGCGCCGCGCGAAGCCTACGTGATCATTGGAACCCTGCGGTAAGATAGAGGGCGAACAAACGGCGAAAGTAAAGGAAACACAACAATGGAAACGCAAGCCTTCTATCGATCGAAGACCTTCTGGGTCAACTTCTTGGGCGCGTTGATCACCATCTTCGAGGCGTCGGAGTTCACCGATCTGATTGCGGATCGGTACATGCCGATCGTCGTACTCGTCGTCTTTGTGCTCAACGTCCTCCTCCGCACGTATGCCGGGAACAGCGGGCCGGTCGCGCCGCTCGGGATCACGGGTCGCACATGGACGGGGCGCCGGAAGTTCGCGATCCTCGTGCCTCTGTTCCTCGCGCTCTCTACATCGATTGCTTTCGCGCAAGCGCCCGTGATTGGCCCAAACGATGCGATTGGGTTTGACTATCGAGACGTTGAGTTCGCCGAGTACGTCGTGACGCGATTTGAAGCGTCCTACGATAGCGGTCCCTGGAACTCCATCAACGTCCCGCCGATCGCCATCGTCGTCAACGGCGTGTCGACCTATCGCGTGATCCCGCCGCAACCGACGGGCACGCATACCGTGGTCTTTCGGGCCTGCAACGCTGTGGGGTGCAGCACTTCCACCGCCCCTTTCGATTTCGCAGTTCTCGGCGCACCAGCAACAGCACCTGGGAACGTGCGCCGAATTCCAAGATAACAGAGGAAGAAGAAGAAGAAGAGGATTAAATCATCATGGACACCACACAAGTACAAGTCATCGTCGCACTCATCACGGCACTCATCAACACGGCTGGCGGCACGTACGAAGATTGGGCATTGCTCTTCGGTTTCGGCCACCGCTTCGACGCAGCCACCCAGGATCAACTCGCGGCGGCGTACGGCGATCAGTTCGAGAAACCGGCCGTGCCGTTCACACCGATCGCCGACGATCCGAGCGATGACACGTCCAACGAGGAACCGACCGTGGGCGAGGTTCTGTGAGACATGCCGCAAGCTCTCATCATCATCGAATTGATCCTTCGGATCTGGCTTCGGATCCTCGAAACCACACCGCCCGAAATTCTGGCGGAGCGTCAGAAGGACTTTCAGGAAGACATCCGATGGTGGAGGAAGTTCCTCAAGTTGGATGAACAAGGCAACGGTTAGTCAGAAAAGGGTTGGCCGGGAAGACACGGATCTGAGTACTGGGAGGCGGCGCGCATCTTCGCCCTAGAAGGTCACGTCGCCCATGCACAGCGCGGCATGGTGTTCGGATCACCGTGGAGCGATCGGTCAACCCCTCCTTCCCTTTCTTCCTGAATTGGGTGAGTCCTCACCCAAAATAGGCACGCCCTCTGCACAGCGATCCCGGCATGTTGAAGACACTTGGAGATATTGCCGCGGCGTTCGCCGGTGCGTGCCTCATGCTTCTCGGCTTCGCACTACTCGCGAGCTTACTTATCGCCTTCCTTCTCATGATTTGGGGACTCATCATCCCTGACGTGATCGGAGGCATGGTGGGGTGCAAGTAATGGGCATCGATCTCACCCGCAGCACATCCGACGCGGACCCTGGCACCCGCCGCGCGCAGCATGCAATCGAGCTGATCGAAGAGATGCGTGAATCCTCCGCCTTCGATTGGGCGTGCGGCACGCTCGATTCCATCTACGACCAAGCCAGTCAACGTGGGTGGGTGAGCGAGAAACAGATCAGCGCCATCCTCAACATCAAACATTGCCGGGACCGGAGGCAGAGATGAATCGACGAGATGCAATCAAAGGGATTATCGCGACCACCCTGGCGACCCTAGCGGCGCCTACGCTCTCCACCGCACCAACCCCTGAGAAGGTCGCGATCACCGTATCCATGTTGCTGCGCGCGGTGTTCCCCTCGGTCGCGGCACTCAAGGATCGGGCATACGTGCTCAGTGAAGTCGAGCACTTGCCGACGACACACGCCTATGTCGCGTTCTTAACGGATTCGTTGTCCGGCACGCGTGTCCCTCTCGCGTGGTCCGCGACCGACGAAGCGTCAGATGAGAAGAACGTGATCAACGTCACGGCTTCGCTTCTCGAAAACGGGTTCGACGTACTCGATATGCTTGTGAGCGGAGAGATATGACGTGCCTAGAGTCTGGAACAAGCGCGATCCGGAATGCCCGCGCGATGCGGTCTACGTCGGGCGCCCAACGAAGTGGGGCAATCCCTTTTCCCATCTCCCGCATGCCTCCTGCGACGTCGCCTTCGTCCCGACACGCGAGGAGGCGATCGAGAAGCACGCCGAATGGTTGATGACGGGCGACGGGCAACACCTCCTCGAACACATCCATGAATTGCGCGGTAAGGATTTGGCGTGTTGGTGCGCGCCGGATACCTGCCACGCGGAACTCCTCCTCATACTCGCCAACGGATAAGGACGGCCCATCATGATTCGCGTTCGCAAGAGTCCAACAGCCGACACGCGCACGTGCGACTTCGCTAACGTGTCGAAGGAAACCCTCCTCGCCAGCTCGAAGCAGCACATCCGCGACGTTCAGGAGGCGATGCAATTCTTCTCGGCGCGGCTCGCGAAGGCGATGCTCGACCACGATCGCGACAAGCTCACCGACATCGACACCTTCCATCGCGACTTCGTTACCGGCTTCCAGCGAACCGAGTGGTGGGATCACCATCGGCGGATCAACCGTCACCATCTCCTCCAAGAAGACGGCATCCCCGGCGACGTGAACCTGATCGATGTGCTGGATTTCATCGCCGACTGCGTGATGGCGGGGATGGCGCGGAGCGGGAGCGTGTATCCGCTCATCCTCTCGCCTGAACTCTTGGAGCGGGCGTTTCAGAACACCGTCGAACTCCTCAAAAAGCAAATCGTTCTCGACGACAACAATGGGTAGGATCATCTTCGGTCACGGACCACAGCCCGCCGATCTCATGTTCATCGGCGAGGCGCCAGGGTGGAATGAGATGCAGGAGGGGATCCCCTTCTGCGGCAAATCTGGCGAAGAACTCAACCGCTTCCTTGACGGGTACATCCTCCCCGCCCGCGACGAGTGCTACGTTACCAACGTCTACAAGGAACGCCCGCCCGATAACCGCGACCCGACCGATGAGGAAATAGCCCAATACGCGCCCCTCCTCCTCGACGAATTGGTGACGACCCAACCGCGGATCGTCGCGTGCCTCGGTCGGTACGCCGCGAAGTTCATGCTCGGGCGCGACGTCGAGATGGATACCGAGCACGGTCTCGCGTATCGCGTGCAGGAACCCATCCCCTGCACCGTGTTCATTTGCTATCACCCGGCCTCGGGTTTCCGTTCGCCAACGATGATGTCGCGGTACGTGTACGACATGCACCGGCTCCAAATGCTGTGGCGCAACCTCCTGCCCCTGCATCCTGGCGACGAATACCCGAATCCCATCTATTACGAAGTGGAAGGGGCTGAACGCCTCATTCCCTTCATGCCGATCGCGATCGATACCGAAGGGAGTGCCAAGTGCCCGTGGTGTCTGAGCTATTCACAGCAACCCGGCGTAGGGGGAGTAGTACGTACTGCGTGCCGCGAGATATTCGCATGCGAGCTGGAAGACACACGGCCGCCGGTCATCCTGCACAACGCGCTGCACGACTTACCCGTCTTGCGTTCGATGGGTGTCGATCTCCTCGGGTGGAACGTCGAGATCACCGACACGATGGTGAAGGCGTACCTGCTTGGCTTGGAGCCGCAAGGGTTGAAGGCATTGGCGTATCGGCACGCGGGCATGGAGATGCGGGATTACGAGGATTTGACCCGCGTCGCGAGTGCTCGGATCGCGGATGAATGGCTGCGCGACGTCATCGCGTCCATCCCGAGATCGCCGGGGCCGAAACCGGATGATGTCGAGAAGGCGTGCCGGTTGATTGAGCGGATGCTGAAGAAGGTCGACGCCAAGAAGCCGCTCCGCGCTCGGTGGAAGGATTGTCGGGCGCGGGAAATTCTACAAGACGACTTCGACATGGTTGGCGAGATGGCGGAGCCGACCCTCGACGATGTACCGCTCGATGAGGCGATCCAGTACGCGGCGGCCGACGCTGATGCGACCCTCCGCATCAACCCCTACCTCGATCAGCAAATCGCCGCGCGGGGATTGGAGGGACCGCTCACCGCAGACCATGCGGTGATTCCGATGATCGGTCGGATGCAGGAGACCGGGATCCTCGTCGATCTCCCGTACATGAAGGATCTGTCGGCGACGTTCCAACGGGAATACGACGAGACGGTACGGCAGATTCACGAGATGGCCGGGTGGGAGGTGAATCCGTCGAGCGGCGATCAGGTGGCGGAGTGGTTGTTCTCGCAACTCAGGTTGCCGTGGAAGAAGAAGACGAAGGGGAGTGCGAAGAAGGAGCCGCGCCCCGAGACGAGCAAGAAGCTCCTCGAAAGCATCAGCAAGAACCTCGATATCCCGCTCGAAAAGCGGCGTGCGGTGGATCTCATCCTTGAGGGTCGGCAGATCGTCAAGTTGAAGGGGACGTACGCGGACAAGATCGAAGAATTCCTCGACGAGCAGAACATCCTCTACCCGAACATCCTCCTCACTCGCACCGATACAGGCAGACTCGCGGCGAAGGAACCCAACCTCCTGGCCTTCCCGAAACACGGCAAGCGGCACAAGAAGATTCGGCACGGGTTCATGGCGCGGGATGGTCACCTGTTTGGTGAGTGGGACTTAGACCAAATCGAGATGCGGACCCTGGCGATCGATTCGGGCGACGAGACCATGCTCGAAGAGTTCGCGAGCGGCGCGGATAAGCACATCCTGACGGCCGCGAACATCATCTACAACATCCCACCCGAAGATTTGGCGCGCCGCGTCGATGCCGGGGAAGGGGAAGCGAAGGAACAGCGCTACACGGCGAAGGCCGTCAACTTCGGCATCCTCATGGGCATGACTGAGTTCGGGTTGTGCGATCAGCTCCACAAGAACGGCGCGACGCATTGGACGAAAGGCATGTGCCGCGAGGTGCTGGAGAAGTGGCACGAGGGGTATCCCCAAGCGTCGGCGTACCTGAAAGGGAAACAGCAGCAAGCGCAGATTCACGGGTATGTACGCGACATGTGGGATCGCCTCCGCTACTTGGAAGGGGTCAACGCAGTCGATGAATACACCCGATCGGAAGCGTTGCGCCAAGCGCAAGCGACGCCTATCCAATCCGGCGCGCAAGGGATCGTGAAGCGATGGATGGCGGTGGTCGATCGCAAGCTCGCCGCCCTCCGCGCGAAAGGGGTGTGGGTCGAAGTCCTGCTTCAGATTCACGATGCCTTGTGGGTGGAATTCCAATGGGATGCGTATGAGGACGTGGATCGCATCATGCACAGCGCTCTGTGGGAAGTACAGGCACCGTGGAAATTTGCGATCCCGATCTCATGCAAGGGTGATACGGGATTGCGATGGTCGGAGCTATAGATGGCGAAGAAGCATCAGACAACCGAGCAGATGGCACTCACGGGATGGGGTACGTGGGAGTCCGACGACAACGGAGAGTGGACACTCAATCAGATCAACGCCGCGTCGACTGTCCAGTGCGCCGTCGAATTGCGCGCGATCCGCAACCTCCTGCAATCGATCCTCTCGAACATCACGCAGCTCGGATCGGACGGCATCCACGAAGTCATCCGTGCGGAACGTGCTCGCCTGCGTCGTGTGGATCGCATGCGCCGCGCGAAGAACAAGCGTGCGCGGGAAGCGAGGCGAACGCGTGTCGCTCCTGGGGAATGAAGTTCCGCTATCCGATGAAGATCGGGGTACCGCGTGGGGGAAGATCACCGCGATCCAACAGCTCCTCTCCAAACACGGGTACGGGCTGAACGACAACACCGCGCTTGCCCTTCGGGTGATCACCTATCTGTGCGAGGTGCCGATGGGGAGGCGCGACGATTTGGACCTGGACGTCGACGTCCTCATCAACATCGCACACGGCGAGCAACAGCACATTCGGAAGGAACACTGACATGGATGTCCGCGAACAAATCGATGGGTTGGTGGCCGAACGTTACCGCCTTCAACGGTGCAAGAAGTCTGACGAAGAGATTATCAAGAAGCTCGACGAACAGATCATCGATCTCATGCTCGGCGAGGGCGAGGAGAAGATGAAGTTTGACGACTACTCGGCGACTGTCGTCCCTTCGCACAATTCCCACATCGATCGTGCCGCGCTCATCCTCGCCGGGGTCGCGGGCGAGACGGTCGACGCCTGCACGAAGAAAACTCCCTACACCTACGTGAACGTCCGCAAACGTAAGGCGAAGGGTGAAGGCAGCGAAGAAGGGGAAGGGGAATAGTCATGTTGGTACCCGGCATCTTCCGGCGCTCGGCGATCACGCGCCGTGGTCACTTGCTCCCGAAGCGGCGCCGCTCACGTCTCGGTCGGACCCGTTACGTCGCACGCTGCACCGCGAAGCCAAACGGGAAAGATGTTTGTTGGAATCCGTTGCCAGTGGATCAACACGTCGGCCTCTGCCTCACGTGCCAAGCCTTCGCCCGCGCGCTCCTCACCCCTGGGCAATAGGCACGCAATCTGCACACCGTTCCTCCAACACAACCATGACGACTACTGTGACGCGTCGCACGGATTACGCCGCGCTCATCGTGAAGGTGAGCACCGAACTCGGTCTCGATCCTGACTTGGTGGAGGCGATCACGATCAAGGAGACGCGCAAGGTGATCAATGGCGTCTCCTATCTCTCGCGCGCCGATGCCTTCCGCTTCGAGGAAGGATTCTACAACCGCTACCTCAAAGGGAAGCCGGAATGGAAGGGGAAGATCCCGCGGCGGATCGCATCGAGCTATGGCTTGATGCAAGTGATGTACACCACCGCATTCCAGTTCGGGTTTCGCGGTGAGCCGGAACTCCTCTTCGTGCCCGAGAACAGTCTGTTTTGGGGAGGGAAGTACCTGCGGTACTTGCTGCAATGGAGCGGCGGCCATGAGCACAAAGCGTGCGCGGCGTACAACGGGGGGCAAGGGAATTGGCAAGCACCGATCCCGCAAGCCTACGCCGACGAAATCCTCTCGCTCTGCGCCGATCTCCGAAGCGCGGCGTAGGGCACAGCGGCGGAAGTACTGGCAGAGCGAGAAAGGGAAGGCGACGCACAAACGGTACCGGCAGTCGGCGCGTGGGAAGGCAACGCTCAGGAGGTACTGGCAGTCGGCGAAAGGGAAAGCGTGTCGGAAGCGTTACCAACAGGGTGAGAAGGGCACAGCGACTCGGCGGCGGTTCAACGAATCGGCAAGAGGGAAGGCGGCTTGTCGGAAATACAACCAGTCAGCAAAAGGGAAGGCACGCAACGCGCGGTGGGTCGATTCCGACAAACACCGCGAACGCAGCCGTACTTTCATGCGCTGGCTCCGACTGAACGCGCGCCTCAACGCGACAAGGATCTAATTCATGGCCCCCACTCCTCGGATCGAGAACGAAGACGCACAGGATGTGCTCGACAAAATCTGGAAGCTCCAACCCCCGGATGTCCTGAAGGCTGAAAAGGGCATGCGGTACGGCCATCAGACCAAATATTTGTCGTGGACGGTCCCCGACACAAAAGCATACCGCGACGGCATCACGCTCATCCACATCACCGATCTCCAATTCGGTCACGTTGCCTGCAAGTTGGAACGCGTCATCGAATATCGGGATTGGATCCTAGCCGAGCCGAATCGCTTCTGCCTGTTTGGCGGCGACATGGCGGATCTGTGGGCGAGCCATTCCCCTGGGTCGCCGTTCGAACAGCTCGGGGATCCGCAATCCCAGGTGTACAAGCTCGTGGAAATCCTCAGCCCGCTCCGTCACCGCGTGCTCGGGTATGTGGGCGGGAACCATGAGCGCCGCGGCATCCCCTCCTTCGGGGATACGGGGCACTTGATTTCCATGCTCCTCCGCATCCCCTATTCCGCCGGTCAGCAATTCATCGACGTCCACTACGGTGAGCACACGCCCTTCAAGATCCAGATGTGGCACGGCGTAGGCGGCGCCAGGACGAAGGGGACGGTCGCGCAGAACTTGCACCGCTTCATGACCAGCGGGGATAGCCACCTCTACTTAGT
>Ga0075420_100001549_pt1 | contig 19538 bp, 11 predicted proteins | sample SoiMetdeltSBSDD4_FD_75296 | JGI IMG/M metagenome (GOLD analysis project Ga0075420, IMG submission 75296) | Bulk soil microbial communities from a Populus tree surrounding site in Tennessee, USA - Soil MetaG P. deltoides SBSDD4 | ecosystem: Environmental > Terrestrial > Soil > Tree plantation... | reverse complement strand
TGATAATACGGACAGCCCCAGGGAAACTCCTCGTAGGCGAACGAGAAGCGCCCGCCCGACAGCTCGGCGAGTCGGTCGAGCACGCGGACGCCCTCCGGCACGACCTCCTGGCCGATGCCGTCGCCCGGGATGACGGCGATCTTGTGCTCGGTATGCGCGGGCTGGCTCATCCGATGGCTCCCTCATCCAGACGCTCGCGTTCCCTGGGCGACCCAGGCGCCAGAGTGTACCCGCTGTCGCCCCTATACTGACTCCGTGCGCACCCTGATGTTCGACTTCTACGGCACCGTCGTGGACATGCAGGCCGGCCTGACCGAGGCGATCCGGCCGTACCTCCGCGCCAAGGGCTCGACGCTCGAGCCCGGCCGGGTGGTCACCTGGTGGCGCCGGACCCACTTCGAGGCCTCGATGATCGACGCGCTGCTCGGCCGCGACCACACGCCGTACCGCGAGATCGGCCAGCAGGCCGTCGACTACACCCTCGAGCGGGCCGGCATCGCCCACACCGCCGACGAAGTCGCGGACCTGGTCGGGGCGATCGAGCGGCTGCGCCCGTTCCCCGACGCGATCGAGGCGCTGGCGGCGCTCAAGGACCACGGCCACTCGCTGGTCATCCTCTCGAACGGCGATCCGGACATGCTCGCGCGCGGCGTCGCGTACTCCGGCACGGCCCACCTCTTCGACCGGGTGATCTCGGTGTCCGAGGCCGGCGCGTTCAAGCCCCACGCGGCCACGTATCGGACCGCCTGCTCCCTGGTCGGCGTCGAGCCGGAGCAGGTCGTGTTCGTCGCCAACCACGCCTTCGACTGCGTCGGCGCGAAGGCGGCGGGGATGCGGACCGCCTTCGTCGATCGGCGGCGCCGGCCGTTCGGCAACGCGAAGTACCCGCCGGACCTGGTGGTGCGCGACTTCCGCGAGCTTGCCGAGATGCTGACGCCGGGGCCGCGCTGATCCTGGCTGCACGCCCGGCCGATCCGCGCCGCACTCAATGAGCGTCCCCAGAGTGTCGGCTATTTGGCTGACGATCGGGTGAGACAGACGGCATAATCAGCCAGCATCCACCGAACCGCCCGCCCGCCAGGGGGTTGCGCGGCGGTCGTCAGCGCGAAGGGGCTCCTGCATGACCGGCTTGCCGGCCGGAACGGTCACGCTGCTGTTCACCGACATCGAGGGCTCCACTCGCCTGCTGCTGCGACTGGGGACCGCCTACCCCGGCGTCCTCGACACCCACCGTCGGCTGCTCACCGAGTCGGTCGAGGCGGTCGGTGGCCGCGTCATCGACACCCAGGGCGATGCCTGCTTCTGCGCGTTCAGCCGCGCGAGCGAGGCCGTCACCGCCGCCGCGATGATCCAGCGTTCGCTGGCGGCCCAGACCTGGCCGGACGACGTGCGCGTGCGCGTGCGCCTGGGGCTCCACACCGGCGAGCCGACGCTGACGCCGGGCGGGTACGCCGGCCTGGACGTCCACCGGGCGGCACGGATCTGCTCGGCGGGGCACGGCGGCCAGATCCTGGTCTCCAGCACCACCGCCGACCTGGTCGAGGCGAGCCTGCCGGCCGACCTCTCGCTGGTGGAGCTCGGCTCGTACCGCTTCAAGGATTTCACCTTTGCCGAGCGCGTCTATCAGCTCGACGTGGAGGGCCTGCCGTCGAGCTTCCCGCCGCCCCGCACCCTCGACGTCGGCAACCGGCTGCCGGGGCAGCACCGGTCCCTGGTGGGGCGGGAGCGCGAGGTCGACCAGTGCCGCCGCCTGATCCTCGAGCCGTCGACCCGCCTCGTGACGCTGACCGGGCCGGGCGGTTGCGGCAAGACGCGCCTGGCGGTGGCCGTCGCCGAGGGCCTGTACGACGCCTTCGACGACGGCGTCTGCTTCGTGCCACTGGCCCACCTGAGCGACGCCGCGCTGGTCGCCCCGAGCATCGCGCAGGCGCTCGGGGTCCGCGACGTGTCGAGCCGCCCGGCCGAGGAGATCCTCGTCGACGTGCTCGGCGGGCGCGATCAGCTGCTGGTGCTCGACAATTTCGAGCAGGTGCTGGACGCCGCGCCGCTGATCGCCGAGATCCTGCTCGCCTGCCCCCGCCTGACGGTGCTCGCGACCAGTCGCGAGCCGCTCCACCTGACGGGCGAGCGCGAGGTCTCGGTGCCGCCGCTGGAGCTGCCGCCGGAGTCGCTGACCTCGGCGCGGCGCATCTACGAGCTGGCTGCGCCGAAGCTGTTCGTCGAGCGGGCGACCGAGGCGAAGCGCGACTTCGTCGCCGCCGATGCCGACGCGCCGGCCATCGCCGAGATCTGCCGCCGTCTGGACGGCCTGCCGCTCGCGATCGAGCTGGCGGCGGCCCGGATCCGCTTCCTCTCGCCGGCGGCCCTCCTGGCGCGGCTCGACCGCCGCCTGGCCGTGCTCACGGGCGGACCGAGAGACCTGCCGGCCCGCCAGCAGACGCTCCGCGCGACGATCGCCTGGAGCCACGACCTGCTCGACGAGCGCGACCGGATCGTTTTCCGGCGGGCGAGCGTCTTCGTCGACGGCTGGACGCTCGAGGCGGCCGAGGCCGTCTGCGGCATCGACGACGACCCGCTGGGCGCGATCGACGCGCTCTCCTCGCTGGTCGACAAGAACCTGCTCCGGCGCGAGGAGTTGCCGGACGGCGAGGCCCGCTTCGGGATGTTCGAGACGATCCGCGAGCTGGCCCAGGAGAAGCTGGAAGAGGCCGGCGAGGTCGAAGCGATCCGTCGTCGTCACGCCGAGCACTTCCTGGCCGTCGCCGAGGAGGCCGAGCCGCACCTGGCCCTCGACGCCAGTCAGCTCGAATGGATCGCGCGGCTCGACGCCGAGCAGGCGAACCTCCAGGCGGCGTTCGACTGGAGCCGGGCCGCGCCCGAAGACGCCGAGCGCTCTGAGATCGGGCTGCGGCTCGGCGCCGCGCTCTGGCCGTACTGGGCGGTCCGGAGCAGCGCGGCCGAGGCACGCTCTCGCATCGAGGCGATCCTGGCGCTGGCGGTGGCCGCTCGGCCGTCGTCGGCGCGGGGGCGGGCGCTCCACGGCGCGAGCGTCCTGGCCCGCGAGCTGTCGGATTACGCGGCGGCGGAGCGGCTGCTCGGCGAGAGCCTGGCCATCGCCCGCCAGCTCGACGAGCCCCGCCAGATCGCCGACATCCTCCACAGCCTCGGCTGGCTCAGCGTCCTGCGCGGCGACTCGACCGGAGCTCGAGGGCTGCTCGAAGAGAGCATGCGGTTGTTCCAGCGGCTCGGCGACGCCGGCTCGAAGTCCCGGGTGATGACCCGCCTCGGGTACGTCTGCTTCATGGAGGGCGACTACGCACGCTCGATGATGCTCGCGGCCGAGGGCGCCACGATCGCCCGGGTGATCGGCGACGAGCGGGTGCTGGCCGACGCGCTGGTCTACCTCGGCCTGGCCGAGCAGTACGCCGGCGACCTCTCGTCGGCCCGGCGCCGGTTCGAGGAGTGCCTGCCGGTCGCGCGGCGCTTCGGCGACCGCCACACGATCGCGATGACGCTGAACATGCTCGGCCAGCTCGCCGTGTTCCAGGGCGAGCACGACGAGGCCCGTCGGCTGCTGCGCGAGACGCTGCGGCTAGCGCGCGAGGCCGGCAACGTCCGGCGGCAGTCGCTCTGCCTCTCGGCCGTCGCCACGCTGGCGAAGGGGCAGGGCGAATTCGAGCTCGCTCTCAAGCTCGACGCGGCGGCCCAGGCGGCGGCCCGCTCGGTCGGGACGATGCGGGCCGCGCCAGCGCGGGCGAGAACGGATCGCGAGTTGGCGGAGGCCCGCGCGACGCTCGGCGAGCCGGCCGCGACAGAGGTGTCCGAGGCCGGCCGGCGGATGTCGCTCGATCGCGCCGTCAACGAGGCGCTGGCCTGGCTTGGCGACGACGAGGAGGAGCGCCGCGAGGCTGCGGATGCGGCGCGCTGGCAGGAGTCGCCCTGGACGGTCTTCGGCTGGGCCCCGGACGAGGACCCCGACGCGACGGGCGTCGAGATGTCAGGCTTGCCGACCCGAGCGGGGAACGGCGGCAACGCCGGCGGGGCGTCGCGCGTCTTCGGCGAAGGCGGCGCCCTCCCCCCACGCTGACCTGGAGTGCGCGCCTTTCGCCCGTCGCCCGGCGACAAGAATTGGGGCATGGGTGCAGCGGCATCGTGCCGACTCAGTTGGGGACGCGCTCCAGGAATCGACGCGACATCCAGCCGACCGTTCCGTCGTCCGCCCGAACCTGGTGCCACTCGATATCGTCGGCCGTCACCCTGGAGTCGTCGACCTCGGTGACGACGGCGTTCATCGGCAGCGTCGCCAGCGTCGTGCTCGACAGGCCCGGCTGATCGCGGAGTCGCAGCGCATCTGCCGTGACCCGGAACCGCCGCTGTTGCGGGGGCGGCGGCGGAGGCGGCGGTGCGGCGTCGATCTGCTCGAGGAAGTCGGCGGCGGCCCACCCGACCGTGCCGTTCGCGGCCCGAACGTGACGCCACCGGTTGTTGTCCTGCTCGACCAGTTGATCGTCGACGGCGGTCACCGTCGCGCCCTGGCCCAGGTCGCGGATGAGAATCTGCGCACTCGTGCTCGGCGCCGCCCGCAGCCGGAGCCCGGCCGACGTCACCCGGAAGCGCGGCCCGGTCGGATCGCCGAGCGGGATCCGGTCCATCGTGTCGCCGTCGTCGAGGCCCACCAGGGCGGGCGCCCGCCGAACCTCGAAGAGCAACGGCTCCCAGAAGAACGGATTGATGTTCGTGATCCCGACGCCCGGGAGATCGGTGTTGTCGTTCGAGGCATGGCAATCCCACATCTGCGTGGGCGTCGCGTCGAGCGCGATCCCGACGTGGGTTGCCAGCTTGCCATCGGGTCCGGGCTGCTGGCCCGAATCGAAGGTCTTCTCGAAGAACAGGAGGTCTCCCGGCTGCAGCTCTGAGCGATCGATCCTGTGGCAGAACTGGCGAATCTGTTCGGCCGTTCGCACGCCCGGGTCGAATCCGAGGCCGGCGTCTCGGAAGGTCAGCACCACGAAGAGCGAGCAGTCCAGATTGGCGGAACCGTCAGGAGGATCCGGCGGCATGCGGTACCGGATGCCACGGCGTAGCGCCGCAACGTCGAAGATCGTCTCGCGAACCGTCGTCGGCATGTCGTCGCCTCCCCGCCGTGCCGCGCGTCCGTTGCCCGTTGGGGGCGCGGCCGGTACACTGCCTACGTGGTATCCAACGGATCAAAGCGTGCGCGGAGCCAGGTCCAGAGGGAGTTCAGAGGGCCGATGGGCGGTGTGGTCGAGGGCATCTACATCGTCGAGCGATCGGGACAGCCGATGCACGCCGTCACGGAGGTCGTCGGTCTGGCTGGCCGGGGGCTGCTGGGCGACCGCCACTGCCGCCCCGACCCCGACACGACGCTCGAACCGTCCTGTGGGGCGGACGCCCCGCCACATCACGAAGTCCAGGATCTCTCGCTCGTCGAGGCCGAGGTGCTCGACGCGCTGCGCGTCGAGCACGGCATCGACCTGGCGGGCGCTGAGACCCGCCGCAACCTGGTGACGCGCGGCATCCGCCTCAACGATCTGGTCGGGCGCACGTTCGCAATCGGTGGCGTCCTCTGCGAGGGCGTCGAGCTGTGCGAGCCGTGCGTCAGCATCCAGCGGCAGACTGGCAAGCCGGTCCTCAAGCCGCTGGTGCATCGCGGCGGCCTCTACGCGCGCATCGTCGCAAGCGGCACGATCCGCCTCGGCGACACCATCGCCATCGTCGAGGCCAAGGCCCGCGCGTAGGAAGCGTTCCCGGGCGTCACCGGCCGGCGCCCCCTCTCCCGCGCACTGGAGAGGGGGCGGGGGGTGGGGGCCTCCCGGTCAGTACGGGATCCCCTGCTCCAGGTAATCGGCGCGCGGCTCGTGCCCGAGTCCCGGCCGCTCCGAGACGTGGAAGTAGCCGTCGTGGACGTCGAACGGCGGGTCCATGATCTGCTGGTACTTCCGCAGCTCCGAGTACGCAATCTCCAGCCGGAAGAAGCTCGATGTCGACATCATCGTCTGCGCGCCGGCGATCAGCGTGATCGGCCCCGTCGCGTCATGCGGCGAGATCGGCACGAAGAACGTCTCGGCCATCGTCGCGATCTTCTTCATCTCCGAGATGCCGCCGGTCCGGATGATGTCCGGCATGATGTAGTCGGTCAGCTTCTGCTCCAGGACCGGGCGGAACTGCCAGCGCGTGTAGAGCCGCTCGCCGACGCAGATCGGCACGTCCGTCTGGTCGCGGAACTGCTTGAGGGCGTCCCAGTTCTCCGGCGGGACCGGCTCCTCGAACCAGCCGATCCGATACGGCCGCAGATGGTTGGCGAGGCGGACCGCCGTCGGCATGTTAAAGCGGCCGTGCGCGTCGATGAAGATCTCGACGTTGTTGCCGATCTCCTTGCGGATCGCCTCGATGATGTCGACGGCCGCGTAATCCTCCTGCGAGGGGTAGTTCGCCGCGTAGCCGGCCAGGTACGCCGCACCCCGCTTGAATGGGTCGAGCTTGATCGCCGTGTGGCCCTCGTCCACGGTCGCCCGTGCCGCGCGGGCGTACTGCTCCGGCGTCTCGCAGCCGTCGAACCAGCCGTTGCTGTACAGGATCAGCCGATCGTGGAACTTGCCGCCGAGCAGCTCGTAGATCGGCAGGCCGAGCATCTTGCCCCGGATGTCCCAGAGCGCGATGTCGATGCCCGAGATCAGCGCCGAGACGAACCCCAGCGAGCCGAGCGAGTTGAAGCTGGCGTACAGCTTGTGCCAGATCCACTCGATCCGCGTCGGGTCCTCGCCGATCAGGATCGGGGCCAGCCGGCTCGCCGCCGCCGCCACGACCGTGCTGTGCGGGCCGCTGGACGCCTGCCCCCAGCCGGAGACGCCCTCGTCCGTGTCGACTCGGAGGAAGACCCACGGATACCGTGTGCCGGGCAGGTGGAAACTGGTGACGTTGGTGATCTTCACCATGAAGCTCCTGGTTGACGTCTGCCGAGATGACGCGATGCGCGTCCACGGTTTATCGCATACGTTGGGCATACTGTACGGACCGCGCGCCCGCCCATGACGACGTCAGACGGGCGCCGGCCCGCTGTCGGCCAGACCGGCTCGTTGGAGGGGAGCGTTCGGTCGTCCGGCAGGCCGCACCACGCCGAGGACTCTCGGCAGAAGAACAGGAGATCGTTCATGTATCAGCCGCGTCGCGCTCGGAGATGGCTGTCGCTTGGCGCCACCTCGCTGGCCCTGGCGCTCTTGCTGTCACTCTCTGTGTCCCCGTTCATGGTGCCCCACGGCGACGGGATCGCCATCGCGCAGACCGGGGACGACGACGACTCGACCGGCAACGACAACAACACCCCGGCCTCGCCGCAGGCCCCGGTGCCGGCGGCCTCGCCCGCCGCGTCGCCGGCACCGGCCGCGAGCCCCGCCCCGAGCACCGGGACCGGCACACCGTCGAGCGGCGGCACCCAGCAAACCTCGGCCCCGTCGCAGAGCACGACCCTGACCACCGACTCCGAGCGGGGTGGGATCGAGATGCCGGGCCAGCCCGCCTGCTACCAGCCTGCGAAGAACGTCACCGAGCGCAAGATGTACAACGAGAGCCGACCGGCCTGCGCCGGCGAGCAGCAATAGCCTGACTCGCGAGCGCTCTCGTTAAGTCGGAGGCCCCGTCAGTGGCGGGGCCTCCTGTACGTCCGGGCCTCCTCCGAGTGCGCCGAACGTAGATCGAGACCGTGGCGTATAATCCTGGGCCCTGAGGACGGCCACGCGCGGTCGCCGTGGGCACGAGGTGGATGTGTCGTCCTGATGGCCCAGGCTCGCCCGCTGCTCTTCGGTGCCGTCCTGCTCGCGCTGGCGCTGCCGGGTCACCCGCTCGCCCCGCTGAGCGGCCTGCCGCTTGACCTGCCGTCCCTGGCGCTGGCGCTGCTTGTCGTCGCCTGGGCGCTCGCGCTGCCGGGCGCGCCGCCCCGTGCGACCGCGCTGTCCGCCGCGATCCTCGCGCTGGCGCTGCTGAAGGCGACGGTCGGCTGGCTCGCGCCGGCCTACGGCCTCGACGGCGCGTACCGCATCGAAAACCCGTCGACGGCCTCCCCCGAGTCGTTGCCGCGCGGGCAGAGCGTGGACCGCACCCTCGACTTCCGTGGGGATACCTTCCCGGTCCACTTCGTCAACGACGTCCGCTCCCTGAACTTCTATACGCCGAACGAGCCGAAGCGCGACCTGCTGCCGTTCGCCGCGACCTGGACCGGGCTGCTGGTCGTCCCGCGCGACGGCGAACAGACGCTGACGCTGGAGTCGAACGGCCTCGCGACGCTGGAGCTCGGCGAGGGACCTGGCCGCACGCACGTCTCGATCGACCGGCCCGGCCGGGTGCGTGACGCGACGCTCACGGCGACGCTGCCGGCCGGCCTGACGCCGATCCGCGTGACCTACGCCCGCCCCGACGAGGCGATGCCGTGGCTGGTCGTCCGCAACGTCCCCGCAGACCCGGAGGGCGCGGTCCTCGGCGGCCACCAGCTCGTCCGCGCAGGGACCACTCCAGCCACCCTCGCCAGAGATGCCTGGCTCTGGCCGCTCGCGCTCGTCCTGGCCGTCTCCATCCCCGCGTTACTCGCCCTCGCATTCGCCTTGCACGCCCATTCGGTGTGGCTGAAGTCCAATCCGACGACGACCCTGCGTGGGAGCGCGGCCGTCCCGGCCGCTTCGTCGCTCGGCCTCCGCGAGCGCGCTCTGTTCGCGGCGTACGTCCTGCTCGCCGCCGGCCTGGAGCTGTTCGGTCACCTACACCTGTTCGGACGCGCGATCATCCTCTCGGGCGGCAACGATTGGCTCGCCTACGAGGGCTTTGCCAGGGACGTCCTCCTGAACGGCCCGCTCCTGACCGAGGGGCGCGCGCTCGGCCAGGGCCTCCCGTTCTACTACCAGCCGCTCTACATCTACTGGCTGGCGCTCACCCACCTTCTCCTCGGCGAGAGCCTGTTCGCGCCGCTGTTCATGAACGCCGTGCTCGGCGTCGCGACCGGCGTCGGCCTCTACCTGCTGACCCGCGAGCTGTTCGGCCGGACGGCGGCCATCGTCGCGCTGCCGCTCTTCGAGCTCTACCGTCAGACGGTCTTCGCTCCAACGGCTGGCCTCCTGCTCTCCGAAAACCTGCTCTTCCCGCTGGTGCCGGTCTTCCTGCTGGCGCTCGCCCGGCTGGCCGCGACCGGGCGGCCCGCCTGGGCGGCCGGCGCGGGCCTGGCGCTCGGGCTGGCCGGCCTCGCCCGCACGACCCCGCTGGCCGTTCTGCCGCCGGCGCTGCTGATCCTGGTGCTGGCCTGGCGGCGGATCCGCCTCGGACGGCTCCAGCTCGGCACCAGCGTGTCGGGCATCGGCTGGCGTGGCGTCATGGCGCGGCTGGCGCTACTCGTCGCCGTCTGCGTGCTGACCCTCAGCCTCGCCACGATCCGGAACTACGTCGTCTCCGGCCGGCCCGTCCCGATCACCAGCAGCGCCGGCGCGAACCTCTGGGAGACGCATCGACCGTCCTCGAAGGTCGACCTCTCGCGCATCGACAAGGATCCGCTCTACGAGCGCCTCGGCCTGGACCGCGCCACCCGCGAGGTCGCCGAGTTCATGCGCCAGGACCCGGCCGGCTACGTCGGCACGCTCGTCCCGATGTTCCTCTTCGCCGTCGGCGTCGTCGGCGCCGTCGAGAACCGCTGGGACGTCCAGCCGTTGCTGTTCGGGCTCTGGCTCGCCTACCTCGTCGTCACGCTCGTGGTGCGCCAGGCTCGCTCGCTCCCGACCTGGTTCCTGCACGCCTTCATCTGGAGTCACCTTGCCCAGATGACGATCTTCTTCTCGCACCAGTACGGATTTCGACTGATCCTCCCGATGTACGTCGCGATGGTCCCGATCGCGGCGGCCGGGCTAGCCGCGCTGCTCGCCCGCGCGGCGCCGCTGGTCGCACCGCTCAGGCCGCGCCTGCCGGCCGGTCCGGCGCTGCCCCCGGCCACGCGTGCCTCGCTGGTGCTGGCGGTCGTCGTCGGCGGGGCGGCCAGTCTCGGCGCCGGCGAGTGGCGGGGCCGGGACGCCGCCCGCGAGGCGTTCTACGGCCTGAACGGCGACGCCGCCATCGCGGCCCGCCAGGCGGCGCGCCCGGACCTGCTGCGCCGGACCGACGCCACCTACTTCGCCGGCGACGACTCCCGCTCGACGGACGTCGCCTACCTCAACGGCCTCGCCTTCCCGATGCTCCGCTGGTTCGACGGCGCGCGCGGGCTGGTCCTGCCGCCCCCGGGCGAACAGGCGCTCTTCGTCCTGCCGGACCGCGCCGCCGCCGACTTCGCGCGGCGCTGCCTGGGGGATGGCGCCTCGATCGGCCGTGAGCGCGATCCGCCGAGCGTCGCCGGCCTGGAGCTGCTGATCGCGGCGGCCGGCGTCGGCGACTGCGCCGAGCCCCGCGCGCCGATCGGGGCGCCGCTCGGCGAGTCGATCGAGCCGACCGCGCGGCTGCTCGGCCTCGACGGCCCCGCCTCGATCGAGCCAGGCCGCCCGATGGACGTGCTGATCTCCTGGGAGGCGATCTCCCGGCCCCGCAACCGCGCCCGGCCGTACGTCCGCCTCGTCGACAGTCGCGGCCGACGCTGGGGCCAGGGCGAGAGCGCCGTCTACGCCAGCTCCTCCTGGCGACCCGGCGAGCGGGCGATCGGGGTCGCGCGCCTCGACGTCGACCCGGCCTTACCGCCCGGCGAATACCGCCTGGAGGGCGGGTTCAGCGCCGGCTCAGGGCAGGCCCGCCTCGCCGAAGACGGTCCGTGGGGCAGCGCCGGACTGGCGGCTGCGCGGGGACCGGCCGTCCGACTGGTCAGCCGCTCCGCGCCGCTCGCGCCCGACGCATTGCCCCTGGACCGCCGACTCGATGCCGCGCTCGACGGCGCCCGTCTGCTCGGCGTCGACGTCGACCGCGAGGCCGCGCGGGCCGGCGAGCGCCTTCGGGTGAGCCTGTTCTGGGAGCGGGCCGGGGCCGTTGTCGGGCCGCGCGAGGTCAGCGTGATCGTGCGGCGGCCGGGCGGCGCGGCCCTGCACGAGTGGCGCGGTGCCCCTGTGGACGGAACCTACCCGCTCGCGGAGTGGAAGCCCGGCGAGGTCGTCCGCGACACCTGGGACCTGGTCTTACCGGCCTCGCTGCCGGCCGGGCAGGTCGAGCTGGCGGCCGGACTCGCGGGCGTCGGGCAGCCGGTCGCCCAGCACGTCGCGCTCGGGAGCGTCGCGATCCAGGCGGCCGACCGCCAGCTCACCGAGCCGGACCTGCGTGCCCGGCTGGACGCGTCGTTCGCATCTGGCGCCGAGCTGCTGGGCCTGGACTACAAGGTCAGGCGCGTCCGAGCCGGCGACACCGTCGACCTGACGCTGGTCTGGCGTGCGCGCGGTCCCATCGGGAGCGATCAGACCGTGGCGCTCGGCCTCCTGGACGAGGCCGGCCGGGTCGTCGCCCAGCAGGAGAGCGAGCCGGCCGGCGGCAAGCGTCCGACCTCCGGCTGGACCGCCGACGAATACGTCGAGGATGGCTGGCGCTTCCGTCTGCCGCGCGACCTGCCACGTGGACGCGTCCGCCTCGCCGTCTCGCTGGTCGACCCGGTCGCCAATCGGCGCGTGCCCACAGACGACGGTACCTCCTGGGCGACCCTGCCGATCGAGGTCGGCTCCGAATGAGCGGTGCATGGCCTGGGATGAGTGGGCGGTGGCGGTGGCTGTTCGTGGCCGGCGCGCTCGGCTACCTGCTGGTGGACGGCCACCCCGAGAGCTGGCTCTCCGGTCTACCGTGGCGCCCGCCCTCGCTGATGCTTGCAGTCCTGGGCGCCATCGCCTTGTGGGTGCTCTGGCCTCGGAAGGAAGCCCCACCCCCCGGCCCCCTCCCCATTGCGATGGAGAGGGGGAGCCCAGCGGCAAGTGCCGATGTCCCCCCCTCCCCCGCGCACGGGGGAGGGGGCCGGGGGGTAGGGGCTCCCCGGGGGGTAGGGACTTACCTCGCCATCGCCATCTGCCTCCTCGCGCTCACCAGGGGCCTCCTCGGCTGGCTGGCACTGCCAAGTGGCCTCCCCGGCTGGTACTTCGACAACAGCCGCTTCCAGGGTGACTTCGAGCGCTCCACCGACTTCCTGGGCGAGCCGTGGACCCGCCGCGAGCGCGAGCTCTTCTTCGGCGGCGACGAGTTCCCGGCCTACTTCCTGAACGACGTCCAGCGCTTCAACTTCTTCGGTCCCGAGGCCGAGCGTCGGCGGAACCTGCCGTTCTCGGCGCGCTGGGAGGGCACCCTCTACGTGCCCGAGGACGGCAGCTACCAGTTCTGGCTGACGGCCTCGGGACCGGGCGCCCTTCGGCTCGACGGCAAGCAGGTCGCCTCGGTGGATGCGGACGGTCGCGAGACGGTGACCACCACCGTGAACCTGACGCGCGGGCCGCACCCGATCCGCGTCCAGTACGCCCGCCGGCCGCCGCGCTCGCCCGATCTCAAGGTCGAGTGGACCGTCGACGGGCGTCGCGCGCCGCTGGCCGTGCCGTACCTCTTCCCCGAGGAGGTCGCGCCCGCCGCCTGGGAGCGCGACCGGACGCTGCTCGTCGCCTCCCGGCTGCTCGACGGCCTCTTCCTGGCTCTGGTCGGCGCCGGCTTCGCCCTGTTGGTGGCAGGGGCAGTCGCACGCGCCCGACGTGACCCCGCGTCAGGCTGGCCCCTGGCCGAACGCGCCGTCCTGGCGGCCGTGGTGGCGGCAGTCTTCTTCAGCGCCTCGGTCCCGCGCCTCGATCGCGTCGACAAGCTGGAGCTGCTCGGCGGCGGCCAGGACTGGCTCACCCACGAGAGCTTCGCCAGAGACATCCTGATCGGCGGGCCGCTGATGACCCTGGGGAAGCCGCTCGGCGAGGGGCGGACGTTCTACGCCCAGCCGTTCTACCCGTACGCGCTGGCCGGGATGCACTCCCTGACCGGCGAGGACCTGTTCGGCGTGCTGGCGCTCCAGGTGCTCGGCTCCGGCGTCGCCGGCGTCCTGCTCTACTACCTGGCCCGGCGCCTGTTCGGGCTCGCCGCCGCCTGGGCCACGTTCGGCCTGTTCCTGCCGCTCTGGTCATGGCACCTGGAGTGGGTGGCGTACCGCCTGATCTCCGAGGCGATCTACTTTGTGATCCTGCCGGCGCTGCTGCTCGTGCTGGTCCGCTGCCTCGACGAGCGCCGACCGTCCGACTTCGTCCTGGCCGGCCTGCTGCTCGGACTGGCGATCGTGACGCGCGGCCCGACCCTCCTCTACGTGCCGTTCGTCGGCGTGATCCTCTGGTGCGGCCTGCGTCGGGCTGGCCTCGAGCGTGTCACGGTCGTCCGTCGCCTGGCCGTGCTCCTCGTGGCCGCCGGCCTGATCGTCGGGCTGGTCCCGCTGCGCAACGCGATCGTGGCCGGCCAGCCGGCCCTGCTCGCCTCGAGCGGCGGCGTCAACCTCCAGAAGCTCCACCGCCCGACCAACCAGGTCCGGCTCGCGCAGGCGCAGGACCGCTGGTTCGCCGGCTACATCCAGGACGCGCCGACCCGCGAGACGGTCGAGTTCGTCCTCCAGGACCCGGCCGGCTACGTCTACGCCTGCCTGCTGCTGGCCGCCTACACCCTCGGCTACGGCGCGGCCGTCGAGGAGAGCGGTGTCACGGTCTGGCCGGAGCTGATCGCGCTCAACCTGCTCTACCTCGGCGCGATCGTCTTCCTGGCCGGGGCGCGAACGCTCCGGTCCGGCCTTCTGCACGCGTTCGTCTTGATCCACTTCGCCACGATGGTCATCTTCGTGCCGTACGACTACGACAACCGACTGGTGCTCCCGATGTACCTGCCGATCGTCGTCTTCGCCGGCTACGCCATCTCCGAGGCGCTGACCCGGGCGACCGAGCGGCTGCGCGGCGGCGCTCCGGTCGGATCGGTGCTCGCGGAGCGGCCCAGGTCATGAAACGTCGGTCCGGTACCGGGCGCTCCGGTATACTTGCCCGAGCCCGGCCGCCGGCCGCTCCGGCCGCCCGAGGCGCGTACTGATGGTCACAGACGTCGTCAATCGAGTCGCCGCGCCCGTCGCGTCCGCCGCCAGGACGCCCGCTCGGGCGTCGGTGCGGATCTCCCTCGACCTCCTCGCGCTTATCCTTGCGCCGGTCCTCGGGCTCGCGTTCTTCGGTGCTACCACCTGGATCGCGTTCGCCCGCCACGACGCCTTCCTGACCGGTCGGTTCGACCTCGAGATCTACACCCAGGTCGTCTGGAACACGGCCCACGGCCGGCCGTTCGAGACGACGCTGCTCAAGGCGAACCTCAGCCATCTTGCCGAGCACGTCGCCCTGGTGCTGCTACCCATCGCCGCGCTCTATCGGCTGCTCCCCGACCCGAAGCTGCTGATCGCGATCCAGCAGGCGTCCCTGGCGCTGCTCGGCTGGCCGATCTTCCTGGTAGCGAAGCGATGGCTCGGCTCGGCCTGGCAGGCCTCCGTCGTGCTCGCCTGCTTCTACCTGACGCCGGCCCTGGCCGGCGTCGCCCTCGACGACTTCCACGCCGTCGCCGTCGCCGCGCTGCCGCTCGCGGCCGGGCTGGCGCTGATCCTGCGCGGGCGGCCGCGGCTCGGGGCCGCCATCGCGCTGCTGGCGCTGCTGGCCGAGGAGGAGACCGCACTGGTCGTGATCGGCCTCGGCGCGATGCTCTGGCTGCGCCGCGAGCGCCTGCTCGGCGTCGTCGTGGCCGGCGTCGCGGCGGGGTACCTGGCGCTGCTGGTCCTGGTCGTCATGCCGAGCTTCCACGACCCCCGCACGCTGGAGTCGGTGTCCGGGAACCGGACGCTCAACCACTTTCAGGAGGTCCGCGAGGCACCCTGGAAGATCCGGGACCGGCTGCTCGGCGAGCGCGGGCGCGATGCCCTGGTCTGGGCCAGCCTCTCGACCGGCGGCCTGGCGCTCCTCTCGCCGACCACGCTGGTCACCTCGCTGCCGTCGCTCGGCGCGCTGCTGCTCCAGAACCGCGACGATACGTTCGGGCGGCACTGGGTCGCGCCGCTACTGGTCGGCCTCTGGATGGCGACGTCCCTCGGGCTGGCCCGGCTGCCAGACGGGCGCAACCGCTACTTCGGACTGGTGCTCCTCGTGCTCGGCACGGCCGTCGCCTACCACCTGGTCAGCCCGCTGCCCGGCGGCGGCAAGTTCGACGACAGCGCCTTCCGTCCCGACGAGCGCACCCGCCTCCTGCGGCGCGCCGCCGAGCGTGTCCCGGATCAGGGCGTGGTGGTCGCGAGCCCGAACCTGGTGGCCCACCTGGCGAACCGGCCGGAGGCGTACGTCTTCCCGATCGACAGCCACTACGCCGAGGAGATGGGCTGGCGGAAGAAGCGCCCCGACTACTACGCGCTCGACCTCGTCGACGAACTCTCGAACCGCGCGATGAACTCCGAGCGCCTGAACCCGCTGGCGGCGGACCGTCCGTTCCAGGTCTGGTCGCCGGGCCACAAGGTGCTGGTTCTCAGCGACGGCGAGGCCCCCGCGCCGATGCACCCGCTTGACGAGCGCTGGGGCGAGCGGGTCCGGCTCAAAGGATACGACGTCGAGCAGGCCGCGGACGGCACGCGGGTGATCCTCTACTGGGAGCGGTACGCCGAGGCCCGGGGCCGCTACGACCGCGACCTCGACGTGGTCGACCGCAACGAGCAGCCTGTGATGTTCGAGGAGGACATGGGGCTCTCGGCGGTCTACGGCCTGAACAAGTGGCGGCTCGGCCAGACGATCATGGACGAGATCCTGATCCCACCGGTCGAAGGGCCCGTCAGGTTCCGGGTCAGGTGGGTCTCCGAGGACAAGCGCACGCCGTTCCTGCGCGCCGACAGCTCCGACCGCCTCGAGCTCTTGATCGACACGGGGCGCTGACGTGCCGGCGCGCGCCGCGTCGCTGCTGGTCGCCGGGCTCGTCGCCTATCTGCTCGTGCCCGGCCACCCGCACACCCTGCTCCGCGGCCTCCCCCTCGACTGGCTCGGCCTCTCCGCTCTGATCCTCGTCGCCTGCCTGATCTTCGCCTTCGGCCTGCCTCGCCTCCCCCTCCCCCTCGCAAGGGGGAGGGGGCTGGGGGGTAGGGGCCTCCTCCCCCTGATCGTCGCCTTACTTGCCGCGAAGCTCCTGCTCTGGTACGTCGCCCCCGTCTACGGCCTCGCCGCCTCGTACTACCCTCGCACCAGAATCGGCGGTACCCCGGAGCGCTCCACCGAGCACCCACGAGCCACCTTCACGCGAATCGAAGCCACGCCCGGCCAGCCCGGCTTGGCCCTCCACTTCTTAAACGATGTCGAGCGCTTCAACTACTACGAGCCGCCCGACCCCGACCGCCGGGCGCTGCCGTTCGCAGTGCGCTGGGACGGCTACCTGCACGTGCCCGAGGATGGCGCTTACCCGCTGGCACTCTCGGCGCAGGGCGGCGCAGCCGTGCTCGCGATTGACGACGCGCCCACCCTGACCGTTAGCGCCCGCGAGGTGCACGTGGCGGACGCCGCAACGCTCAACCTGACGGCCGGCGAGCATCCGATCCGCCTGGAGCTGATCAGTCAGGACTTCACGAATCCGTGGCTCTCCCTTTCTTCCCCGACGCTGACCGTCGAATCCGTACCGTCGTCTGTTTTGGCGCGCGACCGCTACCTGTCCTGGCTGGCCGTCGCGCTCGACCTGCTCGTCCTGTTCGCCATCCTCGGCCCGGTGCGCCTGCGCTCCGCGAGCCTCGAACGGCCGCTCCTGGCCGCCCTGCTCCTGGCGATCCTGGCGTACGCGCTCGTCACCACCGCCGACCTCGCCGGCCGGGCCGTCATCCTGGAGGGCGGCCAGGACTGGCTCACCTACGAGTCGTACGCCCGCGACATCCTCCTGAACGGCCCGCTCATGACCCTCGGCGAGCCGCTGGGCAAGGGGAAGCCGTTCTTCTTCCAACCGTTCTACCCGTACTACCTGGCCGGCCTGCACTGGCTCACGGGCGAGGGGCTGTGGGGACCGATCGTCCTCCAGTTGTTCGGCGTCGGCGTGGCCGGCGTGCTGGTCTACTACCTCGGGAAGCGGCTGTTCGGGGTCCCGTCGGCCTTCGCTGCGCTGGCGCTGTTCCTGGTGCTCGGCCTCTCCCAGCTCGACTGGATCGCCCGCAAGCTGCTCTCCGAGAACCTGTACTTCGTCGTCCTGCCGGCCGCCGTGCTGATGGTCGTCAAGGCCATCGACGAGCGCCGGCTTCGCGACGTGACCTGGGCCGGGCTGCTGCTCGGCGTCGCCTCGATCACGCGCGCGCCGACACTGCTGTTCGTGCCGGGGGCCGCGCTGATCCTCGCCGTCGCCTGGCGACGGGCCGGGCTGCCGCTCCGTCAGGCCGCGCTGGCGTTCGTGTTGCTCGGCCTCGTGACGGGCCTGGTCGCGGCGCTCGTGCCGATCCGGAACTACGTCGTCTCCGGCCGGCCGGCCCTCGTGGCCACCAACGGCGGCGCGACGCTGCTCCTGGCCCACCAGCCGACCGACAAGGTCCAGCTGCGCGGCATCGACCGCGACCCGCTCTACAACGCCCTCAAGCTCGACCGGGCCACCCGCGAGGTCGTCGAGTTCGCCCGCCAGGACCCGGTCGGCTACCTCTGGACACTCGTGCCGCTCGGGCTCTACTCCATCGGGGTCTCGGGAGCCGTCGACGGCATGCCGCCCCTCGCGCCCGACGTCCTGGCGATCACGGCGCTCTACCTCCTGGCCGTCGCCCTGCTGCCGAGCGCCCGCACTCTACGGACGCTGCCGCTCCACCTGTTCGTCCTGATCCACCTGGCGATCATGATGACGTTCCTGCCGTACGTCTACGGCTACCGCCAGGTCCTCCCGATGCAGCTCCTGATGCTGATCTTCGACGGCGCGCTGCTGGCCCGGATGGCCGGCCGCCTCGGCGAGCGCCGGCGCGCCGAGCGGCCGGTGCAGCCATTGATGGAGCAGCGCACCGCCTGAGAGGGCGACCGTGTCCAGCACCACGTCCGACGGCAGCCCCGTCCGGCCGTAGACGAACGACTGGCGCGTCTCGTCGAGCGCCGCCAGCGCGACGCCGACCAGGATCGTGACGAGCAGCGCCAGGCGCCGCTCCAGCACCAGCCCGGCCACCGGTGCCGTCAGCGCCTCGACGGCGAGGCACCCGAGCAGACCGTACACCGCGACGTGGCCGCCCTTGGCGATCAGGAAGTCGCTCCACGGCTGGTTCGTGACCGGCGCCGCCGCCAGCGACGAGGTGAAGACGATCGCCGCGTACCAGAGGCCGAGCGCCAGCCAGCGGATCACGGCCTCGCCCGCTCCATGCCGACCGGCCGCGAGGCCGGCCGCGCCTGCCGCAGGCGGACGATGCCGGCCGCGATCACGGTTGCCACCAGCGCCGACCCCGTGTCCAGCGCGACGTCCGCCAGCCGTGGCGTCCGGTTCGGTACGAACGACTGGCGAAGCTCGTCGAGCGCGCCGAACAACCCCGATCCCAGCGCGGCCACCAGGACCGACACCCAGAGCGACCGGCCGAGCCCGCCGCCGCTGCCGTGGAGCGCGCGCAGCAGGAGCAGCCCGAGCGTGCCGTACTCGGCGACGTGCACCAGCTTGGAGACCGCGAAGTACACGGTGTTCGACTCCGCCACCGGCGTCGGTGCCGCCGTTCGGAAGTCGGATCGACTGGACAACACCAGGATCAGCGCCATCCAGAGCAGGACCGGCGCCCAGTGCCAGAGCAGCCCGCCAAACCGACGGATGCCCGACTGTCCACTCCCCCCCTCCCCCGTGCGCGGGGGAGGGGCAAGGGGTGGGGGCTTCCTCAACTGACCGGGGCGGCGCTCGACGGGTGGACCGTGATGATCCGGCGCAGCGCCTCGTCGAGCGGCGTATCGGGCGCGTACCCGATCGTCTCGCGCAGCTTGCTCACGTCCGGCACCCGCCGCCGCATGTCCTCGAAGCCCGAGGCGTACGCCTCCTCGTACGGGACGTACACGATCTCCGAGCTGCTGCCGGTCAGCTCGATCACCCGTCCTGCCAGGTCGGAGATCGAGATCTCGGCGTTCCGTCCGACGTTGTAGACGTCGCCCCACGCCTGCTCGGTCTCGGTCAGCGCGATGATCGACTTCACCACGTCGCCGACGTAGGTGAAGCAGCGGGTCTGGTTGCCGTCGCCGTACACCGTGACCGGCTCGTTGCGGAGCGCCTGCCTGATGAAGCGCGGCACCACCATCCCGTACCGTCCGGTCTGGCGCGGCCCGATCGTGTTGAAGAAGCGGACCGCGATGGTCGGCAGCTTGCGCTCCAGCCAGTACGCTGTCGCCAGCGCCTCGTCGGCCGCCTTCGCCGTGGCGTAGAACCAGCGGCTCATCTGACTCGACCCGAGGATCCGGTCGTCGTCCTCGCGCAGCGGCCCCGAGTCGTTCTTGCCGTACACCTCGGAGGTCGAGGCGACCAGCACCGGCCGCCGGTGGCGGTCGGCCGTGCCGAGCACGACGTCGGTCCCCCGCAGGTTGGTCTGGAGCGAGGCCAGCGGGTGCTCCAGG
>Ga0075420_100001547_pt1 | contig 19551 bp, 14 predicted proteins | sample SoiMetdeltSBSDD4_FD_75296 | JGI IMG/M metagenome (GOLD analysis project Ga0075420, IMG submission 75296) | Bulk soil microbial communities from a Populus tree surrounding site in Tennessee, USA - Soil MetaG P. deltoides SBSDD4 | ecosystem: Environmental > Terrestrial > Soil > Tree plantation... | reverse complement strand
CGCGTGTCATTCATGACGCAGGGCGACGAGCGGATCGATGCGAGCGGCTCGACGGGCTGGCACATAGCAGGCGACCAGCGCGACCGCTGCCAGCAACGCCGCTACCGACACAAAGGCGGATGGGTCCTCGGGCTTGACCTCGAAGAGCAGGCTCGCCAGCACCCTGTTGACGAGGAACGCCCCGGCAAACCCAATCAGCATCCCGACGATCGCAGACGCGAACCCGCCTCGGAGAATCGGCATCAGCACCTGGCGGCGCGTGGCACCGAGCGCGATCCGCAGGCCAATTTCCGCCCTCCGCTGCCCCACCGAGTACGCCGCAACACCGTAGATGCCAATAGCCGCAAGGAGCAATGCCATTCCCGCGAATGTCCCGGCAAGCGTCGTCGTGAGGCGCGGTTGAGCGGCTGCCTCCGTGAGCCAGCCGCCGAGCGGGCGCACCTGGTCGACAGGCAGCGCGGGATCGATCTCTCGAATCGCCGCCCGCAGCGCGCCGGCCAACGCCGACGGCTCGCGCGTTGTTCGCAGCAGCACGGTCATCGTGTTCTGCGGAAACTGCGCCGCCGACAGGTAAATCGACGGCGGCGGCTCGCGTTCGAGTCCACCACCAGTTGTTCCACGAACGTCGTCACCACGAACGTCCCCGACAACGCCTATGACCTCAAGTAACCGCCCATCGATCTCCAACTGCTGGCCGACGGATCTCGCGCCTGGCCACAGTTGACGCGACGTCGCCTGGCTCACGATGACCGTCGAGGGTGCACCCGCGCGGTCGCGATCGTCGAAAGCCCGGCCGGCAAGGATCGGGACAGCCAGGCTTCGAAAGTAGTTGCCCATGACAATGTGCTCTGCGACGCTGATTGATGAAACCGCCGCGTCCCTCGTCTTGTTTCCGACGGGAACGCCACGACGAACCCCCGACGCGAACGGCGCGCTCGTCGCCACAGCTGCGGCCTGCACCTCCGGCTCCGCGTTCAGCGACTGGAGCAGCCGGTCGTAGAACGTCGCGACGCGAGAGGCATCGGGGTACGTGGTCCGCGGCAGACCGATTCTGGCGGTCAACACTCCGTCGGCGTCAAAGCCGAGTGGAACACGCTGAAGCCGCACGAAACTCTGGATCAGCAGGACGGCTCCGACGAGGAGTGTCGTCGCCAACGCGACCTGCGCGGTGACCATGCCCTGACGCAGCCGCGAGTGTGAGGATCGAGCGGCGAGTCCTCGTCCATGTCGTGTGAGAGCGCCCACCAGATCGACGCGGCCGACTCGTATGGCCGGCAGCAGTCCAAAGAGCATCCCACTGATCAGCGAGACCAGCAGACCAAAGCCCAGGACGACCAGATCCACGCGGACTTCGTCGATGCGGGCCATGGTGGATGGCAGCAGCGACCGCAGCCCCTCGACCGCGACGAGAGACACCCACACGCCGATCAGTCCGCTGACGACCGCAAAGCAAACGCTTTCTGTGAGCACCTGGCCGGCCAGCTGCCGCGGGCCGGCGCCGATCGCCGCTCTCAGAACCAGTTCCCGCTGCCGCCCGATGGCCTTCGCCAGCACGAGACTCGAGACGTTCGCGCAGGCGATCAACATGAAGACGCCGGCCGCGCCGAGCAGCAGGAACAGTGAAGGCCTCACTCCCTCGTCCAGCATCGATTCACGCACGTAGTCGATGCGCGCGCCCCATCCGCGGTTGCTGTTCGGAAACTCCCCCTCCATCGCCGCGGCGATGCCGCTCACTTCCTCGCGCGCCTGCTCGATGGACACGCCAGGTCGCAGGCGGCCGACGACCCGCATCACCCGATTGCCTCGATTCTCGCGTGCAGCATCCAAGGTCAGTGGGACGAAGATCTGAGGACTCGCGACCGCCGAGATCTGAGACCGGCCGACGTCGCGAAACGCCTCGGGCACGACGCCGACGATCTCGTGCCGCTCGCCGTTGAGCACGATGGAGGTGCCGATGGCCGCCGGATTGGCGCCGTAGCGGCGCTGCCAGAGCGACCGCGCAATGACCGCGACACGCCGGCTGCCGGGTTGCTCGTCCTCGGCAACGAGTGGCCGTCCGGCGAGCGGCGCCACCGCCAAAACACGAAACAGCGAGGCGGTCACGACGGCGCCGGCGACGCGCTCCGCCTCGTCATCACCGGTCAGGTTGAACGCGGTGCCGTTGAACGCCGCCAGCGCTTCGAGCGCACGCGATCGACTGGCCCACGACTGGTAGTTGAGCACGGAGACGCGGAAACCGCGTGCCGCGGAGTCCACTTCGAAGAGCTCGACCAGCCGATCGGGAGCGGGATACGGAAGCGGCCTGAGGAGCACCGCGTGGACGATGCTGAAGACCGCGGCGTTGAAACCGACGCCTAACGACAGGGTCAGCAGTGCCGCAACGGCGAGAGCCGGCGTGCGCCGCCAGCTCCGGAAGGTGTTCCTGGTGGTCTGCGTCAGCATTGAGGATCACTCCCGGCCGTCTTGCCGGGAGTGATTCTCAACCACCATGCCAGTGGATTTCTTCTGTTTTCGGCGCCAGTTCTCCTTCGGAACGCCCGCTAATGGGACCCGAGTGCCCGATAGCGAACGATCAGAAGTTGAACTGGGCGCTGAACTTCGCTAGCCGTGGCTGCAGCACCGAGTTCGGGCGCAGCCATGTAGTCGTCGTGGCCGAAAACGCCTCGTTGTAGGTCAGCACCGCATTCGCGTTCAACACGTTGGTGATGTCGAAGCCAACGTTGGTGCGCGTCCGGCCGAAGCGGAGGTTCTTGGCCACGCGGATGTCGAACTGATTCACGCGGTCGCCGTAGAGCGTGCCCGGCTCAACCAGGTTCACCGTGATCGTCTGGCTCGCACCAGCGAACGGACGGCCCAGCGTCGTCTCGGCATTGCTCGCCACGTAGTTGGCGCTGAGCGGCGCACCACGATCGCTGCGGAACGTGAACGCCACTTGCACGTCGAGTTTCGGAACGATGTAGGTGCCGAGGGCGGTCGCACGCAGGATGCTCGTCGTCGTGGCGCACCACGGATTGGTCGGAGACTGCGCACCCAACACGGTCCATTCCGGAATCGTTGAACGGACTTCGCAGTAGTCGGTGCCGGTCCTCGCGTAGTTGAAGCCGCCCTGCAGCGTGAGACCGAAGCGCGGCCGCGCGGTCACGTTCAGCGCCACGGAGTCGGTGGACTGCGTGTACTCGCCATAGCGATCGGCCAGCGTGACGAAGTTGTCCGTCAGCCGCGTATTCGCCTCTGGGGTGATGTTGAAGAGCCCGGTGAGCTGTCCACCCCCGCCGTCAGGCAGCCGCGAATCCGTCGGGACGTTCAGTGCGAACGAGGTGTAGTCGATTGCGCCGACGTTGCGATTGTCCGTGGCTGAGAAGTTGATCAGCCAGCGGCGCTGATAACTCAGCTCCGCTGACACCCGCGGCATCACTTCGTGCTGGAGCGACGCGCCCCACTGCCAGTCACCGGTGCGCACACCCCAGCCGGTCTGCAGCGTCGGATCGAGCGTCGAGGAGACCACAAGTGTTCCGAAGTTGGCGTTACCGACGCCGCAGGCGTCGACGCTTCCCGTCGTCGTCGGGCTCTGGGCCGCCTGTGACAACAGATCGCAGTCCACGACGTAGTCGCGATCGTTATCAGTCCAGGTGCGTGCGCTCGTGGTGCTCAGGCGGTTGGTTGGATTGTTGGTGATGAAGAACCCGCCGTTCTGTGCCGCCTCGAGGTAGCGCCCGAAGTTGAACTTCGCCGACGTCTTGCCGTTGCCGAACACGTCGAACGCGACGCCGCCGCGTGGCGCGAAGTCGTTGTACGAGGCACCATCCGTGTACTCGAACGTCTTCGCCGTCGGGAGAAAGCGCTGACTCGGGATCGTCTGCTCGGGGAAATAGCTCCAGGCATGGTCGTAGCGCACCGCGCCCTGGAACGTGGCACGCCCCAGCGTCCACGCGTCCTGCGCGTAGAACGCCGAGGTCCGCACGCGCTGAAGGAGCTTGAAGTTGTTGATGTTCTGCGTCACCTGGTTCGGGACGCCGTTGTTGAAACGGTAGGTCACGAACTGATCGTAGAGGAAGCCCGTGCGGTCATCGCCGAGGTGCGACCCCTGCCAGCCGAATTTCATGGTATGCCGGCCCAGGAGGTACGACGCCGACGCTCGATAGTTGGCCACGAGCACCCACGCGGTGCTCCAGCTCGGAGCGCGGTAGGTCAGGTTCGCGATCCCGTGCTCGCAGGGCTGTCCGGCGACACCTGCACCGGTGGTGCACTGGTCGGTCGTGCGGATCAAATTGGGATCCGCGCCCGGCATCGGTTCGCCGCCCCAGCGGCTCATGTAGGTTCCGAAGCCCGCCTCGAGCAGCAGTCGGTTCGTCTGTGGTGACGTCCAGCGCGCCTGCTGAATGCGCTGACCCACGTCGCGCAGCGCGCCAGTTTCAGGCGCCGACGTGGCCGAGCACGATGGCGTTGGCGATGCGCCCGCGCAGATGATCTGCCCCAGCTTGGAGTGGCGGCAGGCTTCCGAGTCCGCGGTCAATCCGGCGCCCTCGCACGGCGTCTGCTCGTCCCACAAGCCGGTCACCCGGTGCTTGTCGCTCAACTGCGCCGTGACGCGCAACGCTGACGTTTGGAACTTGGCTGCACCATAGGCCGGGCGGCTGCGATCGGGGACATAGAACCACGATGTCGGATCGACATTGGCGAACATGCCGGGAATCTTTTGCTCGTAACCCTCGTTGCGTACCTGCAGGAACCACCAGATGCGATCCTTCTTGATCGGACCGCCGATGCCGGCGCTGTAGTCGTACACGTCGGTGAATCCGCCCGGCGTCGTGAGACCGCGGGCTTTGAGGTCATCGGTGTAGTTGCTGCTCACCATGCCTTCAGTGACCTTCGAGACGTACAGCTGGCCGCTGATCCTGTTGCCACCTTCTTTCGGAACCAGATTGATGATGGGACCGCCGGTCTCGGACTCGCCCATGCCGCCAGACGCCGTGAGCACGACTTCCTGAGCGTTGTTCACGTCGGCCACATATGCCGACACGCCGGCGCCGTTGAAGGCGGTACCGACACTGAGGCCGTCCACCTGCAGCCGACCTTCATTCGAGCGCCCGCCAGCGCCGCCGAAGACCACCATGTTCGGCACCACCTGTGCGTTCGATGCGGCGCCGCCCTGCACGACGGTGTTCGGCATCAGCGTCATGAGCCCGCCATACGACCGCGCCGCCGGGATCGCATTGATCAACTCGTTGTCCATCGTCGTCTGACGAGCCGTGCTTTGGACGTCGACGATGGGCGTCTCACCCGTGACGACGATCGTTTCCTGGAGCGCGCCGACTTTCAGTTCCGCGTTGACAACAGCGACGAATGCGCCGCTCAGCTCGATGCCCTCGCGCTTGACCGTCGAAAACCCGGGGAGCGAAAACGTGACCGAGTAGGTGCCGTTGCGAAGATCGACGATGCGGAACTGACCGGACTCGTCAGTGACCGCCGAGCGCACGCGTTCGATGAGGTTTGGGCTGGCAGCTTCGACGGTGACGCCAGGTAGCACACCGCCTGACGCGTCTTTGACCACACCCGTAATGGTTGCCTGGGCAGATGCCACCGACGGCACGAGGACGAGCACGGCAAGTACGATGCTGGCTGCGCGGATTCTGCGCATGAAGTCTCCTTGATCTGTGACGACCCGCTGGTTTTGCGGAAATCCTATGGCGTGGCTGCGATCAGCCGCGCTCAAATATCGATCAAAGGACCGATGACGCTGATTGATGCGCGCTGCGATCGTCGACTCACGTCCTCGTCATCATCGCTGCTGGCGATGAAGTCGCTTCATCGAGTGTCTATTGATGTATGTGGCGATCGCCTCGCCCATGGCGTCGCTGATCTCGACGGTGCTCGGATAATGCATACCGCCCCAGACACGCGCGTTGTTGCCATCTGAGCGCGCGTCCGTGATGCTGCTGTACGTGCGGCTCGGCTGCCCGGTCGTCGTGAGCGTAAACGTCTGTCGTTTTCCGAAGTGGCTGAGCAAGACCGTGGCGGCCGCGCCGTTGAGACTCGGGTGGCCGGCCGGATACTCCGGGTGCGACGGCGTGGTGACGAGCGGCAGCCAGCTGGAATCGGGAGCGGTGTCCGAATTGCCGTCGAGATCGGCAAGCGGAATGGCGGTCGCGGGCCGCCAGGTCACGTATGTCGGAATGGAGCCATAAAGTCTCTTCGCAGCCCAGACGGTGAATGCCGTGTCAGCCATGGCAACGTTCAAGACCGCGAGAAGTCTGCTGCTGTCGGACAGAGAAAGATGATGGGCGCTCGCGATCTGGTTGGCTGCCTGATTCCAGTGGACGCTCGCGTTGCCCTCCCAGAAGGGAGCCAAGGCGGTCTGGTCGTCGGTGCGGGTCGATCCCGTCTGCCGACCGAGTGCTCGAACGGCGTTGACATCGTCCGCGTACTCGGCGGTGTACAAACCTCGAGGCGGCGCAGGCTCAAACTGTGTGTTGCTGTCCAAGGCGAACATCGAAGTAAACGCGAGTCCCTGAGCGCTCATCGCCGTCGCGGGCGGTACTGGCCGCCACTGGCCGACGGCAGTTCCACCTGTGAACGGCGAGTAGATCGCGCCGAATCCATCGGTCGCTCGCCAGGCAAGCACAGCCTCCGCGACCTCGATCCCCCAGCCGATACCGCGCTCGATGTGGGTCGCGCACGAGTCCCCTTGCGGGCGCGACCGGCTCTGTTCACACGCCGCGCTGAGGGCCACGAGCGACGCTTTGTAGCTGGCGTCGAGCAACGGCCGGTGGGGTGGGAACAACTCGAACAGCGTCGTGTATGCCGCGGCGATGACGGCGGCTCTGCGCGACGCACCCTGTGGAGCTCTGGTGTGAACGTAGATCGGCGTGTAGCGCTGTTCGATGCCGTTGTGCGCATCGAAGATCGCCGTGTGAACAATGGCTCCCAGCCGCTGACTGGACGAGTTTGGAGTTCCCGTCGCAATCAGCGCGTCGATGAAGATCTGATTCCACTCGAGCGCCTCATCGACGCGGCCGGACGATTGCTGTGAGTCGTGCTCCGCTTTGACATGTACGGCACCAAGAACGCCGACTGTCACGACAACGATGACCCCTGTGATCCCGCACCGATTGCGCTTCATGATTTCCCCCCGATCGCATTTCCTGACGAATTGAACTGTTCGTGTTCGCGGTACAATCGCGGCGCCTCCGAGGCGTCGGCGCGGACATTAGCTGCGGCGGGGCTGACAAGTCCTTACAACCGGCCTTCGTTTTTGTTCGGAAATCCTCTCGGGGCCTATGAACGAGCATTCGCAGCGGTTCTACGACTTCGGACCCTTCGTCGTCGATGTCGGCAAGCGACTGTTGTTGCGCGCGAACGAACCTGTGCCGCTGGCTCCCAAAGTTCTGGAGACACTCCTTGCGCTCATCGAGAATCGGGAGCGCGTGCTCTCGAAGGACGAGCTGCTCACACTGGTCTGGGGCGACACGGTGGTGGAAGAAGGAGGGCTCACCAGAAACGTTTCCATGTTGCGGAAAGCGCTCGGCGAGAAACCCGAGGACCATCAGTACATCGTCACCGTGCCGGCGCGCGGCTATCGCTTCGTGGCGGAGGTGCGAGAGCGATGGCGGAACGGCGACGCCGCGACGACGGACGTGCCGGCGCCGCTGAAACCCGATGGATCACTTTGGGTTCGTTCGGCGCGCCGCTGGATCGGTCTCGGTCTGGCGGTCCTCACCCTGGGATTTCTCACCTATGTCGTGCTGCGTCCAGCCCCAGTCCCCGATCAGAGTCAAAGCCCGGCTCAGATCGACTCCGTCGCGACGGAGGATTTACTCTTGCGCGCGCGCTATCTCAGCGTGCGGACCACCGACGCGGACACTCAGGCCGCAATTGCGCTGCTCCAGCAGGCCATCGCGCTCAATCCACGTTTCGCCGTCGCGTACGCCGACCTGGCTGCAGCCTACGTGACCCGGCTGACCTTCGTTGCATCCGAAGAGACGGGTAACCTGGAGCAGAAGGCCTTTGCGGCCGCCGAGAAAGCGCTGGCGCTCGACCCGAACCTTGCCGAAGCGTACATGGCCAGGGGTGACCTGCTCTGGACCCACTCGCAACGGTTCGCACACGAACGAGCGGCGCAGGAGTTCCGTCGAGCGGTGAATCTCAAGCCACGTTCAGATCAAGCCCACAGACGCCTGGCGCGCCTCTACGTCCACCTTGGTTTTTTCGAAAAGGCCCTTGAACACGCCGACATCGCCCTCGCGATCAACCCCAGCAACGCACAGGCACTGAATTCGCGAGCGCAGGCGCTCCTGTGGATGGGTCAGGACGAAGAAGCGCTGACCGTGCTCTCCAGCATTCCGGGACCTGTGCTGCCTGAGCTCGTCGAGGCGAACACCGCGTTCGTGCTCTTGCGGTTGGGTAGGCAGAAAGAAGCATGGGCCCAGCTGGAGCGCGCGTTGCACACATTTCCGAACGACCCGAGCGGCGCGTTGTCTGGCATCGAGGCAGTATTGCTGGCCCGGTCCGAGCCTCTCAGAGCGCTGGCGTTGATCGAGAAGGTTGCGAACAGGAGGGCGGTTAACCCCTCGCATCATGCCGCGTACTTTGCCGCGATCGCCTGGGGGCAGATGGGCCGTGCCGCGGAGGCCGTGCAGTATCTGCGGGAAGCCGCCGACACCGGATTCCCGTGCTATCCGCTGTTCGTCCGCGATCCCACACTGGATCCAATCCGGCAGGATCCGGGCTTTCGAGCGTTCCTCGCCGACATGCACACGCGCTGGGTGTCTCTCCGACACGCGCTCTTCGATCAGTCGTGAACCGCGCTGATGCCTCACGGCGTTGCTCCTCGGCCGTGGTATGATCTGTTATCGGATCCTGCCGCGTGCTCTGCCGTCTGGTGTAACGAGTCCTTCCGGACTCGCTTCTCCCTACGTCCCCGTTTAGCCCGACACGATATCCGCCCGACGTCCATGTTGGATTCGGGATACGTCACCGGCCTGCAGCCCTAGCGGGAGATGCTCCAGGCACGACAGGAGCACCTTCTTTGTCCTTTACGCCTCTTGGACTTTCAGAAATTCTTTGCCATTCCTTGGCGCGTCTCGGTTATCAGCAGCCGACGCCCGTTCAGGAACAGTCGATTCCCATCGTACTCGCCGGCAGCGATCTGCTTGCGCGCGCCCACACCGGCACCGGCAAGACCGCGGCCTTCGGCCTGCCGATGATCGATCGCCTCCTGGTGCGTAGCCAGCGACGCGCGGGCTCCCGAGCACCTCGAGGCCTCGTACTCGTGCCGACGCGCGAGCTCGCGATCCAGGTGCACCGAGCGCTGGTCACGTACGGGGCGCCAGTGAATCTTCGCGCGACTGCGATCTACGGTGGTGTAGGCATGCGGCCCCAGCGCGACGCGCTGAGTCGAGGTGTTGACATCATCGTGGCGACGCCTGGCCGCCTCATCGATCACATGGAGCAGCGCTCGATCGATCTGTCGGGACTCGAGATTCTCACGCTTGACGAAGCCGACCGGATGCTGGATCTGGGTTTTCTGCCGCCGCTGCGGCGCATACTCGCGGCGCTCCCACACGCGCGACAGACACTGCTGTTCTCGGCGACGCTATCGAGCGAGGTGACACGCCTCGCCAGCTCGTTCACACACGAGCCGCGGCGGGTTGACGTCTCTCCTCAGGACGTCGTCGCCCCGACCGTCAGCCATCGTATCCATGCCGTTGCGGATGGCGGCAAAAGCGACGCGTTGACAGACGTCCTCGCGCAGGCGCCGGCGGATCAGGCGCTGGTCTTCTGTAAGACGAAACGGCGATCGGATCGGGTCGGCGAGCACCTCAATCGTGCCGGCATCCGCGCTGCGGTGATTCACGGCAACAAAAGCCAGGGTGCACGCAATCGCGCCCTCGGCGACTTCAAAGCCGGGCGCGTCAACGTCCTCGTGGCTACCGACGTCGCCGCGCGCGGGTTGGACATCGCGCAATTGCCGCTCGTGATCAATTACGACCTGCCCGCCGCACCCCACGACTACGTGCATCGGGTGGGCCGCACCGGGCGTGCCGGTCGTCCGGGTCGCGCGCTGTCGCTCGTGACCGCGGCGGACAGTGGTCTGTTGCCAGCTATTCAGCGGCTGCTGCCGACTCCGATCGAGGGGTTCCCCATGCGATCCTCAGCCCGTCCACGCGCGGATCGGCGAGCGAGGGCGACGCCAGCGAATGCAGGGCGGCCATGACTCGGGTGCGCGTGACAGCGGCCGAAGACGTCGAGGCCGTCATTGCGGCTCTCCGTGAGCTCATCGAGGCGCTCGATCGACGTGTGCCAGACATGGAGCGGGTTGGCGAGGTTCGCGTGCTCCGGCAAGCGGCGGAGCTGAGGGCCGAAGCCATCACGAGGATTCACTATCTCACGTCGTGACTTACCGTTCGCCGGAATGACTACCCCGATGTGAACGGGTGGCCTGCTGGCTGGCGATCGTCCACGTGCCGCCGCAGGTGAGACATCGCCAGAACGTCGTCACCGTGATGACCTTGGCGAACGTGTCCACGGTTCTGGCTTGACAGAAGGGGCAGTTCGTCGGGCGCGTGGCTGGCTCATTGGGTGGCGACTGCGGCATGGTCTCTCTCTTCCTCGTCGTACTGTTCACGTAAGTTGCCTGTCTCCTTCGCTTCAGGTCGTGAAGGATGGACGAAACCGTCCGACGAGCCAGAACGAACCACTGCCCGTAGTTTCCCAGGCATCGGTGTTGTCACCGTCCGCCAGGCCGACAAGGTGCGACAGCGCCAGGGCCCGATCCCGTGTCCCGGCCGTGATGCTTTGCACGCTACCGTCGCCATTGCTTCGGCGAACGTTCCAGGTAAATCCGGTCGGACTCAGCACGTAGTCGCCCTCGAGCGGCAGAGCCGTGAAGACGGCTCGACGAATCGACATGTCGTTTCGCTCCCAGACCCCTCAGCCTCAGCAAGGCAGAAGGGATTTCATGATCGCACCCCGAATCTTGGATGTGTGTGCCCAATTGCACATCCGTCGGCGGCCGGGCTGACGTCTTCCGCCCACTGGTTCATCACCCTCGGTCGTGGGATGATCTCGAGCATGCCGCGTAAGGCTCCAGGCAGGACACCGCGACCACAGTTCGATGTTCAGGCCTTCCTGAAGTCGGCCGGCATGTCGCCACGCGTCGTCAGATTTGCGGCCGGCGCCGTTGTCTTCGCGCAGGGCGCCGCGGCGAACAGCGTGTTCTACGTCCAGGGGGGCGGCGTGAAGCTCTCAGTGTTGTCCTCGGCCGGGAAGGAGGCGGTGATTGCCATGCTCGGCCCCGGCGATTTCTTCGGTGAGGGCTGCCTGGCCGGGCAGCCATTACGGATGGGAACGGCCAACAGCGTGATGCCGACCACTCTCCTGCGCATCTCCAAGAGCGACATGATCGCGATGCTGCACGACCATTCCGAGTTCTCGGACCGGTTCATCGCCCATATGCTCACACGCAACATTCGCATCGAGGAGGATCTGGTCGATCAGCTGTTCAACTCGAGCGAGAAGCGCCTCGCCCGCACGCTGCTCCTCCTCGCCCGTTACGGAACGGACAACACCCCACAGCACGTGCTGCCCAAGCTGTCACAGGAGACGCTCGCCGAAATGGTCGGGACGACGCGCTCGCGCGTGAACTACTTCATGAACAAGTTTCGCAAGCTCGGGCTGATCGAGTACAACGGCGGGCTGAAGGTCAACAGCTCCCTGCTCAGCGTCGTACTCCACGAGTGACCCGGATACGCAACATCCGCTCCTCCGTGTGACCTCACTGACCGTCGATCAAGGGACCGATGACGCTGCCTGATGTGCGCTGCGTTCGACTGGTGTCAGATAGCGCTTGAGCAGCCGCGTGAAGCGGCGATCGGAACGGAACTCATCGAGCAGCGGGTCGAAGCGGGTCGCGTACAGCCCGCCCACGCTTTCGTCGATGGCGCGGGCCAGCTCGACGAACGCGGCATCGACCTCGCCGAGCGCATGCCGCAGTCTGGCGATGGCGTACGAATCGATGTACTCGGTGTGGCGTCGCGCGAGCAGCTCGTTGAGCACGGCACGCGCCTCGCTGCGGCGCCCCAGCTTCACGAGACAGACGCCTTCTAGCGCACGCATCCACGGCAAGCCCTGCGTGACGACGCCGCCGATGTGGTACTGCTCGAGCGCCTCTTCCACACGACCGGAGAACTCGAGCGCGACGCCATAGTAGGCGCGGCACAACATGAAATACGGGTGCAGTTGCACCGCCTGCGCCCCAATCTTCGCTGCGGCCTCGAACTCGCGTCGCCAGAGTCGAACATTCACTTCAGCGGCCGCCGTCAGCGGCATCAGCGGGTCCGCGGCGCGAGCACGTTTCGCCGACTCCAATGCGGCGTCGAGGTTCCCCATCGTGACGAGCAGCAACGTCTTGCGGACGTGAGCCAGCGACAGCCCTGGACTCTCCGCGATCACGCAATCGAACTCCGACAATGCGTCGGGCAGCCGGCGCTCGTACATATGAATGGCGTGCGCGTGGTTGCAGCGCAGCTCCGGTGTCGGTCCGACCAGCGCGACCGCGCGTTCGTAGGCCTGCAGAAACGCCGGCAACATCTCGCATCCCGGCCGTGTGCCGAATGACGCCATCAGCAGATGGCAATTCCCTTGTCCCTCGAAGGCGCGATGATCGCGCGGCGCTTCCGCCGCCGCTTCTTGAAAGCATTCGAGCGCGCGTTCGAATCCCTCACGCGACCGCAGGCTGAGGAAGTGATAGCCGTGGCGGATCAGCGTGTCGGACTTGGGGATGCGAAGGCAGTAGCCGCCCTTTGGCTGATGTACGATCCACGACCCGCAATCCTTCAAGATGCCGCGCACTTCGGCGATGGTGACGTGCACCGTGTGACGCGAGACGGCAGTGCCGCCCCACGCCTCACGAATCAGCTGTTCGAGATCGATGACGCGGCCGCCATGCGCCGCCAGCGTGCGGAGCACGTGAAACGCCTGGGGCCGCATCCGAAGTTCGGTGCCGCCGCGGAGCAGGCGATTGGCCGCAACGTCGATGGTGAAGGGGCCGAAGGTGATGTCGGTCAGAGTGACGCCGTAGAGGCGGGTCGTCAGACCCGCCGTGTGCGTAGAGGCGGGTGCTTAGACCCGCCTTCCTCTAGTTGTTCCCCCGACCGCCGCCGCGACCGCCACCGGCACCGGCACCGCCGCGCCCTGCCCCGCCGCCGCGCGCCGGCTCGACGTACTCGGGAATCTTCTCGCCGCGCGCCGCCGCTTCGGCACGGCGCTTTTCTTCGGCACGCGACCCGGCCAGCAGGTTCGGCATCGCGTAGTTGCCTTCGTGGCACCCGTACTCGAAGTAGCCGTAGTTGTCTTCACGCGGGATCGGCAGACGGGCCGTCCACGACGCGGCGTACACCTTTGGGTCGTTGACGGTGATGCGGTAGTCGAGCGTATTCGCGTCCGCGAGCGTGAAGCGCTCGATCAGCACACCTTCGTCCGACAGCGGCTGTCCGTTGATCGGCGACTCCGGCTTGATGTTGCGCGTCTCGACGACGAGCACGTCGCCTTCCCAGCGTCCGACCGATGTGCCCATCCAGTTCTTGACGCCCGAACCCACTTGCTTGCGGCCGTCCGTCGGGATGACGCGCGTCTCGTGAATCATCTCGTTCTGGAATGCGAGCCAGCCCGGCCCCTGCACGATGCGGCTGCCCGAGTTGTAGATCTTCGGGGTGATCGACTGAAGAACGCCCGTGCTGATGCAGCGGTCGTAGTTGCTGCGGTCAGTGGTCCACTCGGCCTCGATGCCGTTCAACTGCTTGCGACGCGCGGCCTGCGCCTGCTGACGCTGCTGCGCCGCGGCCTGCGCGGCCTGGGTCAATGCCGGGATGCGCCCGTTCGGCGGATCGATGACGTACGATGCCACGCGGCTGACGGTCCGCGCGCGTTCGAGCCAGTGCGGCGGGGGCGACACGGCGCCGCCGACCGTCCCGAATCGCTTCTCGAATTCCTCGGCGCGTTCCAGCGTGAACTCATCGCTGTTGTCGTTGGCGACGTTCTGGTCGCGCTGCGCCACGCGTTGATTGAACTCCTCGTCGCTCAGCCGATAGCGAGTACCGACCGATTCGGCGCGCTGCATGGGAATGCCCTGCAGGTCGTTGGCGTTCCAGGTGCCCTGTAGATCAGGCTCGCCCCATGGCGTCTTCGGCACCTTGTAGCTGCCGAGCGCGGGTACGTTGCCGTCCGGCGTCATGACGCCCGGCGAATCGACGTGGCCCTTGCCGTTGGCCGCCGAATTCGCGCGGCCTTGGCCGGACACACCGGCGGTCGTGATGATCGCGGCGCCGGTCAGCGCCGTCAGGGCTCCGAGTATGAGACGTCTCATGTGTGCTCTCCGTCGGCGGGCCCTGACATCAGCGCCCGTCCGGCCTATTAGTCTACTGCGCTTGACGATCTCACGTTACGCTTGAGCGTGCCGTACCGTGTAGATCTTCGCCTGGTCGGCGACGATGCGTTCGATCGGCTCGTCGAGCTCGGCGCGCTCGATGCCGAAATCTCGCAGGATGGCGCAGTTGCGGCCTTGATGCCCGACAACGTCGCACCGGCGCAGGTCGCGGCGGCGCTCGGGCTGGCTGATGTCTCAGTCTCGGCGGCAATCGGGCGAGACGACGACTCGGTCTGGATTCTGAGCCGGCGTCCGATTCACGTCGGCCGCCTCCGGATCGTTCCAGCGCACCTCGATGCGGAGCCAGGCGCCCTGCGCCTGCTCGATTCCACGGCGTTCGGCTCGGGTCTTCACCCGACGACCGCGCTGTGCCTCGAGGCGGTTGAAGAGGCCGCGACCCACGCGCCCCCGGCGGCCATGCTCGACGTGGGTGTCGGATCCGGCGTGCTCGCGCTCGCGGCTCTGATACTTGGAGTCCCGCGCGTCTTCGGCGTCGACATCGATGAGGAAGCACTGCGTGTCGCCGCAGAAAACGCGCGGCTCAACGCATTGAGCGATCGGTTCGAACTGGCGCGCGGCGGTCCTGACGCGGTCGCCGGCACATGGCCGTTCATCGTCGCCAACGTGCTCGCCGCGCCGCTGATCGAGATGGCGCCAGTGCTCGTACGGCGTGTCGGGCATCATGGCCGACTGGTGCTCTCGGGAATCCCTGTCTCTCTTGAGTCCGATGTCGCTCGGGTCTACCGACGTCTGGGCATGCAGCGCGTGTGCGTGATGTCACGCGCCGACTGGGTCGCCATCGTGATGCAGGCGTCGTGGTAACCGGTCTTCGGTCTTCGGTCTTTGGACCAGAGACTGTAGACCAGAGACCAAGACCAGCGACTAGAGACCAGCGCCGCTCACTCGCGGCCACTGAACTTGATCAGGCTCGCGGCGGGGACAACCCCCGTGTATATGCCGTTCGTGACCCACACCTCGCGCAGACCCAGGCGCGCGGCCAGCCCTGCAAGCAATGAGACATCGCTCGTGCTCGGTACGGGCACGCCAAGCGCTCGCGTGCCATCAGCGCGGGTCTGAAACGGATGATTGTGGAGCGCGATCGAGTACTCCCAGCCAGCCGCCACGTCGACGGCGACTTCATCGGTGCCGTAGACACGCTTCGGCGGGAAGGGTTCGCCGCCTGCACCAAAGTAGATCTTCAGCCGGCCGTCCTTACGCAGGACATGCGCGATGAACTCGGTGGGTTGCGTCAACTGCGAGTACCGCGTGTGCTGCAGTGCGAACAGCGCGGCGTCAAGACACCTCACCGCACGCACATCACCTGCGCCCGTATACATCAGCGCGACGTTCGCCGCCTCGCGTCGCCACACTTCGCGATCCGCGTCTCCTGTTACGTTTGGAACGACGACTGGCGGCCGCGGCTGGTCGTTCCCCGCGCCCCGAACGGCGGTTCGATAGGCCACATAGCCTGGAGATCGCGGGAGGGTTTCGCCGAACCACACCGGCTGATCGGGCAACTCCCACACCTGAAGAACAGCATTGCCCTCACTGATCAGCACCGTTGGCTCGGGCAACTCGCACGGGATCTCGACGGCAGACTGTCCCAAGACGGTCGACCACATGCCGCTGGCGATGGCCAGTGACACAGCACTCACCGCGAGCGTCGTTCGCCTAATGCGAGTCATCGTGATTGTTCGGCCCGATGATCATCCATGAGCTGACGCGAGGCAAGCCAGCGGGATGACTATCGCGATGCATGCGTCCTCCGCTGGCGTCCAGCCCGTGCAAGTCAGCCGTCGGCAGATCGCGTACAGTTGGTTGACGAACCCGTAGTCCGATTCGCCGGAAATGCCAGACACTCGGTCAACCCCGCTCGTGGACACCGCGCATGAGCCGTTGCTCTTTCCAACGCTGACATCGTCGCAGATCGCACGGATTGCGCACGCGGGTGTCGTCCGTCCGGTTGCGCGTGGTGAGGTCCTCATCGAGGCCGGCGACCACTCGGTCCCGTTTTTTGTCGTGACCCGCGGTGAGATCGAGATCATCCAGCACGGACCCCGAGGCGATGCCCTGGTCGTCGTGCACGGCCCCGGCAAGTTCACCGGAGAGGCCAACCTGATCCTCGGCCGCCGGTCGCTGATGCGCGCGGTCGCCAGCGAACCGGGAGAGGTCATTCAGCTGACGCGCGAACAATTGCTCGATCTCGTCCAAACCGATGCGGCGCTGAGCGAAATCCTCATGCTCGCGTTCATTCACCGCCGCATGGAGCTCGCAGCGCAGGGCATCGGCGACGTGACGCTCGTGGGCTCGACGCATTCGTCAGCCACGGTTCGCATCAAGGCATTCCTTACCCGCAACGGACACCCCTTCCGGTATGTCGACCTGGATCGCGATCCAGACGTGCAAGCGCTACTCGACGGTCTGCACGTCGCGATTGCCGACATCCCCGTCCTGATTTGCCGCCGCGACGTTCTGCGCAACCCGACCAATGCGGCGATCGCCGACTGCCTCGGCTTCAACGAGAACATCGATCAGACACACGTACGCGACGTGGTGATCGTCGGCGCGGGTCCGGCCGGACTGGCCGCCGCGGTGTATGCCGCGTCGGAAGGACTTGATGCGCTGGTCATCGAGGCCTCCTCGCCGGGCGGCCAGGCCGGCTCGAGCTCGCGTATCGAGAATTACCTCGGGTTCCCCGCCGGCATATCGGGACAGGAGCTCGCCGCCTTTGCCTACGCGCAGGCACAGAAATTTGGTGCCGAAGTGTTGATCGCGCGCGGCGCCACGGCCCTCACCTGCGATCGCAAACCGTATCGCGTCGAGATTGGCGAGGGCGCAACCGTACCCGCCCGCGCCGTCATCATCGCGACTGGCGTCCAGTATCGAAAGCCCGACATCGCGAACCTGTCGTCGTTCGATGGGGCCGGCGTCTACTACAGCGCCACGTTCATGGAGGCACAACTCTGCGGCGCCGACGAGGTGATCGTGGTCGGCGGAGCGAACTCGGCTGGACAGGCCGCCGTGTTCCTGTCGCAGACCGCCGCTCGAGTACTCATGCTCGTCCGCGGCAATGGACTCGCTGAAAGCATGTCGCGGTATCTGATTCGCCGAATCGAGGAGATCCCGAACATCCAGTTGCAAACGGATACCGAGATCGCCGCGCTCGAAGGTGACGGACATCTCGAACACGTGCAGTGCTGCGACAAGCGCACCGGTGAGATCAGCCGCCTCGCCATTCGCCATGTCTTTCTGATGACCGGTGCGGTACCGAACACCACGTGGTTAGCCGGATGCGTGGCGCTCGACTCGAAAGGCTTCATCAAGACCGGCCCTGACTTGTCACGCGACGACCTCACCACCGCCCGCTGGCCGCTCGAACGTTCGCCGCATTTGCTCGAAACGAGCCTGCCCGGCGTCTTCGCGGTCGGCGACGTGCGAGGCGGCAACGTCAAACGTGTGGCGTCCGCGGTGGGTGAAGGCTCGATTGCGATCTCCTTCGTACACCGGACGCTCGCCGACTAGAGGAACACGCCATGTCCGCACCGCAGGCTTGCGATCACATCGGAGCCGTCACCGCCATCAAGCAGCCCGAGCGTCACGTCTGTGAGGAGTGCGTCAAGATCAACGGCCGATGGGTTCATCTGCGGACCTGTCAAAACTGCGGGACCACGCTCTGCTGCGACAGCTCACCCAATCGCCACGCGACGGCGCACGCACGAGCGAGCGGGCATCCGGTCATCGCGTCGGCTGAACGCGGCGAGCGCTGGCTGTACTGCTACCCTGACGACGCCTTTGCTGAGTACTGACCAATGAAGAGACGCGCAATGCTGGTGGGACCGAATTGAACAAGAGACCCGCCCTCTTTCGAGAGCGGGCCTCCGGGAGATTGCCGGGAAGAATCAGAAGTCGACCTGTACAGCGAACTTGGCGTACCGCGCCGGTGTAATCGTGGTCGGGGTCAACCACGAGCCGCCGGGGATGAACCCGAAGTTGTACAAGGTCACCGTATCTGCGTTCAACAGGTTGAAGATGTCAACGGCGACCAGAGTACGCGTTGTCCCGAAGCGGAGGAGCTTGCCGATACGCAGGTCGACGTTGTTCTGCCGTTCGCCCCACAACGTGGCCGGCGCGACTAGGTTTACGGTATTGAAAGCGCCAGTGAGGGGTCGACCGATTTGTGCCGCCACGGCCGCTTGATCGGCCGGCGTGAGCGTGTAATCCGCGCGCAAGGAGTCCCCGGGGATGCTTGCCCACGTCGCCGCCAACTGCACGTCTACCTTCGGGAGAACATACGACGCCAGTCCGCGGAAGTCCGTCCGATAGGGTTCGGCGATACGGCAGTAGGGGTTATTCACAGAGAGGGCGAACGGGCCGCCGCCGAGCGCGTTGACGCTCGCCGTCACCGAGCTGTTGGTCAACCCCGTCGGACCCGAGCCGAGCTCGGGCAGGTTCGCCCGCACCTCGCAACCATCGGACAATCTGCGACCGGTGCTCGTGCCGCCCTGCACCGTGAGTCCATTCTGCAGCCGCGCCGCGACCGAAACGTCGATGCCCTGCCAGTTCTCCGTCTGCTCACCGAAGTTCTTGTAGGACTGTGCGAGCTCGTCCACGAGTCCGACTTTGGCCGGCACGAGGTTGTACAGCCCGTCGATCCTGTAGCCGCCACCGTCCGGGAGCCGTGGATCGCGGGGAGCGTTGATACTGTACGGCGTGTAATCCGAGTTGAGAGTGGACCGGTTGTCCACGACGTACCAGTTGCCCCACCAGTTGCGGTTGTACGTCACGGTCGCAGAGACCCGCGGCAGCACTTCGTGCTGCACACCAAAGCCCATCGACCAGTTGTTCGGCCGCGTGCCCCAACCCTCGACAAAGTCGGGATCGAAGTTGCGCGTGAACACCGGCTTTCCTAGATTCTGGTTGTCGAGCCGCTGGCACTCACCGTTCGCCTGACTGTTCATCAAGTCGCAGTCCGGTACAAAGTCGCTATCCGCGTCTGTCCAGTTGCGAGTCGAGTTCACGACCATACGAGTAATCGGGTTCATGTCCAGATCGTTGTTACTCGCGGTGATCGCTTCCAGATATCTGCCGATGTTGAACCTGAGCGCCGTCTTCCCGTTGCCGAACAGGTC
>Ga0075420_100001545_pt1 | contig 19561 bp, 21 predicted proteins | sample SoiMetdeltSBSDD4_FD_75296 | JGI IMG/M metagenome (GOLD analysis project Ga0075420, IMG submission 75296) | Bulk soil microbial communities from a Populus tree surrounding site in Tennessee, USA - Soil MetaG P. deltoides SBSDD4 | ecosystem: Environmental > Terrestrial > Soil > Tree plantation... | reverse complement strand
CGCCGGGCACTACGCGCGCAGGAATCATCTTCACCAACCGGGAGCGCGGCACCAAGCTCCTCAACGTCGACGTGCTCGGGCGGCAAACGCTGGTTCCCTTCACGGTTTTCCTGCCGGTGCCGCAGGAGAGCGTCGCCGCTGGCGCCACCTCGGCACAGAGTGTGTTCCACTATCCGGCTTCGGAGGTCACCGACTACCGCGACCTCGACGCGCTGCGCGGCGCGCTAGAGCGCCTTCCCCGCGCCGCGACTCAGGGGGAGCCGCTGAACGTAGTGCTGCTGGGCGAGCTCGAGGACATTGGCGCGGCGATGGTGCGCCGTAACTACCGCCGCGATGCGCGCGCGCCCGACATGGCTCACCAGGTCTTCGGCCGCGGTCCCGACGCCGTGCTACGCAAGCAGACGCAGCAGCGCGCACCCTCGACCTGGATCCGCGTCTGGCGCGCACCGCTTACCTTCGAAGGCCGCGCCGTCTACGTCGGCCAGGTCGGTCGGCCGATCGGCGGGCGCTTCGCGCCTGCCGAGGCGACCGATCTTCCTGCGCACGCGGACGTAGACGAGGTGCGCAACCACCTGGTCCAGGACATGATGTATTCGGGCGGCCTAGACAAGCTCGGCTTCGCGCGCGGCGCCGCGGCGGGCGAGCGCAGCGACGGCCTGCGCGCGGTGCTGTTTTTCGCGACGCGGCCGCTGAGTCTCGCCGACGTGGAGATCCTGGAATGGGTGCCCATCGTCAAGCCTTAGCTGCCGTGGCCTGCGCCGTGCTCGGCGGGTGTGCCGGCGAACCGCTGATTCCGTACTCCGCCAACACGCCGCCGCTCGTGCTCGCGCCGGCCGCGCAGGCTGGAGTGCAGGACGCGCGCGCGCGGTTTCGCGAGACCTATTGCGCGGTGCTCGAGGCGCGCGGCGAGCTGCCCGACCACAGGCCTTGCGAAGACGCGCTGACGCGTGTCGGTGCAGAACCCGGCGGTAGTGGCAAGCCCGTCGATCTCGGGCCATCGAAACGGCGGTTGATCGCGGCGGTGGTTCCGGGCATCGGCTACGAGTGTTTCGAGCCCTGGCTACGGCCGCCCGGTACCGCCGCCAAGCACGTGCAGCAGTTCGGCTACGACGCGATCTGGCTTAAGGTCGACGCGCTCTCGAGCAGCGCGACCAACGCGCGTCAGATTCGCGACGCGATCATGGCCATGCCGGAGGAGGGTGCGCCGCGTCTGGTGCTGATCGGCTATTCGAAGGGCGCGCCCGACATCCTCGAAGCGATCGTCGCGTACCCGGAGATCCGCAGCCGCGTGGCCGCGGTAGTCAGCGCGGCGGGCTCCGTCGGCGGCTCGGCGCTCGCCAATGACGCCACGCAGTACAAGGCCGACCTGCTGCGGCATTTCCCCGGCGCGAAGTGCGGTTCGGGCGACGGCGGTGGTGTCGAGAGCCTACGGCCGGCCACGCGCCAAGCCTGGCTCGCGCAGAACCCGCTGCCGCGCGACGTGCGCTTCTATTCGCTCGTCACCTTCCCGCAACCGGGGCGGATCTCGGCGATCCTCACCTCGAGCTACGACAAGCTTGCGCGCGTCGACGCGCGCAACGATAGCCAGGTCACCTTCTACGACCAGGTGATTCCCGGCAGCGTCCTCGTCGGTTACCTCAACGCGGACCACTGGGCGCTCGCCGTACCGCTCAACCGCACGCACTCCACGATCGCCAGCCTTTTAGTCACGAAGAACGCCTACCCGCGCGAGGCGTTGCTCGAGGCAACGTTGCGTTTCGTCGAGGAAGACCTGGCGACGAGATGACGGCGAGCAGCGCGCGCTTTTCTGCATGCGGGGCGACTAGACCTCGAAGCTTCTTCATCTGGCGCTTGAGCTGCCGGTAGAAGCGCCCGTCGGTGGCGGCGCTGGTTAGAAGCTGGGCCAACGCGCGCTCGTCGCCCACCGGGAAATAGCCGCGATAGCCCGCGCCAAGCAGCCCCACGTTGCCGGAAATCCGCGAGGCAAGCACCGGCACACCGACGCGCAACGCCTCGCACACCACGTTGGCACCGCCTTCCATGCGCGAGCTGATGACCATGGCGTGGCTCGAGGCCAGCCAACGCAACGCACGTGCGTGCGGCACGCTGCCGAGCCAGCGGTAGCGCGGGTCTTTGGTCCGTGGAGCGAGCTTGGGGTCGAGCGCAGCGCCCAGGTGGATGACTTCAATGCGCAGGTCCTGGGGAAGGAACTGCAGGGCCGAGAGCGTGCGCAGGGGATCTTTCTCCGCGCGCAGGTGGCCGATGACGCAGACCCTGAACGGGGCTTTCACCGGCCGGTGGCGCAAGCGAGTGGCGGAGCTTTGCACCACGACGCGGACTTTCTTGCGCAATCTCGCTGGTAGTTCATCCGCGGCCCTGGGCTGCAGCACGATGAGCCGGCGCGCGAGCTCGAGGGATTCCTGCGCCTCCCTCGAAGCCCCGATATCGCGGTAGACGTCGGTGCCGGTCAGTGCGACGACGAGCGGCTTATCGTCCGGAAAGGCCTTGATCGATGCATGGCTGCGCCGCGCGTGCAGGGCGAGCATCAGGTCTGCGCCGGAGCAAGTCTCTTCGGTCGAAACCGAAACCTTGTGCCCCGCGGCGCGCAGGAAGGCGGCCCAGCGCAGCGCGGTGTGGCGGTTGCCGTTGCGCGTGCCCGGGCCGGCGGGTGTGACCAGCGCGATCTTCATTCGCTAGACTGACATCCTTGGAACTGGAAAACCGATTGCGTGCCGCGCGGGAGTGCACGCGCCGCGTCACCGACGACCTGGCCGGCGAGCGCGAGCTCGGGCCGAAGCTCGCGATCGTCAACCCGCCGCGCTGGGAAGTGGGGCATGTCGGCTGGTTCCAGGAGTTCTGGTGCCTGAGAGGCGGCTCGGAGGAGCGCACGTCGATTCTGCCCAACGCGGATGCGCTGTACAACTCGGCCACCGTGCCGCACGCGGCGCGCTGGAGCCTGCCGCTGCCGTCGTTTGGCGACACGCTCGCCTACCGGGACGAGGTGCTCGATCGCCTGTTGAATAATCTGAAGAACACCGACCCCTACTTCGTCGAGCTCGCTGTGCGCCATGAGTTGATGCACGCGGAGGCGTTCCACTACACGCGGCAAACTCTGGGCTATCCGGCAGTGGACGCGGAAGAGCCGCGACCGGTTTCTCAGGCAGGCGATATGGAATGCTCCGGCGGAGTGTTCCGCCTGGGTGCCGCAAGAGGCAACGGCTTCGCGTTCGACAACGAAAAGTGGAGCCATCCCGTGGTACTCGAGCCGTTTCGCATCGCACGCCGGCCCGTGACCTACGGCGAGTACCGGAAGTTTCGCGAGCCGCTCTACTGCAAGGATGGCAGGGTGCGGCGGTTCGACCGCTGGGTGCCGGTGCGCGAGGACGAGCCGGTGCGGCATGTCTCATGGCACGATGCCAAGGCCTATTGCGACTTCGCCGGCCGACGCTTGCCCACCGAAGCGGAGTGGGAGTGTGCGGCGCTTGCCGGGCTGGAGAATATCGGCCACGTCTGGGAATGGACTTCCAGCCCCTTCCTGCCGTACCCCGGCTTCGTGCGCGACCCCTACAAGGAATACTCCGAGCCCTGGTTCGGCACCCACAAGGTGCTGCGCGGCGCGAGCTTCGCCACGCCGCTGGGCGTGTCGCACGCGCGCTTCCGCAACTTCTACACGCCCGAGCGCGCGGACATGTTCGTCGGCTTTCGCACCTGCGCGCCGTGAGCGTCCTCACTTCGCGCGACAACCCCAAGGTCAAGCGCTGGGGAAAGCTCGCGGGCGATCCCCGGTACAGGAGAAGCGAAAAGCGCGCGCTCATCGAAGGCCCGCACCTGCTGGCCGCCGCCCTGCAGCAAGGCTGCAAGCCGCTGGCCGTGCTCGCGACGCAGGAGGGCGCGGCCGACGCGGAAATCAGCCGGCTGATCGCCCAAAGCGGCTTGCGCCCCATCCTGATGGGCAAAGGGGTGCTGCGCTCCGTGGTGGATGCAGAGACGCCCCTTGGAGTGGCGGCTGAGATTGCGATCCCGGCGCCAACCAGCCGGGAGGCAACGCACGTGGTGTTCCTGGAGGGGGTCCAGGACCCGGGCAACGTCGGGGCAATCATGCGCAGCGCGGCGGCGTTCGGGGTTCAACGGGTGATTCTGGATCCGGCGTGCGCGGATCCCTGGTCGCCAAAGGCTTTGCGCGCCGGCATGGGCGGCCATTTCGCCCTGCAAGTCGCCGAGACGCGCGACCTTGCCGGCGAGATCGACGCTTTCAAGGGGACCGTGGCCTGCACCGTGCCGCGCGGCGGGGTCGCCCTGCGCGGTGCCTCGCTCGAGCGTTCCTGGGCCTGGATCTTTGGCGGCGAGGGCAGGGGCCTTGGCGACGAGACTATCGCGCGCGCCGATCTGCGGGTCACGATCCCGATGTCCCCAGGCACCGAATCGCTCAACGTCGCCGCCGCCGCGGCGATCTGCCTTTACGAGGGCTTCAGTAGATCTGCCGCTTGATCCGCAGCTCGCGCAGGATGGTGGTCGCGATCTCTTCGATCGACTTGCTGGTGGAGTTGATCGAGCGGACCCCCTCCCGGCGCATCATGTTCTCGGCCTCCTCGACCTCGTAGCGGCAGTTGTCGAGCTCGGCGTAGCGGCTGCCCGGCCGTCGCTCCTTGCGGATCTCGTGCAGCCGCTCGGGGGCGATGGTCAGGCCGTAGAGGCGGGTTTTCTCGCCGCGCAGCGCCTCGGGCAGCTTCATCCGATGGAAATCCTCCGGAATGAGGGGGTAGTTCGCGGCCTTTACGCCGAATTGCATGGCGAGGTATAGGCTGGTCGGCGTCTTGCCGCTGCGCGACACTCCGATCAGGATCACGTCGGCCTGGCCGAGCTCACGGTGCGAGGCGCCGTCGTCGTGCGCCATGGCGAAGTTGATCGCCTCCATGCGCTGCTGGTACTCCTTCTTGTCCATCGCGCTGTGGGAGCGCCCGATCGTGTGGCTCGACTTGATGCCGAGGCCTGCTTCCAGCGGATCGATGAAGCTTTCGAAGAAATCGATGAACAGCGCATTCGCGCGCCGCACCACGGCGCGCACGTCGTTGTTGACCAGCGTGGAGAACACGATCGGCTGGCCGTTGCCCGCCTCGGCGGCGATGCGCGCGCAACACTCCTCGGCCTTGTCGGTCGAGTCGACGAACGGCACCGTAACCTGGGTGAACTCGACGCCCTCGAACTGGGTGAGCAGGCTGTGGCCGAGCATCTGCGCGGTGATGCCGGTTCCGTCGGAGACGAAGAAAACGGTTCGGCGCTGCGCCATGGACGATAAAATACCAAGCCGATGCGGGTAGCGTGGCTGAAAGATTTGCGCATGACTGACCTGGAGCAGGTCGGCGGCAAGAATGCCTCGCTCGGCGAGATGATCGGCACGCTTTCGGCGGCCGGGATCCGCGTCCCGGGCGGCTTTGCCACCACCGCGCAGGCGTACCGCGAATTCCTGGGCGAGCTCGCGCCGCGCATCGAGGAGCGCCTGCGCCAGTTGAGCGCCGACGACGTCGAAGCGCTCGCCAAATGCGGCGCCGAAATCCGTTCCTGGATTCTGGCGGCGCCGTTCCCGAAGGAATTCGAGCAAGACATACTATCTAAGTATCAAGAGCTTACATCTCAAACCTCAACTGAAACATCCTTTGCCGTGCGCTCTTCCGCCACGGCCGAGGACCTGCCCGAAGCGTCATTTGCCGGGCAGCAGGAAACCTTCCTCAATATTCGCGGCGTCGAGCACGTGCTCGAGGCGATCCGCCATGTGTTCGCCTCGCTCTACAACGATCGCGCGATCTCCTATCGCGTGCACCACGGGTTCAAGCACGCCGACGTAGCGCTCTCGGCGGCGGTGCAGCAGATGGTGCGCAGCGACCTGGGCGCTGCGGGGGTGATGTTCACCCTGGACACCGAATCGGGCTTCCGCGACGTGGTGTTCATCACTTCGGCGTACGGACTGGGCGAGCTGCTCGTGCAGGGCGCGGTAAACCCCGACGAGTTCTATGTCCACAAGCCGATGCTGGAGAAGGGCCGCCCGGCGATCGTGCGCCGAAGCATGGGCTCCAAGCTGCAGAAGATGGTCTTCGGCAAGTCCGACCAGGCCGGCAAGTCCACCCGCGTGCTCGACGTCGACGAGGCCCAGCGTTACGCCTTCTCCCTGAGCGACAAGGAGATTCTGGAGCTCGCGCGCTGCGCGGTCGCGATCGAGCGGCATTACGGCCGGCCGATGGACATCGAGTGGGCGAAGGATGGAACGGACGGGCGCATCTACGTGCTGCAGGCGAGGCCCGAGACCGTCAAATCCCGCACCCGAGACCTCGAGGAGCGCTACGCGCTCAAGGGCAGCTCGCGCGTGCTCACCACGGGCCGCGCGATCGGCCACAAGATCGGCAGCGGCACGGTGCGGATGGTCCCCGACGCCTCGGAAATGGCGCAGGTCAAGAAAGGCGATGTGCTGGTGACCGACATGACCGACCCCAACTGGGAGCCGGTGATGAAGCTCGCCGCCGCCATCGTCACCAACCGCGGCGGGCGCACCTGCCACGCGGCGATCATCGCGCGCGAGCTGGGCATCCCGGCGGTGGTGGGTTGCGGCGATGCCACCCGGCGGCTCAAGGATGGCCAGCCGGTCACCGTGTCCTGCGCCGAAGGCGACACCGGCAACGTCTTCGAGGGCCTGCTGCCGTTCGAGGTCTCGACCCGCGAGCGGGGCGAGATGCCGCGCATCCCGGTCAAGATCGCCATGAACGTGGGCAACCCCGAGCTCGCGTTCGAGTTCGCGCAGCTGCCGAACGCCGGCGTCGGCCTGGCGCGGCTGGAATTCGTCATCAACAACGAGATCGGCGTGCATCCGCGCGCGTGCCTGGAGCACGACAAGCTGCCCGCGGACCTTCGAAAGAAGCTGGACGAAAAAGCGCGCGGCTATGCCGACGCGCGCACCTTCTACCGCGAAAAGCTGGTCGAGGGCGTCGCCACCATCGCCGCGGCCTTCTGGCCCAAGCCGGTGATCGTGCGCCTTTCGGACTTCAAGTCGAACGAGTACAAGAAGCTGCTGGGCGGCGAGCGCTACGAGCCCGACGAGGAGAATCCGATGCTCGGCTGGCGCGGCGCCTCGCGCTACATCGCGCCCGACTTCCGCGAATGCTTCGAGCTCGAGTGCGCCGCGCTGCGCAAGGTTCGCGACGAGCTGGGGCTGACCAACGTCGAGCTGATGGTGCCGTTCGTGCGGACCGTGGGCGAAGCGCGCGAGGTCATTTCATTGCTGCAGAAGAACGGCCTGGAGCGGGGCAAGAACCATCTCAAGATCGTGATGATGTGCGAGCTGCCGTCGAACGCGATCCTGGCCGACGAGTTCCTGGAGCTGTTCGACGGCTTCTCCATCGGCTCGAACGACCTGACCCAGCTGACCCTGGGCCTCGACCGGGACTCGGGGCTGATCGCGGCGAGCTTCGACGAGCGCGACGCGGCGGTGAAGGCGCTGCTCGCCATGGCGATCCGCGCCTGCCGCAAGCACGGCAAGTACGTCGGCATCTGCGGCCAGGGGCCTTCGGACCACCCGGACCTCGCGCGCTGGCTGATGGAGCAGGGTATCGACAGCCTCTCGCTCAACCCCGATACGGTGGTCTCGACCTGGATGGCGCTCGCCGAAGCGCCCGCCGCGAAAAAATCAGCGGCCGCGTAGCACCCGCTGCTTCTCCCGATTCCACTCCTTGTCGCGCTCGGCCGCGCGCTTGTCGTGCTTCAGCTTGCCCCGTCCGAGGCCGACTTCGAGTTTGATGCGCCCCTTGCTGTAGTGCAGGTTGAGCGGCACCAGCGTGTAGCCGCGCTGCTCCACCTTGCCGATCAGGCGCCGGATCTCCTCGGCGTGCAGCAGGAGCTTGCGCGTGCGCGTCGGGTCGGGGGTGAAGTGGGTCGAGACCGTGGGCAGGGGGCTCACGTTGGCGCCGATCAGGTAAAGCTCGGCGCCGCGCACCATGACGTAGGCTTCGCCGATGTTGGCGCGGCCGCCGCGGATCGCCTTCACCTCCCAGCCCTCGAGCGCGAGCCCCGCTTCGTAGCGCTCCTCGATGAAGTAGTTGTGAAAGGCTTTGCGGTTTTCGACGATGGACATCTGGCGTGATGAAGCAAATTGCGCGCTCCGCGATTGTCGAGCATTCCGCCGCGGAAATGTACGCGCTGGTGGAGGACGTCGAGGCCTATCCGAGCTTCCTGCCCTGGTGCACGGCGGCCGAGGTGCACGAGCGCCGGTCCGGCACGACCCGGGCGACGCTCACCGTCGGCCTGCACGGCCTGCGCCACTCGTTCACCACGCGGAACGAGAACCGGCCGGGGGAGGCGATCGACATGCACCTCGAGCAGGGGCCGTTCCGGCACTTCCGGGGCGAGTGGCGCTTCGTGCCGCTCGGCCCGCAGGCGTGCCGCATCGAGTTTTCGCTGCAATACGAGTTCTCGAGCCGCACCCTCGGGCGGTTGCTGGCGCCGCTGTTCGATGGCATCGCCGACTCGATGGTCGACGCCTTCGTGCGTCGCGCGGCGGAGGTCCATGGACATTGAGGTTGTCGACGCGCGGCCGCAGGGCGCGCGGGTCGTGCGCGTGACGCTGCCCGCGGGCGCGACGCTGCGCGATGCGCTGACGGCGTCGGGATTCGAGCTCGATCTGGAACGGCAGGCGTTCGGGATTTTCGGCAAGCGCGTCGCGCTCGACGCGCGGCTTTCGCCCGGCGACCGGGTCGAGATTTACCGCCCGCTCGCGATGGATCCCAAGGAAGCGCGCCGCCGTCGCTCGCGGCGCAGGCGCTAGCGGCCTAGCCGCAGTTCTGCTGGACCATCTGACGCGCGCGCACGGCTTCCTGCGCGATCTGCGCGTCTTCGAGGTAGTAGCGCTCGCCCTTGGAGTCCACGCGCGCTACGCGCTGGCCGCTTTCCAGGGCGCGCAGCGATTCCTGCGCCCGCGCGCAGTTTTCGCGCTTGGCGCTTGCCTGCTCCTCGGCCTGCTTCTGCTGCGCCTTCTGCGCGTCTTCCTGGCGCTTGCGCTCCTCGGGGTTGGCGGGCGGCTTGTCGCCTTTCTTCGCCGCGGCGGCAGGGGGCGGCGTACCGATCGGCGCGGGCGGCGGCTTCAGCCGCTGGGCCTTCGCGCCGGGCGGCGGCGTGTCGCCGTAGCGCACCTTGCCGTCCTGGTCGACCCACTTGTATTGCTGGGCCGATGCGGCGGCGGCGAAGAGACAGCTCACGACCAGAACGATTGCTTTGTGCATGGGCAAGAAACGCCTGTCGATTCGAACGGATGACAGTATCGCGTATAATGCCGCTTTGCGAGTATTGAGAACATGCGGGTGATTCAGAAGGCGCTGACCTTCGACGACGTCCTTCTCCTTCCCGCCCACTCGCGCGTTCTGCCGCGTGACGTATCTCTCAAAACGCGGCTCACCCGGAAGCTCCAGCTCAACCTGCCGCTCCTCTCCGCGGCGATGGACACTGTGACGGAATCCCGCCTGGCGATCGCCATGGCGCAGGAGGGGGGCATCGGCATCGTGCACAAGAACCTGGCGCCGCGCGCGCAGGCCGCCGAGGTCGCCAAGGTGAAGCGCTTCGAGTCCGGCGTGCTGCGCGACCCGATGACCATCCCGCCGGAGATGCCGGTGCGCGAGGTGATCGCGCTCCAGCGCGAGCGCAAGATCTCGGGCTTCCCCGTGGTGAAAAACGGGAAAGTGGTCGGCATCGCCACCAACCGCGACCTGCGCTTCGAGACCAAGCTCGACCAGCCGGTGAAAAACATCATGACGCCGCAGGCGAAGCTGGTCACGGTGCGCGAAGGCGCGAGCCGGCAGGAGGCGATGGAGCTCATGCACCGCCACCGCCTGGAGCGCGTGCTGGTGGTCGACGACGATTTCCAGCTGAAGGGCCTGGTCACGGTGCAGGACATCCTCAAGGAAAGCGAGCACCCGAACGCCTGCAAGGACGCGCAGGGCAAGCTGCGCGTGGGCGCGGCGGTCGGCGTGGGCGAGGGCACCGAGGAGCGCGTCGCGGCGCTGGTGGAGGCGGGCGCGGACGTGCTGGTGGTCGACACCGCGCACGGCCATGCGCAGGGCGTGCTCGATCGGGTGGCCTGGATCAAAAAGAACTTTCCGGTCGAGGTGATCGGCGGCAACGTGGGCACGGCCGACGGCGCGAAAGCGCTCGCCGACCACGGCGCCGACGGGGTCAAGGTCGGCATCGGCCCGGGCTCGATCTGCACTACGCGCATCGTCGCCGGCGTGGGCGTCCCGCAGATCACCGCGATCCAGAACGTGGCCGCGGCGCTCAAGGACATCCCCCTCGTCGCCGACGGCGGCGTGCGCTACTCCGGCGACGTAGCCAAGGCGCTCGCCGCCGGCGCGCACGCAGTCATGCTCGGCTCGCTCTTCGCCGGCACCGACGAATCGCCGGGCGAGATCGATCTCTACCAGGGCCGCTCGTACAAGTCCTACCGCGGCATGGGCTCGCTCGGCGCGATGCAGAAGGGCGCCGCCGACCGTTACTTCCAGGACTCGGAGATGAACGTCGACAAGCTCGTGCCCGAGGGGGTCGAGGGGCGGGTGCCCTATAAGGGCAGCGCGGTCTGGGTGATCCAGCAGCTCGCCGGCGGACTGCGCGCGAGCATGGGCTACACCGGCTGCGGCACGATTGAGGAGCTGCGCACCAAGACCCAGTTCGTCGAGATCACCGCCGCCGGCATCCGCGAGTCGCACGTCCACGATGTCCAGATCGTGAAGGAGGCGCCGAATTACCGGGTCGAGTAAGCAACACCAGAAAATCCTCATCCTCGACTTTGGAGCGCAGTACACGCAGCTGATCGCCCGCCGCGTGCGGGAAGCGAAGGTCTACTGCGAGATCCATCCCTGGGACGTCGACGACGCCTTCGTGCGCCGCTTCGGCGCGCAGGGCGTGATCCTTTCCGGCAGCCATCTCTCCGCGTACGACGACGCCAAGGCGCACGCGCCCAAGGCGGTGTTCGACGCCGGCGTGCCGGTGCTCGGAATCTGCTACGGCATGCAGAGCATGGCGCATCAGCTCGGCGGCAGGGTCGAGCCCGGCTCGGTGCGCGAGTTCGGCTACGCGGAGGTGCGCGCGCGCGGGCATACCAAGCTTCTCGACGGCATCGAGGACTACCGCACCGCCGAAGGCCACGGCATGCTCAAGGTCTGGATGAGCCACGGCGACAAGGTGGTCGAGCTGCCGTCGGGCTTCAAGCTGATGGCCTCCACCGACGCCTGCCCGATCGCCGGCATGGCGGACGAGTCGCGCCGCTTCTACGGCGTGCAGTTCCACCCCGAGGTCACGCACACGCGCCAGGGAACGAAGCTCCTGCACCGCTTCGTGCGCGAGATCTGCGGTTGCCGCGGCGACTGGCAGATGCCCGAATATGTTTCCGAAGCCGTAGAAAAAATTAGGTCTGTGGTTGGAAGAGAAGAGGTGATCCTGGGCCTGTCCGGGGGCGTGGATTCCTCAGTCGCCGCAGCGCTGATCCACAAGGCGATCGGCGACCAGCTTACCTGCGTGTTCGTCGATCACGGCCTGTTGCGCCTCGACGAGGCGAAGCAGGTGATGGAGACGTTCGCCCGGCACATGCGCGTACGGGTGAAGCACGTCGATGCTTCGGCGGAATTCTTCAAGGCGCTGGAAGGCGTGGCCGACCCCGAGGAGAAGCGCAAGATCATCGGCCGCCATTTCGTCGAGGTGTTTCAACGGGAAGCCTCGAAGCTCACGCGGGCCAAATGGCTGGCGCAGGGCACGATCTACCCCGACGTGATCGAATCCGCCGGTGCCAAGACCAAGAAGGCGACCACGATCAAGTCGCATCACAACGTGGGCGGGCTGCCGGAGACGCTGCACCTGAAGCTGCTCGAGCCGCTGCGCGAGCTCTTCAAGGACGAGGTGCGCGAGCTCGGCGTGGCGCTCGGCCTGCCGCGCGAGATGGTGTTCCGCCACCCGTTCCCGGGGCCGGGGCTCGGCGTGCGGATCCTCGGTGAAATCAATCCGGAATACGTCCAGCTGCTCCAGCGGGCCGACGACGTCTTTATCCAGGAGCTGAGGAAATCCGGCTGGTACGACAAGACCGCGCAGGCGTTCGCGGTGTTCCTGCCGGTGCGTTCAGTGGGCGTGATGGGCGACGGCCGGACCTACGAGAACGTGGTCGCGCTGCGCGCCGTGCAGACCAGCGACTTCATGACCGCGGACTGGGCGCCGCTGCCGCACGAGCTGCTGGCGCGCGTCTCCAACCGCATCATCAACGAGGTGCGCGGGATTAACCGCGTGACCTACGACATTTCCTCCAAGCCGCCCGCCACCATCGAGTGGGAGTAGCGGACCGGCGGGCCAAGAATCGGCCCGCCAAGCCGGGCGGCGGAGCCGCGTGCGGGTTTTTCAACCTTTCGAGGAATTACACCCCAAAGCAGTCCACGCAGCGGCCCGCCATACCTTGTAAGGCTTACTGCTTGGGCGTAGTCGAGCCACCCGTGCTGGAACCGGAGCTCGAGCCGCTCGAGCTACCCGAGCCCATGCTGCCGCTGCTCGAGCCGGAGCTCGGCGCCGGGGTGGGCGTGGGCGAAGGGGTCGAGGTGCTGCTGCTTCCGGTGCCGCCGCTCGCTGCGCCGGAGCTCGACTTGCTGAAGTGAGCGTCCCACTCCGCGCGCGAGATCTGGCCGTCGCTGTTGGTGTCGACGGACGAGAAGCTCGGGCTGGAGCTGCTGCTGCCGCTAGAGCCCGACAAGCCGCCGCTCGAGCCGCTCGACATGCCCGACGAGCCGCTGGAGCTGGAGCCCGACGCGGCCGGGGACGACGGGGACGAGGACTTGTCGCTGCTGGTGCTGGAGGAAGAGCTTTGCGCCACGGCAACGCCGGAAAGCGCGAACAGCGCTGCGGCGGTGGCGACGCTCAAGAGTTTCAGGTTCAACATCGGGCGAGTCTCCTTTGGATTGTGTAACAAGAGCTGCAGCCAATCCCGATGCAAGACCCGTGCCCCTCACCTGTCATCCTACGTAAGCTGCATTCGCCGCCGAAGAGCGATGCCACAGCGCGTGGCGCCAGCGGTAACCGATCGCGAGCGTAGCCGCGAGCCCGAGTCCCGCATACAGCAAAGTGGTCGCGGAATAGCCGATGCCGGCGATGATCGGCCCGGCCGCGAGCAGGCCGAGCGGCAATCCCCAGATCGCGAGCATGCGCACGCCCATCACCCGGCCGCGCATCGCTTCCTCCGACGAGCGCAGCATCACCGCGGCGAGCGGCGTGAGGCAGAAGCTCTGCACGAAGCCGGCGACGAAGAGCAGCGGCAGGCCGATGGCGAGAGTGCGGGTCTGGCCGAAGACCAGCAGCGCGGCGAACCACAGCGCGCCGCTCCACAGCATGGTGCGCGCCGGCCTGCGGGCGAAGCGGCTGCGGCCGACGATCAGCGAGCCGGCGAGCCCGCCCGACCAAAATGCGGCGGCGAGATAGCCGAGGCCCGACTGGCCGATCGCATAGACGTCCTTCGCCGCGTAGGGAAGCAGGCCGAGAAAGAACGGATAGGCGAGCAGATTGACGAGGAAGGCCATGGCGAACGCGCCCAGCAGGTCGGGCTTGTGCCAGACGTAGCGGAAGCCTTCCTTGAGATCCGTCAGGGGGTGGGCCGCCACCGGCTGCGCAGCGACCTTCGCCACGCCCAGCGAAAGGAAAAAGGCGGCGACATACATCGCCGTCACCACGGCGTACGCCAGCCCCATTCCGATGAGCGCTACCCCGGCGGTTCCGGCGAATGCGCCCGCCACCCGCGCGCTGTCCGAAGTCGTGCGCGAGATGCCGAGCGCGTTCAGCAGCATGTCGGACCGCATGGTCTGCCCGACCAGCACATGGCGCATCACCATGTCCGAAGGCCGCATCAGGCCGGCGAGCGCCGCGATGACGAAAACATGCCACGGCCGGAGCGCATCGCTCAGCGTGAGCACAGTCAGAACCGCGGCAAGCAAGGCATAGATCCCGCGCGTGATGCAGAGCAGCGTGCGATGCCCGATACGATCGCCGGCGACGCCGAAGAATGGCGAGATCAGGGAGCCGAGCCACACCAGCGCGGCGACGATCACCAGCTGCTGCACCGAGCCGGTGGCGGACAGGATGTACCAGCCGAGGATCAGGGCCTCCATCTCGAAGGCCCACGACGTCGCGAGGTCCGCCGGCCACTGGAAGCGGAAGCTGCGGACGGCGAAAGGCGACGCCATCCGCGCATGCTACAGGCAGCGCCTACCCGGTCTGGACCTTGATGCGCCTCGGTTTCGCGTGCTCGGCCTTCTGCAGGCGTACCTTGAGCACGCCGTGCTTGAGCTCGGCCGTCAGCCGCTCCGCGTCGAGATCGCGCGACAGCGTGAACACGCGCCGGTAGCGCGGCAAGCTCACTTCGATGTGGGTCGCCTGCAGCTCCTGCGGCATCTCTAACCCCATCTCGGCTTCGATGATGAGCGTGTCGCCGTCGACGTGCACGTCGAGCCTGTCCCTAGCAACCCCGGGCAGATCGGCATAGAGCGTGATGCCGCCGGCGTCCTCGGCCACGTCGACGGGCGGCACCAGAGCCGGCCGCTCGGTGGCCGGCGAATCCCGGGTAGTGCTCTTGTTCTCGGTCATGGCGGTCTCCTCGTTCAATTGACGTTGATGCGCCGCGGTTTCGCGGCCGCCTTGCGGGCGATGCTGACGTGCAGCACCCCGTCGCGGTAGGTCGCGCTCACCTGGTCGGGGTCGAGATCGTCCGAAAGCGTGAGCACGCGGTGGAAGCGGCCCGAGAAGCGCTCTCGCAGATGCACGCTCGCCGCGCTGTCCCGCGCGGGCAGCTCGTCGGTGCGGATTCCCGAGATCGACAGTACGCCGCGCTCGAGCTGCAGGTGGATCGACTGGGTGTCGAGTCCGGGCGCAAAGGCGTAGATCTCGACCGAATCGGGGGTGCCGGCGACGTTGAGCGCCGGGAAGCCGCCGCGGGCGAAGCCGCGGATGCTGGGAGAGGCCTCGATCGTCTGCTGCATCTGGCGCTGCAGGCGCTCGAGATCGGCGAACAGATCGCGCGGGAACAGCGAAAAGTCCATGGTGTACTCCGTGAAAGATCGTCCTGCGCCCGGAGATGGGAGCCATCCGCGCGGTTTCAAGCGCTTGAAAAACTGCCGGCCGGCCCAGACTTGCGCTGGTTCGCCCCCGCTAGAATGGGCCGGCATGACCGACGATGACTATATGCGGCGCGCCGTGGAGCTGGCGCGGCGCGCGGAGACGGAAGGCGAGGTGCCGATCGGCGCGCTGGTCGTCCTCGACCATCGAATCGTCGGAGAGGGCTGGAACCGGCCGATCGCCGGCTCCGATCCGACCGCGCACGCCGAGATCCAAGCCATGCGCGATGCGGCTGGCAGGACCCGTAACTACCGCCTCACAGGAGCCACGCTTTACGTCACCCTCGAGCCCTGCGACATGTGCGTCGGCGCCATGTTCCACGCGCGCATCGCGCGCGCGGTCTACGGCGCGAACGATCCGAAGAAGCTCGTGTTGAAGAACCAGGTCGCGCTGGAGGGCGGAGTGCTGGCGGAGGAGTGCGGCTCGATTCTCAGCAGGTTCTTCGCGGCCCGGCGATGACGATCGAAATCGACCTGGCTAAGCAGCAGCTCCGGTACGCCAACCGGACCTATCCGGTTTCCACCTCCAAGTTTGGTCCGGGCGAGAAGAACGGCAGCTTCTGCACGCCGCGCGGCAGCCACATCGTGCGCGCGAAGATCGGCGCCGGGCAGCCGCTGGGAGCGGTATTCGTGCGCCGGCGCCCGACGGGCGAGGTATGGACGCCGGAGCTGCACCAGCGCGAGCCCGGCCGCGACTGGATCCTGACGCGCATCCTGTGGCTTTCCGGCTGCGAGCGCGGCAGGAACCGCCTCGGCGAGGTGGACACCATGCGGCGCTACATCTACATCCACGGCTGCCCGGAAAGCGCCGAGCTCGGCAAGCCGGGCTCGATCGGCTGCGTGCGCATGCGCAACCGCGACGTCGCCGAGTTGTTCGACCTCGTGCCGCCCTACACGCCGGTCGAAATCAAGGCCTGAATCTTTTTCCGGTTGGGCTTCTTCACCACCCCGCGCTCGGTGATGATCCCCGAGATGAGCTCGGCTGGCGTGACGTCGAAGGCCGGGTTGCGCACCGCCACGCCCGCCGGCGCCCAGCGCTGGTCGCGGTAGCCGGTCACCTCCGCCGCCGGCCGCTCCTCGATCGGGATGCGCGAGCCGTTCGGGATCTTCGGGTCGAACGTGGAAAGCGGCGCGGCCACGTAGAACGGGATGCCATGGCGCTTCGCCAGCACGGCGAGCGCATAGGTGCCGATCTTGTTCGCGACGTCGCCGTTCGCCGCGATGCGGTCCGCACCCACCACCACCACGTCGACCTCGCCGCGGCTCATCAGGTGCCCGGCCATGCTGTCGGTGATCAGGGTGCACGGAATGCCTTCCTGCATCAGCTCGTAGGCGGTCAGGCGCGCCCCCTGCAGGTAAGGCCGGGTTTCGTTGGCGATCACCGAGACCTTCTTGCCTTTTGCGGCGCGGATGACGCCCAGCGCCGTCCCGTACCCTGCCGTGGCGAGCGCGCCGGTGTTGCAGTGGGTCATTACGCGCGCCTTGCGCGGAATCAGCGCGGCGCCGATCTTTCCCATCGCGCGGTTGGCGGCCAGGTCCTCGGCAAAGATCGCTTCCGCCTCGGCCTTCAGGTCCTTGGCCTTCTTCATCCGCGCGAGCGCCCAGAACAGGTTCACGGCAGTCGGGCGGCTCTTGGCCAGAACTGCATAGCTTTCGGGAGTTCCCTTCGAAAGCGCAACGCCGAAAGCAGCCGCACACCCTATCGCTGGCGCTCCACGCACCACCATGTCGCGAATCGCTTGAGCGACTTCGTCCGCGGTGCGGCAGGTGATGTACACCGTCTGATCGGGCAGAAGGCGCTGGTCGAGCAGCTCCAGGCGGTCGCCGTGCCAGCGAAACGGTTCGACCGCCGCCATCAGACCACCCGCTCGTTGCCGCCGTCGATCGGCACCTGAGCCGCGGTGGTCTTCGCGAAGAGCGAGCCGCACATTTCCGCCGCCAGCTCGGCTACATCGCGCGACGCGACCTCGGTCCGCAGCAGATTCTTGCGGCGGTACTGCTCGACCGTCATGTCGTAGGCCTTGGCGCGCGCGGCGAGCAGCTCCGGGGTCCAAAGGCCGGTGTCGTAGACCGCGTCGGGATGCAGCGAGTTGATGCGGATGCCGTCCTTCGCCCACTCGAGCGCGGCGACGCGCGCCACCTGGTTGAGCGCCGCCTTGGAGGCCGAGTAGGCGGCCGCGCCGGGGCCCGGCGCGGGCACATTGCGCGAGCCGATGACCACGATGCGCCCGCCGCGCGGCGCGAGCCGCAACAGCGGATGGCAGAGCTGCAGGATGCGCAGCGGGGCCTCGACGTTGACGCTCATGGTCCGCTGCCAGGTTTCCGCCGCGATGTCCTGCACCGGCTGCGAAGCGGGGAATATTCCGGCGTTCAGGACCAGCATGTCGACGCCGCCAAAACGCCTTACCGCGGCATCGAGAGCGGCGTTCACCGCATCGGCAGCGGTCAAGTCGACCGTCACCCCCAGGAAATCCGGACGCGACTCCATCGCTTCGATGGCGGGGTTGCGATCCAGGCCGACCACGGCGGCGCCGCGGCTGAGAAACGCCTCTACGCAGGCCTTGCCGATTCCGGACGCCGCACCCGTAACCACGGCGACTTCGCCGCGAAACGCGAGAGAAGGGCTGGCCTTCTTGAGCTTCGCCTGCTCGAGGTCCCAGTATTCGATGTCGAACAAATGGTTCTCGCCGACCGAGCGCCAGCCGCCGAGCGCCTCGGCGCGCAGCAAGACGTCGATGCTGTGGTCGTACAGCTCTTCGATGATCGCCGCCTCGCGCGCGTCGCGCCCCGCCGCGGCAAAGCCGAGCTGCGGGTCGAGCACCATGCGCGGCGCGGGATCGAGCATGGTCTTCGGCAGCTTGGCCTTGGGCGCGTTGCGCTCGAAATATTCGCGGTAGCGGCGCGCGTACTGCGCAGCGTCGCGGCCGACCATCGGGGTGGGCTTGGTAAAGAGGAGGTGGTCCGGCGTCGCCGGGCCTTGCTGCGAAATCTTCTCCACGTCCGGGCGCTGCGCGAAGGCACGAAACTTGTCGCTGTCGTTGGTTCTCACAATCACTGGAAAACCGGCCTGCTCGGAAATCACGCGCCGCAGGCTCGCGATCTCCTCGCGTTTCGCCGGAGGGACCGGGTTCGCCGTGCTCGCGATGTGCCACGCTTTCTTATTCTGGAGATACTCCTCGGCCAGCGAGACCAGCTCGATCATGCGCTCGTAGGATTCGCGCGCGTCGGCGCCGAAGGAGAAGATGCCGTGCGACAGGAGCACCATGCCGACCGTCTTGCCGGTCGCCTGCCTGGGAAACTCGCGCGCGCAGTGCGCGGCGAGGTCGAAGCCCGCCATGACGTAGGGCACGACCGCGACGCGCTCGCCGTAGATCTGCCGGATGCGCTTCTCGCCTTCCGGCGCGTTGGAGACCGCGAGCACCGCGTCGGCGTGGGTGTGATCGACGTAGCGGTGCGGCAGGATCGCGTGCAGCAGCGTCTCGACCGAGGGCGAGGGCGCGTCCGCGCGCAGCACATGGGTGTTGAGCTCGTTCAGCATCTGCGCATCCGACAGCGCCGGCAGCCACGGCAGCTTCTGCATGTAGGCGAGCGGCAGGGGCGCGAAGGCGTCGGCGTCGATCGTTGCGAGGTCGCTGCCACTGCCCTTCACGTAGAGAACGTCGCGCTCTTCGCCGAACAGATCCTTCTCGCGCAGCTTGACCGAGGTGTTGCCGCCGCCGTGAAGCACGAGCGACTTCTCCTGTCCCAGCAGGCGTGAGGTATAGACGCGCGGCCCGAGCGGGCCGGTGAACCGCGCGGCCTCGGCGTCGCTCCAGCGGCTTCTCATGCGGCGATTATACTTTTCGCGCTCGCATGAAAACTGAGCTGCTCATCGAGCTGTTGAGCTGGGAGGAGGCGCGCGCGCATGCGTCGCCGATCCGCTTCACCGTGTTCGTGGAAGAGCAGGGCGTGCCGCGCGACATCGAGCTCGACGAGCAGGACCCGCTTTCGATCCACGCGGTCGCTTTCGAGGATCAGAAACCCGTCGCGACCGGGCGGCTGCTGCCCGACGGGCACATCGGGCGCATGGCGGTGCTGAAGGAATGGCGCGGCCGCGGCATCGGCGGCCTGCTGCTGAAACGTCTGATCGAGCGCGCGAAGAAGAGGGGCGACAACGAGGTGGCGCTTTCGGCGCAGATCCAGGCGGTGGCGTTCTACCGCGCGCACGGATTCGTTCCAGAGGGCGACGAATATCTCGAGGCCGGCATCCGCCACCAGGCGATGAAGCGCCGGCTCTAGAGCTCGTAGTGCAGGGTTTCGACTTCCGCGCCGTCGGGCGCGAAGCTGCGCTCCGCATAGCGCATGCGCTCGCCTTTCACCAGGATCGTGGAGCACCGGGTGCCATATTGCGGATTGAGAAT
>Ga0075420_100001544_pt1 | contig 19561 bp, 14 predicted proteins | sample SoiMetdeltSBSDD4_FD_75296 | JGI IMG/M metagenome (GOLD analysis project Ga0075420, IMG submission 75296) | Bulk soil microbial communities from a Populus tree surrounding site in Tennessee, USA - Soil MetaG P. deltoides SBSDD4 | ecosystem: Environmental > Terrestrial > Soil > Tree plantation... | reverse complement strand
TGCGACCTCCTCGCCACGTCCGGACATGCGGTCATTCTAGCCCTGGCCACCGGGAGGCGGGCCGCGGCTCGTGCGGATCCGTGCAGTGTCTGACCTTTTCACACAGGCGTCGTCTGGCGAAGACACAGATCCTGCCATCGCGTCATGTCACATGGACATCACGATGCTGCCTTAGATACTTTCTAGGCAATCTTCGCTTGTTCGATGGCGTGATGTTTGCCAAACCGGGGGCATTATGCGCTACTGGCTTCCAGCCATTCTTATCCTCCTTGCCGGCGCCCCCTCATACGCCGCGGATGAGCAAGACCAGCCGGATCCCGGTAGCGGATCGCGCCGAAGTCCGGACTTCTTGTTCGGCCGGCCATCAGGCACGTTTGGAGTTCGCGGAAGTTGGGTCTTCAGCCGCGCCGGCAGCGACTGGTACGACTTCGTCACGGACCAATTGACCATCGACGACGGCGCATTCAACGCGCCAGGCGTCACGCTCGAGGTCGGGTTTCTGCTGAAGCCTCGACTGGATGTGGTTGCCGGAGTCGACTTCTCGAGCACGTCGACTGATTCGGAATACCGGCGGTTCGTCGATAACAATCGGCTCCCCATCAATCAGAGAACCGAGCTTCGCGGGACCACGATCAGCGGCAGTCTGAAGTACTCTCTTATCCCGCGGGGACGCGAGGTGGGGACCGTCGCCTGGGTTCCCAACTCGGTCGTGCCGTACGTCGGCGCCGGGGGCGGCGCCCACTGGTTCAAGCTCACTCAGCAGGGAGATTTCGTCGACTTCGTCGATCTGTCCGTCTTCCCGGACGTATTCATATCCAGCGGATGGTCACCCAGTGCGCACGTCTTTGGCGGCGCCGACGTCAAGCTGCACAAGCGCCTGTATCTCACAGTTGAGGCCCGGTACGAGTGGGCGAAGGGGGACCTAGGGAGGGAGTGGATCGACTTCGATCCGATTGACCTTTCGGGGTTGCACGTGGGAACCGGAATAAACATCGTCTTCTGAGTCGAAGGAGTAGGATCATTTCGAGGAGCAACCGGATGAAGACGCTGGCCTTTGCCTCTGCCGTGTTGTTGTTCCCACTGGTTTCGCATGCGCAGCAGGCCACTGATCCGAAGTGGAGTGACTGGCTCGGATGCTGGGAACTGGTGGTCGAAAACGCGCGAGACGCCAGTACACGTCCCAACCCTGCCCGCCGCACGCTCTCGCAGAACGGCAACGATTCGCGGGCGCAGGTGTGCGTCGAGCCTTCAGGAAATGGCGTGACATTGACGACGCGCGTCGCGAACCAGACGGCGATACAACAAACGATCGTTGCTGATGGCGCCGAGCGCCCGATCACCGACGCGGAGTGCCGTGGCACGCAACGCGCCGAGTGGTCGACGGACCGTCGAAAACTTTACTCGCATGCCGATCTCGCTTGCTCAAACGACAAGGGCAACCGGCGCGTGTCGGGCATGTCGATTCTCGGTCGCAATGGAACGTGGACGGATATCCAGGCGGTCGACGTCAGCGGGCAGCAGACCGTCCGCGTCCGCAGTTACCGCCGGGTCTCTGAAGTGGCAAAGATCGGACCGCGCCTGACGCATGCGTCACCGCTGACGCTTGACGATGTGAAAGAGGCGAGCACGAAAGTGTCGGCGCGAACGCTTGAAGCGGCACTGGTCGAGACTGGGTCCTCGTTCGATCTGTCCGGGAAGGATCTCCTCTCCCTTCAGGACGCCAAGGTGCCGGGCAGCGTCAGCGACCTGATCGTCGCGCTCTCCTATCCTGATCGGTTCATCGTCGAGCGCAGGGCACGCGAAGATACGACACCCACAACGGCGCTGCTTGACGATCCCTTCTTCGTTGGATATGCGTTCGGCTATCCGATGTGGGGTGATTTTGGTTTCTACTCACCGTTGTACGGGCCCTATTCCCCGTACTTCTATTCGCCGTTCTACGCCTACCTGCCGTGGTACTACCCGCGCTACTACGGCAACACGTACTACATCCTGTACGGTGAAGACACTGGCTCGGGCGGCGGCGGCGGCGGAGGTGGGCAAGTCAGACCGAGTGGCGCGGGACGCGCCGTTGATGGGCTCGGCTACACTCGCGTTCGACCGCGCGAAGCAGAGCCTGCCCCTAGCGGTTCGACTGGCTCTCGATCAGGGTCGATGGTGTCTTCGTCAGGCGAGTCGTCTTCGTCGAGTGGGGGCGGAGGCAGCGTTTCAAGCAGTGGTTTCTCCAGCGGTGGGTCGGGTGGATCCGGCGGAGACGGAGGAGGACGAACCGCTCAGCCGAGGTAAGATCTCGGCATGTTTCACGAATCAAAGATCCCAGCGCGGCTGCGCCGCAACCCAAGAGTGCATCCGCGCTGGGTCGAACCAGTGTCTGCTGGTGACACTAACGCGCCAGAAGTTCTTTGCGAAAAAAACACAGTCTGGCGCGTCAGTGTCACGATGGTCGCGATAGCCATCGTCGTTGTCGGTGTCGCAGCAATCACCCTCGACGCGCAACAGGGTCGAGGGGGTGCGGCCAGTCAGGGCGCGGGGCGCGGTCAGGGAGCGGGCCGCGGCGCCCCTCGCCCAGAGTGCGTCAATCCCAAGATTCCAGCAGCCGAATGCAACATCGGCGCGACGCCGATCAACTGGGCCGATCCTCCTCTTGGTGACGGCCCGTTCCTGATCGAATCGGCACGCCCTGAGCACCGCAACCTTCGCGTCGTCGTCATGGCGCGGCTGCGACAGCCGTGGTCGATCGCTTTTCTTCCCGAGGGAGATATCCTCGTCACCGAGCGCGGTGGCGGCGTCGACGACAACAAGCGGCCGATCCCGGGACAATTGCGAATCATTCGAAAGGGCGTTCTCGATCCGAACCCGGTGGCAGGTACGCCCCAGGTTCATGCCGCCGGCCTTCAGGGCATGATGGACGTCGTTCTGCATCCACAATTTGCTGAAAACCACTTCGTTTACCTCGCATACCACAAGCCGGTTCCCGATGCCTCCGGCGGAATGGCAGGTGAAACAACACTCGCACGCGGAGTGTGGAACGGCACTGCCCTTACCGATGTGCGCGACATCTTTCAAACGGGCGCAACCCGAACCGAGTCGTCGCGAATCGGATTCGGTCGCGATGGGATGTTGTACATGTCGATCAGCGCGTCTGGCACAGGGCCAGACGTATTTCGCTCCGCCGATCCGAACGACTACGCCGGCAAGACGGTTCGGTTACGGGACGATGGGTCGATCCCGCCTGATAACCCGTTCGTCAACAAGCCTGGATACAAGCCCGGAATCTACACACTGGGACACCGGAACGGTCACTCCATGTCACTCAATCCAGAGACCGGTCAGTTCTGGATGACCGAGCAGGGTCCCAACGGCGGAGACGAAGTGAACATCCTGAAGCCGGGCGCCAATTACGGGTGGCCGTTCGTCAGCAACGGCCGCAACTACATGGGCCCGAAAATCTCTGAAGTTCCCTATCAGCAGGACACCGAGCAGCCGCACGTCGTCTGGGTGCCATCGATCGCCGTCGCCGGCGGGACGTTCTACACGGGTGAGGTCTTCACCGGCTGGAAACGCAGCTATTTCGTCGGTGGATTGCGAGAGGGTGAAACGCCGCGCACCGGGCAACTGCAGCGCATCGAGTTCAACGACAAGTGGGAGGAGGTCCGTCGCGAACCGATGCTGCGGGAGTTGCATCAGCGAATCCGAGACGTCCGACAAGGGCCGGACGGACTGCTTTACCTCGTGACCGGTGAGGCTCAAGGCGCACTGCTGCGAATCGAACCGGTCAAGTAAGACCCAGAAGAAAACGGTAACAGGTGTCCCGGCCCGGCACACCAGGATGCGGCTGCGGGTCATTTCTGACCATCGTCAGCGCCAAACTAGTGCGCTGATCTTCAAATAGTTTCCGACAAAGACACTCCCAAACGTGGAGGAACGACAGTTGCTCGGGATAGCTATGGATGCGGCCGTTAGCGCCAATCGTGTGAAGCCATGAAAAGACTGCAGGTGAGGAACGCGCTCGAGCGCGTCAACAAAGAACTCTGGTTGGTCTTGTCGCTATTTACCATTGCGCTCCTGCTCAACCAGGTGATCGCCGCGCAGCGCATGGTTTTGAGTTTCTATGTCCTACCCACGATCGCCTCAGCCTACTACTACGGCCGACGGCACGGGACGCTGACGGCATTTGCCAGCGTGCTCCTGGTGGTTGGACTGCTGCTCTTCCGAAACTCGGTCACAGGCTCACCTGCCGCGGTGAGCATGACGTATACGGATTGGCTCGAGGTTGTGGTTTGGGGCGGCTCGCTCATCGTGACCGGTTATCTGATGGGAACGTTGTACGAGCACAAGAACCAGCAAATCAACGAGCTCCGGGAGACGTATTCGGGCGTGCTGCTGATCCTTCGTCACTTCATCTCGAAGGATAACTACACCGAAAACCATTGCTACCGGGTGTCCGTGTATGCAACCCGGATTGCGGCGCAACTGAGCCTGCCGACCGACCGCATCGAGGATGTCAGAGCCGCCGCTCTCCTCCACGACATCGGCAAGCTCGAGATCAGCCGCGACCTGCTTTACAAGGCCGCCCGCCTGACCCGCGAAGAACACGAGCGAATCCAGGAGCACGTCCCCCGCGGAATCGAGATGCTGGAGCCGGTCGGCGGCGCGCTGAGACGTGTCATTCCAATCATCCTGGCGCACCACGACAAATTCGATGGAACCGGCTATAACCCAACGAGCGGTGAAGCCATTCCATTTGAAGCGCGAATCATTGCCGTTGCGGACGTCTACGACGCGCTCACGAGCGACCGGCCGTACCGGAAAGCCATGTCGCCGTTCGAGGCGCGTGATGTGATCGCCAACGGAGAGAACACCGAGTTCGATCCGAAGGTCGTTGCCGCGTTCAACTCATTGTTCCGGCGAGGTGAGCTCGAGATCTGGTCCGCGCCGCTTTCGGCGGCGTAGGGCGGGTCCTGCTCTTTGGACCCGCCGGGTCTACACCCCTCGACTTCGCTCGGGGTGCCCTGAGCCCAGTCGAAGGGCAAGGCAAGACCCGGCCCACGTGTTCATTTGGCTGCGGGAACCGCGATCGACAGGCTCGTCAACCCGTCGAGACAATCCACGCTCATGCGGCCGCCGTGAGATTCGGCCACGTGTCGCGCGGCGCGCAGCAGAGTGAGCGCCGAAGTCGTTCCTGACCCACCTGCGACTGCTCCCTCTCGCGCATCATCGTCGGCAAGAATCGATCGCCAGAACAAGGGGAGTTCGGCACCCTCGTGGTCCGTGACGAATACGACCGCCCCGTCTACTCGCGTCGTCACACCCAGTGAAACCGTGCGAGCACCCCTGACCATTGAGCAACGCCGGTGCAGCCACAACGAGCGCACCGATCGCGGCGACGAGCAATTCTTCGTCACCCGTGAAGGGCGCAGCGTCCATCCTGTTTCGATCGACAGAGAGCGAGAGGCCTCGGAGGCGGCGTTCGGCCTCGGTCTCGTCGACAACCCGCTGCAGGACGGCGCGTGGATACACGATCCGCCGTCCCGGGTTGACCTCGCCCCTGAGCACTCGAACCGCGCGAAGGAGGTGAAGAGCGCGAGCCGCCTCGGCCCGCACCAAATCAACCGCCACTGACTGGGTCAGCGCCGAACCGCTCCCAAGGAGTCCCGCCGACGAGGCCACCGCGGTCAGGCAATCGGCAAACGCACCAAATGCGATGTCCGCGCTTGGACGCTCGGGACGAACCGGCGACCCTTCCCGCGGTGTTGACGGTACATTCGTCGCCGCCGCCAGGATGCGAGCCTGGTCGTCGTCAACGCGTTCGACCAGGCAGGGAACCTCACTCAGACCGGCCTCGAGGGCAGCCGCCAGCCGCTTGCCCCCGGCCATGACCTGAAAACGGGCCCCTCGGCTCCGGACCAACAAGGGCTGCAGCACACCATGCCGTCTTACCGACTCCACGAATTCAGCGGACGGACTGTGGTCACCCTCCCTTTGTATGGGGTCGATCGTGCGCACATCGAGGTGCCGGATTGGGGCGCTAAATAGCGCTGAATCCAGCTCTTCGACGTAGTGCGCATCGGCCCTCATCCGGAATCTCGCCGGCAGGCCTTCACGAAGCGGGGGTGTCGGTTCGCCGATATGGTTATCCAAACCAGAGTCGATGTCAGACATAAATGGGGGATACCGGAAATCGCGTGGCCGCAGGGGGGAGTGACGCTGGGCAGGCGTGACTTCGGGCAGCGACAGAGTATAGATCGCTGGCGACGGCTCGTGTGACGGGATTGTCAGAAAAACCCGTAGTACCCCCTATTGAAACGCAAACAAAAACCGATAAACCTTCCGCGGAGAAAAGCGCCGCAACGGCGCCCAGAGATGATGAACGAGACGGTCTACCTGTTCGCCCTGAGCCTGCCCGACCTGTTGGACCGTATCGTGGCCGCTCCAGACGAGGTTCGAGTACCGGTCCCACAGCCGGCGTCACCAGCCCCTCGAGCGTAGCGAGGACTTGTGGATGTAAACCGTCGCGACACGACACGACGTGCCGAGGTCGTCAGAACCGTTCTCGAGGAAATCGTCCACGGGGGCGCGCCCTTCGTCACGATCGACGGATTGCGTGACTCCCTGCAGGTCTCTCCCGAGGCGGCAACACGCATCGTCGAACGTCTCGTGAGCGCCGGCCTGCTGACGCAGGCGGGCCAGGGCATCTGGACCCGCGTTGCTCCCTAAAAGACCCCGGGGGTGATTTTCTCGTTGTCGAACCGAAAATTACCCCCGGGGTCATTACCGCTCTGGACTTCGGCGCGGCTACGCCGATAGACACAGTGTGGGCGCTATCGTTCTCGCTTTCGTCTTCTTCCTGACCGTTGCCATCGGCGCAGTTCTCGCAAAGGGTGTCCTGACCCTCATGCTCAGCCTGATGGTAGGAGGCCAGATTCAGGCCATGGCATCCATCCGGGCGGTCGCGGCCGGCTTGATCGCCCTGGTTCGCTAAACTCCTCGCCTCACGCCATGTCGGAGTTCAAGGTCCAGAAGCAACAAGTCGCTGCAAGCCTCATCCTGTCGACCGGCGCCATACGGCATGGCCAGTTCTTCGTCGTCACCTCCCTGACCCATGGCGGACCGGAACGTGTTGGCGATCTGCTCAACAGTGCGCCCGGATTCTTTCCTTTTCAGCACGACAATGGCACAACAGGTCAATACAACCGCAATCACCTCGTGATGGTGATGCTGCCAGCTGGGATCGCTGAAGAAGAATTCGAACCTGGATTCGCGGTGTCGTTGCGGCGCGATGTCTCAATGATGCTGTCGACTGGAACAACAATCGATGGAACTGTCCTCGTCAGCGGACCGGTGGGCCAGGAACGTCTCAGCGACTACGCTCGGGCTTCGAAGCAGTTCTGGTACGTCCTCACGTTGCGGGGAACGGTGATCGTCAACTCCGAACACATCGTCGAGCTCATCGAAAAAGGTACCGAATGACCCCCGCGATCGATCGTCTCTTCAAATTGATGTGTGAGCAGGGTGCGTCCGACCTGCACCTCTGCGTCGGCATGCCACCTCTCGTCCGCAAGGACGGCTCCATCCAGATGCTCGAACTCGGTGCTGCGCCACTCGACGCCGCGACCATGACTTCCCTGCTCGAGCCCATCATGCCGGCAAAGAATCGCGAAGAGTTCGCGCGTCGTCACGACACCGACTTCGCGTACGAGCTCACAGGAATCGCGCGTTTCAGAGCCAACGCCTTCGTCGATCGCAAAGGGAGCGGCGCGGTCTTCCGCGTCATTCCATCGAAGATCCTGACCGCGGCCGATCTCGGTTTGTCGCTGCACATTCTCCAACTGTGCCGCCTCAACAAGGGACTCGTGCTCGTGACCGGACCCACGGGTTCGGGCAAGTCGACGACGCTCTGCGCGATGGTCGACTACATCAACCAGAATCGCAGCGAGCACATCATCACGATCGAGGATCCGATCGAGTTCGTGCACGAGAACCGGAAGTGCCTGGTCAATCAGCGCGAGGTCCACACGCACACCCATTCGTTCCGTGACGCGCTGCGCGCGGCGCTGCGCGAGGATCCAGACATTCTGCTGGTTGGAGAGCTTCGCGATCTTGAAACCGTGGCCATCGCGATCGAGACCGCGGAAACCGGCCACCTCGTATTCGGCACCCTGCATACGACAACGGCAGCGTCGACGGTTGATCGCATCATCGATCAATTCCCCACTGATCGGCAGTCGCAGATTAGGACGATGCTGTCGGAATCCTTGCGCGGCGTGATCGCACAAACACTGTGCAAGAAGATCGGCGGCGGGCGCGTCGCCGCGCTCGAGGTGCTCATCGTTACATCGGCGGTCAGCAACCTGATTCGCGAGGGGAAGACCTTCCAGCTTCCATCCATCATGCAGGTAGGCAAGGCCGCGGGGATGGTGACGCTGAACGATTCGCTGATGAACCTCGTGACCAAGAAGCTAGTCGCACCGGAAGAGGCCTACGCGAAATCGGTGGACAAGGCCGGTTTCGAGGGTCTGCTCAAGCGCGCCGGCATCGATACGAAGTTCGTGACCGCTGGATCGGCAGCTGCGTAAAGAGCATTTTTGATCGGATGATCTTTGATCTTTGAATCCTTGGTGATTGTTGATCTGGATTTCGTGATTGGTCAGCAGCTGCGGATCAGCGCACAATCAAAATTCAACAATCCCCAATCAACAACGATTCGACAATCAACAATCATCAAATCATCAATCGAGTCGCCTACACCGCCGCTGGCGCGTCGAAGTCCAGGTTCTCGGTGATTCGCGTGCCGTCGGTCCGGAACGCGGTCCGCAGCATGTCGATGCGTCGGCGCGCCTCGGCAACGTCGTGCACACCCAGGTTGATGTTCAACAGGTCGATATACCACGGCAGCTTCATCGCGCCGGTCACATAAGTTTCGACAATCTCGCGCGCGATGGGCAGCGTCGTGTCCTTCGAATTGTCGTGCACGTCCCGGTTGCTCGCGCGGCGCAGCTTGTCGTACTCCTCCACCACGAGCCGTTTGAACAGAGACGCGCTGAACACGTCGCCGGCCTTGCTGCCGGTCTCGGGATCATCGGCCGTCAACTGGGCGCCCTTGTGCAGCCACTCCCACAGGATGCTCAAGCGGATCTCCCCGGTGGCCATGTCTTCCATCAAGTACAGGACATCGTCGTTGGCAAAGAAATCCGCGGCCTTGAGCGCCGCCGCCTGCATGCCCTGGCCAAAGGCGTTGCCGTACTGCATGGCAACACTGAGCAGATCACGCGCCCCGCGAATCGTGCGCGGCGCGGGCTCGAGAAGAAGCAGACCATCTGCGTCAGCCGCCGCGTACGACAGGGGAGGAAACGAGCGACCGAGTTGGTTCGCCTTGCCAACGCGCTCCCACACCGGCCGCACGATGTGGACCATCTTCCAGTGCGCGACCCACTTCCCGCTGGCCCCTTCGCGCTCCTCACGCTCGGCGCCGGCGACCGCTCGTTCCATCGCTCGCTTGACGCCGTCCGGTGAGCCAACCGGGATGTTCGGTTCCATTCCTCCCTGCCACAGGGCATAGCGGCCGCGCGAGTCTGGCGTATTGACGGCGCGCCGCACGCGGTCCTCGTAGTTCCGCATGTAACCGTAGGTCATCGTGATGGCGTCGATGTTGGGCTCGATGAAACCGGAATCCCATGCCATCGCGTCAGCGACGCTGTTGATGTAGTCCCATCGCCCTGTGTTGAACCCGACGAAATGTTCTCCGAGCGCGGCGCGAATCTCCATCAACTGATACACGGCCTCGAGTTGCTCAACGAGGACGTAGACCTTGATGTGCCCGACCGGGAGCTGCAGGAACCGCTCGAGCGTGGTCAGCATCTCGTCCCAGATCGCCGCTTCCTCGGCGGTCTGAATCTTCGGCAGGTAGAGGACAATCGAGGCGCCGCTCTCACGCAGGCGCTGGTGGTTGTTGATGACGTAAAGTGTCATGTCGACGATCGACGCAGAGAATCCGCCGCCGTCGACCCGGCGGACGTGACGGTCGTCGAGATGGAGGCCGCGCGCGCGAAACATCTTAGTGGTGAAGTCGAGCTGAGTCCGCCAATCGGCAATAATCAGGCGGCCAAAGAACCCTCTCCCCCACTCGTTCATCTCGGCGGCCACCTGCTCCGCCGCGCGCATGAAAACGGCGTCGCGATGAATAGCCAGTTTGAGGTTTCGCTGATTGTCGAGTGACATCATCGACAACTGTCCCAGCGCGTCCTCCCCATCGAACATCCAGCCATCCGCCCCCGACAGCAGGGCGTAGGCGATGTTACGAATGCTCTTGTCGGTGGAGACGCCCGGCTTCGCCGCCGGCCCCGTACCCTGGATCCACTGTCGCTGCACGTCTGTTGGAATCTCGCTCCCAACGAACTTTCCGTCGCGCGCATCCTGCACGCGAATGCGGGTTCGCGGAATCTCTGACGAAGGGTCGAGGAAGGCGATACGCTGGCCGGTCCGCGCGCGCGTTTGACGTCGCGCGATACGCCCTGCCATCACCGCCTTGCGATCGTCGTCGAGCGGCGCGAGGGCATGCAAGGCGTCGAGCGCCTGGGCCGTGAACACGTCGGGATAGTTCGCCCGCGCGCTCTTTCGGATTTCCAACATAGGGGGCGATTATCTCTCAGACTATACTGCTCGCGTTGACCTCCGACCCTGCAGGCTGACGTGTGACCCCGCTTCCTCCCCGTCTGCGGCGGACGACCAGAGCAGTCGCCGCACTCCTTGCTTTTCTCGTACTGGCTGGCGCGACGTATCAAGGCGTCGCGACGGCACTCGAACGCCACCGTTATCAACGTCCCGGTGGTCTCGTCGATGCCGGCGGGCATCAGTTGCACATCTACTGCACAGGTCACGGTTCGCCCGTCGTGATTCTCGAAGCAGCCGCGGGAAGCATGTCTCCAGCGTGGGCGTGGGTTCAGCCAGGAGTCGCCAGCAAGACGCGCGTGTGCAGCTACGATCGCGCGGGGCTCGGATGGAGCGAGGCCGGCGACGGTCGCTATCTCCCCTCGCGCGTGCCTGAAGAACTCCGCGTGCTGCTCGATCGCGCCAATGAGATCAACCCCATCGTCCTCGTTGGTCACGAAGCGGGTGCGCTGTTCGCGCGCATGTATGCCGCGCGCTTTCCAGAAAACACCGCCGCGCTCGTGCTGATCGATGATCCAACCGCCGCGCAGACTCCGGCGAGCGCGACGCTCCCGGCGGCGTGGCCCTGGCTGGCTCGCGTGGGCCTCCTTCGCTTGTCCGGCCACCTGTCGTCGCTCGCACAAGGACTGCCGGGCGAGTCCGGGGGTGCCATGCGCGCGTTCTTGAATCGGCCTGACCACCTCACACGAGCAGCAAGTGAGTTGTCGCAACTGGACGACGTCGCCGCGACCGCTCGCTCCTTGTCTCTGTCTCCCAAAATTGCGATCACCTCGATCTCGGTTGGGACGTCTGGACAGCCGGCGATGATCGTGACCGAAGAGAGTGCGAAACGGCTGATAGACGCGATCGAGACGACAGTCCAACGTGTGCGCGCGCTCGAGCCGGCCACCCCATCCGATCGGTAGCGCTGTGTCTCCCAGGTTTCTGCAGCGTTCAGTCGGCCGCGCAGCGACGTTGTAACCCGTAGAGGTAGATAGCCATTTGGGCTTTGATATTTCCAGCCGGAGCCACATAATCTCAACAGCGGGGACCCTGCCAGTGGTCGACCCTGGAACCGCACCCTTGTGATGAGATGCCCGAATTGCGCAGGAGACGTGTCGGACAAGGGAGGACGTTGCCCTAAATGTAACGCCCTGCTGCCTTCTTCTGTCGCCACGAGTCTCCTTACACCGGTCCCGGGGGACGACGCGGAAACGAGATTCGTTTCGCCGTCGCAAAGGCACTCCCCTTCCAACCCGCCTCCGCCCACCCACGTCGAGGCTGATACTACCGGGCTGCCGGTCTCCGCCGGTGGGAAGTCTTCTTTAGGACCGCTGCAGATCGGCCAGCAGTTCGGAACCCGATACCACATCCTGAAGCAGCTCGGTATTGGCGGGATGGGTGCCGTCTATCAGGCATGGGATGCGGAACTCGAAGTCGCGGTCGCGCTGAAAGTCATTCGGCCCGAAGTTACCAGGGACCCGGCGGCCGCTCAGGATATCGAACGACGTTTCAAGCAGGAGCTGTTGCTCGCGCGACAGGTCACCCACCGCAACGTCGTTCGCATTCACGACCTCGGGGAGATCGAGGGCATCAAGTACATCACGATGCCGTACATCGAAGGCTCCGACCTGTCGACCGTCCTGCGCGATACGAAGCTCCCGGTCAATCGGGTCGTTCCGATTGCGCGGCAGCTCGCCGCCGGGCTCCAAGCGGCGCACGAAGCAGGAGTGGTCCACCGTGACCTGAAGCCGGCCAATGTGATGATCGAACAAGATCACGCAATCATCATGGACTTCGGGATCGCGCGATCGACGTCGCGGGGCGGTAGCCCGCCGCCGCGGCCGACACCCGGGTCGGGTGGGCTGGATATGTCGGCCGATAACGACATGACGCGCGTGGCCACAGCGGCGACGGTGATCGGGGAAGTCGTCGGGACCATCGAATACATGGCCCCGGAACAAGCCCGCGGCGAGCATGTTGATCAGCGCGTCGACATCTACGCGTTCGGACTGATCGTCTATGACATGCTGGCGGGGCGTCGACGTGTCGAGCACGCGCCGAGCGCCGTTTTCGAGCTCCAGAAGCGGATGGCGCAGCCCCCGCCGCCGATCAAATCGGTTGTACCCGAGGTCCCGGAACCGCTCGACAGGCTGATCACGCGGTGCATAGAGCCGGACGCCAACACGCGGTTTCAGACAGCCGTCGAACTCGTCGCAGCGCTCGACCTCCTCGACGACAACGGCAAGCTGAAACCGAAGAAGCGCGTCGTCCGCATGCCCGTCGCCGTGGCGGTGGCATCGGCGCTGCTCACGCTGTCTGGCTACATCTACTGGATCACGCGTCCGCCCGTCACGCACGATCCGATTTCAGTCGTGATAGCCGATTTCGTGAACAGCACTGGCGACCCGACGTTCGACCGCACGTTGGAGCCGATGCTCAGGCGAGCATTGGAAACCGCGAGTTTCATTAGCGCACATGATCGAAGCAAGATCTTCGCGACATTCAGCGTACAACCACCCGAGAAACTCGATGAAGAAGCTGCCCGTGAGCTCGCAGTCAAGCAGGGGGTGGGGATCTTAGTCTCCGGTTCAATTGAGAATCGAGGAAACGGGTATGAGATTTCTGTCAAGGCGACTCGACCGCTGACTGGAGAAGAGATTACCTCTACTAGTCGTCGTGCCCCGAACAAAGACCAGGTCATCGAGACGGCAACGCGGCTGGCGACGACCGTTCGCGAAGCTCTCGGCGATGAGACCTCGGACTCGGACCAGTTGCTCGCGATGAGGAACATCTCAACCACCTCCATGGAGGTGGCCCGTTATTACGCGTCAGCGGTCGAAGCGCAGTCATTCGGCAATTATGAAGAGGCGCGACAGATCTATCTGAAGATTGTGGAATTGGACCCTGAGTTCGGTCTCGGCTACCAGGGTCTGGCATCAATGGCCGGGAACCTGGGAATGCTCGAGGACGCTGAGAAGTACAGTGCTGAATCGCTCAAACATCTTGGCGGGATGACGGAACGCGAGCGTCTTGCGATTCGCGCCTTTTACTACTTTAGAACCGGCGACTTTCAGCAGTGCGTAAAGGAGTACGGCGAGCTAATCGCCCGATACGCAGCAGACGTTGTCTCGCACAACAACCGCGCGGTATGCCTATCGTTGTTGCGCAATATGCCTGAGGCCGTCGAGCAAGTCCGTCGGGCGGTACAAATTCTCCCCAGACGCGTGACATATCGAGCCAATCTGGCGGTATATCTGGATTACGCTGGTGACTTTCAAGCCGCTGAGCGAGAGGCCAGCGCCATAGAGGTGCCAAGTGATCTGGCCACACTTGCAGTGGCCTTCGCCCAGCTGGGACAAGGCCTGCTACCAGCAGCGACGCAGACGTACGAAAAGCTCGCAACGATCAGTACGCGCGGCGCATCCCGGGCAGCGTCCGGCATGGGGGACCTGGCGCTGTATCAAGGGCGTTACTCGGATGCCGTGCGAATTTTCGAGCAGGGCATTGCTGCCGATCTCGCAGCGAAAAACGCCGACAGGGCGGCTCGAAAACTCACAGAACTGGCCTATACCCACCTTTTGCGAAGACAGAACAATCTTGCTATCGCAGCCGCTGAAAAGGCTTTGATGAATAGTAGGGCCGTGCCCATCCGCTTCCTTGCGGCTCGAGTGTTAGTCGAGGCGGGCGCGATTGCGAAGGCCCAAACCGAGGCCGCCAGTCTTGCGATGGAACTCCCGGCTGGACCGCGTGCCTACGGCAAGATCATTGAGGGCGAGATCGCCCTGAAAAAGGGAGATCCGCGCCAGGCGGTGGTCATTCTAAGTGATGCCGGCGGAATTCTGGATACATGGGTGGGTCACTTCGATCTCGGTCGAGCGTACTTGGAACTCAAAGCGTTTCCGCAGGCCGAGTCCGAGTTCGATCGCTGCATCAAACGTCACGGCGAAGCGTTATCGCTGCTCCTTGACGAGGAGCCCACATTCGGCCATTTTCCAATCGCGTATTACTACCAAGGCAGGGCTAGGGAAGGCGGGAACAACCCGGCATTCACCGAATCTTACCAGCAATACCTTGCCATTCGCGGCAACTCCAAAGAAGATCCACTCGTGCGCGAAGTTCTCGATCGACTGAGCAAGTAGCCCCTGCTCCAACTCGCTTGGAGTTTGCTGCCGCCTCCGAGCCACATCCAGCCATTCCTAGCCGTGGGCACCGTGGACAACACTGTGCAGACGCTCTGGCTGGGTATAAGTGATGGCGACAAGGCTCAAACCTTCCGCCGTATCCTGCGGAAGGCGGAACCCTTGCGCATTTGTCGTTCTGAAATTCGATAGTGGCAAAGAGCAGGGCGAGATACTCGCCCTGCTCTGATACAGGTCCCTACTTGTGGATCACTTCTTCACTACATTGATAGTAACGGTTACCTCGTTGGAATTCTCACTCATGGGTTGCGATGGATCACGACTCCATGTCCCGTTGTTCGCTCTGTACTTGAAGGTATCCAGCCCAAAGGAGTTCCCAGTTGGAGTGTAGACGAATGGGTATTCGATCAAGCCCGTGACGGGATTGACCTTCAGCGTGCCCTTCGACGGCAGAAGGGTAACAACCGCCTTGAGCGATGACGGCGGGCTGTCGACGTCGGTGTCGTTGGAAAGTACTGGTAAGGGATTACTCGGCACCTTCCAGAGAATCGTGTAGGTATCGGCGACTGCGATCGGCGCGGCATTGACGGCGGTGATCGTGGCCGTGTTGGTCGATCCAGTGCAATCCGACGTCGGCTCCGTCGCAGGGTCACCGTCGAGGTTGCAATCCTGTACCGTGTTGAGATTCCCCTTCACCCAATAAGTGAACTTCACACCGTTGGGGAGTTCTTCCGTGTCGACCATTGTCGTCGCGTTCGCATTCGGTGTGGTTGCCACGAGGATGTTGGGCGCAGGCGGGTTTATGATGTCCTCACCCGTCACGCGATAACCGCTGTAAAACACCACGTTACCGACGTTGGGTGTTTTCCAATCGGACAGACGTGTCCGATGAAGAGGTGTGTTGGGCGATTCCAACACAACCGCTTTCATCACGCCATTCGGAGGCGTGCTTCCCACCGTCTCGAAGGTGATGCCGCTCCCCTCTGTATCGCCGCTCCCCTCTGTGTCGCCGCTCCCCTCTGTGTCGCCGCTCCCTTCAGTGTCGCCGCTCCCCTCTGTGTCGCCGCTCCCTTCTGTGTCGCCGCTCCCCTCTGTATCTCCGGCCGTGTGATCGTCTTGGGACAAACCAGCCAGGGGTCTGCCAGCGCCCGTCTGGTCGAGGCGGACCTGGGTCCAGTCGTTGAAGCCGAGAAGCAGTGGTGTTGACGTCCCAAAGCCACTAAATGCCCCGTCCAGGTTGATGTCCGTGGACTCCGCATTCCATCCTAGGGGTGAAGACGTGTTTGGCGCGTCCACACGAGCCATCTCCACACCGTTCGGCGGCACGGTGCTCCCATCTGGAAAGAAGACCCCGTTACAGAACCTCTTCGCCGCGGGCAGCCCCAAGGCGAACGCGGTCGTACCTTCCACGAGCGGTTCGAACCAGGCGGTGCGGTACGGCAGCGTGCCCAGCGTCCCTGGGCTCATCGAGGTCTCATCGATGGAGCCGCTCACTTGCTGAGTCGAGTAATTCAGTTGTGGACTGCCAGCGTGCGCGGGCAGATCGTCGAACAAACCACGCGACTGAAACAGATAGCTCATAATGCTTTGATAGTTCGGCTTACAGTTCGGCGCGAAATAGGTTGGCGTTGTCGGGGTGCCCCAGACGGGCCTGTCGCCGCCGTGGTAGAGCTCGATAGTGTGCCCGAGCTCGTGCATTGTCGTGGACGCCTGAACAAATGGCGACCCGAGGAACGTCGTGGTATCCCAAAGACCGAGCGAGATCATCGCGCGACTACCCGGCAAATGACTTTTTCCTGATGTGCTCGACGGCGCATGAAAGCTCGCGGGCGTGAAGCCTGGATTGGGTTCTTCGAGACAATCCCCATTCTCAAATGGTTCCGGGTCGCCTTCTGAATCGAGACACGGAAGGGACTTGGGCGTAGCGCGAGCGTGAACGTAGAGCAAGTGATGGAAGAAACCGGAGCGAATCCGGTCAAAACGCGTCCTGCAGTTGCCCGTGTAGGTAGGTGACTGACAATTGGCCAGCTGCGCGGTTTCCTGTGCAGCTGTCAGCTCTTCTCCGTTAGGGCCCACTGGCTCAATCGCGAAATGAACGAAACCGGTCATCCAGCCGACGGTACCGGGAAAGGACGGGAACCAACAACTATCGAGAGTCGCAGTGCACGGCACTTCTTTTATACGTTCTCCACCACGCGCGTTGACTCCCTGAATGTATCGATTCAGACCCGGCGCCGTCAGCTCGTAATTAGCACCAAGATCTGGACCGACGTCGAAATGTAAGTGGATTCCGTGTGCGAGAAACGCTTCCGCCACACTATTCAAGACGTCCGCCGTGGGCCGATGATCGTGTCCGAAATTGTCAGTCACGGAATTGATTGGGGGTATAGCCTGTGCATTGAATTTTGCGCACAGCTTGTTCGTGAGCGCTGTAGTATCGTTACACTCAGGTCCCCAGTACCCATAGGCTGTTTTAGGTTCAGCCCACAGGCCATTCACCTCGATGAACATATCCTGCTGTGAGGTTTGGGCGCCCATGGCGATGTAATTATCGAGAGTCTTCCCGTCCGCGTCCTTGAGGGGCGTGCTGAGCGTGGCGGGTGCTGCCTCCAAACCATCCGGGATACCGTCATGGTCGTCGTCGAGAATGGCTGTGCTGAAGATGATTGCGCTGGGGGCGACACAGTCGTACGCACCGCCGCCTGAATGGTCGAGTGTGGTGGTCACCGTTTCGCCAAACCCACCCGCAGTGTCCAGACCGGGTCTCATGTTCGCATTCACGGGATAGGTGGGGTTTTTCCATCCCCGCTGCGCCGAACTCCCACTGTTAAACGAATCGGTCGCTACGGGAATCGGAAAGTTAGCCAAGTTCACGAAGATTCGCTCATTCCCGTTCGGCTGTCCGCTGGACCCGATGTAGGTGATTTTGGCGGACTTGACATTCGCCGATCTGTAGATGCCTCGCAGGTTTGTCGTCACCGACGTGACCAGATCGGGAACGATGTAGGCCTCGTTGCTCCTGTCGTACACCACAATTTTTCTGAGCGGGTTGAGCGTCGGATTACGCTCGGGATCCCGGTACACGATGAGCAGGGTGGCGCCCCCGCTTTCCGGAACGATGTTGCCACCGCCTGCATCCGGCAGCCTTACCATGTGGTTACCGTTGGCCAGACGCTTTCCAGTCCAGCCGTTCGCATCTTCGTGCAGCGGCAACAGCCCGATCACATCAGCTTTGAACTTGGTTATCGTGAGCGACTGCTGCCCTGATGAATAGCACGGACTACCAATCGGGATCTCCTTTGGAGAGCTCCGTACGAGCGTGATATCGGGTCTGATAACGGCTTCCCCATTGAACTGAACGCCCTGTGCGGGGTTTGCAATAGACGTAAGGTGGACCGTTTCCCAATATAAATAGGCAGCAAGGATGTCCGCGTTGGCGGGTACGCCCTGGATGGTGATCACGCCTTCCGAGAACCCACCCTTGGACGGGTTGTCGTTGTTGTTCAGATCAAATCCACCCACTACGTAGTCGCCCGTAACGAGGAAGCCCCCCGAGAACTTTAGAGGGTCCACCACCTGTGATTGCGCGCGCTCTGGGAGGAGCAAGACGAGCACGACCAACAATGTGGCCTGCAAGATCTTCATGTTCCCAGCGACAAACATCGAAGCGGCGTTCTTTCCAATCAGCGATCGCTCTCGTCTGGGGGCGTGCATAACGTCTCCTTGACTGGCTGAATAAAAAAAGCGTGAAGCTGAGCTTATTTCGTGTGCAAATCCATTTACAACCCTGATCAACGCGGCTGCGCAAAAAAACCAACACGTTCACTCAGATGGCTGCCGCAGGGCCGAAGAATGTTGCCCTCTGGAGTGACAAAGACACCAAAATGAGACTTGCTATGGCCACACGGTTGTGGGATCGAGCGCCTGTCTCCGAAACACCCGCCATCGGACAAAGGGTGACCAGTGCCGAAGCTCACCAGCCAGACCGATCGGCCGGACACAACGCGCGAAGAAATCGTCCGCGCACTCCTTCATTCCGATCGCGCTCAGCATGATGAGCTTGGACGAACGCAGTCGATGGAGATGAGCGGGGATTCGGAGTACCGCTCGAGCCCACGAGAACAGGCCGCGGCTCCGATCGATTTGAATAACGTCGACGAATGACGGTCCGGCTACCGCCTTCGCGCGGCGCTTGACGCGCTACGGCGCCCGAGCAAGCCGGACACTACGTACAGCCTACTGACAGGCTCCTTCCACACCTCGCACGCGAACGACCCGCAGCTCCGGCGCAGGTTCACGCACGCTTGCGGCACCACCAGACTGCCGCGCGATCGATTCCTGTGCCGGATCGAGTGCACCGGCCTGGGCCGCCACATTGGGCGAAGGCCACAATCCCAGTCGAATCTTGGGCCGCTTGCTCGAGGGATCACCCACGATGCTGATCCGCTGACCGGCGTACTTCTTGAGGTTCTTGCCATTCAACCGGTACGTGCCACCACTCGCACCATCGACAAATGAGTACTGACCGCCCTCTGACGCCGTGACGCTGACACAGCCGGTGAGCTCGACGGTGGTTGGTGCCTTCGCCTGATCTTGCGCCGCCATCGTTCCCGCTGACACGATCATGAGCGCTGCGCCGAGTGTTGCCGGAAGGTGATGTCGCATTATGAACTCTCGCGTGATGCTGCATTGTCTGCACATCCGTCTCGGTCACTCAAGCAAAAAAGAATGCACCTCGCGCTCTACGTGATGCTCTGCCTGATCTGGGGGTC
>Ga0075420_100001542_pt1 | contig 19591 bp, 21 predicted proteins | sample SoiMetdeltSBSDD4_FD_75296 | JGI IMG/M metagenome (GOLD analysis project Ga0075420, IMG submission 75296) | Bulk soil microbial communities from a Populus tree surrounding site in Tennessee, USA - Soil MetaG P. deltoides SBSDD4 | ecosystem: Environmental > Terrestrial > Soil > Tree plantation... | reverse complement strand
GTGGCTCAGCTCGAGGCGGTCGAGGCTCGATCTACAGGCGCGCTTGGCCTCATCGAATCCCTGCGTGTCGTTGAAGCACTTTGTCGTCACGAAGACGTCGGTGGGCGGGAGGCCCGAGCTGCGGATCGCGTTCCCGACTCCGCCCTCGTTGCCGTAGACCGCGGCGGTGTCGATGTGGCGGTAGCCGGTCGCGAGCGCGGTCACGACCGCCGCGTACGTCTCGCCGGGCGGGACCTGGAAGACGCCGAACCCGAGCTGCGGGATCGTCTCGCCGTCGCCGAGGTCGATCGTGGGCACGGGTGTCGTGGAGGAGGCCATAGCCCTCCGGGTTCCCACCACCGGCGGCCGCAAACGCGCGGCGGGTCAGTCGACGATCGTCACGCGCTTCGCGCGCAGCGTCGGCACCGGGATGCCGTCCTCGTCCTTCTGCCACTTCGCCAGCGGCAGGACCTTTGTCGTGACGACCACATCGGCCGCCTCATCGAGCGCCGTGGCGACGTCGGCCGCGGCGACGCGATGGCGCGCCGCGTCGTAGACGCGCGTCTTCGAGCCCACCAGGACGCGCGTGTCCTCGCCGACGACGGAGTCGTCCTGGTGCGCCCAGCGACGCGGAAGCTGCTTGAAGCTCGCCGCGGTGAAGTCGAGGACGCCGGCGTCGTAGCCGTTGGCCTCGCCGCTGATCCGCCAGACGCGGTTGAGGAACGCGGCCTTGAAGTGTGGCTTGACGAAGTGCCTCGGCTTGGTCTGCGCCACGGTGTCTTCGGCCTCGTCGCCGGAGTCGTCCTGCAGCGGGTCGTCGGACTGGCCCTGCGACGGGTCGTCGGACTGGTCGTCGGCAGGGCAGCGCTGATCGTCGAGCGGCGGTGTCAGGACGTCACCGCTGAGGCACGTCACGCTCTCGATGCCGCCACGCCCGCCACAGACCGGCGCCGAGAACGGCGGCGTCAGCGTCGTGCCGTCGCCGCAGGTGATGGTGTCGACCTCACCGGCCTGGTTCTCGCCGGACGCGAGCGCGGGCAGTGCGAAGCAGGCAGCGGCGATGACGGCGAACACGATTCTGCGCATGCTGGCGCATCGGCGCTCAGGGCCTCAAACGCGAGCATCGTGGACGGATGTTCGAGTCTGTTGTGTGGCATTGTTCGAAGCTCCCTCGTGTCGTGGAGGCATCCGATGAGCAGCACCTGCACGCATCTCGATCGCGTTCGTGTCGACCGTCCGGAGACGGTCGCGGGGTGCGAGGACTGTCTCGCGATCGGTGCCTCTTGGGTCCACTTGCGGGTCTGCCGCAGCTGTGGCCACGTCGGCTGCTGCGACTCGTCACCGAACCGCCACGCGAGTGCGCACGCGCGGCACAGCGATCATCCGATCGTCAGTTCGGTCGAGCCGGGTGAGACCTGGTCGTACTGCTACGTCGACGACGTCGCGTTCGTGCTGTCGAGCTGAGGCGCTGGCGTGCCGGCGTGCGCGGCGACCGCCGCGGCGAGTCGTGTCGGCTCGCCCTCGATGACGGCCTCGGCGAGCTCTCGATGGATCGCGTAATCCGCCGCGATGTCGAATCCCGCCCGCTGCCCGCGGTCGCAGAGGTCGTCCCTGACGTAGTCGAGCAGGTCGAAGTAGGTCGTTCGCAGCATCTCGTTGGTCGCCAGCGTCGCGATGCGCCGATGCAGCGTGCGACCGCACCCGATCGCTTCGGCGGCGGTGCTTGAGCTGCCCATGCGATCGACGATCGCGCGCAGCGCGGCCGCGTCGTCGGGGGTGCAGACGGCGGCCGCCTCGCGGCACACGAGTGCGTCGAGCGCGTCGCGGACGGCGACGCAGTCGGAGAGCGACGCGTCGTCGATCCGGCGACCGCTCAACAGTCCGTTGAGGCGCTGCCCGGCGACGTTCCGCGCATGAAGATCGCGCCCAGCATGGGCCGGGCAGCGCGGATCGAGCATCATCGTCAGGGACGCAGCCTTGCTCGTCATTGGCCGACCCCAGCAGGGCGTTTGCCGATCGACAATCATCGATTCCCCTGCCGCATCGATCCCGGCACGGCCGTATCGCTCGTTGCACGCCATCGGCGATCCTCGCTACTGATACACCACCTGCCAGTGCGCCGGTCGGGACCGAGTGCCCGAACCCACGTCCCGCGCGCGACCCGGCGCAACCCGTAGAACCAAGAGGAGCCGAGTACCGATGAGCAACGCCGAAGACTTCACGCGGATCGCAAACGAGCTCAAGCAGGCTGCCGACTCAGGCGATCTCGACGCGCTGCGCAACGTGTACGCCACGGACGCCGTGATCTGGCACAACGTCGACGACACCGAGAAGACCGTCGAGGAGAGCCTGAAGTTCCTCGGCGCCCTGCGTGCGGTGACCACCCGGACCTGGTACGCGGACCAGCGGCTGACGCTGACCGAGAACGGCTTCGTCCTCCAGCACTACACCGGTGCGGAGCTGAAGAGCGGTGAGGAGCTGAGCATTCCCAGCGCCCTGATCGTCACCGTCAAGGACGGCAAGATCTCGCGGCTCGAGGAGTACATCGAGTCCAACGCGGCCGCCCCGGCGTTCGCGGCTCTCGCGGCGCTCTCGCAGGCGGCAGAGTGAGCGAGCCTTCGGGCCGCACGGCGGTCATCACCGGCGCGGCCCAGGGCATCGGGCGCGCGTACGCGCTCCGACTCGCCGCGGACGGCCACAACGTCGTCGTCGCCGACATCCAGGCGGCCGACGAGACAATCGAGCTCGTGACCGCTGCCGGCGGCACGGCGATCGCGATCGAGTGCGACGTCAGCAGCGAGGACAGCGTCGGCAACCTCCACGAGGAGGTCGCCGGTCGCTTCGGCGGCGCCGAGATCCTCGTCAACAACGCGATCGCCTACGCGCAGGGCGCGCTCGAGGAGCTGACGCTCGAGGACTGGCGGCGCGTCCATGCCGTCGGCGTCGACGGGCTGTTTCTCACCAGCCGTGCCTTCGTGCCCGACATGCGGGCGGGCGGCTGGGGCAGGATCATCAACATCTCGTCGAGCACGATCGGGCTGATGCTGCCGGGGCTGCTGCCCTACATCACCGCCAAGGGCGGCGTGATCGGCTTCACCCGCGCGCTGGCGTCCGAGGTCGGCGGAGCCGGCATCACCGTCAACGCGGTGGCGCCCGGTCTGACGCGGACCGAGATGACCGCCGCGCACATGAGCCCCGAGTTCTTCGACTGGATGAACTCGTTGCAGGCGATCCCGCGGACCGAGGTCCCCGAGGATCTCGTCGGCACGATCAGCTTCCTGGCGTCCGAGGACGCCGGGTTCATCACCGGGCAGACGATCGTCGTCGACGGCGGCGCGGTCCGCCACTGATCGCGGGGACGCCTGCTCGCGTGCGGCCACGCGGCCGGCGCGGGTCGTGCGTCCCTCGGTCGTGCAGCACGAGCGCACACACCTACGAGGAGGCAGTCACATGGGACGGATGGATGGCAAGGTCGTGGCAATCAGCGGCACCGGCGGCGGGCAGGGCCGTGCGGCGGCGGTGATCTTCGCGCGTGAGGGCGCGGCCGTCGTCGGCTGCGACATCAAGGTCGAGGGCTCGGCCGAGACGGTCGAGATGGTCGAGGCCGCCGGCGGCACGATGACCGCGATCGCGCCGCTCGACCTCAGTCTCGAGGAGAGCAACCAGCAGTGGATCGACACCGCGATCGAGAAGTACGGCCGGCTCGACGTGCTCTATAACAACGCCTCGCGCGCGACGTTCGGGCCGATCGAGGAGCTGACGGCTGAGACCTGGCGGTTCACGATCGCCAACGAGCTCGACCTCGTCTACTACGCCAGCCGTGCCGCTTGGCCGCACCTCAAGGAGTCCCGCGGGGCGATCGTCAGCATCGCGTCGGCGGGTGCTGTCGTCGGCGCCCGGGGCTTCCCGTCGTCGGTGCACGCGGCGGCGAAGGGCGGCGTGGTCGCGTTCAGCCGCCAGCTCGCCGCCGACGGCGCGCAGTACCGGATTCGCTCGAACAGCATTTGCCCGGGCTTCGTCCGGTCGCCGGCGACGGTCGAGTTCTTCGAGGGTCCGATGAAGCCGTACATCGACAACCTCCCGCTCGGGCGAGCGGCCGAGGGTGAGGACATCGCCTACGCGGCGCTGTTCCTGGCTTCGGACGAGGCCTCTTACATCACCGGGGCGAACCTCGTCGTCGACGGCGGCGCGACGTCGCTCGTCTGATGGAGGCGGTTGCCGCGGGCCGCGCTAGGCGGCCTGCGGCGCGGGATTGACCGATCGGTCGAGCAGCACTGAGCGAGTTACGGCGATGAACGCGCGCATCGCCGCGGTCTCCTGGTCGCTGCGCCACGCCAGCGAGATCAGGATCGGGTCGATGTCGGTGATCGGCACGTAGGCGACGTCGGCGCGGGCGAAGAAGAACATCGCCGCACCTCCGGTGATCGCGATCCCGCGTCCCGCGGCGACATGCTCGAACATCTCCTCGGCGGTCGCGACGGCGGCCATGTAGCGGGGCGCGCCGCCATCCGGTCGCGGGCTGACATTCCACCAGTCGGCCCAGCTCTTGGGCACCGCCGCGGTGATCAGCGGCTCGAGCCGGATGTCGGCGAGCTTGAGGGACTTGCGCCGTGCGAGTGGATGGTTGTTTGCCATCGCGACCACGCGGTCCTCGTAGAACAGCGGCTCGACGCGCAACCCGGTCGGGATCGCGGGGGAGCGCAGGAACTGCAGGTCGACGCGCCCCTCGGTGACCGCCGCGATCTGGTCGCTCCACGGCATGTGGCAGAGCTCGATCGTGATGTCGGGATGCTGCTTCGTGAACGTGCGAAAGACGTCGCTGCTGCGTATTCCGGCGGCCCCGCTCGCCCACCCGATCCGGACGTGTCCGTTGGACTCGCCCGCCCTGTGCTGGGCCTGCGCGTACGCGCGCTCGAGCGCCAGCAGCGTCTCGGCGCCGGTGAGTCGCAGCGAGTGCCCCGCCTCGGTCAGCGCGACCTCTCGGCTGGTCCGCCGCAGCAGCTCGACGCCGAGCTCGCCTTCGAGCCGGGCGACCGCTCGCGACAGCTGCGGCTGGCTCAGTCCCATGCGCCGGGCGGCGCGGGTGAAGTTGAGCTCCTCCGCGACGGCGAGGAAGCAGCGAAGCGGCTTGAGGTCATCGCCGCCGAGCGTTGCGTGGGGCGGTAGCGGCTTCAGCGCCGGCTTTTCCTCCAAAGCGGACACGGGACAAGCATCGCACATGGGGTGCGCAGCCGGCCGGAGCGGAGGCTCACAGGCCCGGTTTGGCTCGGCGGCGCGAAGGCGCCGCCGAGCGGTCGCTCACTCCGCGCGCTCGAGCACGAGATCGCGTTCGAAGCCCTCGCCACGCCATTCGCGGACGATCCGGATGTACTCCAGCGGCCCCCCCGGGTAGGCGGAGCGCAGCAGCAGCTGGACGTCGTCGGGCGAGCACCCGAGGTCCATGTGCGGGAGCTTCGCTCCCGTCTCCGCGATCGCCTCGGCCCAGCGCTCCTCGGCCTCCGGGCGGACGTCGACGCTGGCGATGCCCTCGTCGAGGCAGCGCTTGATGATCGCCGCCGCGTGCGCGGCCTGCTCGGTGAGGATGTGCGAGAAGTTGATCGTCAGCGCCGCCTGGGCGATACCGCCGACCACGAACAGGTTCGGGAAGCCGGCCGTCAGCATCCCGTGCAGCGAGCGCACCCCGTCGGACCAGTGCTCCGACAGCAGCTGGCCATCGCGGCCGGTGATCGGGAACTCGCCGGCGCGGGCCGGCCCGAGGGCGGCGGCGAAGCCCGTGGCGAAGATGATGCAGTCCGCTTCGTACTCGACCCCGTCGTAGACGATGCCGTTGGGCGTCAGCCGCTCGATCCCGCCGCCCTCCGTGTTGACGAGCGTCACACTCGGGCGGTTGAAGGCCGTGAGATAGGTGTCGCTGAACTGCGGCCGCTTGCATCCGAGGTTGTAGTACGGCTTCAGCGCCTCGGCCGTGTCGGGGTCGTCGACGACCGCGTCGATCGACGCCCGCAGCCGCTCCATCCGCTCGTAGTTGGCCATCAGCATCTGCGTCGGGCGGGGGCTGTCGCGCAGCTTCTCGGCGAGGTCGGCGGGTGGGTTGCGCATCGCCGTGAACAGCGTCGTCGTCGTGTCGGCCACGAGGTCGCGCTCCGGCGGCTTGAGCCACGGCGGACTCTGGATGACGGCGGTGAAGTTCTCCATCCGCTCGGTCTGCCACCCGGCAGGCTGGTTGTCGTACCAGTCGCGGTCGGTCGCCTGGTTGCCACGCGGGCTGACGATCGACGGCGTCCGCTGGAAGACGGTCAGCTGCTCGGCGAACTCGGCCAGATGCGGGACGAACTGGATCGCCGACGCGGCGGTGCCGACGACGGCGACCTTCTTGTCCTTGAGGTTGACGAGGTTGCCGTGCGCGTCGCCGCCGGTGTAGTCGTAGTCCCAGCGGCTGGAGTGGAACACGTGCCCCTGGAACTCGTCGAGGCCCGGCACGTCGGGGATCTTCGGACGGTCGAGGACGCCGCTGCCGAGGCAGACGAAGCGCGCGCGCATGTCGTCGCCGCGGTCGGTCGTGATCGACCAGCGGCTGCTGTCCTCGTCCCACCGCATCCCGGTCACCTGCGTCTGCAGGCATGCGGCCTCGTCGAGGTCGAACGTGTCGGCGATCGCCCGGCAGTGCGCCCGGATCTCGCCGCCCTCGGCGAACTTCTCGCTCGGGACGGTCGGGACATCCTCGAGCAGGGGCAGGTAGATGTAGGAGTCGACGTCGCAGCGAATCCCGGGGTAGCGGTTCCAGTACCAGACGCCCCCGAAGCCGCCGCCTTTCTCGATCATCCGGATCAGCGGGACGCCCGCCTTGCGCATGTGCGCCCCGGTGATCAACCCGGTGAAGCCGCCGCCGACGACGACGACGTCGACCTCGTCGAACAGCGGCTCACGCTCGACCGGCTCGGCGAACGGGTCGTCGGCAGAGACCGCCGAGCTCGTGGCGACGAGCTGCTGCTTGGTCTTGGGGCCGGATCGCTTCTCCTGCTCCTGGACGTAGCGCTTCCGGATCGCCTCGGGATCGAACCCGAGGTCACCGGGGGACGGGGGCGTGTCACTCATCTGATCTCCTTGCCTTCGCCGGCTCTTCTGTGCTGTCGGCTACTCGCCGGGCGTCGGGATCACGCCGAGTTGCTCCAGCAGATCGAGCCCGTCGGCGATCGCCCAGACCTCGCGGACCTTGCCGTCCTCGACCCTCTGGAACAGCACCTCGTCGAACTCGATGAACTTGCCCGTCGGCGCACAGCCGAGGAAGTCGCCCTGATGGGTTCCCGAGAAGGTGATGTGCGAGATGACCAGATCGCCGTCGACGACCTGCGGGCCGACGAGGTTGTTGCGCATGTCGGGGAACGAGACGAGGATCCGGGCGAAGGCGGTCTTGAAGCCCTCGATCGGGTCGGACGGCGGGCCGCCGTGGTCCTTGAGCCCGTCGCCACCGGCGCCGTTCAGCGCGGCCAGGTACTGCGCCGACTTCTGCATGCCCATCCGCTTGACCTCGAGCTCCGGGTGCATCACCTCGTGTGCGAGGTCCGGCCGGCGAGCGTTGATGACGTCGTTGATCAATCGGTTGACGACGGCCTTGGGGTCTTGGGTCGATGACATTGCGGTCTCCTTGTGTTGCTTCGACTTGTCGTGTGTGCGAGTGGTGATGCGCGGCGCGGCGCGACCAATGCCGCCGAACAAGTGGTGCCTTCCAGCCCCGCTGCCCGACGCGCCGGCGGCGCCGACCGTCAGCCGATCTCCGCCTCGGCCCAGCGCTGGGCGATCGTCAGATGGCGGTCGATCGCCAGCTCGAGCCGCTGATCGTCGCCCGCGACGATCGCCTCGACGAGCTCGCGATGGATCGCGAGATCGCGCGGGCCGTCGAACAGCTCGTCGGATTCGACCTCCAGGATCCCCTCCTCGATGTAGCCGAGGAGGGTCAGGTAGAGGCCCTTGAGCAGGACGTTCGCGCAGATGCCAGCGAGCCGGCTGTGCAGCTCGGCGCTGTGGCCGAGAAACGCGGTCCGGTCGTCGACCGCGTCGCTCATCTCGTCGACGATCCGGCGCAGGGCTTTGGCGTCTCGCGGCTGGCAGTAACGAGCCGCCTCGCGGCACACGAGAGGCTCGAGCGTGGTGCGGATCGCCAGCGAGTCGTAGAAGGGCGTGTCCGTCAGGTTGAACCCGAGCACGAGATCGTTGAGGCGGCTGCGGGCGGACGCCGCCGCGACGAACACGCCACCACCCGGGCCGGGCCGTGCCTCGACCAGGCCCTGCGTCTCGAGCAGTCGCAGCGCCTCGTTGACGGTCGCGATCGCGACGCCGAACTCCTCGCGGAGCTCGGTCTTCGTGCCGAGCCGCTCGCCGGCGGCGAGGCGCTCCTCGACGATCCGCTGCTCGAGCGTTCGGGCGACCGTCGCTGCCCGCGAAGCGCGCGGCGACCACGCTGTCTGCGGTGCGGCGGCAGCTCCCTTCACGTTGACCCCGGACGGCTGCGTCATGCTAAACGCCTGGCCCGCCCGTGATTGGAGGCTGCGCCGGCTTCGCCGAGCGCGCCGGCGCGCTCACCATGTGACGTTGAGCGGCGGCGCGCCGTCGATGATCGTCATGCCACCGTCGACGGCGACGTTGGCACCGGTGATCCAGCTGGCGTCGTCGGACGCCAGGAACAGCGCGCACTTGGCGATGTCCTCCGGCTGGCCCATCCGCCCGAGCGGGATCGGTGCCGGCGGCGGGCCATCGACGAACGTCTCGCGGAGCACGGGGGTGTCGACCGGGCCGGGGCTGATCGAGTTGACGCGGATCCCGTGCGGCGAGCCCTCGGCCGCCTGCTGGAACGTCAGCGCCATCACGGCTGCCTTCGCCGCGGTGTGGGCCGACTGGCCGATGTGCACGTGGCCGCGCAGTCCCGACATCGAGCCGATGTTGACCACGGCCCCGCCGCCGCGCTCGATCAGATGCGGCCACGCCGCCTGCGTCGACCACATCACGATGTCGAGCTCGTTGTGAATCGTGAAGTTCCACTCCTCGACGGACAAGGCGGCGAACGGGGCGAAGCGCACGGCGGCGGCGTTGTTGTAGAGGATGTCGATGCCGCCGTACTCGGCGAGCCCGGCCGCGATCCAGTTCTTCGCGCCCTCGAGGTCGGCGAGATCGACGGGCGCCATCGACGCCATCTCGCCTCCCGCGGAGCGGACGAGATCCGCGGTCTCCTCGGCGGCGTCGGCGTTGACGTCACAGCCGAAGACCTGAGCACCCTCGGCGGCAAAGATCTGTGCCGCGGCACGGCCCATGCCGCGACCGGTTCCGCTGATGAAGGCCACCTTGCCGGCCAGCCGCCCTGTGCTCATGTGCCTGTTGCTCCCTCGTCCAGCCCCGTGTGTGCAAAGCCCAATTCGAACCCTATCAATCGGTTGGTTACCGGTGCCGACCTACCATCGCGGCATGGAAACCACTGATAGGCAGGTCGGCAGCGGGGCGGATCTCACCGCTCGCGTCGGCATCATCACGGGCGCCGCATCGGGCATCGGCCTCGCGACCGCGCGAGCGGCCGCGAGGCTCGGCGCGAGGCTCGCGATCGCCGACCTCGCGGCGGACGGCCTCGAGGAGGTCGCCGCCTCGTTGCGCGGTCAGGGGGCCGAGGTCGTCGCCGTCGCCGGCGACCTGACGCAGGAGGAGCACTTGGAGGAGCTTGCCGCGGCGGCCGACGATCTCGGCCCGCTCGACTTCGCGATCAACGTCGCCGGAATCGGCTACGGCGGACCGGTTGCAGAGCTCGATCTCGAGGGCTGGCGCCGCGCCATCGACATCAACCTCACAGGCTGCTTCCTGAGCATGAAGCACGAGCTGCGCGCCTTCGCCCGGCTCGGCCGCCCCGGCTCGATCGTCAACGTCTCGTCGAGCGTCGGAGCGAGCATCGCCATTCCCGGCGCCGGGCCGTACGCCGCCGCCAAGGCCGGCGTCGTGATGCTGTCCAAGTGCGCCGCGCTCGAGGTCGGCGCAGCGGGCGTTCGCGTCAACGTCGTCGCGCCCGGTGGCACCGAGACGCCCTTCGTCGCCGACCAGGACCCCGAGATGCGCGCCGGCCTGATCGCGCGCCATCCGCTTGGCCGCTTCGGCAGCGCCGACGAGATCGCGGAAGCCGCGATCTGGCTCGCATCGGACGCCGCGTCGTTCGTGACGGGAACGGTCCTGTCGGTCGACGGCGGCTTCTCGGCGCTGAGTCGCTAGGGACAGAACGACCGCGGGCCCCCGTCGCGTCTGCGACGAGGGCCCGCGTGTACCGCTGTCGTGGGTGTTTAGCCCTTGATGCCGCTGGCGATGCCGAGCAGCGCGTTGAGCTGGGCGCCCTTGACGCACTGCGGCTTCTTGTTGTTCGTCCACTTCGAGCCGTTGTACGTGCTGTAGAACCAGCAGTTGCCGAACGTCGGCTTGCCCTTGGTGTAGCTGATCGGACCGATCAACCCACCGAGCGTCTCGTTCTTGAGGCTGTAGAGCCCCTTCGCGAGGTCTGAACCCTTCGACGTCGGCTTCAGCTTCGCCGCAATCGCGCCCTTCTTGAACATCTCGAGCGACGCGTTGGCCGCGCCGACGTTCGCGTTGTAGCCCTTGCCCTTGGGGATGCTCGGGGCGTACTTGGCGATGATCTGGTGGAACAGCTTGCCGCCGGGCGTCGAGGTGTCCTCGACTCCAAGCTGCTGCGACGTCAGCGAGACCTTGATCCCGCTCAGCCCGGCAACGTCGTTGTGGCCGAGGCCACCGCCCGCCGCGAGGTGGTAGAGCTTCAGGCCCTGCTGGTTGCACTCCTTCAGCACGCGAGCCGAGACGCTTGCGTCGCTGACGACGATCGACGCCGTCGCACGCTCGGCCTTTGCCGCCAGGCACGGCGCGGCGTAGCTCGGCGACGAGGCCGCGATCTTCGACGACGACACGACCTGCACACCGCTGCCGACGACACGCGAGAGGCCGGCGAAGATGCCGGGCAGGCTGCCGCAGACAGGGGACTCGGCGCAGTAGAAGACGCTGATCCTGCGCACGTTGTAGACCTTCGCCGCGTTCAGCACGCCATACGCCGAGCTGATCTGGTTGGCGCCGGTCGGGAAGAAACCCGCGGTGGTGAACTCCGGCGTGCTCGACGTCGTCGAGCCGATCACGGGGACCCCGGCCTTGACGGCGTCAGCCGCCCAGACCGATGCCTGTGTCGTGAAGTAGCCGGCGATCGCCTGGACCTTGTACTGGTTGATCAGCTTCCGGGCCGCGGTCGCCGACTTGGTCGCGTCGCCGGCGTCGTCGAGGAAGTACAGCTTGACCGGGTGGCCGTTGATGCCGCCGTTGGCGTTCGTCCACTTGACCCAGGCCTCGTCGTACGCCTTGAGGCTGACCTGCCCGCCGCCCTGAGGGCCCGAGCAGTAGCAGATCGCGCCGATCCTGATCGGCGCACCGGTGGCGGCCTTCGACTTGTGCGCCGTCGCGGCGCCTGCGACGGGGCTCGCTGCGAGCGCCGTCACCAGACAGGCAGCAACAGCCACGAGAATTCCTGCAAACCTTTGTTTCATCTGACCTCTCCTCCAGGGATGGGTACACACGGAGCGAACTCCGAATGTTCGTTCAAACGTACGAACCATCATAATGATTCGGTCATGGTCGAGCGAGTTGGTCGGGCGCCAAGTTGTCGCCGTCAACGGCCCGCGTGTCGCGCGCTTCTCGACAGGTATCGTTGTCGCGCCGAGCGGGGCACCGCGCCAAGCCTCATCGGCCCACCGACCGTTGGCGCGCGAAGGAGACCGCGTGAGCGACGCTTCCATGGAGATCTCGGCCGGCAAGGGGCCGGCCACTCTCGTCAACGTGATCGCCGTTGACCCCGCGAATCAGGACGAGTTGGTCCGTGAGATGGTCGACGGTGTCGCGAACATCGCGAGCAAGGCGCCTGGGTTCGTCTCCGCGGCCCTGCACCGCAGCGTTGACGGCACGCGCGTGGTCAACTACGTGCACTGGGTCGACACCGATGCCTGGCAGGCGGCATACGAGTACTTCTCCGACCATCCGGGTTTTCACCACCACATGGAGGAAGTCCGTCGCATCGCGACCCCCGACCCGCACCTCTATGAGGTCGTCGCGGTGATCGAGAAGAGCGCGGACTGACGCGGCGCTAGTCGCGGACGGTGTAGCCGTTCAGGAAGACGTCGACGCCGGCGGTGACGCTCGCGGCCACGCGCTCCGGGTCGGCACCGACCGGTTCGTACCAGGTCCGCATCACCTCGACCGTCGTCAGGGCCGTGAACTGCAGTGCCGCCAGGCGCGGGTCCGGAAATCGCACGTCCCCGCGCTTGCTCATCTCCCGGAGCATCTCGGCGATCGCGTCGACGACGCGCGTCGGGCCCGCGTTCTGCCAGCGCTTCAGTGATCGCGGGCCGACGTGGCGCGCCTCCGGAACGATCTGGCGAACCATGTCGAAGTGGTCCGGGTTCTCGATCTCGAGCGTCGTCAGCGCCACGCCGACGGCGATCAGCTGGTCCCGTGGGTCGTCGTGCTCGATACCGGCGAGATCCTGCTCGAACCTGTCGGCGACCTTCGTCGCGCTGTCGCGCAGGACGTGATCGAAGAGCGTCTTCTTGTTCGGGAAGTGGTTGTAGATCGTGCGCGTCGACATCCCCGCCTCGGCGGCGAGGCGGTCGATGCTCGTGCGCGAGTAGCCGTCGCGGCCGAACACGACTCGCGCCATCTGCATGATCGCTTCACGCTGTTGCTTGTTGCGCGTTGTTGCGGCGCGCTGGTTCGGTTTGCGCTTGGGCGCTTCTGCAGTCGGCATTGGCGAAATCTTTGCAGACCGGCCGGGAGCGACGCACACAGGCGCTGGGCCTGCGACCGTCATCGCGATGTGTTGCGCTCCACAGCTCGGAGGAGCAGACTGTGAATGCACAAAGCGGCTTGAGGGGGCGTCGTCGTGGTGGATGTGGCCTCGGTGATCCTGTTGATCGTTCTCGCGGGGGTGATCGTCTACGGCGTCATCTCCGGGCGCTGGACCGGCACGTGGGCCGGGTCGGGACGGACCCCAGAGGGGCGGCGCTTCCCGGGCGGGCCGCTGCACCCGCCCCACCACAGCGCCCGCACCACGTTCAGAGGCGAGCCCCGCTAGGCCGCCGCTTCCGGATCGAGCGTTACCGTCGCCTACGGCAACGTCGCACCCGGCCGGAGCAAGCCGGCCAGGTGCGAGGTCATGCCGATGTCCTACTTGGCGTCGTAGGTGGTGTCGAGCGCCTTGAGCGCCGACGCCACCGTCTGCTGGCCGGTGAACATCCCGACCACGCCGGTTCCGAGCATGTCGCTCGTGGCGGGGTTGCCCCACAGCAGTGATGCGTTGAGCTGGGTCTTGCCGCTCTTGAAGTACGGCTCCAGCGCCTTCATGGTGGCGGGCAGCTTGCCCTTGGTCGCGTTGAGCGAGTTGACGTTGCCGCTCTGACGGGCGAACGCCGTCACCTGCGGTGACTGGGCCATGAAGTTGACGAACTTCAGGGCCGCGTCCTTGACCTTGGTGTCCTTCCAGACCGACAGCGCGTCGAACGGGGTGATGACCACGTTGGTCTGGCCCGCCTTGTCACCCGGCATCGGCACGCCGATGAACGAGACCTTGGAGGGCTCCTTGATCAGCGGGTTGACGAGGCTCAGGATCTGGCCGGCGCCGGCGTACATCAGCGCCTGGCCGGTGGCCAGCTGCGCCGCCACCGCCGGAGTCGACGCTCCCGCGACGCCCGGCGAGAAGCAGCCGGCGTTCTTCATGTCGATGATCGACTGGAAGGTCCGCTGCCACTCCTTCGAGGTCGCGAACTTGACCTTGCCGGTCTTGCGCTGTGCCTGCCAGCGAGGCGTGGCCGCGTTCGACCTGCCTGCCAGCGCGGTCCCGAGCGCTGAAGCCACGCTGACCGGGATGCCGACCTCGGCCATCGGCGTCTTGCCGGCCTTCGTGATCTTCTTGCAGAGCGTCAGCAGATCGGAGAACTTCTCCGGTGCCTTGAGCCCGAGCGCCTTGAAGCCCGGCTCGTTGATCCACAGCGCGCCGATCTGCACGTCCATCGGCCAGGCGTAGACGTTCTTGTGCTTGTTGCGCGTGACCAGCGGCAGCGCCGCCGGCTGGAGCCGCTTGACCCACGGCTGCCCGGCGAGATCCATCAGGAAGCCCGCCCTTGCGAGCGGGATCGTGGCGAAGCCGTTGCCGTTGCCCGGAGACGTGAAGAAGACGTCGGGGACGTTCCCGGCCTTGAGCTGCGTCTGCAGCGCCGTGCCGTAGTTACCCGGCAGGAACCTCGCCTGGACGTCGATGTCCGGGTTCGCCTTCTGGAAGCTCGCGATCATGACCTGCCAGACCCGCGTCTGCTGGGCGGTGGTCGCGAACCGCAGCGTCACGGTCGCCCGTGGCGTCGCGGCCGGTCGTGCCGTTGCCATCGCCGCAGCGAAGGCGGCCAGCAGAGCGGCACAGATGAGACTGGTGACGGTGATCCGCCGGAGTTTCAACATCATCTTGTTTCTCCTTCGTTGCCGATGGCCTCGGCTCGGTGCTGTGACAGCTCCGCGCCTCGGATATCTCTCCCATTGTCATTCTTCTGGAGAGCTTTCCCGCTGTCCAGGTCGAAAAAGTGGACTTGATCGTTTACGACCGTCAGCTGGACGGTGTCGCCGGCGCGGTAGACCGGCTGCGTCGCAGCCCTGGCGACGATCGCGACGCGTTGCTGCCCGGCTTCTGCCTCGAGCGTCTGCAGCACCGCGCTGTCGGTGTCGGCGGCGATCTCGCGCACCTCGTCGGTGATCACCGGCTCAGCGACGATCTCCATGTGCAACAGCTGGCTGCCGCCCAAGTTCTCGACGAGCGTGATCGTCCCCGCGATACCGGCTGCCGGCCCATCGATCGGAAGAACATGCTCAGGCCGGACGCCAACGCCGAGCTCTGTGCCGACGAAGTCCGCCAGCCCGGGCACCGCGTCGACGATCTCGTCCGGAACCCGATGCTTGTCGTTGCCGATCACCCAGTGCAACCCGTTGTCGGCGACGAGCCGCGCTTTGAACAGGTTCATCGGCGGGGAGCCGATGAAGCTCGCGACAAACAGGTTCACCGGCGCGCCATACAGATCAGCCGGAGACCCCTGCTGCTGCAAGATCCCCTTACGCATCACGGCGATGCGGGTGCCCATCGTCATCGCCTCGACCTGATCGTGCGTGACATAGATCGTCGTCGTGCCAAGCGAACGCTGCAACGTCGTGATCTCAGCGCGCATCTGCGTCCGCAGCTTCGCGTCAAGATTCGACAACGGCTCGTCCATCAAGAACACCTGCGGCTCACGAATGATCGCCCTGCCCATCGCGACACGCTGACGCTGACCACCCGACAACGTCCGCGGACGCCGCCCCAACAACTCCTCCAGGCCAAGCAGACGCGCCGTCGCCTCGACACGCGCCGTGATCTCAGCCTTCGCGACACGACGACTACGCAACGGAAACGCGATGTTGTCAAACACGCTCATGTGCGGATACAGCGCGTAGTTCTGAAACACCATCGCGACATCACGCTGACGCGGCTCCAAGAAATTGACGACCTCGCCGCCGATCAGGATCTCACCCGACGTGATCTCCTCCAACCCCGCGACCATCCGCAACGACGTCGTCTTCCCACACCCCGACGGGCCGACGAACACCATGAACTCCCCGTCCTCGATCTCAAGGCTGAGATCGTCGACGGCCTTCGTCCCGTCAGGGAAGACCTTGCTGATGCTCTGAAAACTGACCGAGGCCATCGTCTATGCCCCCGTCACTTCGGGAAGGCTGTCGGCCGAACGTCTTCGTCCGGTGAGAGCCATCCGTCCCGTTCGACGTAGGTGCGCCGAATGCCCGTCGTCGTGAGCTGGCGAAGCGCCAGGAGTAGGCGATCGATGTCCTCCGCTGTCGTTCCGAGGCCGAAACTCGCTCGGACCGCGCTCGCTCCATGGTTGATGCGGTTGAGGAGCGGATGAGCACAGAATTTCCCGGCGCGTACGCCGATCCCGTGCTCGCACGAAAGGTACGCCGCGACCAGTGCGGCGTCGTACCCTTCGACCTCGAAGGCGACGATCCCGACGGCGTCTTCGCTGTCGTCCCAGATCCGCAGCGGGTGGATGCGCTCCATGCCGGCGATGCCGTCGAGGAGCTGATCGCGCAGCGACGCATCGTGGTCGGCGACGAGACCGTCGCTCATGAGCTCGGCGAGCGAAACCGTGGCCTCCGCCAGCGCCACCGCACCGACCAGATTGGGGGAGCCCGCTTCGTGGCGATCGGGAGATGGCGCCCATTGCGTGCTTTCGATCGTCACCCGTTTGACTGCTCCACCGCCTGCGAGGTAGGCGGGCGCCGCGTCAAGCCAATCGCGACGCCCCACGAGGACTCCGGCGCCGAACGGCGCGTAGCACTTGTGGCCTGAGAGGGCGAGGTAGTCGATGTCGAGGTCGCCCATGTCGATGCGGCGGTGAGGCGCGAGTTGGGCGCCATCGACGGAGATTCGTGCGCCGTGCTTGTGTGCCAGCGCCGCGACGGTCTTCAACGGCACCATCTCGCCGGTGACGTTGGACGCTCCAGTGACGGCCACCAGGGTGGTGGATCCGCGTTCGAGGGCGCGCTCGAGCTCCACCAGCGTCTCGGCGATCGTGGAACCCGCCGTTATGGCTCGGCCGTTTCCGCGTTGCCACGGCAGAAGGTCGGCGTGGTGCTCGATGTCGAGGAAGAGGACCTCTGCCTGGTCAGGGACCACCGACGCCAGGAGATTGAGCGAGTCGGTGGTGTTCCTCGTGAAAATCACGACGTCGTCGTCGCGTGCGCCGACGAACTCGTGGACGGTGGCGCGCGCGGATTCGTAGAGCGATGTGGCGACGAACGAGAGGTGGCCGGCCCCACGGCTGACGCTCGCGTACCACGGCAGCACCTCGGTCACACGATCGGCGACGCGCCGGAGACACGGGGCGCTCGCGGCGTAATCGAGGTTGACGTACGGAACCTCCCCGCCCAAGACGACAGGGACGTTGACGCGGCCGCCGACGAGTTCCGCATGGCCGCCTCCAGCGGCGCCGAACGCTTCAAATTTGGACACCGAAACTCCCAAAGTCTTCCTTGCGCGTCGATCGGACTTGCACGCTACCTGCGTCACGCGTAAAGTACAAGGTGCATGGCAACTAAACAAGACAAGAGCGTCGGCTCAGCCGTCGTGCTCGAGCCGGCAGTGCCCGCCGGTCCACGTCGTGCGGGGGCGCGCGCCGACAAGCTCTGGGTGCTGATCCAAGCGTCGAGGAACGTCTTCGCCCGCGCCGGCTACTCACGCGCCAGCATCGAGGTGATCGCCGCGGAGGCGGGTATCTCGACGCGGACGATCTACAACCACTTTGAGAGCAAGGAGCAGCTCTTCGCTTTCGTCGTCCACGAGAGCGCGGCACAGGTGGCGGATCAGTTCATCGCGGACACCGAGCGCCGTCTCGACGGCGCCGACCCAGGCGCCGATCTCTACGCCCTCGGGCTCGTCTTCGCGGGGCTGCGAAAGAAGTTCCCAGAGCACTTCGCCATGGTCGACCAGGCCCGAATCGAGGCGCCGTACTTCCCTGCCGCGATCATCGAGTCCTGGCGCGAGGCCGGCCCGCGACGGATCCTGGCCGAATTGATCCGCCATCTCGGCCAGATCGCCGAGACGGGATTCATCGAGATCGAAGATCCACGTCTTGCGGCAGTGCACTTTCTCGCTCTCATCACCGCGGAGATGCAGGCTCGCCCGCTTCCGTTGCTGTCGCTTACTGACGATGAGGTGCGGGTTGGCGTGAACGCGTTTCTCAAGGGCTACGGCCGCGACCCCAAGCAGGAGAGTGCATGACCATGGGACCCCACACGCCGCAGTTCGGAGTCGCGCTGCCGCCCCGGCACCTCGAGCTGGTCGAGATGATGCGAGCCGTCCGGTACGTGGACGGCAGCAACATCGAGCTGATCACCGTCTGGGACCACCCGTATCGCCCGACGGAGTTCGACACCGTCGCGCTCCTGAGCTACCTCGCGGCCGTGACGCACACGGCTCAGCTGTGGATGAAGGTGGCGAATCTTCCCTTTCGGCTGCCTCCGATCCTCGCCAAGCACGCAGCCACGATCGATGTGCTGAGCGGAGGGCGTTTCCAGCTCGGCATCGGTACCGGTGCCGAGGTGTATCCGGGGGGGTTCTCGAGCTTCGGTGCCCCCGAGTGGAAGCCGGGTGAGTCCGTCGACCACGTCATCGAGGCCGTGCAGGTCGTGCGGGCGCTCCTCGAGAGCAAAGGCGCACCGGTGAACTTCAGCGGCGAGCACTACGCGCTCAACGACGGGGTTCTCGGACCGCTGCCGCTGCGCCGAGTCCCGATCTGGATCGGAGCGGTGCGGCCGCGAATGCTGAAGACGACAGGGCGTCTGGCCGACGGATGGACCGCTTCGAACCACGCCGTGCCGATGTCGAAGATCGACGAGTCGAACGCGATCATCGACGACGCGGCAGCCGAGGCCGGCCGAGCGCCGGAGGACATCCGGCGCGGTTACAACATGGGTGGGGTCATCGAGCTCGGCGCGTCGGCGGCCGCCACCAAGGACGTCCTGGCGCTGGATCGCCACGGTGCCGCCGTCGCCGGCAGCCCGATGGACTGGGCGGAACGATTTGCCACGTTGGTGCTCGAGCACCGCATGGACACGTTCATCTTCTGGCCGATGGGGTCTGACTGGGATCGCCAACTGCGGGCGTTCGCGGAAGAGGTCATACCGGCCGTCCGAGACCTTGTGCGCGCTGCCAACCCGAAGGAGCATTGATGCAGTTCTCTCTCTACCTCTCGCCACAGACGCCGGGCGCAGCCGCCGACGGTTCGACCCTTCGGGATGCGACGGAGCATGCGATCAGGGGCGACGAGCTCGGATTCGCTGCCGTCGTGCTGACCGAGCATCACCTCGTCGAGTACAACACCTACGGCGATCCGTTCGTCTTCGGTTCATGGTTGGCAGGCCAGATGAGCCAGGCCTGGGTCATCCACAGCGTCACGGTGCCGGCGCTGCATCATCCGCTGCGAGTCGCGGAGAAGGCGAACCTTCTCGACGCACTCTCGCAGGGGCGATGCATCATCGGACTCGGCCCTGGCGGCATTCCGATCGAGTTCGCCAACTTCGGGGCCGATCCGGTCGAGGCGGTGGCTCGCTACGAGGAGGCGATCGACCTCCTGCCGAAGTTCTGGGCTCACACCGCCGAGGACGCCCCGCTCGAGTATCGAAGCATCGATGGTGGCGGGAGGCTGGAGGGGCGGGTCGTGCCGAGCAGTTTCCGCCAGCCGCACCCCTACCTCGCCCGCACCGCCGTCAGCGAGGCGAGCTTCATCCGAACGGGGCAGCTCGGCATCCCGGTCTTCAGCGGCCGACTCGAGACCGACGTGCTTGCGGATCGGTACCGGAAGTACTTCGAGGCGTTGCACAGCTCTGGGCACAGCCAGGAGACGATCGATCACTGTGAACGATGGACCGGTGTGAACCAGATGATCATGGTCACGGAGACAGACGAGGAGGCGCAGCGCGCGATCATCGATCCGCTCGACAACTACCT
>Ga0075420_100001536_pt1 | contig 19604 bp, 20 predicted proteins | sample SoiMetdeltSBSDD4_FD_75296 | JGI IMG/M metagenome (GOLD analysis project Ga0075420, IMG submission 75296) | Bulk soil microbial communities from a Populus tree surrounding site in Tennessee, USA - Soil MetaG P. deltoides SBSDD4 | ecosystem: Environmental > Terrestrial > Soil > Tree plantation... | reverse complement strand
CTGGGGCGCCCTAGAGAGTCGCGATAATGCTACACCCGGCCCCGAGAGCCCGACGCCTGTGCACCTGTTGCGCTCATCGCCCGCGCATCGCGGTAGGCCTCGTTCTGAGCCAAGCTCGCTTCGTTCAAGCACTCGCTCCTGGTCCAGTGTTTCTCGTGGCAGGTGCTGACCTCCAGCGTCGATTGGATCTGCCCATCTTGGCCGATGCCGAACCTCGAGCAATTACGGCAGGCCGCCGCCCAGCACTCAAGTACCGTCGGCCAAGTGGCGGACCGGCTCCCTCGGAGGTACGGCTTCCAGCGGGGCGAGGTCCAGGTGCTGTCGCCGATGCACCGAGGCGACGTCGGCGTCGGGGCGCTGAACACGCTGCTCCAGGAGCGGCTCAATCCCTGGCACGACGGCATGCCCGAGGCCCGTGGCGGTGGGCGATCCTACCGTCCCGGCGACCGGGTCCTCCAGCTCCGCAACGACTACGACCTGGGGGTCTTCAACGGCGACCTCGGCACGGTCGAGGCGCTGGACCCGACCGAGCAGGAGCTGCTGCTGCGGCTCGACGACGGCCGCGAGGTGCGCTACCCGTACGCGAGCCTGTTCGCCCTGACGCATGCCTACGCGATCTCGGTCCACAAGGCCCAGGGCGCCGAGTTCCCCGCCGTGGTGATCCCGCTGGTCACCAGCCACGCCCCGATGCTCGGCCGGACGCTGCTCTACACGGCGATCACCCGCGCTCGGCAGCTCGTCGTGCTCGTCGGCCAGAAGAAGGCGCTGAACCTCGCGGTCCGCGACTGGCGGCGGGCGCCCAGGCACACGGCACTGGGTGGGCTGCTGGACGGGACGCTGCGGTTCGGCTGGCGATCGAGCACCGAAGCGGAGGAGTCGGACGGCGCGGTGCCCGTCGTCTGGGAGGGCAGCGGGGCGGACCCCCAGTAGCGCGGGTCGGCCGCCTAGCCGGTGCCGCTGCCGAGTTGGTGATCGCGGCGCATCGCAGCGCGAGTCAGGACTGGCGTACTGGCTGCCCGAGGCGGACGGGGAGCTGGCGGGGGCTTCGGCGTAGCGGGCCGCGCAGCATCGGCGGACGGTCGGACCAGGCACAAAGGGAGCGGCAGGCTGAGTTCGTAAGTTCGTTACTTCGTACGAGGACAGCGACGGGCGCAGAAAGAGGAAAGATGCAGGAGGACCAGGACGGGGAGAAGAGGTAAGTTATTTATATCTATCACCTTCCCTCACCCCGGCCATGGTCCTTGGCTCTCTTCCGTTCCGCGCGTTCCACGACGTACGAACTAACGAACTTTTGAACGCCGACCTCGACACGACGACCGCCCACGTGACCGACCGACTGGCCATCGAGGCGCCCGGCCGTGTTCATCGCCACGGCCCCCGTGATCGAGGCGGCCTGCGCATTGACCGCCGACGGGCTGGCGGCTACGCTTCTGCCTGATGCGTGCGATCCGCTGGCCGCTCCGTTGGAGACGGGAGGCGAGGGCGAGCATGGCCGAGCTGCCGAGCGGGACGGTGACGTTCCTCCTGACAGACGGCGAGGGGAGCACCGCGCTCTGGGAGGCGGCCCCGGAGGCGATGCGGTAGGTTGACGAGGGACTCGAGCGCGTCGGAGAGCGAGCCGACGGAGCCCGTGACTATGTACGCGCCCGCTTTCGGCGCGATGGTCAGACAGGCGGCGGCAATCGAGAACCAGGCAAAGCGCGTCAGGCACCGGGTCGAGGCCACGAGCGAACTGTGCCAGCGTGACGTGCAGCCAGGAGGTACCCGACCCCCGCTCGCCACTCGGGCAGACGGCGACGGGACTGCCAGGGTACCGTCAAGTCTCGGCGCGAGTCGGTGTTCGTCGCATTGCCGGCCCGGAACGGCTCAGCACACGGAGGGCCGTCAGCATCCCGACCAGTACGACGGCTGTCAGGTAGATCGCCCGTAGCCAGGCGGATCCGCTGTCGGTACCCGCAAACAGTCCATGTAGCGTGATCAGGCCGAAGGCAGGAAAGCTCAGGAAGTGAATGGCTCGCCAGACGCGGTTGCCCATCCGGGCACGGAGCCAGAAGCTCCCATAGACGGTTGCCGCCAGGTACAAACCCACGATCCCCAGCCCGACCGCGACCGGCCGGTATGGGGCGAGAAACGGCACGACGACGTCGAACAGGTCGAACCTGATGTAGCGGTCGCCGAGCAGTGGAACCGCATGAGCCACCGACAGGGAGAGTGCGACCGCCGAGAGCCAGCGATGCGCGTCCAGGCTTCGTCCGCGCGAGACGATGATGTCGGCGACGGACGTCGAGAGCAGCAAGCCCCAGATCGTTGCCAGCGCCAGCGCCACGTAGGCGGTGACGCCCGCCGCTCGCGACATGAACCAGAGCCATTGTCCCCCGGGTCGCGGGATTCCCACCGCCATGAGCCCGAGCCGGGGGCCAAGCGCCAGGCCGACGCCGACGAGGATCAGGCCGATCACGCTGCCGAGCAGGATGCTGTTATGCCGCACAGTGTCCCTCCACCTTCCCGACGACCTCGACCTGCCCGTCGCGCTGCACCAGCACCGCCGCGATGCCGGACCGCCCTTTGAGGAAGGAACGCCCTTCTCCGGCACCCAGCAGAAGCGCCGTCTTCGCCAGGACGTCGGCCTCTTCGACGGTGTCACCAAGCACGGTCACCTGAGCGAGATCCGACCGGGAGGGTCGACCGGTGTAAGGATCAATCAAGTGGTGCATCGTGCCCGCCGCTGTTCGCCAGCGGCGGCGGTTCGGTGCGCTCGTCGCGACCGCTCGATCGCGCAGCCGCAGCGTCAGCACCTCACGAACCGGGTCCGTCGGGTCCTCGACATCGATGATCCAGCCACGGCCATCCGGACCCGCCCCCCGCAGGATCGCATCGCCGCCCGCGTCGATGACGGCGTTCGGCGGCAACAGACGCGCTGCCTGGTCGACGGTCCACCCCTTGATGAACCCGCCGAAGTCAAGCGTCACGCCGGGCGGCAGCGTGACGGATCGGAGACGGTGGTCAACGGCAATCGCCTCGAACGGCGTCGCCGGCCCCGGGGCCTCTCGGGCGGGCTGCCGCTGATCGCAACCAGGCTCAAACGACCGGTCGTAGCCGGCCGCGATCAGCGCGCCGCCGACGGTCGGGTTGAATCGCCCTCCCGAGAGCCGGACGAAGCGCTCCGCGCGAGCCAGCACCGCCAGGAAAGGGGTCGACGCGGGCGACAGCCGCCCGAGCCGGTTCAGGCGGCAGAGCTCGCTCTCTGGGCGGAAGCGGCTGAATCGCTGCTCGCTTGCCTCGAAGATCTCGGCCACCTGGCGAGCCAGGCGGCGCTCGTCCTCGATACTCACGGCAGGCGCGAGTACCGTGACGTCGGTGTTCATCGCCCGAAACCGCGTGCTCATGAGCTGCGCGTCCTGATTCGAGGCTGCACGGTGCGCGGCGCCGTAGCTGGCGCGACGGTCGCCGGAGCCAACGTGGGTTGCCCGGCACGAGCGGGCTGGACGTTGACGCCGACGCTCACGGGTGAGGCCTGGGCGCTGACGCCGGCCATCGGCGCCGGTGCGGCCGGGCGGGCGACGGCGACGAAGCTGACGGCATAGATCGCGCTGAGGATCGCCGTCAGCGCCAGTTTCCACTCCAGGCTGGACAGGGTGAGGAGCGGGCCACGCCGGTCGGCGGGGGGGTTAATCATCGTCGTCGTCCTCGTGGTCTCGACTGACGACCAGCCTGGCCGAGCGTTCGGCGCTCGACCCGGTCGGAGACACGCGGCGTAGCTTCTCAGTTCGCCCGTTGTCGTCGTCGTCATCCGCGCGGCGAGCCTGACGGGCACCATCGGGTCTGGGCGGCGGTGCCGCCGCGCCATTCGTGGCCGACTGCTCGACGCTACCGGGCGGCACAGATGCCAGGCGGTCGATCGTGACCGGTACACGTGGCTGCTGGGCGGGCTGCTCGTCGCCGGTACTCACGGCGGGTGCCGAGGTCGCCGGGGCGATCAGGCCCAAGCCGCTGGCGATGGTGGCCGTGACGGCGAGGGTCAGGCCGGCACTCGCGGCGGCGATGGCGAACGACGTGCGGCGTGGGATGCTGGAATGCGGTTTCATAGTCTCAAGCTCCGAGGTACTATTTGAAGCGTAAGGCCGCCGGATTCGGTGAAGCTGAGAGCCGTCTGAGAATCCTCACATCTTTCGATCATCGGTCGGCGTATGCGCGTGCTTCTCGTCGAGGACGAGTCCCGGCTCCTCGGCCTCGTCGAGCGAACGCTCCGGGCCGAAGGGTATGACGTCGTCAGCACCGGGGACGGCGCTCGCGGGTTCGAGCTGGCCCGGGGCGGGCAGTTCGATCTGCTGGTGCTCGACGTGATGCTGCCGAACATGAGTGGCCTGGAGATCACCCTTCGCCTCCGGCGGCTCGACGTGCGCACGCCGATCCTGCTCCTGACCGCGCGCGACGCGGTCGAGGACCGGGTTGCCGGCCTGGATGCTGGCGCCGACGACTACCTCGTCAAGCCGTTCGCCTTCGACGAATTGCTGGCGCGGGCGAGGGCGCTGATCCGCCGTCACCATGAGCCGAGCGCCGGGACCGAGCTGCGCGTCGAGGATCTCACCCTGGATCTCTTGCGTCGAGAAGCCCGGCGCGGCACGCGGGTCATCGAGCTGACGGCACGCGAGCTCGCCCTGCTCGAGTACCTGATGCGGAACGCCGGCCAGGTCTTGAGCCGCGCCCAGATGATCGACCGCGTCTGGGGCCCCGACTTCGAGGGCGGCGAGAACGTGGTGGACACGTACATTCACTACTTGCGCGCGAAGGTCGATCGCGGCGCCGGCTCGCCCCTCATTCGCACCGTGCGCGGCCTCGGGTACGCGCTCGGTCGATGAGTCAGTTCTCGCGGATCCGATGGCGCCTCGCGACGTGGAATCTGGTCGTCCTCGGGCTGGTCCTGGCCGTCACCATCGGCGCGGCGCTGCTGACCGAGACCCGCGCACGGGCCGCGGCCGTGGACCGCGAGCTGCGCCTCGGGGCCGAGCGGGAGGTCGCCGCCTTCGATCGCGAGGACGACGATGTTGACGAAGGGGAAAGTCGCCGCCAGCTCGAGTCCGGCTCCGACCTGTTCGCATTCTGGATCAATAGCCGTGGTCAGGTCGTCCGGAACAGCCGCCAGATCACGCTGGCCGGCCTCCCGGACGCCGAGGCCGTGCGAGCAGCGCTCGGCGGACGGGAGACGCTCGCCAACCGGGACGTTGGCGGTGTCGCGGTGCGCCTGCTCACCGTGCCGGTCTACCACGACCGTCGGGTCGTTGGAGCGGTCCAGGTCGGCAAGCCGCTCGCCTCCGGACAGCAAGAGCTGATGCAGTTGACCACGGTCCTCCTGCTGATGGGCGCGGCCGGCCTGGCCCTGTCGGCGCTCGGCAGCCTGTTCCTGGCCGACCGCGCGATGCGCCCGATCCGCCAGGCGTTCGAGCGTCAGCGGCGGTTCATCGCCGACGCCAGCCATGAGCTGCGGACGCCGGTCGCGGTGCTCCGCGCACGAGCCGAGGTGCTGCAGCGCGAGGGGATCGACCTGGCACCGGGCCATCGGGAGCAGCTTCGACTGCTGCGGCGTGAAGCCGACGAGCTGAGCGCCTTGCTCGACGAGCTGCTCGATCTCACTCGGCTCGATGCCGGCCAGATCGAGCTGCCACTGGAGCCGGTCGCTCTGGGCGATGTGGCCGAGGAGATGGTGGCGCAGCTTGCGCCGTTGGTCGAGTCGCGGCGGGTACAGTTGCATGCGGTGACCAAGCCGGTCTGGGGCCAGGCGAATCTCGGACGGCTCCGGCAGGTCGTTCGGGCGCTGGTCGACAACGCCCTGAAGCACACGCCGGCCGGCGGGAGCGTCGAGGTGACCGTCGACGTGGACGGCGACTGGGCGCGGCTCCGCGTGGTCGACACGGGCCAAGGGATCGCACCCGAGGATCTGCCGAGGGTCGCGGACAGGTTCTACCGAGCAGATGAGGCGCGCAGTCGCCTTGGCGATGGCCAATCGGGTGGCGCCGGGCTGGGACTCGCCATCGCCGCCGAGCTCGTGCGGCTGATGCACGGCCGTCTCACGCTCGCGAGCACGTTAGGACGTGGGACCGTCGCGACGGTCCTCCTGCCGGCTGCGCCAGCGGCGAATCTGCGCCCGGCCTAGCGCCGAACCTCCTGGTACGCGAGCGGTCTCAGGCCCGTGGCTGGCATGTGCGACGGATCCGTCCTCGGTCCGTCGCGCCCTGCCAGCCACAACCGTTCCGAGTCGAGAGATCGAGTCTCCGCGTCTCTGACACCCGATGGCTCGGGGAGGCCGGCGTCAACGAGTACGTTCCAGCCACGGCTCGATCCGAGCGCCCAGCCCGTCGATCATGCCGTGCAACCGCTCGTGAGTCCCGGGACCGATCCGCTCCTCCTCGACCCGCTCGAAGGCATCGAACAGCTCCTGGTCCTGCTCGGCAAGCGTCTCGGTCGCCCGGAAGAGCTCGTCCGTCTCAAGGGCGATATGCTCCCGCAGGAACTGTGCATAGTCACGGGCCGCTGTGGCCAGGCGCGCGCCGGAGTCGGCCTCACCGGGCTGATACGCCTGCACGGCCGCGGCATAGGCACCGGCCAGCCGGCGCCCCGTGACGTGGTCGGCTTCCAGCCGCTCGACAAGCTCCCGCCCCTGAGCGGTCGTCAATCTCGGGAACAGCTCCGCCTCCTCCTTGCCGTGATGGCACTTGTCGACGAAGATGGCGAAGAACTCCTGGACGTCCGCGAAGACGTCCTTCGGCACGGGGCTGCCCCGCTCGGCGGCCGAGACGGCGCGTTCGAGCTGGTCGAGGACGTAGAGGACGCCGTTGTGCTCGTCTCGCAGGGTGTCGATCGTCTTCATGGTCGTGCACCTCCGGGTGGTGCCTGCGGGTGAGGCAGGTCAGCCTTCTGGTGGGCCGTCCGACCTCGCCGGCCCCGCTGCCCCGGCCACCCGACCGACATGTGGGTCGGGGCCGGGCGCAGCGGGGCGGCTACCCCTGAGCCGGGTGGGAGCGGCCCACACCCACCCGGCCCGCCTGCCATCTCGTCTCAGTGGTCTCCAGGCTGCCGTGCTGCCTCCCCACCGTGGTCCGCTCGGCCAAGCGCGGCCTGGTACACCTGGTCGACGTACGTCTCGAACGCCAGCTCGGCCTCAGCCCGCTCGCGGGCGGCCGGCACAGTCCCCTCATGCGCCGCTCGCTCACGCGCTGCCACGACGGCCTGGTATCTCTCGTGCAGCCCGGTGCGGAGAGCACCACCGATCACGGCGTAGACGGTGTTGATATCACCGGTTTCAAGGGTCCGCTCGGCCGCCGACAGGGCCGGGCCGACCTCGACGTTCTCCTTCAGACCGGTGTACGCGGCGCCCTCACCCTGTCGATGGAGACGGACCGCGGTCTCGAAGAAGTAACGGTCGGCCAGGTCCCAAGCCGACCCGCCCGCCTGACGCACTTCGAGTGCCTGCCGGAAGGCGGCGCCGAGCTCAGCCTCCGCCTCGGGCTTGACGTAGGCAAGGACCGGCCGCACGTCACCCGAGTCCAGCGCCTCGCGGGCCGCGCCGACCACGGGCCCGCTGGTCGAGTCGCAGTGGGCGATGCGGGCGCCGGCCGGTCCAGGGCGACGACCACGGCAACGGCGAGCGCCAGCGAGGCGAGGCTACTCCACCGCCGCGCCGAGCTCAGCATGCTCCTGCTTGTCTGCCACATCACAGATCCCCCACTCCCGCACCGGATACCCTCGGCATGTCGTGCCGGGTCCGCCCGTGCTGTCCATGCTCCAGTATCGACCTGCCGGACGTGGCGAATCCTTGACGCGCGTCAAGATTGGCCGCACGTTCCGGAATCGAGAGAGGATCTGACGTTCGGCCTGCCCGGCGGAGCCTGGCATCGGGCACGCGGACGCTCGCCAACGCCACACGTCGCCGGTCGGACCGACGGGCTCGGAACCGGCAGGACGTACTCGGCATGCTGCTCCTCGGGGCACTCGACGGTCGGCCGCAGTCGGAGCTCAGCCCTCGGCGAGCTGACGTAGCCGATCGAGGTCGCGGACGACGACAATCCTGGGGCCCTCCTGGCGAATTATCCCGTCGGCCGTCAGGCGCTTGAGGCGACGGCTCAGGCTCTCGGGCGTCGTTCCGATCCGAGCGGCGACCTCAATCCACGGGACAGGCAAGCGGATGCGGATCCCGTCGGCGCCCGACTGTCCGTTCGCTGCGACGCGAAGCAGCTCGACGGCCAGGCGCTGGCTGACGTCCAGCAGGCCGAGGTCGGCGATCACTCGCTCGGCTTGCGTCAGACGACGGGCGAGCGACTCGACGAGGCGGATGGCCACATCGGGGTGCTGCCGGATCAGGTCCTGGACGGCCTCTCGACCCAGCAGGCAGACGTCGGAGGGCTCCAGCGCCGCCAAGTCACCCTCATGGTGGGTCGGTGCGAACAGGGCCAGCTCGCCATGGAATTCGCCCGGCCTGAGGGTGCGCACCACCTGCTCCCGGCCACTGACGACCGACCGCGCCGACTTGAGCCGCCCGCGCGCGACGACCACCAGGTACTCGACCGGATCGCCGGCGAGCGCGAGCAGATCACCGCGCTCGACGTGGCGATGGCGCATCGAGCGCCCAAGCTGGGCCAGCGCCTCCGGCGGGAGGTCGCGCAGGAACGGGACACCTGCGGCGCAGGACGGGAGCTCGTCCACAGTCTAGGCTCGCCGATGAAACGCGCGTCCCGCTGGTCGTACGACCGTTGGACGTGCTGGCCGGCGCGGAGTATGGCGGGTGAGGAGAGCGAACGAGGGGGTGGCGACCGCGTTCCAGTACTGTTCAGTGTAGCAGAGTCCCGCGAGGACGCTCTCCCCTGACCTCCTGATCCAACGCGAGGTCTCGTCGGAGCGCGCCCGAGGATCCGGTCATGGTGGCGAACGCTCGACATTCCGGTAGGTCGACCCATGCTGGCGGGTGCCCACTCATCCGGTTCACTCCCAGACCTCTGGGCGAGCCGACGCGTTTGAGTCGACCAGGGGCTGAAACAAGGTCGCCCTCTGGCGCACGTGTGGCGGAAACTCGGGGCCGTCAGTGGGATCGACGTCGGACCGGTCCAAAGAGACGGCCAGGAGGCGGGCACGGACTGCCCTGGCGCCAGGAGCTCTGCTCTTAGCCGCCGATGGCCACGCCGAACAGGTTCCCGAGGATGTAGCTCAGTGCCGCCGCGGCGAGCCCGATGATGACTTGCCGTGTCCCGGAGAAGGCGATACTACGCCCGGTGAACAGCGTGATGGCCGCGCCGATGAGGAACAGCCCGAGGACGCTCGAGACGACGCTCACGATGATGGCCGTCCAGCCGGAAAGGAAGGCGAACGGCAAGACGGGCGGCAGTGCCCCCAGGGCAAAGAGCAGGCACGAGGTGGCCGCCGCGGTGTAGGCCGATCCACCCAGCTCGTCGGGATCGATCCCCAGCTCCTCCCTGGCGAGCGTGTCCAGGGCCGTCGCACGATCGGTCATGAGCCTGGCCGCCAGGGTGCGCGCCTGCTCCGGGCTCATGCCCTTGGCCTCGTAGATCAGGGCCAGCTCTTCCTCTTCCTCTTCAGGTGCCTCGATCAGCTCCTGCTCCTCGGCCGCGATCTGACGGGTGTAGAGCTCGCGGGCGCTCTGCACGGAGATCCACTCCCCCATCGCCATCGATCCGGCCCCCGCCAGAATGCCGGCGAGGCCGGTCAGCAAGATCGTTTGTGGCTCGAACTGCGCCCCCGCCACGCCCATCACGAGACTGAAGCTGGACACCAACCCATCGTTTGCGCCGAGGACAGCGGCCCGCAGCGCATTGCCGGCGCCCAGGCCCCGGTGCCTGCGTCCCTCCAGGCGAGCGATCGCACCACCCTGCAATCCCGGGCCATGCGACCCAGACAGTGCCGACACGAGCCGCGCGTGCGACCGCTCATCGGAGGGCAGGCTCGTGCCGGTGGCCTCAGGCTGGGCATCGTAACTGCCTGAGTCTGCCCACTCGGCCGCCTGGATGGTGGGCAACACAAAGTCCGGGCCGAAGCGCCGCGCCAGAAACATCAGCACGCGCGTGCGGAAGCTCAGCCGCCGAGTTGGTACGTGCCCACCGGCCGCCGTGACCTTCTCCGCCCAGAAGCGGGCATGCTTCTCCTCGGCCAGCGCCAGCCGTTCATACACGCCCGAGAGTCGCTCGTCGGCCTCAACCTCGGCCAGAGCTCGGTAGAGCGCGGCGCTCTCAACCTCGTCTCGCCAGTTCGCCCGGTAGCGAGAGACGTCATCGTCGCTCATCGCCGTCACTCCTTCTGGCGACGCGCTCGCATGCTGGCCCGGGTCCGGCAGATGCTCGTCTGTGCTCCTCGGCCCATGTCCTATCGTCGCAGCGGCGCAGCACCCACCGGGAGGATACCATCGCGCAGCCGGCGCTCCGACTCGGAGGACGATCCACGCAGACCAAACAGTCTGATGCGCCACACGCCGAATCGGCCTCTCCCTTCCGTCCAGGGCTGATTCAAAGTCGCTGCCGAGTCCGCGATCGACGCGCGGCGAGTCGGTCGACTGAGGCTGCGGTCGGCTGAGTGTGGCATCTCGGCAGGGAGCGGCGGCAGCCGGGCACCGTCTCCGCAGGTGCCGTCACGCACTGACTACGCCGCCGTACCGGACTTTGAATCAGCCCTGCCCTTCCGTCTGCCCGGTAACCTGCCGTTTACCCGGGGCAACGCGCGGGTACACCAGCCTGCTTCATCCTAACGGTGAAGAGCTCGGGAGCCCGCTCCTCTGGCCTGAGGCGGCAATTCCAATGTTGGCGATGACGACACCCTCCTGGGCGCGCGCCCGTCGCGCTCGTCGGATGGCTGGCCCTTGAGCGCGACGGGCGGCAGGATCCGGGCCGCGTCTCGGTGTGAAGCCCGAGACGTGGCAGATTCTTCTGGCCGTCTCCGCCAGTGTCTCTGCTCGGTCCTGTCACTCAGCCCAGCCATAGCGAGGCATCAGTGAACGACCGGCCGTCCCGAGCACAGGCTCAGACCAAGCGCGTAGGCCTGGCGATGAGGAGCCGGGCAGCGACGGCGTGGCGAGCGTCCCGACGCTATCTCCGGCCGGTCGCCTTCTTCTGGCTGCCGCTCCTGGTGCTCCTCGCGATCCTGGTGCACCTGGGGCTGGAAGCGGTCGGCCTGGACACGACCGCGTACGTACTGATTCTCGGCGGGATCGCGCTCGGCAGCTACCCGCTCGCCCTCGAGACGCTGCGGTCGCTTCAACGCCGGCAGTATGCGCTCGACTACATCGCCATCCTGGCGATCGTCGTGGCGCTGGCCGGCGACGAGCACGCGGTCGCGGCCATCATCGCCCTGATGCTGGCGAGCGGCTCGACGCTCGAGCACTACGGTGTTGCCCGCGCCCGCCAGTCGCTCACCAGGCTGGTCGAGCGGCTGCCCAACGACGTCGTCCCCTGGATTGACGGACGCGCCGGTCTCCCCATCAAGGTCGATGACGTGGCCATGGGACAACAGGTGCTCGTCCGCAAGGGGGAGGTGATCGCCCTCGACGGCATCCTCAGGTCGCCACGCGGCCTGACGGACGAGTCGTCGTTGACCGGCGAGCCGTACGAGATCGAGAAGCTCCACGGCGACCAGTTGCGCAGCGGCACCGTCAACATCGGCGAGCCGATCGTGCTGGAAGTCACGCGGATCGGCGAGGACTCGACGTATCGCAAGCTCGTGCGCATGGTCCGGGAAGCCCAGGAGGAGAAGGCGCCGCTGGTTCGCCTGGCCGACCGCTACAGCACGTTCTTCACGCTCCTCGCCCTGGCGATCGCCGGAGCGACCTACCTCCTGACCCGCGACAGCACGGCCGTGTTGGCCGTGCTGGTGATCGCCACGCCGTGCCCGCTGATCCTGGCCACGCCCATCGCGCTGCTCGGCGGCGTCAACGCGGCCGCCCAGCAGCGCATCATCGTCAAGCGGCTGGCCAGTCTGGAAGCACTCGCGCGCGTCGACACCATCGTCCTCGACAAGACCGGCACGATCACCCTGGGGCGCCCCGAGGTCGCCGCGATCGAGGTCGTGGGCCCGACACTGAGCGAGGCGCGTGTCCTGGCGATCGCCGCGTCCATCGAGCGCAACTCGCTCCATCCCGTCGCGAAAGCCGTCGTGTCAGCAGCGCGCGAGGCCGGCGTCGAGGCCTTCGAAGCCGACGAGGTTCGGGAGACGGTCGGCAAGGGAATCTCCGGAGTCGTCGGGGGTGAGCGCTACGTCGTCGCCAGGTGCGCGGCCGAACAGGGGATGGCGGTCGGCCTGTTCGACGAGCACGGCGAGACGCTGGCCGTGTTCCGGTTCGACGAGCAGATCAAGGCCGACTCGCAGCGAGTCGTCCGGGAGCTGACGGCGCTGGGCCTCCAGCTGTTCGTCTTCACCGGCGATCGACGCGCATCGGCCGAGCGGGTCGTCGGGCGGCTCGGGGCGGAGATCGAGATTCGGGCCGAGTGTACTCCTGAAGATAAGCAACTTGGACTGGCACAGCTCCGACGGGCCGGTCGGACTGTCGCGATGGTCGGCGACGGCATCAACGACGCCCCGGCCCTGGCCCAGGCGGACGTGGGGATGGTGTTCTCGAACGAGGAGCAGACGGCCTCGTCGGAGGCCGCCGACGTGATCTTCCTCGACGGCGACCTGGTCCTGGTGCAGGACGCCATCCGGATCGCCCGTGGCACGATCCGCATCGCGCGGCAGTCGATCGGCTGGGGTATCGGCCTGAGCACGATCGGCATGGTCGTTGCAGCCTTCGGCTACATCCCGCCGCTGTTCGGCGCCTTCTTGCAGGAGGCGATCGACGTGGCCGTCATTGTCAACGCGCTACGTGCAGCGGCGGCGCCGAGACCCCACGGGACACCATCGTCGGGACAGCGGCCGTCCGACTCCCCGATGCATGCTGAGCCCGACATTGCTCCCGCTGCAACGAGTGATTGATGGGCTCTACCGGCTGCGGAGCAGCCTCACCGACTGTGGAACAGCTTCCAGATGCGGAAGCGGCGCGGAGGGCAGAACGTGGGCAAAGGCCGCCGACACCCGCACTGCGCGAGGGAGCGCGCAGGCGATGCCGACGCGAGAGGCCGACCGCGATCCCGCTGGGAAAGCGGCCGGCCCTTCAGTGCTCGGGCCGGGCTCTCGTGCGCCCGGCCCGCGCTGGCGTCACGCCTTGGCCTCGCCCTGGCCGCTCGTCATGGCCTGCTGGCCGCCCCCGCCGATCTGGATGCGGCGCGGCTTGGCGGCCTCGGACTTCGGGAAGGCCAGGCGCAGCACCCCGTCCTCGAAGTGCGCCGTGCAGGCGTCGGCGTCGTAGGTCGCCGGCAGGCGCAGGCTGCGACTGAAGCGGCCCGTCCGCTGCTCGCGGACCAGGTAGTTGCGCTCCTTGCGCTCCTGCTCGGCCGTGGTCTGGCCGCTGATCGTCAGCACGCCCTGCTCGACGTTGATGTCCAGGTCGTCGGGCTTGAACCCCGACACGTGGGTCTCGACGACCAGGCTATCTCCTTCCTCGTACACGTCCATCGCCGGGCCGCCCCCGTCCCCGCCTTGGCGCGGCATCACGACGGCATCCTCCAGCAGGCGGTCCATAATCTGGCGCAGGCCCATCGCCCGGCCGAACGGGTCGTGGCGGTCGATCATCGCACTCCCCCTTCTGCCGCCAAGGGGTGACGGCTCCGCCCGCCGCGCGCACCTGACGCGATTCGGGCGGCGCCTCCCCATCGCGTGCTCACATGTAGCATACGGCCGCGTCCGTCAGACGAGCGTAAGAGCAACGTCGGATATCCATTAGAGTGGTGCTGGGGCGACCGTCGCCGACCAGCGCGACCCCGCGCCCGTGGACGTGGCGCTGTCTGATCGAGGTGATGGCGTGTCCGCGATACTGCGCCTGCCGCCCCGCCATTGACCGAGGCACTCCGACGCCGGAGAATGGAGGGGCAGGCTGGCCGGTGAGCGGCAGGCGGGCGGCATGCTCACATCAGAGACGGTCCGGCAGGAGATCGAGGCGCGCAATCGGGCGTTCATGGCGGCCTTCAACCGGGGCGACGCGGCCGGGGTCGCCGCCGGGTACACGGAAGACGGGCAGGTTCTGCCGCCTGGCGCCCCGGCGCTGAGCGGGCGGCAAGCGATCGAGCAGTTCTGGCGGAGCATCATGGACATGGGGGTCCGCGAGGTCGAGCTCCGCACTGAGCACGCCGAGGCGGTCGGCGACCTGGCCTACGAGGTCGGCTCCGCGACGCTGACGATCCGGCCGGAGGGCGGAGCGGTCGCGACGGACACCGTCAAGTACGCGGTCGTGTGGAAGCGCCAGGCGGGCGGCCCCTGGCAACTGGCAGTCGACATCTGGAACGGCAGCACCTCGGCCTGAGCCCGGGGTGGCGATGCGGGACGAGCAGCCACCTGCCGAGCCGGGCCTTCGGGCTCGGCTCGCCGTCAGTGAGCGAGAGGCCCCATTCCTCGCCATCCGCGACTGGCGGGCACCCGCACCCGGCCCTCGGCGGGCCGACGGACGGGCGCGGCGGGTCGGGTGGGGCGGGGCGGCTACCAGAGCTGACGAACAGCCGAGCAAGTCGGCGGGGCGCCCTGGGAGTACGGCGCAGACTGCGCGCCGGAGGGTGAGATGGCCGCCGAGCCGACCTCTAACCCGCTGCTCCTGTGGTAGCCCGATCGCCGAGATAAGCATCCCGAAGCTGCCGGAGCGCCTTGCCGAGCGGGGTCCACTCGATCCGCGCCGCGTACTTCCCGTAGCCGACCCGCTCGGGTACGACGCGCTCGACCAGATCGGCCAGGATGTTGCGCTGGGCCTCGATGTCGGCCCCGGCCAGGACCTCGCCCCAGCCGCCGGCGTTGCGGAGCACGTCGTCCAGTGGCGGCAGCGCTGGCCGACGCCTGTCCGTTGCCGCTCCCATCGCGGCCAGCTCGCGCTCTGCCGCCTCGATCTTCGCCGTCTCTTGCTCGCGTGCCCGGCGATAGTCGTCCTCTTCGAGCTTGCCGTCCAAATAGAGCGTTACGGCCTTGTCGATCCTGGCGCGTGCCTGGGCGACCTGCGCCCGCAGCCCCCGCGCGATCCGCTGCCGCCCGGCCGTATCCTCCCGCTCGCCCTCGCTGAGCTGCGCCCACGCGCGCTCTAGCCCCTCGCGGATGCGCCGGTCCACGGCGACAGCCGCCAAATCCCGAACCGCCACCATCACGGCCTGATCGAGTGGGTCAGCGCTGACCGTGTGGTTGCACTTCGCATCGGGAGCGTTGCCCCCGGCCTGTCGGCCGTAGCAGCAGTACCGACGCCACTTGCCGTGCTGCAACCACCCCGACATCCGCGAGCCGCACCTGGGACAGCGCATGAAGCCCGTCAACAGGTAGCCGACCCCCTCCCGACCCGGCACCTTGGCGCGGGCTTCGCGGCGGGCCTGAATCTTGGCGTAGGTCTCGTCCGAGATCAGGGCGGGCCAGTTGCAGCGAGGCCGCTCCAGGACCGGCACGTCGGCCGGCTGCTCGTGACGGCTGACGTAGACAGGAGCACGGAGCATCAACTTGACACCGAAGAACGACATGGCCCGCCCGCCGCGCTGCTCGTCCGTGAGTCCCCCGACCCAGACTGCCGCACCTCGTGGTGTCAGGGTGCCGTCCGCGACGGCTTCCAGGGCCGCGCGTGCCAGGGGCGCCCGCTCGGGGTCGACATCGTAGACCTTGCTCGGAGCGCCCCGTGCTCGCTCCTCCGCCGTGGCATCTCGCCAGAGATAGCCCCAGGCAGCATGGCCCGGTGTGTGCCAACCGCCGGTGCGGACGTGCCGACGAACATTCTTGACCCGCGTGCTGAGCTTGCGCGACTCGTTGGCCGCGACCGCCCCCAGCACGTCAGCCGTCAGATCGTCAAGCTCGCCGCCCTCGCGGACGAAGTGGGTCGAGACGCCCAGATCGCGCATCTCGTCCCGTGCCCTGATCTGCTCGGAGAGCTTGCGGCCGAGCCGGTCCAGATCGGAGACGACGATGGCGACGGCCTTGTCCTCTTCGCTCAGCCGCCGCGCCGTGTCCAGCATCTCCATGTAGTCGGGCCGGTCGTCGCGCCGTCCCGTCATCACGTCCTCGAAGTCGCGGTAGGGCACCCAGCCCTGGCGCTGGATGTAGCGCAGCCGGTCGGCCCGCTGGGCGTCGAGCGAGAGGCCGAGTGCCTGCTCGTCGGAGGAAACCCTGCCATAACCGAGTGCGTAGACCGTGTCGTCGGTGGCGTCCCGTCTCTGCTGCTTCTTCGCCCTTGCCATCCTGGCCTCCCCGGAGCAGCGGTGCCGCCCATGGGAGGAGTATACCGCGAAAGCAGATCGTGAATCCCTCAATATCCAGGAACATGACGCAGACGTGGCGGACCTCGCCCCCGAGCTCGACCTCCTGGCTCATCAGCCGATCGACGACGGCCGGCGAGACGTGCTGCCCAAACATGCCGAGGATGCGGTGCTGCTCCTCGACCGAGTACAGCGCGCGGAGGAACTGCTTGCGGATCTGGTGGCTGACGATCCCGGCCACGATCCCGCAGGCCAGCAGCAGCATCACCCGCGTGCCGTGGTTGATCGTGGAGCTGAGCAGCGGGTCGACGGGGGCGCTCTGGGGCTGCGTCAGGAAGTGGGCCCCGAGCGCCGTGTACTCGGCGGCGGCCACGGCGCCGGTGAAGATGCAGAGCCTGACGTCGAGCCGCAGGGTAGAAAGGATGATGAAGACGAAGTAGGCCCAGGCCGGCGGGGTGTGGACGGCGAAGGCCGGGCTGGTCACCTCCGGTCCGACCAGGATCGCGACGGTCGGGATGCTGACCTCGATCAGCGCGCTGAGGTAGCGGACGATCCGGGGAATGTGCCCCTGCCGACGTAGGATCACGGTCAGGCGGATCAGGACGACGATCTCGTACGCCAGCACGGCCAGGCCGATCAGGCCGAGGGCGGCCAGGTTGACCGCGCCGCCGAGCTGGTTCTCGATCGACTGCGGGAAGAAGAGCCAGAGGATCAGCCAGCGCCCGAAGAGGAGCGCCAGCCCGGCGATGACAAGGGTGACCCGCAGCCGCTCGCTCTGGAGGACGGCACGCTCGAACGAGTCCTCGAACTTGCCGGTCGTCGCGGCGGCCGGCACGACCGTGGTGGCCATCGTAGTCAGCCTCTCTCAAGCCCCCGTTGTCGTGTGCCATTGACTCACATCGGTGTAAGACGGGGCGGTCCGGCGGTGTTCTATGGGGTGAGGGCAAAGCGCCCGTATCATCCATCCAGATCAGGAGGCAGCCTCATGCCGCTTCGGAGCCCACGGTGCTGAGCGTGGCCGATCACGCCACGGGGGCGCCCGGTCGTCCGGCCGACCGCTTCGACGACCTGTTCCGGCAGCTCTACCCGCGCCTGGTGCCGCTCGCCGAGCGCCTGCTCGGGGATCGCGGGGAGGCCGAGGACCTGGTCCAGGAGGTGTTCCTGCGGCTGGCCCGCTCCGGCCAGAGCGCTCCCGACGACGGCGAGCCGCTGCTCGACCGGCCGGACGAGGTGGTGGGCGCGTGGCTCAGGCGGGTCGTGCTGAACCTGGGCGCCAACCGCCTGCGCGATCGGCGCCGGGCCGACGACCGCGTCCTGCGGGCGGTCCGACTCGACGGGGCGCTCGATCCGGAGCGGCGCCCGACTGACGACGATAGCCCACCGCACGCGCTGCTGCGCGCCGAGGCCCGCGACGAGGTGCGTGCGGCGCTGACGGCGTTGCCGGAGCGCCAGCGCGCCTGCCTGCTCCTGCGCCACGCCGGCCACTCGTACGCCGAGATCGCCGCGACGCTCGGCATCGCGCTCGGCTCGGTGGGAGTCTACCTGGCGCGCGGCGAGCGGGCGTTCCGCGCCGCCTATGCCGGCGACCCATCGACGACTGGGCCGGACAGCGACCAAGGAACGACATCATGACCACGATCTGCCCCGACGCGGGGCGCCTCCGGGCCTGGCTCGACCGGGAGGGCCCCTCGCCCGACGATCATCTGACGTCCTGCGAGGCGTGCCAGGCGACGCTCGGTGCGCTGGAGCGCGACGCCGAGCGCGCCGCGCGGGTGCTGGCCCCGCAAACCGAGCCGCCGACGGCAGCGGAGACGGAGCGTGCGCTGGCCCGGCTGCGGAGCCGGCTGGACGACGAGCCGGCCTCCCAGGAAGCGGCGAGCGCGGGCGCGATGCCGGCGGGCGCGATGCCTCACGCCCCTACAGGTCGCGCACCCGTCAGCCTCTCGCCGAACGGGATGGCGCCCCTGGCGGAGACCAGCGCAGCCCCTCGGAGAACGCCGACGCCGGTCGCGCTCGTCTGGCGGCGCTGGCGGCTCGCCCTCGGAGGCGTCGCTGCCGCGCTCGCGCTCGCCTTCGCCCTTACTACGCCGGAGGGGCAGGCTGCCGCCGCCGGCTTCCTCGCGCAGTTCCGCTCGCAGCGGCTGGCGGTCGTCACGTTCGATCCGAACCAGGCCCGCCAGACCGGGCTGTTCCGCTTCGAGGAGCTCGGGACGGTCAAGAACAACCAGCCGAACAATCGGCCGTCCGAGGTAGCGAACGTGCAGGCGGCGGCCGGGCAGGCCGGATTCCCGATCCTCCAGCCGGACCCGACGACGCTGCCGCCGGGCGCGGCGAAGACGCCGAAGGTGCGCTACGCACCGGCCTCGGAGACCCGCCTGACGTTCGATCGGGAGAAGGCGCGGGCCTACTTCGACTCGATCAACCGCAAGGACCTGGCGCTGCCCGACAAGCTGCACGGCGCGACGCTGGCGGTGGCGCTGCCGCCGGTGGTGACGCTCGAATACCCGGCCGCGGACAACAAGCCAGCCGTGATGATCGGGCAGGCGCGCGAGGTCCAGGTGCGCGTCGAGGGGAGCGCCAGCCTGGACGAGGTCCGAAACTTCCTGCTCGGCCTCCCGAACGTGCCGCCCGAGCTGGCCCGGCAGCTCCGCTCGATCCAGGACTGGACCAGCACCTTGCCGATCCCGGTGCCCGTCGACAAGATGACCTGGCAGGAGACGACGATCACCGGCGCGCCGGCCTACATCCTGAACGACAACACCGGCCTCGGGAGCGGGGTGATCTGGCAGCGGGACGGCCGGATCCTGGGCGTGGCCGGCCCGCTGAAGGCGACGGAGCTGCGCAAGATCGCCGAGAGCCTCAAGTGACGCAGGTCGACCTCAATCCCTCCTACCATGGGGCCCCTTCTCCCCATGGCCCCCCAGCCCCCCTCTCCGGCGCGGAGTGGGGGGAGCAGGCGACGGGCGCAAGGCCTCGCGCCCCTACCGGGTCCGATCCCGTAGGGGCGCGAGGCCTTGCGCCCACGGGGGATCAGGCCGGGCCGGTCGCCATCGAGGTGCGCGGCCTGCGCAAGGTGTACGGCCGCAAGGTCGCCCTGCACGACCTGACGCTGACCGTCCGGCCGGGCGAGGTGTTCGGCTTCCTGGGGCCGAACGGGGCCGGCAAGACGATGACGATCAAGATCCTGACCGGGCTGGTGCACGCCACGTCCGGGGAGGCCCGGATCTTCGGGCGGCCGGTCACGGATCGGCGGGCGCGTGCCAGGGTGGGGTACTTGCCGGAGCACTTCCGCTTCCACGACTGGCTGACCGG
>Ga0075420_100001535_pt1 | contig 19610 bp, 14 predicted proteins | sample SoiMetdeltSBSDD4_FD_75296 | JGI IMG/M metagenome (GOLD analysis project Ga0075420, IMG submission 75296) | Bulk soil microbial communities from a Populus tree surrounding site in Tennessee, USA - Soil MetaG P. deltoides SBSDD4 | ecosystem: Environmental > Terrestrial > Soil > Tree plantation... | reverse complement strand
GGGCTGACCGCCGCGATTGCGCTTGCCTCCGCCGGCGTCGAGACCGCGCTGATCGCCTTGCCCGCGGCCGCCACCGACAACCGCACGACCGCGCTGCTGGCGAGCTCGGTCACGGCGCTCGATACGCTCGGCGTCTGGGCGCGCTGCGCCGGCGCCGCCGCGCCACTGCGACGGATGCGCCTGGTGGACGACACCGCGCGGCTTCTGCGGGCGCCCGAGGTCTGCTTCGACGCCGCCGAGATCGGGCTTCCGGCCTTCGGCTACAATATCGAGAACCGGCATTTGCTGGCCGCGTCGGAGAGCCGTGCCCGCGAAATCCCCGCGCTTACATTCATCACCGCTAAAGCCGAGGACGTGGCAACCGGCGAAGCGGATGTTTCAGTTGGATTGAGCACGGGCGCACGCATCACCGCAAAGCTCGCGATCGGTGCCGACGGCCGCCGTTCGCTCTGCCGTTCGGCGGCCGGTATCGAAACCGAAATCCGGCGCTATCCGCAGACCGCGCTGACCTTCACCCTCGGACACGCGCGGCCACACCAAGACATCTCGACTGAATTCCACACCGAGTCCGGTCCGTTTACTTTGGTGCCGCTCCCGGGGGCGCGCTCGAGCTTGGTCTTCGTGGTGGCCCCGGATGACGCCCCTCGCCTCGCAGCGCTCTCCGATGCCGACCTCGCGACCGAAATCGAACGCCGGTCGCATTCGCTGCTCGGCAAGATCACGATCGAGTCCGGGCGCGGCGTGTTTCCGCTGACCGCCGAGGTCGCGCGCCATTTCGGGAAAAAGCGGATCGCCCTTGTGGGCGAGGCGGCGCACGTGATGCCGCCGATCGGCGCGCAAGGGCTCAATCTCGGCTTGCGTGACGCCGCCACCATCAGCGAACTGGTCGTCGCGGCCCGGCGCGACGGTGACGACGTCGGCGCTCAGGATTTGACGGCACGCTACGAACACATGCGGCGTGCCGACGTGACCAGCCGCAGCCTGGCGGTCGACCTGCTCAACCGCAGCCTGTTGTCCGACTTCCTGCCGCTGCAAGGCGCGCGTGGTTTCGGTCTCTACCTGCTCGACCGGATCGGTCCGCTGCGCCGCGCCGTCATGCGCGAGGGCGTTGCGCCCGCCGCCTCGCAGCCGCGGCTGATGCGTGGCGAGGCTCTCTAGACGCAAGCACTACGGGTGATCGCCTGTGTCGGCGTGTCCGCTAGCGCCACGAACGGCGCTCCTCTACCATTCGCCCTATCATGTCGAGAAACGCGGCGCCGAGACCGCTGTTCGGGAGTGCGAATGACAAGAATACGGATTGCGCTTTTCGCCGTACTGGCTGCCACGCTGAGCGGCGCCGTTGCTCATGCGCAGGATGCCTATCCCACGCGAACGGTCAAATTCGTGGTGCCATTCCCGGCCGGCTCCGCGACCGACGTGCTGTCGCGCCTGCTCGCTGATCAGCTCACCCGTAAATGGGGTCGTACCGTCATCTCCGAGAACGTGGCGGGCGCGTCCGGCAATATCGGCGCGCTGGACGTCTACCGTTCGGCGCCCGACGGTCACACGCTGATGCTCGCGCCGCCGGGTCCGATCGCGACCAACCGCTTCCTGTTCAAGGAGATGCACTACGACGCGACCAAATGGGTGCCGGTGTCCTGGCTGACGACCGTGCCGTACGTCGTGACCGTGCGCAGTTCGTTCAAGGGCGACCTGAAGGAACTGATCGCGCAGGCGAAGGCCGGCAATGTCACCGTGGCGCTGCCGGGCCCGGGCGGCCTGGCGCATCTTTCGGCCGCGCATCTGCAGGCGATCGCAGGCGTGAAGATGGTCTACGTCCCCTACAAAGGGCTTGGCACGGCGATCAACGACATCGTCGCCGGGCATGTCGACGTGATGTTCGATACGCTGACGACCTCGCTGGCGCTGCATCGCGAGGGCCGTGTCCGCATCCTCGCCGTGGCCAGCCCCAAACGTTCTGCGATACTGCCGGACGTTCCGACCGTCGCGGAGTCGGGATATCCGGACTACCGCTCGACCACCTGGTTCGGTCTGGTGGCGCCGCCCGGCACCCCGCTGGCGTTGGCCGACCGGATCAGCAAGGACGTCGGCGAGGTGATCAAGAGCGCACCGGTGCTCGAGCGGCTTGGCACCATGCAGATGGAGCCGGTCGGCAGCACGCGCGCGGAGGCCGCGGCCTTCTTCGCCGAAGAAGCGCGTCTTTGGGGTCAGGTCATCAAGGACGCCAACATCGCGTTGCAGTGAGGTGACATGAAACGATATCGCGTACTCGCGGCGATCGCCGGTGGATTGCTCGGAGCAATCGTCGGGGCGGCGCACGGCATGGCGCAGGAGGCCTACCCGACGCGACGCGTGACCATCGTGGTGCCGTCGCCGGCCGGTTCGACCACCGACGCCCTCGCGCGCGTGGTGGCGGAGCAGCTGCAGCAGAAGTGGGGTTCTCCGGTCATCGTCGAGAACAACTCGCGCGGCCTCAATGCCGGCGCCGAGCAGGCGTCACGCGCCACGCCCGATGGCTACACGCTGCTGGTCAGCCCGCCGCTGCCGTTGACCGTCGCCAACCTGCTCTACCGCGACATCGGCTATCAGCCCGCGCAATTCGTGCCTATTGCTTTGCTCGCGAAGATTCCCAACGTGCTGGCCGTGCGCAACAGCCTGCCGGCGAAGGACGTCAAAGAGCTGGTGGCGTTCGCCAAGGCCAATCCGGGCAAGCTCACTTATGCGTCGCAGGGCGCCGGATCGACGGCGCATCTGAGCGGCGCTCAACTGGAAGTCCGCGCCGGTATCAAGATGACGCACGTGCCCTATCGCGGCTCGGCGCCGGCGCTGAACGATCTCATTGCCGGTCATATCGACTTGTTCTTCGACACGCTGACGACCTCGGTGCCGCTCTATCGCGGCGACAAGATCAGGATCATGGCGGTGGCGAGCCCCGAGCGCGTCGACGCCGTGAAGGAGTTGCCGACGGTTGCCGACTCCGGCTTCCCGGGGTTCCGCTCGATCACCTGGTTCGCCATGGCCGGCCCGCCGAAACTGCCGGTCGCGCTGGCAGAGCGGATCAACCGCGACGTGGTCGAGATCCTGCAACGCCCCGACGTCGACAAGCGGTTGCGGGAACTGCGGCTCGATCCGATGATCGGCTCGCCGGCCGACGCCGCAAAATTCTTCGCCGAAGAAAGCGAATTGTGGGGCGGGGTCATCAAGGAAGCCCAAGTCACCATCCCCTGAACTGACGATCCCTTAGACGTCACGATCCCCCGATTGGACTAATTCTCATTGGCAGGGCCGACCAAAGGATAGGCGTGCACGCCACCATTTTACCGGCTAATAATTCACCACCATGGAAAAGCCCCGCACTGCCAAATTCACGATCGGCCAGGTGGTTCGCCACCGGCTCTATCCGTTTCGCGGCATCGTTTTCGACATCGACCCTGTCTTTGCCAATACCGAGGAATGGTACCAGTCGATCCCCGCCGAGCGGCGTCCGAGCAAGGATCAGCCGTTCTATCATTTGTACGCGGAGAACGCGGATACCGAATACGTCGCGTATGTGTCGGAACAGAACCTGCTGCCGGACAGCTCCAGCGAGCCGCTGCGGCACCCGCAGGTCGCCGAGATTTTTGAGAAAGACGAAGGCGGCTGCTATCGGCGCCGCAACGCCACGCTCAACTGACGCTGTCAAAGCAATACTGCCAAAACAAAAGAGGCGCGCTTTCGCGCGCCTCTTGCAGCAATTGAACGTCGTGTGAAGCCTTACTTGGGCTGGCCCTCGAGCTTCTTGCGCGCTTCTTCGGCGCGGCGCTGAAGCTCATCCTGCAATTGCTTCTGCTGCTGTTCGAAGACCTTCGGATCGGTCGGCGCTCCGTCATAGGCCTTGGCGAAGTCGTTGAGCGGCAGCACGAGGCTGATCGCCTGACCCGCACCATTGATGCCTTGGACGACGAGGCCCTGCCCCTTCTTCATGTTGGCGATCAGTTCGACGCTCGCTTCGTAGTCGGCCATGCAGCCGTTGTTGAAGCAGATCACATAGGGCCCCTGCATCGGCTGGCCCTGGTCGACGATCACGCGGGTGCCGGGCTGCAGCGACATGCCGAGCGGCAGCGTGACGCGCAGGATCTTGCGCGGCTCGCCGGCCGGCTCGATCAACACGGCGGCGACCACGGGCTGACCGGATTCGACGCGGCCGTCCTTGCCGGTGAAGCAAACCTCTTTGGCATTCGCCTCCTGCCCCTTCAGGCAGAACTTGGTCCACGGCGAGTAAATCAGTTGCGGGGCTTCCGGATTGCCGTTCTGCTGCTGCTTCGGGTCCGCCTTCGGCGCCGGCTTGGGCGCATCCTTCTTCGCGGGCGTCTTCGGAGCGGCCTTCTTTTCCTCTGCGACCGATTTCGAGCCGGTCCCAGCAACGGCCAGTGCGCCAATCAATGCAAACGCAAATGCGTAGGCAGCCGGACGGGCCGGTGCAAACACGTTCCAATTGAACATGGTCGATCCTCTTCCTTACCGTTCCGGCAGCGCGCGCGGGCCGGATGAACGGTCGCCCCCGTGTTGGGGCTGTGTCGGCACCAAATACGGCAACAGCGTGACGCCAAGAAGCGCGCGAATCGCCGGAATTTCGCCGGATAAGGTGTGAAAACCATCGGCGAGTGGGTGGTGATAACGCAGCCGGTCGGCTTTTGAAAGCGCTTTGACCGGCCGGGCTTGCCGACTGCCAAAGTCCCTGATTGGGTCGGCTATGGCATCAAGCGGGAATCGGACGTCTCCGTGACCATGTCCCCCATCGTCCTTCGATCCTGGCGACGCACGGTTGCGGCCGTCGCCGCGGCAATAGCGATCGTCGCGAGCTCACCGGGCAGCGCCGAGGACGCATTCCGTCATGCCATCGCCATGCATGGCGAGCCGGCGCTGCCGGCGGGATTTTTACATTTCCGCTATGCCAATCCGGCGGCCCCCAAGGGCGGACGGCTGGTCCAGGGCGTGCTCGGCAGTTTTGACACCCTCAACCAGTTCATTGTGAAGGGCCTGCCCCCGATGGGCATGCGAGCGCCAGGCGGCGTTTTCATCATCGGCGGCCATGTCGTCGAAGGCCTGATGGCGCGCGGATACGACGAGCCGTTCACGCTCTACGGGCTTATTGCGCGACGTGTTGCAACAGACGACGCACGAACCTACGTCACCTTCGAGCTCGATCCGGCGGCGCGGTTTTCCGACGGCAAGCCGATCACGCCCGAGGACGTGCTGTTTACCTGGCAGCTGCTGCGCGACAAGGGGCGGCCGAACCTTCGCATCTATTACAGCAAGGTGACGAAGGCTGCGGCGGTCGGATCGAATGCCGTCCGTTTCGATCTCCCCGGCGACGACCGCGAGCTTCCGTTGATCCTCGGGCTGATGCCGGTGTTGCCCAAGCACGCGATCGACCCGGAGACCTTCGAGGAGACCACGCTGCGCCCGATCATCGGCAGCGGACCCTACGTCATCAGCAAGGTCGATCCGGGCAGGACCCTGACGCTCACGCGCGATCCGAATTATTGGGGACGCGACCTTGCGGTCAATCGCGGCTTCTGGAATTTCGACGAGATCCGCTTCGACTTCTATCGCGATCCAAACGCGCTGCATGAGGCCTTCAAGCGCAACTTGTTCGACGTCCGCAAGGAAACCGATCCGGCCCGCTGGATGCAGGGTTACGATTTCCCGGCGCTGCGAAGCGGACTGGTGGTGAAGGAGACGCTGACCAGCGATCTGCCCAAGCCGAGCTTCTATTTCGTCTTCAACACACGCCGGGCGATCTTCGCCGACGTCCGCGTACGCGAGGCGATCGCCACGCTGTTCGATTTCGAATGGACCAACAAGAACATCTTCTTCGGCCTCTATCGCCGCACCTCGAGCTACTTCGAGGGCTCCGAGCTGTCCGCCCACGGACGGCCCGCGGACGAACGCGAGCGCGCCTTACTGGCGCCCTTCCCCGGCGCGGTGCGCGCCGACATCCTCGACGGCACCTGGTCGGCGCCGACCAGCGATGGCTCCGGCCGCGATCGCGCGACGTTGCGGAAAGCGCTCGGCCTGTTTGCGCAAGCCGGCTACGAGCTGCGCGGCACCGAGTTGGTCGAGCGCAAGACCGGCCGGCCGTTCACCTTCGAGATCATGGTCACCGCCCGCAGCGACGCGATGGACGAGGAGCGCATGGCGCTCTTGTTCGCGGGGCAGCTCAAGCGCGCCGGTATCACCGTCCGTCTGCGTCCGGTCGATGCGGTGCAATTCGAGGCGCGGCGAATCGCGTTCGATTTCGATATGATCTCCAACCGCTGGGATCAATCGCTTTCCCCCGGCAACGAACAGGCGTTCTACTGGAGTTCGGAAGCCGCTGATTCGAACGGTAGCCGCAACTACATGGGCGTGAAGAGTCCGGCGATCGACGCAATGATCGATGCGTTGCTCAAATCCAAGGATCGCGACGGCGTCGTCGCGGCCGTCCGGGCGCTCGATCGTGTGCTGATGTCGGGGTTCTACACAGTCCCCTTGTTCCACCCGCCGGATCAGTGGTTTGCGCGCTGGACAAAGGTGCGCCATCCCGACGTAACCTCCCGGTCGGGACCGATTCCCGAAACGTGGTGGCTAGAGCCAATCCCTTCGTCGCAATGAGACCTTTGCCGCAATGAGAACCGCACCGTGATCCTCGGCGAACCCAACGGCAAATCGGCGAACACGGGCATTGGCGGCCGCGCGACGCTCGACGACTTGTTTCGTCGCGCCGTGGAACGGCGGCCGGATGCGATCGCGCTGATCGATCCGCCCAACCGCGAGAGCTTCACCGACTTCCCGCCCCGCTCGCTGACCTATGCACAAGCCGATCGCGTGATTTCGGCCATCGCCGGGCGGCTGCGCTGGATCGGCGTGCGCTCGGACGCGATCATCGGCCTGCAACTCGGCAACAGCGTCGAAAGCGTGCTGACGTTCCTGGCGGTGCTGCGGGCCGGAATGATCGCGATGCCGCTGCCGTTGCTGTGGCGGCGCGCCGATATCACCAACGCGCTCAGTCGCGCCGGTGCCAGTGCGCTGATCGTGAGCGGACGCGTCGGCGCGCATGACCAGCTCGATGACGCCATGCAAGCGGCGGTCGAGACCTTCCATATCCGCTTCGTCTGCGGCTTCGGACGGAACGTGCCCGACGGCGTGGTGGCGCTCAACGACCTGTTCTCGCTCGAAACGCCGGATCCGCTGCCGCCACCCGAGGACCGTCCCTATCCGCCGGGCCCGGCCGCGCATCTCGCCGTCATCACCTGGGATGTCAGTGCCGACGGCGCGATCCCGGTCGCGCGCAGCCATGCCGAACTGGCCACGGGTGGCCTCGCGGTCCTGCTCGAGAGCCGGCTCAAGCAGGACGCAACGATCCTCACGACGTTGACGATGTCGTCGTTCGGGGGCCTCGCCAGCGCCCTGTTGCCGTGGCTCCTGGTCGGCGGCACGCTCGCGCTCCATCACCCGTTCGACCCGGACACCTTCGCCGCCCAGCAGCGCGCGCTAGACCTCGATGCGGTGGTCTTGCCGGGCGCCCTGGTCGGTCAACTGACGGAGGCCGGCGCGCTTACCGTCGGCAATGGTCTCAGCACCGTGCTGGCGGTATGGCCAGCACCCGACCGCCTGGCGCGGGCGCCGGTCTGGCGGGCGCCGGGCACCGACATGGTCGACATCCAGGTCTTCGGGGAGATCGGCCTGATCGCCGCCCGGCGCGGCGCCGCCGGCCGGACCGGCGGTGTCCCCTTTGGCCCGTTGGCAGTGCCACGCGGCAGCAAGGGCGGCGTGATCGTCGGCGAAATCCGCGCCACGCCCAACGGCACCGTGGCGATGCGGGGTCCGATGGTGCCGCGCTATGCATTCCCGCCCGGCGTCGAGCGGACGAACCTGCCCCAACTCAACGTCGCGACCAGCGGCTTCATCGATACCGGCTTTGCGTGCTGGAGCGACCAGGGCAACGCGCCCCTGGTGGTCACCGGGCCGCCGCCCGGCATGGTGAGCGTCGGCGGCTATCGCTTCCTGATGCGCGACCTGCAGGACGCGATCACCGAGGTCGACGCAACGGCGACCTTGGCGGCCCTGCCGGATGCCATGAGCGGCCACCGGCTCGCCGGCTCGGCCTTCGATTCTGCCGGGCTCCGGGAGGCCTTGAAGGGCCGTGGCGTCAATCCGCTGCTGGTCAACGCCTTCCGCGAGCGGCCGCCGGCCGCCTTTGGCGGCCTGGCACCCGCCTGAGCCGCATCGGTCTGCTTCACAACCCGTTAACAGCAATCGCTTAGGTTACGCAGCCAATCCTGTCAGTTTTGGCCGCGTAACCGTTCATGGCGATGCTAGGTCCGATGGTCGTCGTCGCCGAAGCCCCGGCGACCGATTTGGTCGATACCCTTGGCCGGGCTGGCGCCTTCCCTATTGTCGAGACCAAATTCGCGGACGCGGCGGCGGCCGTCGCCGAGATCCAGCCGGCCGCGCTGCTGATCGCGGACGCGTCACCCTCGCCCGCCGATCCGCCACTCAAGGCGCTGCTGAAAATCATTGCGACGCGCGGCGGCCCCTTCATGCCGGTCCTGGCGCGCGTCGATGGACCGGACATGATTGGAATTCCGTTTGCGCTCCCGGTTGCCGCCAGCGAGCCGGAGGACCGACTGATCGCCTGCCTGAAATCCGCGTTGCGGGTGCGCAGCCAGCACGCCGCGGTGATCCGGCGCGCGCACTCGGTAGCGCCGTCCAACCACCACGCCGTCCCGTTCACTGATCTGATCGAGCACGCCACCGTGCTGTGCATCGGCCGCGGCCGCAACTATCCGGCGCTCACCACCGCGATCGGTGAACGCGTCGGCCTGATCGGCGCCATGAGCGTAGAAACCGCCGGACGCTATCTCAACGCCCGCGAGATCGACGGCATCGCCATCGGTGACGGCTTCAGCCCGCGCGTGATCGAAGCGCTGCTGACGGTGCTCGGCGAGGACGTTCGATTTCGCGATCTGCCGGTCGGACTGCTGGGCCGGACTCCCGTCGATGACGACCGCCTCGCCAATCTGGTGCGGGTCGAAAGCGATCCTACGCTGCTGGCCGAGCGGCTGATCCCGTTCGTGCGTTTGCAGGCGTTCGAGAGCCGGCTCCAGCGCATCCTCAAATCGCTCGATTCCGAAGGCGTGGTCGATCCGGAAACCGGATTGCTCGGCCGCGACGCATTCTGGCGCGATCTCGATCGCGCCGTGCAGCAGGCCGAGGAGGACGGCGGCGCGCTGTCAATCGCACGCTTCTCGTTCGACGACATGACCGACATGCGCTGCTCGATCGACGCCGCGCGCCTGCTCAGCCGGTTGATGCGCAATATCGATTTCGCCTGTCGCGAGCCGGACGGCTCCATCATTGCCGCGTTCACCGAAACCGACCTGCGCAACGCCCACGTGGTGGCGCGGCGGATCGCCGGCGTGCTGCGCAACACCATGATGTCGCCCGATCTCGACCGCCGCTCGATCAAGCCGACGGTGACGCTCGCAACGTTGAAACCGAGCGACAATCTGAGCACGCTGGTGGCGCGCGTCGGCACCTACCCCCAGGTTGCCGCAAGCTGACGGACGTCATAGATTCCTCCTTTGGAGGAACCGCCCCCATGTCCGTGTCCGCGCTCCCGATCGATGTCATGTCCGACGTGGTTTGCCCCTGGTGCTATGTGGGCAAGCGCTATCTGGAAAAGGCGATCGCGCTCAAGCCGGAGATTCCGGTCGAAGTGCGGTTCCGGCCGTACCTGCTGAACCCCTGGGTTCCGCGCGAAGGCATGAGCCGTGAGGACTATCTCGTCACCAAATTCGGATCGGTCGAGCGCTACAACACCAATAGCCAGCGCATCATCGATATCGCCGCTGCGGCCGGCCTCGATTATGCCCGCGACAAGATCAAGCGCCAGCCGAACACCATCGATTGCCACCGGCTGATTGCGTGGGCCGCCGATCCGGCACAAATGAAGCAACGCCTGATGCAGCTCTATTTCGCCGAAGGCGGCGACCTCACCGACCCTGCAGTTCTGGTCGCGGCGGCGGCCGAATGCGGCATGGATGCCGCCGAGGTGGCGCGACGCCTCGCCACCGACGAAGACGTCGCACGCATCGAAGCGGAAGCCAACACCGCCAAGGAAGCCGGCATCCAGGGCGTGCCGTTCTTCATCTTCGGCAATCTGCTCGCGGTCAGTGGCGCCAATCCGCCGGAGCATCTCGCGCAGGCGATCGAGCAAGCCTCCAACGAGTTCGCCAAGCAGGTCGCGGCCGAGTAATGGCGCGACCTCGTCCTGGTGAAGTAGCGACGTATTCAGCTACGGAGCCATCGCGCCCTAACTGGCGTCCCTTCGGACTTGTTATCTTGGCCCTGGTCGGGCTGTGCATCGTGTTCGCGTTTGCATTTCCGACTTACACGCACCGCTATCGCATGACGGTTGAGATTGACACGCCCGACGGTATTCGCAGCGGATCAAGCGTGATCGAAGTCAAGCGCAAGGACTACCGATGGCTGTTGTTTATCCCCGGTCGGTACGAATACTCGGTGCGGGGTGAGGCCGTGTTGGTCGACCTCGGCGATGGTAGAAACGTTATTGCGCTTTTGGCGAAGGGGCCCCACGCAGAAGACGTTGATCTAATGACGACACTGGCAATCGAAGCATACGGCTATGACAAGTGGGATGAGGAGGCTTGGGCGGGTCGCAGAAAGATGCATGGCCCGACCGAGCTAGGACCGCAGAGTCTTCCTGCGTTCGTCACTTTCATCAAACTCGATGATCCGAAGACCGTGCAAGTAGTAGGGCCAGCGGACTTTAGTAAGGTCTTTGGACCGGGGGTGAGGCTTAGGCGCGTTTGGATCGAGAGTACGAATGATCCTGTCACAGTAGGACTTGAGTTGAAGCTGGTGTGGCTGGCCAAGATGAACGCAGCCGGAATGGGCGGCCGCATCGATACTTATCCCGGGCGGTTCACAATCAACGCCCCCTATTTCATTAGAGAAAGCCGACATTGAACTCTAATTTTCTTGTAACCATTCTTCCGGGCGCGGCCGCAGACTCGGTGGTGTACTAAACGAGGTTTGGTCAGAATCGCCCATCTTCCGCCCGTCACCGCGACGCGGGCACCCAGTGAGAACCAAATTTCTGGAACGCCGCGTGTGCGGGAATGAGCGGAGCGGTTGAGCTAGGCGGCCTTCGCCGGCTGCGCGAGCTCCACGAGCCTGCGCAGGATCTGCTTGGTCCCGGCGAGCCGGTCCTCCGGCCGTTCCCAATCGTCCATGAACACGATCTTCTGGTCGGGCCGCACCCGCGCGCTCTCCTCGCGGATGAACTTGATCAGGCGTTCCGGGTTGGCGAAGCTGTTGTCGCGCAGCGTCACCACCGCGCCCTTCGGGCCGGCCTCGACCTTCTCGACATTGGCCTGCCGGCAGAACGCCTTGATGGTGACGATCTGCAACAGGTGCTCGACCTCGATCGGGAGCGGACCGAAACGGTCGGCCATTTCCGCGCCGAAAGATTCGATCTCGCGCTCGTCCTCGATCTCGGCAAGCCGCCGATACAGCGCAAGGCGAACCGGCAGATCGGCGACATAGTCCTCCGGGATCATGACCGGCGTGCCGATGGTGATCTGCGGCGACCACTTGTCGGCGACCGGCGCTGTGATGCCGGCCTTGAGGCTCGCCACCGCCTCCTCCAGCATCTGCTGGTAGAGCTCGAAGCCGACCTCCTTGATGTGGCCGGACTGCTCGTCGCCCAAAAGATTGCCGGCGCCGCGCAGGTCGAGGTCGTGCGACGCGAGCTGGAAGCCGGCGCCCAGCGTGTCGAGCGATTGCAGCACCTTGAGCCGCTGCTCGGCCTGCACCGTGATCTTGCGCTCGGCCGGCAGCGTGAACAGCGCATAGGCGCGCACCTTGGAGCGTCCGACCCGGCCGCGGAGCTGGTAGAGTTGCGACAGGCCGAAGCGGTCGGCGCGATGCACGATCAGCGTGTTGGCATTCGGGATGTCGAGCCCGGATTCGACGATCGTGGTCGACAGCAGCAGGTCGTATTTGCCGTCGTAGAACGCCGACATGATGTCATCGAGCACGGTCGACGGCATCTGCCCATGCGCGACCGTGACCTTCATCTCCGGCACGTGCCGCGCCAGGAACTCCTTCTGCCCCGCCAGATCCTCGATGCGCGGACAGACGTAGAAGCACTGGCCGCCGCGATAGCGCTCGCGCAGCAGCGCTTCGCGCACCACCAGCGGATCGAACGGCGACGTGAACGTGCGCACCGCCAGCCGGTCGACCGGCGGCGACGCGATGATCGAAAGGTCACGCACGCCCGACAGCGCCAGTTGCAGCGTGCGCGGGATCGGCGTTGCCGTCAGCGTCAGCACATGCACCTCGGCACGCAACTGCTTGAGCTTCTCCTTGTGGGCGACGCCGAAATGCTGCTCCTCGTCGACGATCAGCAGGCCGAGGTCCTTGAAGCTGATGCCCTTGCCGAGCAGCGCATGGGTGCCGACCACGATATCGATTGTGCCGTCGGCAATGCCCTTCTTGACGGCCGTCAGTTCCTTGCCGGTCACGAGCCGCGACGCCTGCCCGATCTTGATCGGGAAGCCACGGAAACGTTCCACGAAGGTCTTGGTGTGCTGGCGCGCCAGCAGCGTCGTCGGCACGACCACCGCCACCTGTTTGCCGTTCATGGCGGCGACGAACGCGGCGCGCAGCGCCACTTCGGTCTTGCCGAAGCCGACGTCGCCGCAGATCAGGCGGTCCATCGGCCGCCCGGATGCGAGGTCGTTGAGGGTGGTGTCGATCGCGGCCTGCTGGTCCTCGGTCTCCTCATACGGGAAGCCGGCGCAGAACTCGTCAAACGGACCAAGTTCGACCGCGAGCTTCGGCGCCTCGCGGGTCTGCCGTTCGGCCGCGACCTTGATCAGCTCGTTGGCGATCTCGCGGATGCGGGCCTTCATGCGCGCCTTGCGCGCCTGCCACGCCCCGCCGCCGAGACGGTCGAGATCGACGACGTTTTCCTCCGAGCCGTAGCGCGAGAGCAGCTCGGTGTTCTCGACCGGCAGGAACAACTTGTCGCCGCCGGCATAGTGGATCTCGAGGCAGTCATGCGGCGCGCCGGCGGCTTCGATTGCGCGCAGCCCTACGAACCGTCCGATGCCGTGATCGACATGCACCACGAGATCGCCGGCGGCGAGGCTGGTTGCCTCCGCGATGAAGTTCTCCGCCTTGCGCGCCGCCCGGCGCGGCCGCACCAACCGGTCGCCGAGGATGTCCTGCTCGCCGACCACCGCGGTGTCGGCGGTCTCGAACCCGCTCTCGAGCCCGAGCACCGCGAGCCCGACCTGCGGCAGCGGCAGGCGTTGCGCCTCCTGCCAGGACGCGACTGACGTGAGATTGTTGAGGCCGTGCTCGGCGAGCACGTGGCTCATGCGCTCGCGGGCGCCGTCGCTCCAGAGAGCAACGACGACGCGTTTGCGCGCCGACTGCAGCGCATACACATGCTTGGTCACGGCCTCGAACACGTTGCGGCCGGCCTCGGCGCGCTCGGCCGCGAAATTGTGACCCTGTTTCGTGCCGGCATCGACTACCCGGCCCTGCCCGTCCGGTACCGCGAACGGTGTCAGACGCACAAGCGCGGCGGTGTTCAGCCGTTCGCGCCACTCGGCCTCGGGCAGATAAAGCCGATCCGGCGGCAGCGGACGATACGGCGGACCGCCATCATGCGCGGCCAACGCCTCGACCCGGGCGTCGTGATAGTCCTTGATCTGCGCAAGCCGCTCGCGCGCGGCGTCTTCGTCCAGCGGTTCGAGCACGACCGGCGAACCCGGCACGTAGTCGAAGATCGTTTCCATGCTCCCGTGGAACAGCGGAAGCCAGTGCTCCATGCCGGCATGACGCCGGCCTTCACTCACGGCCTCGTACAGCAGGTCGTCCGGCGTCGGCGCCCCGAACGCTTCGACGTAGCCCAGGCGGAAACGCCGGATCGTCTCGGTGGTGAGCTGGAATTCAGAGACCGGAACGAGATCGAGCTGGCGCAATTGGTCGGTGCTGCGCTGGGTCTCCGGATCGAAGCTGCGGATCGATTCCAACTGATCGCCGAAGAAATCGAATCGCACCGGCTCCGGCATGCCTGGTGCGTACAGGTCGATGATGCCGCCGCGCACCGCGTAGTCGCCGGGCTCCCGCACCGTCGAGGCGCGCGTGAAACCATTGAGCTCCAGCCAGCGGGTGATGCCCTCCATGTCGAGCACATTGCCGGGCGCGACCGACAGCGACTGCGTCGCCACCATCTCGCGCGCCGGCACGCGCTGGAGCGCGGCATTCACGGTGGTGAGCAGGATCGACGGCCGATCGCGACCTTTGACGTGAGCCAGACGCGCCAACGCCGTCATGCGTTGCGCCACCACGCCGGCGTGCGGCGACACCCGGTCGTATGGCTGGCAATCCCAGGCCGGGAATTCGAGCACCGTCATGTCGGGTGCAAAGAACGTGAGCGCACGGGCGAGCGCGGCCATGCGCGGGCCGTCGCGGCAGACCACGACCAGGCTGGTCGCCGGCGCCTTAGGCCGCGCGGCGACTGCCCGCGCGAGATCGGCGACGATCAGCCCTTCGGCACCGTCCGCGACACCGGAAAGGGTCAACGGGCGGCCAGGTTCAAGCAGGTCGGCGGGGGATTTCGCCATGATCAAGCGTTCCCCTGGCTGGTCCGAAACGCGCGCAAGCGCCTGAACAGCGGGCCGTCATGGGACGCCGGCACTTCGGCCTCGCCGGTCAACCAGACCAGCAATTCGCCATCGGGAATGTCCATCAGCACTTCGAATTCGCTCAGTTCCGCGTCGGTCAATGTCTCGATGTGGCCGTCGGCAAAGCGGCCCAGGATCAGGTCGACTTCGCGCAGCCCGCGATGCCAAGCCCGAAACAACAGCTTGCGGCGCCGGAGATCCAATCCCTCACTCGAACGTTCCGTCCCGCTCATCCGTTCCTCAATGCCAAAAGCCCGGACGGGCCGGGCGGCGTTCTATAGCGGGATGCGTCCCGGTTGTCAGGCGTGATGTATGCGCTGGGCTGTCGAATGGAAATGCGCCAGAAATGCACTATGCGCTAACTTGCGCGGAAGCCGGCGCCAGCCAGCCTGCGCGACCAACCATTCAAGCCGATCAACCGGAGGTTTCCCCATGAGCGCCATCACCCTCGAACAGGCCAACCGCATCATCGCGGCGGTCCTCCAGCGCGGGGCGGAAATCGAATGCCGGCCGATCAGCGTGCTGGTGGTCGAGCCCGGTTGCAAGGTGAAGGCGTTCCAGAAGGAGGACGGCTCGTCGATGGTCCGCTTCGAGATGGCGTTCGGCAAAGCCTATGCTGCGCTGGCGCTTGGGCGGTCGTCAAAGCTCGTGCGCATCCGCGCCGACGAACGGCCGATCTTCATGCGCTTCCTGCTCAGCGCGACCGACGACCAGATTTTCCCGGAAGGCGGCGGCTTGCAGATCCGCAACGAAGACGGCGACGTCATCGGTGCGGTCGGCGTCACCGGCGACACCGAGGACAAGGATGAAGAGCTGGCGACCTACGGTATCCGCGCGGCGGGGCTCAAGCTCGACGAGGACTTCAAAGACATGGGCCGCCGCAGCGGTGTACGGCTGACGAATATATAGTTGGCTGAAACTCTGGACGTCATTCCGGAAGCCGCGAAGCGGCTGTCCGGAATCCATAATCCCGGTGGTAGAGATACGGCCTGACCGGGGTTATTGATTCCGGGCTCCGGCCTGCGGCCGGCCCCGGAATGATAAAGAATGCGGTGTCGCCTGGATGCGCCCGAACCTGCTCAATCCGTTGTTTGGAGCGTTGACGACGTTGTCGGGCGTCGGCCCGAAGATGGAACGGCTGTATCGCCGGCTGCTCGGCCGCGGCGAGGAGGAAGCGCGGATCATCGACCTCCTCTTCCATCTGCCCACCGGCGTGATCGACCGCCGCGCCCGCCCGAAATTGAACGAGGTCGTTCCCGGCACCGTCGCCACCGTTGCGGTGACGGTCGACCGGCATCGGCCGTCGCCGCCGCACCGGCCGCGCGCGCCCTACCAGGTCTATGCCAGCGACGACACCGGCGACCTCATCCTCACGTTCTTCAACGCGCGGCGCGATTTTCTCGAGAAGCTGCTCCCTGTCGGCGAGCTGCGTTACGTGTCGGGAACCACGGGCACCTATGACGGCGTGTTGCAGATGGTGCATCCGGATCGCGTCGTCGACGAGGCCGGCCTCGCCAAACTGCCGCTGGTCGAGCCGGTCTATCCGCTGACCGAGGGGCTCGGTCTCAACCAAGTGCGCAAGGCGGTCGATGCCGCGCTGCCTAAGTTGCCGGAACTGCCGGAATGGCAGGAACCAACGTGGCTGGCGCGCGAGCGCTATCCAACCTTCGCCGCGGCGCTGACGGCGCTGCATCGGCCGGCCTCACCCACCGATATCCTGCCGGAGAGCCGGGCCTGGATGCGGCTCGCCTATGACGAATTGCTCGCGGGGCAGCTCGCTTTGGCGCTGGTGCGCGCGCATCTGCGGCGTCCCGCCGGCCGCGCGACCTCAGGCACCGGCGCGTTGCGCAAGCAGCTCATCGATGCACTGCCCTACATGCTCACGAAATCACAGTCGCAGGCGATCGCCGACGTCGCCGCCGACCTGGCCAAGCCCGAACGAATGCTGCGGATGCTGCAGGGCGATGTCGGGTCCGGCAAGACCGTGGTGGCGCTGCTGTCCGCCGCGACCGTCATCGAGGGCGGACGGCAGGCGGCGTTGATGGCGCCGACCGAAATCCTGGCGCGTCAGCATTACGCCACCATCGCGCCGCTTGCCGCCAAAGCCGGAATCGAGGTGGCAATCCTGACCGGCCGCGAGCGCGGCCGTGAGCGGGCGGCGATGCTGGAGCGGCTTCGGCTCGGCGACATCCATATCCTGGTCGGCACGCATGCGTTGTTTCAGGACGACGTCGAATTCCGCGATCTCGGCCTCGCGATCGTCGACGAGCAGCATCGCTTCGGCGTGCACCAGCGGCTGGCGCTCGCCCAGAAAGGCTCCGCCGTCGACATGCTGGTGATGACCGCGACGCCGATCCCGCGCACGCTGGTGCTCACCTATTTCGGCGACATGGACATTTCCGAGCTGCGTGAGAAGCCGGCGGGCCGTCAACCGATCGACACCCGTACGCTGTCGATCGAGCGGCTTGATGAGGTGGTCGAGGCGATCGGCCGCGCGCTCGCGGATGGCCGGCGGGTCTATTGGGTCTGTCCGCTGGTTGAAGAGTCCGAGAAGTCGGACCTCGCCGCTGCTGAAGACCGCTTCGCGGAGCTCAAACAGAAATTCGGCGCCCGGACGGATCTCGTCCATGGCCGCATGAAGGGCGCGGAGAAGGACGCCGCGATGGCGCGCTTCGCTGCCGGCGAAACCCGCTTGTTGGTCGCCACCACGGTAATCGAGGTCGGCGTCGACGTGCCGGAAGCCACCGTCATGGTGATCGAGCACGCCGAACGCTTCGGCCTGTCCCAGCTTCATCAATTGCGCGGACGCATCGGCCGCGGCTCGGAGCGCTCGACCTGTCTCCTGCTCTACCGTCCGCCGCTCGGCGAAACGGCGAAGGCGCGGCTCGAGATCATGCGCCAGACCGAGGACGGTTTCCGGATCGCGGAGGAGGATTTGCGCCTGCGCGGTGAAGGCGACGTGCTCGGCACGCGGCAATCGGGCGTGCCCGGCTTCCGGATCGCCCGCATCGAGATTCATGGCCGCCTGATCGGCGCCGCGCGTGACGATGCCCAGCTCGCCTTGTCGCGCGATCCTACGTTGTCGACGGAGCGTGGCGAGGCGCTGCGCCACCTGCTCTATGTGTTCGGACGGGACGAGGCGATCCGGCTGATCCGCGCGGGGTGAGTTAGCACTTAAACACGCGTGTCCGCGGTCAGTGTGTCCCGGGCGCCATAAGCGCGTTCACGCGCGTCTGCGACGCGCTATGGCAGCACGAAGTGATGCGCTGCAGACCCGGGATCGTTCCATACTCCGACAAGTAAGATCACCGGGTGGGACGGTCCCGGCTCTGCGGCGCACCACTGCGTGGCGCACCGCGTCCGGGACACAAAGAACAACTACTTCACCGGCTCGGGCGGTCGCACGGTCGGTGATATCGGGGATGCCTGGGTCGAACGCGCCATGCGCGCGGCACTTGCCATCGCCGCCAGCTTGCTCTGATCGCCGTTGCCCGCGCCTGGCTGCGCCATGCCCGCCGACATGATGAGGGTCATGGCGGACTCGACCGTGATGTCGAGCTCGACGACGTCACGCCGCGGCACATAGAAGAAGAAACCCGTGGTCGGGTTCGGCGTACACGGCAGGAACACCGAGATGTGCTCCGATTCCGGCAGGTGATCGGCGACGTCCGCGCTCGGCGGCTGCGACAGGAAGACGACAGACCACATGCCCGGCGCCGGAAACTCGACCAGACCCACGCGACGGAAGCTCGAACCCGATTTCGAGAACAGCGTCTCGAAGATCTGCTTGAGGCTGCGATAGAGCGGCCGGATAATCGGCGTGCGATTGAGGATATACTCGCCGAACTCGACCAGCTTGCGCCCGACCAGGTTCGCGGTGAGGAAGCCGAGCAGCGTCAGGGCCGAGAATGCGATGATCAGGCCCAACCCTGGAATTTGGAACGGCAGATACGTCTCAAGACGAACGGCCGCAGGCATGAACGGCCGCACCGCGTCATCGACCCAGTTGATGAACCACCAGGTCAGGCCGAACGTGATGTAGAGCGGCCCGACGAGGATCAGCCCGGTCAGGAAGTAGTTTCGGATGCGACTGACGACGCTGGCATGCGCCTCGGCGGGCTCGGGCGCGCCGGCAGCCGCAGGCCGTGGAGCTTGGTCGGAATTATTCATTCCAGCGTTCATTTCGCGCGTCTTAGGCGTTTCGCCGGCCCTATTCAACCGTGACCGACTTGGCCAGGTTGCGCGGCTGGTCAACGTCCGTGCCCATGACGACAGCCGTGTGATAGGCGATGAGCTGGGCCGGCACGGCATAGACCAAGGGCGTCACCGTCGACGGCATCTCGGGCAACACCAGCTTGACCAGCGATTCGACCTGGGCTTCGCGGGCGCCCTGCGGATCGGTCACCAGGATGATCTTGCCGCCGCGCGCGGCGACCTCCTGCATGTTGGAGACCGTCTTGTCGAACACGCGGTCGTGCGGCGCGATCACGATCACCGGCATGGTCTCGTCAATCAGCGCAATCGGACCATGCTTAAGCTCGCCGGCGGCATAGCCCTCGGCGTGGATGTAGGAAATCTCCTTGAGCTTGAGCGCGCCTTCCAGCGCCAGCGGATAGCTGGTGCCGCGGCCGAGATAGAGCACGTCGCGGCTCTTGGCGAGATCGCGCGCCAGCAGTTCGATCGCGGGCTCGAGCTTGAGCGCCTCCGCCATCAGACGCGGCACTTCGATCAGCCCCTGCACCAGCTTGCGTTCGTCGTCCGCCGACAGCACGCCGCGGGCACGCCCGGCCCCGATCGCGATGCAGGCAAGCACGGCGAGTTGGCAGGTGAACGCCTTGGTCGACGCAACGCCGATCTCCG
>Ga0075420_100001530_pt1 | contig 19655 bp, 13 predicted proteins | sample SoiMetdeltSBSDD4_FD_75296 | JGI IMG/M metagenome (GOLD analysis project Ga0075420, IMG submission 75296) | Bulk soil microbial communities from a Populus tree surrounding site in Tennessee, USA - Soil MetaG P. deltoides SBSDD4 | ecosystem: Environmental > Terrestrial > Soil > Tree plantation... | reverse complement strand
CTTTCCGATCGGTTGGATCGTGCTGAACGTGATCTTCCTGTATCAGCTGACGAATGAGCGCGGCTTGTTCGCGATCCTGCGCAGCAGCATCACTACGGTCACCGCCGACCGGCGCCTGCAGTTGCTGCTCGTCGCCTTCTGCTTTGGCGCGTTCTTCGAAGGCGCGGCAGGCTTCGGAACTCCGGTTGCCGTCACCGCTGCCATTTTGATCGGACTCGGATTCACCCCTCTTGCCGCTTCAGGACTGTCGCTCATCGCGAACACTGCGCCGGTAGCGTTCGGGGCTTTGGGAACCCCGCTCATCGCCTTGGAGAGCGTAACGGGGCTGGCGCTGCAGGATCTCAGCGCGATGGTCGGCCGCCAGTTGCCGTTCTTCTCGGTCATCGTCCCGTTCTGGCTGATATGGGCATTCGCGGGATTCCGCGACACGATGCGCGTGTGGCCAGCCGTGCTGGTCGCGGGTGTCGCGTTTGCGGTGCCGCAGTTCCTCGTATCCAACTATCACGGGCCATGGCTCGTCGACGTGGTGTCCGCACTGGTCTCAATGGGCGCACTCACGCTGCTGCTCCGCGTGTGGCAGCCGAGAGATGTGGGCTACTCAGTAGCCGAGACCGGCAATGGTCCTGCGCCAGTGGCGACTGCACCGCACGCCCCGTCTGGCCAGGTGATGCAAGCGTGGATGCCGTGGATCATCCTCAGCGTTGTCGTGTTCGTGTGGGGTCTGCCGCAGATGAAGGCGGCACTCGATGGAATCTCGATCGTGCGGATTCCGGTGGCCGGGCTGCACAATCTCGTGCAGCGCGTCCCGCCGGTCGTCGCGACGCCGGCACCGGAAGCCGCGGTGTTCGCGCTGAACTGGCTGTCTGCAACCGGGTCCGGCATCCTCATCGCCGCGATCATCGCGGGCTTCACCATCGGCTACTCGATACGCGAGCTGCTGGTGATGTACTGGCGCACGCTCCTTCTGGTTCGGTTCTCCCTGCTGACGATCGCCGCGATGCTCTCGCTGGGGTACACGACGCGTTATTCGGGACTCGACGCGACGATGGGGCTCGCGTTTGCGCAGACGGGAGTGCTGTATCCCTTATTCGGCACGATGCTCGGATGGCTTGGGGTCGCGCTGACCGGCTCGGATACTTCGTCGAATGTGCTGTTCGGGAGCCTGCAGCGCATCACCGCCGAACAGCTTGGACTGAGTCCTACATTGATGGCTGCGGCGAACAGCTCGGGCGGCGTGATGGGCAAGATGATCGACGCGCAGTCGATCGTGGTCGCAAGCACCGCCACGCGCTGGTACGGGCACGAGGGGACGATTCTGCGGTACGTGTTCTTCCACAGCATCGCGCTCGCGCTGCTCGTCGGCCTGCTCGTGCTGCTGCAGGCGTACGTACCGCCGTTTTCGTCAATGGTCGTACGGTAGCCGAGGTCCGCCTGAAGGCGGACCACCGCTAGGCCGTTCTATCGGGTGCGTCCGAGGGCGTCGTACGCAGCAATCCCGACGCGCAGAAGTCGTCCACGATCTTCATGACGAGCGGCCACGCCGCCGGGACGGCCGACTGAATCGGCGCCATCCGGCGCAGCACCTGCGCGCGCTCCACGTCGTGATCGCGCCAGCTCCCACCCTGCGCGCATGCGTTCTGGAGCAGCGGCTGCAGGCGATCCATCGCATTCGCGAAGCACGCCTCCGGCGTCTCCTGCGCCTCGAACTCCTCCCACAGCGACCGCAAACGCGACGCCTGATCCGCCGGCAGCAGCGCGAAGACGCGCTCGGCCGCGGCCCGCTCGCGTTCGGCTTTCGTCACCAGATCCTGTGTGTCGTAGGCGAACGTGTCCCCGGCATCGATTTCGACCAGATCGTGCACTGCCAGCATTTCCAGCACACGCAGCAGATCGATCTGGGCAGCCGAGTATTCACGCAAGACGATGGCGGCCAGAACCAGGTGCCAGGAGTGTTCGGCGGAGTTCTCCTTCCGCGATCGGTCGGCCAGCGGAGTGCGGCGAAGGACCTGTTTCAGCTTGTCGGCTTCGATGAGAAATTCAATCTGCTGAGTGAGACGATCGGACATGCGAATCGATTATGTCACTGCCTCGCAAAGCGCCAGCAGAAAGCGGGCCTCGTCGTCGATCCAATCGCAGCGCGTCTGGAACCCGCAGGATTCCACAAGCGCGCGAACGCCGTCAGGCTCGTACTTGTAGGAGCTTTCGGTCCAGATCGATTCACCCGGCTCGAGTGTGAATTCCAGGCTGCGCGATGCGCCTGGCACGACGACGTCCTGACGATGCCGGCTGACGAGGTACATCTCGACCCGCGACGCGCTCCGGTTCCAGCGGACCTCGTGCTGGAACTCCTCCAACCTGAAATTCGTGCCGGCTTCAGCATTCAGCCGCAGAAGGAGGTTCTTGTTGAAAGCAGCGGTGACCCCGAGCGGATCGTCGTACGCCAGCATCAGGTCACGTTCGGGTTTCACGAGATCGACGCCAAGCAGCAACCAGTCGCCGCTGCGCACCGCTCGCCGCGTGAGATGCAAAAACGCCGACGCCCCCGGGGGATCGAAGTTCCCGATGTTCGACCCCAGAAAGAGGATGAGCCGGCGCCGGTGCGGCGCCGACGGCAGGTGCATCAGTCCATCCTCGTATGTGCCGTGAGCCAAAGTGATTCGTGCAACGCCTGCTTCGCGCAACAGACGGGTGGCCTGGTCCAGCGCCTCTTGCGACACGTCGATCAGATGGATGTCCGGCCGCAGCGGCGCCATCGCGCGTACCAGCGCCCCGAGCTTCTGGCCGTTGCCGCACCCCAGCTCCACGAGCTCGGCCGGCGACGCCCGACGACCGATAGAGGCACCGTGCGCGACGAGCAGACGCATTTCCGTACGTGTGATGCCGTACCACGGCAGCAGGCAGATCGCATCGAAGAGAGTCGACCCCAGGGTGTCGTACAGCAGGCGGGACGGAAGTTGCCGCGGCGACTGCGACAGGTAGTAATGAATCTCCTCGAGGTCGCGATCGGCAATCGCGCGAGCAACTGTCGTTGGCGGCCTGGGACTCATGCGCGCTCCGACACGCAGCGGAATGTCGCGTACACGTATGGATAGTTCGGCCTGAACCAGTTGCGAAAGCTCGGGCGCAACAACGTGCGTGCCGTCGCTGACGACGCTCCCCGCATGACATAGTGCCGGCCGTCGAAGAAGTCAGCGGAGTATTCGGGATACGACGCCATCGGTCTGAATCCTGGCAGCGGCGCAAACACCGTCGACGTCCACTCCCATCCGTTGCCCACCAGATCGTCGACGCCCCACGCGCTCCGCCCCGCGGGGTGCTGACCTACGGGCTGCGGGTCCCATCCCGCGAAGTCGAAATGCCCGTGGCGCGCTTCGGGCTGATCGTCATCCCACGGATACACGCGCTCGCGTCCGACTGGCGTGCCGTACGCCGCACGACAGAACTCCGCCTCGGTCGGCAGTCGTCTGCCTTTCCATCGTGCATACGCCGAAGCCTCGCTCTGACTGACGTAAACCGGCCATGACGCCGGAAGCGGGAATTCCTGAAACATCCCGCGCCACCACCACTGCCCGTCGTGCCAGCTCCAGAACTGCGGGTGCTCGATGCCTTCGGCCCGGAGCCACTCAAACGCGTCCCGCGTCCACCATCTCGGATCGCGGTAGCCGCCAGCGTCCACGAACTCCAGAAACGACGCGTTCGTGACGTCGTACCGATCGATGTCAAACGCTGGTACGTCCGCTCGTACGGCTTCGAATTCGTTATCCCATCCGAACGCGACATCTGCCCTGTTCGCCCCGACAGTGGCTCGGCCCGCCGGAACGTGGATCGTCTCAGCGGGGGGCGAAGATCCGGCGTCGTTTGGAGATCCATTCGCAGGGGCCCGCTTTTGCTCATAAGGCAGCCTGTGCCACATGTACAAAAGCGTCTCCTGATGCATCTCCTCGTGCTCGAGAATCGTATGCACCGCCTCGCCGCGATCCAGCAACGGATGGCCCGGCTGCTCGATCGGTGCCGAACGGAGCGCCTCGAGCACACGTCGATCCGCTTCGTCGACGTATGCGCGCACTTCGTCGCGCGAGGGCCACTGTTCGCGGCCTGAGGACGCAGACGCCTGCTCGGGGTCGATGCCGCGCGCGAAGATGCGCTCGAGACGCGCATCGATTCCCGGCTGGCCGAGCGCTCGCTTGATCAACGTGTTGATGCTGAACGCCGGTAGATGCCCCTCATAGAAGACGATCGGATTTCGCAAGGCAATCGGACGTGAGTAGTAGGCGGCGGGCTCGAGCAGATCGAACAGCCGGCGCGACCGCTCGCGGATCGTCGTGAACCGATCAGCCGCCTTTGCGCGATCAATGGATGAAGTAGCTGTCGCAGGCATCGCTTCCCCTATCCTCTCTTGATTGTGACAGCCGCGACCAGTGCGCTGGCGGCCGCCAGCCCAGCCGCAGTCAGCATCGCAGACCGAAAGCCCGCGACGAATGAATCGTCGACCGCCGCGTTCAGCTCGCGCGCTTCCTGGGGCGTGGCTGTCGACGGAATCGTCGCAGCGGCGAGACCCACGCCTATTTGCACAAGCTGCTCCACGACAGCCGGCCGTACCTGCGTAGATGCCAGCCGGCGGTCGAGTTCGCGATTGGACACAGTGAGCACAAGCACCCCCATCACTGCGAGTCCCAATAGTCCTGCGGCGCGCGACACGGCATTGTTGATCCCCGACGCGACGCCCGCGCGACGTGACTCAACCGAACCCATGACGACGGTGACGAGCGGAGCTACCGCCACCGCCATGCCCAGTCCCATCACCACAAACGCCGGAAAGAACGTGGTCCAGTACCGGCCACCGGCACCCGGCAGTGCCGCCAGCAGGAATCCGGCAGCCGTGATGAGCGGCCCGGTCACCAGCAGAACTCTCGCGCCCACAACGGGCACGAGCGTTCCAATCCAGCGCGACAGCGCCGCGATGATGAGGATGAAAGGCAACCACGCGGCACCCGCCTGCGCCGGCGTGTAGTCCTGGACCTGGATCAGATTGAAGGGCACAAAGAACAGTGCGCCCCCGAGTGCTCCGTACAAGAAAAGCGTCAAGAGGTTCGCTCCGGTGAATCGCCTCGACCGGAACATGTCGAGCGGCATCATCGGCGCTCTCACAGACGATTCAACCTTGATGAAGGCTCCGCAGAGCAGCACGCCCGCGGCAATCGTCGTCAGCACAAGTGGATGTGCAAAGCCAAGGTTTGGAGATTCGATGAGGCCGTAGACGAGGAGTCCCAGTGCCCCGATGCTCACGGCCGCACCGGCCCAATCGAGCTGTCCTGTTGCCGAGGGGTCGCGTGACTCGGGAACTCGCGTCACCGCAATCAGGAGCACCGCAACCGCTAATGGAATGTTGAGCAGGAACACCCACCGCCATGAGGCGTGTCCCGCCAGCCAGCCGCCAACGACTGGCCCTGCCGCCGCTGTGATGGCCGACGCACCCGACCACGTGCCGATAGCCGCGCCTCTGGACGCCTCATCGAACGAGGAGCTGATGATCGCGAGGCTGCCAGGTACGAGCAGTGCACCGCCGATGCCCTGCACCGCCCGCGCCGCAATCAGCTGCGCCGGGTCTGGCGCCAGGCCGCACCAGACCGAGGCCAACGCGAAGATACACACCCCCCACGCGAACACGCGCCGCCGACCCAAGCGGTCTCCGAGGGCGCCGCCAACCAGGATCAGTGCAGCAAGGAGGAGCATGTAGATTTCGACGATCCACTGCACCTCTGTCGCCGAGGCGTCGAGACTTTGCTGGAGCACCGGGAGCGCGACATTCACCGCCGAGCTGTCGATGAACACCATGCTGCTCGCGAGGATCGTGGCCGCAAGGACCCATCGACCGGTTCGCGGCGAACATACCGCTCCAACCGATCCACCAAGAATCGCTCCTGCGTCGCACGGCGGCCTGGCAACCATCGTGGTCATTCGTGGTACCTCTGCGCCATCTTCTACCCGGAGCTCAGTTGTGTTGGGCGTCGCGAATCCCGATTCCGGTGGCCGAACCGCGGATCCTCAGCCTTCTCGCGCGGTTAGGCGACCTATGTCGGCCTGACCTCCATAGGGCTTCGCCACGCCCAACACGCCCGATCTCCCGGCTTAGAACGTCGCGAGAACGTTGATGGGACCACCGGTTCCGCCGGTCACGGGAATCGGCGCCACCGACATCATGAACTCCCATCGGCCCAGCTTCGCAGCCGTCTGCGCGACCGCCTCAAGATCGAGCGCGTCGAGGATGGGCGCTCCGAGGCCCGCGATGATGAAGTGATGAAGCGGTTCGAACAGGCCATCGAACCGCGCCGGTGTGACGTCGGTCGCGGCGTCACTGCCCACGACCGCGACATCACGCTCCTTGAGCCATCTCCCAACGGACACATGAAATCCCGCGACGGGTCCTGGCAAGCGCCATGGCCCCATGGCTGCGCGTCTCGCCCACCGGCCAGTGTAGAGAAGCACAGCATCACCCGAGGTCACTCGCACACCAGACTTCTTCTCCCATGCTTCGATGTCGCGGGTGTACACCGCCGTACCCGGTTCGAGATATGGAACACCGCGCAGCCGGGGGATGTCGATCAGGATTCCTCTTGTAATGACACCCGCTTTCAACGCTTCGATACCGAGCTTCCCACAACCCTTCTCTGTGTTGGTCGTGGTCGGCGTGCTGTTATACAGCCGCCCCTTGTACTCGAAGTGGCAGAGCGCGTCGATGTGGCTCGTCACGTAGCCGTGATAGTTGAAATGAATGGTGTCGCTCATGAGGTCGGGACCCATCTGCAACGCAAATGTCTGGGCTGGATTGTCGGGAAGCCCCGACTCGGCGATCGGGTTGTGCGCGAGCGACACCGACAATCCGGACTTCACGAGGCTGGCCGCCTGACGGACCTTTGCGGGCGTGACGAGATTGATGGTACCCAGTTGATCGTCGCGTCCCCAGCGGCCCCAATTCGACAGCTCGTTGAACATGCGGTCGAATTCATCGAGGTTCCTCGGCGGCGGCTCCGTGGAGCCCTGGCTACGGAGAGCAGTTGAATCTCCAACAATCACTATTGCAATAAGGAAAGGGGTCGCAGCCAGCGTGCGTCTCATGGTTGCTCCGGAATTCCCAGTTCGCCGCGGTCACCCGACGTCGCCAGTGCGTTTTGGCGACGCGGGTCGCTCAGGGAAACTGGAGAGCCTAGCATGACTGGCCGATAGTCGTGTCAGGGGAAAAAGGCACGTGCGTGCGCGCCGAGGGACGACTTCGTCCCGGCACCCTCAGTGGGACCTGGATCAGATCCAGCTATCCCGCCGGGGGGATATGATTGTCGCTTCCAGAGGTAGTTCAAGCATGTCGCAAGCAGTCGGGCAGTTGGTGGAAGGGCTCAAAGCGTCGATGAGCGATGGATCGACGGTTTCCATCAACGGCAGGCCGGTTCGTCTCCTCCACGTCTCCGACAATCGGGCGCGGCTGGAGCTCGGGTGGCGCGTGTCGCCGAGCACGACCATACATCTCAAGGTGGAACCGCCCGGCGGGGAACCGATCGTCATGAAGAGCCGCGTCGTGTCTGCACGAGTGGCCACCGTCAAGGACGGAACCATCACCTACAGCGCGGAAGTGACGTTCGAGAGTCTTACATCGACGTCACCGACCGCGCGGCCGTCACAGGCCACTGCCGCCGCGGGCGCGGCAAAGAAGTCTGCCGAGCCGGCCGCCGAGCCGGTCGCTCCGCCTGCTGCGCGTCCCACAGCGGCTGCGCCGCCCCAGGAGAAGGCACCGGATCTCAGCGACCAGGTGCGCGCGTTGCAGGAGGAGCTCGCGGCGCAGCGCGCTGAGCTCGCCGAGGAACGCGAACGACGACAGAAAGGCGAGGAGACGGCGCAGGAGTCCGAGCGCCGGTACGGTCAATTCGTCGAGGAGTACGAGGCCCAGAAACGCCGGTGGGAGGATGAACGGACCACCTTGTCCGCCGAGCGGCAGGCCGCCGACGCCCGAACAGCAGACGTGCAGACCGCGCTCGACAAGGAACGGTTGGAGCGCACGCAGATCAACCAGGACGAGAACAGCAAATGGGAAACCGAGCGTGCCGCCCTTGTCGGCCAGCTTCAAGCGGCCGAAACTCGCGCCGCCGCCGCGCTGGCTGCACTCGAGCAGTCGCGTCGCGAGCTCGGGGAGTCCATTGACAGCGAGAAGCGCCGCGGGGAAGAGGAGCGCAACGTCCTAGCCGCGCGGGTGCACGCGGCTGAAGCTCGGACCGCGGAAACGCAGTCGACACTCGAGCAAATACGTCGCGAGCTCACCGAGTCACTCGAGAGCGTACAGCGTCAGTGGGAGGAGGAGCGTCATGCGCTTGCCGCCAGCCTTCAGGCGGCTGAGGCTCGAAGCGGTGACGCGCAATCCACGCTGGACCAAGTACGTCGCGAGCTCGCCGTGTCGCATGAGGACGCGAAGCGCCAGTGGGACGCAGACCGCACGGCGTTGTTCTCCGAGGTGCAGACCATGGAGGCCCGGGTTGCCGACCTCCACACGACGCTCGAGAGAGAACGACGCGAACGCACAGAGGCGCACGAGCGAGAGCAGCTCCGATGGGAGGGCGACCGCACCGCGTTACTCACGGAATTGCACGCCGCCGAGACCCAGTCTGCGAACGTCCTCAATGCTTTGGAACGAGAGCGACGCGAAAGAGCGGCGGCGCGGGAAGACGACGAGCAACGGTGGGACACCGAGCGAGCCACGATCTCGGCAGAACTGCACGCAGCCAAGGCGCAAGCCGCTGACCTGCGCGCCAGCCTGGAACGGGAACGCCAGGAGCGCATGGAAGCCCTCGAGGCCGATCGACGCCGGTGGGAGAACGAGCGCGGCGCGCTGCAGACCGATTTGCAAGCGTCGGAACGACAGACGGCAGACGCACGCGCCGCTCTCGATCGCGAACGACAGGAGCGCTCGGAAGCGGTCGGCAACGAGCGCAGCCGGTTTGAAGCGGTCATCGCGGAGCTCGTCGAGACCACCAACGCGCAGCAAAACGAGTACGAGACTCTGCTGGCGCGGATGTCGGCCATTGAAGCTGAAGCGCAAAGCCTCAAGGAACAGTACGAGGCGGAGCGGGACGCGCGTCAGGACGCCTGGGATCAGGCGCGAGCCGACTGGGCTGCCGTGAGACGCGTCCTCGAAGGGCACCTCGAGACGGCCGACGCGCTCTGCTCGGCGCAGCGCGATGCCGCACAAGCGCTGCGGACACAGAGCGACATTCTCACCAATCTGCTCAACGTCGACCGCGGTCCGAAAACGGTCTAACGGGCGAAGCAGTAGAAGCGACCGGCGCCGCCACCGGGCGCGGTGTTCGCGCAGCCTGCGCTCGTGTGGGCCGAGTTCCACGACACGACGTTGTTGGTCGGCGTAACAGTCGCGCTCCCACCGCCTCCGAGACCGTCGGAGTGTCCGACCCGGCGGCTGACGCCAGTGGCGGCCGTCGACGTCCAGTCGCCGCACGTCTCTCCCGGTATCACTGTCCCCTCGGCTGTCGAGCCCGTGAGGATATCGTGCTCATTGGGCGAGGGTGATCCCGGCCATTGGCCGTTGACGCGTTGACCTCGCTCGTCCACGAACACCGCGGCGTCCCCCCTGCGGGAATGAAGCTCTGCCACGTTGTTGGCAACAAGGAGACCGTTGGCGTTGTACCAGGGACCTGTGCCGATCCGGTCACGCGCGTTCGTCGGCTGATTCCCGTTTGACGAGTCGCGCTCCACGCTCAAGTAGGCGCGCCACGCGCGCCCGCGATGACCGGCCGCGGCCGCCAGACGCTGACACGTGAAGTCCGCGCCACCGAGTCCGCCCAGATTACCGGTCACACTGGTCGTGCTCGTCACAAAAAACCCGACGGGCTGACCCGATGGCCCCGTCGGAGGGTCGTCGCTGCAGGCGACGCTGACAAGCAACACAGTGGCGATCAAAAAGTGTTTCATTGGATCTCGAGGAGCGGATTATAGGCGATCTCAACCTGGCAGCCCGAGCAGACGCGGACCGCCTGCCCCGCGAAACGTCTCGACCGCCTGCCGCTGCAGCTCCTCGGCCCGGCGGAAGATCTGGTTGAAATCTGGCGCGGCGCGCAACGCGTCGAACCTCCCGTCGCGCGCCATCGACGACGCCGGGTGAAATCCGCCGTCAATCGCGCGCTCCAGAAGGCCGAGCGCTCCGTCATAATCGCCCGCGACAGCGAGCGCTGCGGCCCAATGGTAGAAGACCTCCGCATCGGCGAATCCTGAGTCGATTACCCGCCGGGTGTGAACAATCACATCGTCGTGCCGCTTTTCGAAAAGCGCAATCATCCCCTGCATCAGATGGTGGAGCTGCGGATGCACGCCCCGAGCCGCAGCCGTCCGGAGCAGCTCGAGACCATCGGATACGCGCCCGAGCTGAATAAGCGATACGGCCGTGGTGAATGGCGGGTCGCTGCGATCGGCCGCAATCGCCTGCTCCCACTGCCCCTGTAGAAAGAACGTCTGCGCCACGCTCGTGACCAGGGCCGGATCGAGGCTGCGGGCGCGCTCGTACGCCGCGATCGACGCGTCAAGGAGACCGCAGTACCGGCACGCTTGAACGAGCCCCGCGAACAACTCGGGCTCCGATGCTGCCGCGCGCACGCGCTCGAGCAGTCTGGCTACGGCTTCGCGGGCATGCCCAGCATCAACCTCCACGTGTGCGTACAGGTTGTGCGCAAGTGACAGGTCGGGGTTGATGTCGAGGGCACGCCTGAGCGCGTTCACACCCAGATCGAGATTCGCCGCCGCTTGCGAAGGATCGTCGAACTTGCCGAGCAGCCGATAACACCGTCCGAGCCTCGCCCATGCGGGTGCAAACCGCGGATCGCGATCGACGCAGCGGAGATAGAGATCGCGGGCAGCTTTCCACTGCTTCGAGTCGAGTTGAATCTGGTTGGCGCGCAGATAGTCCTCGTACGCCTCCGGGTTGGCCGGCACGTCGCGGTTGATTCGGCGCTGATCGGCCGGTGTGAGCGACAGCGACAACGACTCCACGATTGAATTGGCGAGCGAATCCTGCAGCTGGAAGATCTCGCGATTGGCCGACTGAAAGGTCATGGCGCGGACGAGCGTGCCTGACGGCGCCTGAACGAGCTGTGCGCTGACACGCACCTGGTCGCCGCTGCTGAGGAGTGTCCCGAACAGGACGACGTCCACGTCCAGCGACCCTGCGATGGCGGCAATCTCGGTCGTGTCGCCGGCAAGCCGCGACGCGGCCGCCGTCGAACGCACGACGAGTGAAGGAAGACCCGACAGCGCAGAGCTGATTGCGTCCGGCAGACTGAACGTGAGGAATTCGATAGACGCATCCGGTCGGAGCAGCCGAAACGGCAGCACCACGAGGCGCGACATCGGCCGCACGCGCGAAACTTCGCCCGTTTCGATCACGAGCGACCGGAGATCCTCTGCGAACACGTCGGCCGTCTGGTACCGCTCTAGCACGGGCTTGCGCAACGCGCGATGAACGACGCGGTCGATGCCCACCACGCCAGGCGAGCCTCCCAGCGCCGGCGGCTCGTCGTGCACGAGGGCGCGGGCGACCTCGAACACCGAGTCGCCGCGAAACGGACGCTTACCGGCAAGCATTTCGTACAGCACGATGCCGAGCGTAAACAGGTCGCTGCGTGCGTCGCCGCTGCCTCCTTCGATCAGCTCGGGCGCCATGTAGCTTGGAGTGCCGAGCAGCATTCCCGGCACGGTCAAGCGCTCGTCGCTTGGCGCTTCTGATCCACGCAGTGGCCGCGCGAGCCCGAAGTCGAGCAGCTTCACGCCATGCGTGGACAGGAAGATGTTCGATGGTTTGAGATCGCGGTGGACGATTCCCTTCCGATGAAGAGCGGCAAGCGCGCTGAGGACGGACAGCGCGGTCTGGACCGCTTCACGCGCCGGCAGAGGCCCCCTGGCAACACGCTCGCTGAGTGGCTCGCCTTCGAGAAGCTCCATGGTGAGAAACAAGCCACCGCCGTCTTCATCGATCTCGTACAGCTGGCAGACGTGTGGATGGCTGACGCTCGAGGCGGCCCGCGCTTCACGCCAGAACCGCTCTCGAGCCTGCCCGTGGGTGAGGTCCGGCCTTATTCGCTTGATGGCGACAGGTCGATCGAGCCGCTCGTCATGCGCGGCATAGACGACCCCCATTCCGCCCTCACCAAGCTTGCGGACGATGCGATATCGGCCTGTGGCTTCCAGGACGCCCTTCCAGACCGAATAATCCCACACGGGCGCGTAGTCGTGAGTCCTGAGCTTTGAGCCTTGAGCCTTCTCTCAAAACTCACAAATCAAAACTCACAACTCTTACGCGAAGCGTCAGGCAAGCTCTCGAAGCAGATCGACGAGCCGGCCGAGGGATGGGGGCACCGGGTCGCTGACCTCGACGGTGTGTTGGCCGGCGTCGTCGGCCACCGTGATGGTGTGGGTCTGGTAGTCAGCAGCCCCTTTTCGCGGCGGCGTGCGCGCGGGTAGATCGAAGAACCGGCTCTCGGCGAGCAGGTTACGAATTTCCTGCTGACGATCAGACGGAAGCGATGACACGTCGATCGTCTTCGGCGCCGAGAGTCCCGGAAAATAGGCGACCCCTCCGCTTGATTTGAAGGTGATGTGCACGCCCGCGCCAGTATCTGTCGAACCTGCTCAGGTCAACAGGCCGTGGCCAACCGAAATGCCGACGTCATGCCACGCGCTCGCCACTGTTGTCTGTTCAACACTGGGGACCCCAAACAGTCGCCCGGCATTGGCCACGCTCAGCGCCGCAAATCGCCTGAATCCCGAGTTCGTTCTCAGCCGCGAGTCGCGCAGCGTCTCGTACCAGATGCGACCGGCTTTCTCCCAGGCGTAGCCGCCGAGTCGCGTGGATGCGAGGTAGAACGCGCGGTTCGGGATCCCGGAATTAATGTGCACTCCGCCGTTGTCCTCGTAGGTTCGGACGAAGTCGTCCATGTGTGCGGGCTGCGGATCCTTGCCGAGCACCGGATCGTCATAGGCAGTTCCGGGGGCCTTCATGGAGCGGAGAGCAACTCCCTGCACGCCTGCCGCCAGCAGTCCTTCGCCGATCAGCCAGTCTGCCGCATCCGCTGTCTGATTGCGACTTGACTGCTTCACGAGCGACCCGAACACGTCGGACATCGATTCGTTCAGCGCACCCGGCTGAAACAGGTATGCGAGTCCTGCCTCGTCCTCGGTCACGCCGTGACCCAGTTCGTGGCCGATGACATCGAGCGCGATGGTGAAGCGATTGAAGAGCCGGCCGTCGCCGTCGCCGAATACCATCTGCTGACTGTTCCAGAACGCGTTGTTATAGCGGTTGCCGAAGTGCACGGTTGCATCCAGCGCCATTCCTTCGTCGTCGATGGAATTTCGTCCGTACACGTTCCAGAAGAAGTTCCACGTGTCGGTCAGACCGTCGAAAGCCTCATTGACGGCTACGTCCGCGCTCGGCGGATCGCCTTCGCCTCGTACACGACGGCCCGGCAGCTCTTGTGAATGGCCAGCGTCGTACACGGTGCAGCGCTTCTCGGCCGGCGCTGCGAGGGAGTCGACCGACGGAGCCGCTTCAAATGAGCGCGCCGAAGCACGGAATGCGCGCAGCGTAGCGTCGACGGCGAGCGTATTGGCTGCAATCTGGCGCTGCTCTGGCGTCCCTCTCTCGACGATGGATCGGAGCACGTGTGGCGGAAGAATGCAGAAGATTGAATGTCGATGGGAAGTGGTGCACATCTCGGACTCCTTTGTCACGATCGGGATTCCGATCCGCTGTCTGCGAGGGGAACCGAACCTATCGCGTTTCTGTTGAGATAACAAGAGCGAAGCCGCGCGAATCTATGGCTGAGGTGCGTGAGTGAGTGCGTCTAGCTCAGCCACAGGAGCGGGGCCCGCTACGCGTGTAAACGTCAGCCGCGCAAGAAACGAACTATGGATGTTTGTGTGGACGTGCAGCCGGGCGCAATAACGCCTGCCGTGCGTACGGCCGGCGCGTAATGAGATGCCGAAGAGCGGGCGTTACAGACTTGCAGTCGTGTGCTGGCGCGACGTGGCCAACCGATCACTCGACCGACCGAGTGTCATCAGGTGCAACAACAGGCCGAGCATGCCGCGCGCGGCAGCTAACGTCGTGAGGATGGAGCCCACCAACAGCGCGAAGATGATGAACTGGTCCATGCCGTGGTTATCGGCGGATTGGTGCACATCGAGTAGTAGGTAGTAGGCAGTAGGCAGTAGGCAGTAGGCAGTGGGCCGCCTGAGCAGGGCCCTGCACCTGGAAGATCTGCAAGGTGATCATGAATTCACATCGTTTCAACGGCCGGAGCTATGCTCTACCGCGTGCGCGAGCACCTGCCTGCAATCGCCGCGGTACTCAGCATCGCGGCGCTCGGGTGCGACGGGACAAAAAGCCCCTCGTCGCCCTCGACATCCGGCGCTGCTGTCACCGCGGTGCGCATCGTGTTTGCGGGATCCACGACTCGGCGCGCGGATCTGCCCGCTTCGGCAGCGGCCTGCGCCGGTGGCGTCGGCGCGACGCACATCCATCCAAGCTGGCGCAGCTTCGAGGCAATCCCGCTGCAGCCGGTTCCGCCAGACAGGTACGAAATCGGGTTCACGGATGTGCCTGTCAGAACGCGCGTGTCGTTCCGGATCAACGATCAGAACTCGTGCGACGAAAACCCCACGGGTGCGGTCACGCGCAACATCTTCGTGAACGACCTTCGAGTCGTGCAGAACACGACGACGCCCGGTAACGGTGATGAACCGGGGTTCGCGTTCACCGTCGCGGCGAACGGCACTATCACCCAGTAGGCCGAATCCTTTTCGCCTTCGCCAGGTCGCCAGGCCGGGTCCCTCCAGACCCGGCGAATCAGGCATAATCTTCCGGACTCTGAAGGAGGAACCATGCGGTTGAGGCATCTATGGGTGTTCGCTGCGTTGGGTGTCGTCCTCTTGGCGCTTCCTGCCGCGGCACAGTCGCACCGCATCACCGTCGTCAAAGACATCGATTACGTTCCCGCCGCTGAGTACCCAGCGGGCAAGGACCGGCTCGACCTGTACATACCTGAGGGCGTGGCGAACGCACCCGTCATCCTGTCGATCCACGGCGGCGCGCTGTCCGCCGGCGACCGATCCGAGGAGAGTTTCGTTGGCCGCCGGCTCGCGGCGGAAGGCTACCTGACCGTCGTGATCAGCTATCGCCTGTCCCCGCAGGTATCCCATCCAGCCCACATCGAGGACGCCGCAGCGGCGTTCGCCTGGGTCAAGCGCAACATCAAGCAGCGCGGGGGTGATCCCGATCGCATCATCGTCATCGGCCACTCTGCAGGGGCGTACCTGTTGATGCTGCTCGCAACGGATCCGCGCTATCTGGCCGTCCACAAACTGTCGCCGGGTGACATCAAGGGTCTCGTGCCGGTCAGCGGATTCTTCTGGGTGGATAAGACGGGCGTTGCGCCGGACCGTCCTTCATATGTATGGGGAACGGATCGCAACGTATGGGTGGACGCCTCCCCCGCACGCCACCTTCGCGCGGATCTGCCGCCGGTGCTTCTCATCGACACCGACGGTGACGAGGGCTGGCGCCAACAGCAGAACCTCGACATGGCGGCGGCGCTTCGAGCGGCCGGTAACAAGGATGTCACCTTCCACCAGGTGAAGGGCCGCACTCACATGAGCGTCTGGACAGAAATGCTCGACGGAGAGTCGGAAGAGACCTCGTCGTGGATCCTGCGCTTCGCGGATCGCGTCCTGAGACGCTAACTTGACACGTCAGGGGCCGTCTTAGCCAAAGGCCCTCGAAGCTCTGCCCTGCCCGCCTGCAGCTCGCCCGCGGTGATCAATCCGGAGGAACCGCGCGTGGCCGTGGGCGCCGCTTAAAGTGATCGCGTCTGAGGTTCGGCGTAAGCCAATCGCAGTGCGCAATCGCACGTCACCTTCAATTTGGAACGACAACTGCACCCATAGCCCGTCCGAGCTGGCCAGTACCCCGGAGCCGCAGTCCATCGGCTGAAGGCGGACTCCTGGCGTCGCGGCATGAGCGAAACCAACGAATCTCCGCCGCCTGATCCAGCGGACAAGGTCAATTCAGCCAGCAAGACTCAGGCAGCAGATCGCAAGCGACGACGCTCGTGGCACTGGATCGCCTGGCCAAGCGTCCTGCTTCTCGCGTGTCTTGCTGCTGCGCTCTTCTGGCGACGGCACGAGGCCGGACAGAGCCAGCCGCCGAAAACGCCGCCGCCGATCCCGGTCGTCGTGGCCCAGGCGGCACAGGGAGACATCGGTGTGTACGTGACCGGATTAGGTACGGTCACGCCGCTGAACACGATTACGGTCACGACGCGCGTGGACGGCGAGCTCATGGCCGTCAAGTACAAGGAAGGAGAAAGGGTTCGTGAGGGCGATCCGCTCGTTGAGATCGACCCGCGCCCATTCCAGGTGGCGCTCGAACAGGCGGAAGCACAGCTCGTCAAGGATCAAGCGGCGCTTCAAAATGCGCAGATTGACCTGAAGCGATACGAAGAGCTGATCACGAAGAACGCCGTCTCTCAGCAAATCCTGCAAACACAACGCGCGACCGTCGCGCAGGCCGAGGCGGCGGTCAAAAACGATCAGGCGACGATCGCCGGCGCGAAGTTGAACCTGATCTACTGTCACATCACCGCTCCGATCAGCGGCCGCATCGGTCTCCGCCTCGTCGACCCCGGCAACTTCGTGTCGGCGGCCGCGGCCACACCGTTGCTCGTGATCACCCAGACCCAGCCGATCAGCATCATCTTCACGATTCCCGAGCAGGCGCTTGCGTCGGTTCGCGCACCGCTCAGGGCGGGCAAGACGCTTTCCGTCGATGCGATCGACCGCAACGGGCAGCAGATTCTCGCGAAGGGCAAGCTGACCACGCTCGACAACCAGATCGATCAGACCACCGGCACGCTGCGGCTCCGTGCAACGGTTCCCAATACCGATGACGCGCTGTTTCCGAATCAGTTCGTCAACGCACGAATGCTCGTACAGGAAAAACGAGGCGTCACGCTGATCCCGAACGCGGCGGTTCAGCGAAACACGCAGGCCACGTTCGTCTACGTCGTGAACCCGGACCAGTCAGTCGCGATCCGAAACGTGACACTGGGCACGGTCGACGATGAGCGCTCGGAGGTCGTCATGGGGATCCGGGCGAACGAACTGGTCGTCACGCAGGGCGTGGACAGACTGCAGGCAGGCAGCCGCGTTGTCGCGACGTGGCCTGAAGACGAAGACACGCGCAGGCGCGATCTCGGGGAGTCCGGCGCAGTCGCCACCAGCGGAAAGGCCGGCAAAGCGCCCGCCGGCACCAGACCATGAATCCATCGCGCACGTTCATCCTGCGGCCGGTCGCGACGTCACTGTTGATGAGCGGCGTGCTTCTGGCTGGCGTCGTCGCGTTCCGCCAGCTCCCGGTGTCCGCGCTTCCGGAGGTCGACTACCCGACGATTCAGATCGCGACGACGTACCCCGGCGCCAGCCCGGACGTGATGGCCTCGTCAGTCACGGCCCCGCTCGAGCGGCAGCTGGGCCAGATGCCTGGCCTGCAGGAGATGACGTCGACGAGTTCGACCGGACTCTCGTTGATCACGCTCCAGTTCGCGCTCGAGTTGAGCATCGACGTCGCCGAACAGCAGGTGCAGCAATCGATCAACGGCGCCGGAACGTTTCTGCCGGCCGATCTGCCGACACCGCCGATCTACAGCAAGGTGAATCCGGCCGATGCGCCAATTCTCACGCTGGCGCTCACGTCGAACACGCTGCCGCTGTCAACGGTCCAGGATCTCGCCGACACGCGTCTCGCCCCAAAAATTTCGCAACTGCGTGGGGTGGGGCTCGTCACGCTCAGCGGCGGCCAGAAGCCGGCTGTCCGCATCCGCGCGAACCCGACCATCCTGGCGTCTTACGGCTTGAACCTCGAAGACGTGCGGTCGGCGGTCATCGCGACCAGTGTCAATCAAGCCAAAGGCAGCCTCGACGGACCGCTGCAGAACTATCAGATCGGCGCGAACGATCAGCTGCTCTCGAGCAGCGATTACGCGCGGATGGTGGTGGCGTACCGGAACGGTGCGCCGGTTCGGCTGAGCGACAGTGCCACCGTAGTCGACTCCGTCGAGGACGTCCGGCAAGCCGCGACCATGAACCGGACGCCGGCGGTGATTCTCAATGTGCAGCGGCAGCCCGGCGCGAACATCATCACCGTTGTCGACAGCATCAAGAAGCTGCTGCCGAACCTGACCGAGACGCTGCCGGCAGCCGTGAAGGTCGCCGTGCTGACCGATCGCACGAGCACCATCCGCGCCTCCGTGAGGGACGTCGAGTTCGAGCTGACCCTCACGATTGTCCTCGTCGTGGCCGTGATCTTTCTGTTTCTGCGCACGCTCTCGGCGACACTCATTCCGAGCGTCGCCGTGCCGCTCTCGATCGTCGGCACGTTCGCAGTGATGTACTTGCTCGGGTACAGCCTGAACAACCTGACGCTCATGGCCCTCACCATCTCCACGGGCTTCGTCGTGGACGATGCGATTGTGATGCTCGAGAACATCGCGCGATTCATCGAGAAGGGTGAATCGCCGATCGAGGCGGCGTTGAAAGGCTCCGAGCAGATCGGGTTCACGATCATCTCGCTGACGGTCTCGCTGATCGCGGTGCTCGTCCCGCTCCTCTTCATGGGCGACATTGTGGGCCGCTTGTTTCGCGAGTTCGCGGTGACGCTGGCGGTGACGATTCTGATTTCAGCAGCCGTCTCGCTCACGCTGACACCGATGATGGCGGCGCGGCTGCTGAAGCCGACGGCGGAGCAGTCACACGGGCGTTTCTATCAATGGTCCGAGCGGGCGTTCGAGCGGATCATCCAGGGATACGGCCGCACGCTCGACGTGGTCCTCAAGTATCAGACGCTGATGCTGATCGGATTCGTCGCCACGCTCGCCCTGACCGGATACCTCTACTACGTCGTGCCCAAGGGCTTCTTCCCGGTCCAGGACACCGGCGTCATCCAGGCAGTCTCCGTTGCGCCACAGAGCGTCTCGTTTTCCGAGATGCTGAATCTTCAGAGTCAGGCGGTCGAGATCATCACCCGCGATCCTGCGGTCGAAAGCCTGTCCTCGTTCGTAGGCATCGATCAAACCAATACGACGCTCAACAACGGGCGCCTGCTGATCAATCTGAAGCCGCTCGACAAACGCGGTGCGAGCGCGAGCGACATCATTCGACGCCTCCAGCCGAATCTTGCGGTCATCCCAGGGCTGAGCGTCTTCATGCAGCCGGTCCAGGACATCACCGTGGACGCTCGCGTGAGCCGAACCCAGTTTCAGTTCACCCTCGAGGACCCCAACCCGGACGTGCTGAACCTTTGGGCACCCCGCCTGCTGGAAAAGCTCCACCAACTGCCCGAGATCCGTGATGCCGCCACCGATCAGCAGGAGCTCGGCTTGCGCGCGCAGCTTGTCTTCGATCGTGAGGCGGGCTCACGTTTGGGGATCACGCCGGCCTTCATCAGCCAGACGTTGTACGACTCGTTCGGCCAGCGGCAGATCTCGACGATCTTCACGCAGCTGAATCAGTACCACGTGATCCTCGAGGTCGAGCCGCAGTTTCGTGATCATCCA
>Ga0075420_100001525_pt1 | contig 19681 bp, 18 predicted proteins | sample SoiMetdeltSBSDD4_FD_75296 | JGI IMG/M metagenome (GOLD analysis project Ga0075420, IMG submission 75296) | Bulk soil microbial communities from a Populus tree surrounding site in Tennessee, USA - Soil MetaG P. deltoides SBSDD4 | ecosystem: Environmental > Terrestrial > Soil > Tree plantation... | reverse complement strand
CACCGCTCCCGCTACGCCGCCTCCCGCTCCACCCGCCCCGAATGGCTACCCACCGTTACGGCCATCCCATCACTATCAGTTGCTATCTGAATACCCCATCCAACCAAGCGCGAAGAGCCGTATTTTTGGCGGCTTTAGTGGGCGCGCCGCTACGCAGCGGGCACGCCGCTACGCCGCTGGGTGGCCGCGAGCACGGCCGCGTACCCGGTCGGGACACCAGCCTCGGCCAGCCGGCTCGCCGCCGCGGCGAGCGTCGACCCGGTGGTCACGATGTCGTCGACGAGCACGACGAGCGTGCCGTCGCGTACGGCCCGGTGCAGGCCGGCCACCCGCGGTGGCCGTACCTGGAAGGACTGCGCCGCGGCGCGGGCTCGAGCCTCGCTGTCCAGGCCCGCCGAGTCGGGCCGGGGCTGCGCTCGCAGCGCGACCACGACGCCGGCGCGCCGCCCGCCCGCGCGAAGCGACCGGGCCGCCTGCCGGGCCAGCCGCAGGGCGTGGTCGCCGTAGCGGCGGCGAGCAGCGGCAGCGGTGGCCGGGATCGGCACCAGCAACAGCTCCCGCCCGGGCGGCGCGCCGGCCGCGACCGCGGCGGCGAGCAGCGCGCCCAGCGGCCGGACCAGGTCGTGCCGGCCGCGCTCCTTGAACCCGAGCAGCAGCTCGCGCAGCACCCCGTCGTAGCCGGCGACCGTGACGCAGGGTGGGAAGCCGGGCGGCACCGGCAGCGGGCTGGTGCGGTGCGGCACCGCGGCGGCCAGCCGTGCGGCGCAGGCCGGGCAGACGCCGCCGCAGCCGGCGGTGGCGCAGCCGGCGCAGGTGACGGGCAGGACCAGGTCAGCCAGGGCCGCGCCGAGGTCGGCCAGCCCGCGCAGCACCGGCACCCGGTCAGTCCTGCAGGAAGGGCGCCGAGGGTACGGGCGCCGGCGTTCCCGGGTCCACCGACGCGCCCGACGCCTGGCCAACCGAAATCTCCACGTGGCGGACCGTGAAGACCTGCCACGCCTTGCCTTGCGACTCGATCAGGATCGGCCCCCGGGCCGACCAGTCCCCGGCCGGGTACGCCGAGAGCTGCGTGACGTCGGCCTCGCCGAGCTGGACATCGACCCGGTCCTCGATGGCGCCGTCGACGGTCAGCTCGGTCAGCGCATAACGGCCCCCGTCCCGGCCGACCAGGACCACCCAACCAGGCCGGCTCCACGCCACCGCGGAGATCTCGGTGAGGCTGGCCGACAGCCGGCGCAGCCGCTGTAGCTCCAGCGTCTCGCCCTTGCGTGTCAGCGTCGCCACGTAGGCGGCGCCGTCCGCCGCGATCACCACCCGGAGCCCGTCCGGGGCGACCGAGACGCCGGTGACGCCAGGGGGCGCGGTCCTCACCACCGAGGTGCTCTTCGATCCACTGGTGAACATGTGCAGCGCTCCGTCGACCGCTATCAGCCCGCGCGCAGCCGTTGACGCCGATGGCGGCGGCAGCCAGCACGGCCGGCTCATTACCGCGCCGGTCAGGTTGGTCACCACGTACGACGGCACGCCCCAGGTCATCTGCCCTACCAACAACCGGGGCGGCCGGTTGGGCTCCACCCGGACCAGGGCCGCGTACCGATGGTTCTTGGCGACCGCCGCTGCGGCCACCCGGACGTTATGCAACGCGTCGAGCACCGGCAGGTGCTGCCCGAGGGTGCACTCCGGCAGGACCTGCGTGTTCACCACGCAGAAGCGCATCGGCGACGGCTCGTAGAGCAGCGCCGGGTTCCCCCCCGCGGATGCCACCCGGATCTGCTTCTTGGGCTGGCCCTCGACCCGCAGCTCGATCAGCCGGTCGTAGACCGGACGCAAGGTCCAGGCCAGCTGCTTCGCGAGCGGGTCCAGGTCAACGGCGGCGGCCTGGAAGGTCAGGTCAACGACGAGCCGGTCAACGCTGTAGACGACCTTGCTGCGCAGCGCGATCTCCGCCGTCCGCGGGCGCACCACGGTGCCCAGCCAGTCCGAAGGCCGCTCGACCGCCCACTGGACGAGCATCTGGCGCCGCTCGTCCTCGCCCGCGGTCAGCGGAAGGTAGCGCAGGTCGGGGATGAGGGTGGTGCCTGCGGCGTCCCAGAAGTAGATCGGGTAGAGCTGGTAGATGTCCTGGTAGATGTCGAGCACGCTGTCGAGCGCGCGGCTGTCCAGGAACATCCCGTCCGGTGCGCCGTCAACTCGCAGCTCGTCGGCGCCCTGCGGGATGTCCTGCTGCTCGTACGCCAGGACGCTGAACTCCAGCGTCCGCCTGGCCGGCGCGCTGGGCTCCACCACGGTGCCCCGCTCGGTGAGCGCTCCGACCGGCTGCACATCGACCGTGACCTTGAAGCTGTCCCCGCCGAGGCTGGTCTTCACCGGCTGGGAGAGCACCCGGACCACGGTCAGCTCAGCACCGGACTGCCAGCTCATGCGCAGCTCCGGCATGAAGAAGCTGCGCAGGTGGTCGGCGGCGCGCTGGGGACCGCCTGCGCCGGCACGCAGGTAACGCTGGATCAGATCCTCCGGGTCGGTTGACCTGGCTGGACCCGGGACCGCGACGACCGAGCCGCCAGCCACGGTCCCCCGCTGCTGCGCCGGCCCGTCCAGGGTCACGTCGGTCTCGCCCGGCACCCCGCAGCCGACCAGGATGAGCAGGAGCGGCGGTACCAGCCACGGAGTCCGACCGATGATCCGGTTAAGGCAGCTTGTCCGCCGCCTCGTCGGGCTAGCCATCCGACACCTCCCCAGTCGATCGGGCAAGCGCGGGCAGCGCCGGAGGCGGAGCGGACCGCACCGGAGGCGGTGGGACCGCGGCTGGGCCCGGCGACGACGCGGCTGGGCCTGGTGGCGACGCGGCTGGGCAGGGCGGCGACGCGGCTGGGCCTGGAATGTGCGCATCGGCGGGCACGAGCCGCAGGGGCGAGGAGACCAGCCGGTCACCGGCGTGTACGGGCAAGGTGAGGCGGAACTGGGCGCCCCGTCCAAGGGCTCCCCACGCCTCCAGCCAGCCGCCGTGCAGCCGGGTGTCCTCCAGGCTGATGGAGAGCCCCAGCCCCGTGCCGCCGGTCTGCCGGGCTCGTGACGGGTCCGACCGCCAGAACCGGTTGAAGACCAGCTTCTCCTCGCCGGGGTTGAGCCCGATGCCCCGGTCCCGCACGGACACCGCCACCGCGTTCTCGTCCGCCGCGAGCTGGATCGAGACCGGGTGACGCTCGCCGTGCTCCAGCGCGTTGCCGATCAGGTTGCGCAGGACCCGCTCGACCCGCCGGCTGTCCACCTCGGCGATCACCGGCCCGTCCGGCAGGTCCAGCTCAAGCGCGACACCGTCGCGTTCGGCGAGCACGGCGAGCCCGTCGGCGACCTGGCGCACCAGCGGGACGAGATCGGTCGGCTCGGCGTCCAGCATCGCGAAGCCAGCATCGAACCGGCTGATCTCCAGCAGGTCGGTGAGCAGCGCCTCGAACCGGTCCAGCTCTATCTGGAGCAGCTCAGCGCTGCGGGCGACCACCGGGTCGAACCGGTCCCGTTCGGAGAAGAGGAGGTCGGCGGCCATCCGTACGGTGGTCAGCGGGGTCCGCAGCTCGTGCGACACGTCGGAGGTGAACCGGCGCTGGAGCCGGGACATCTCCTCCAGCCGCACGATCTGACGCTGCAGGTTCGCCGCCATCTGGTTGAACGACGCGGCGAGCAGCGCGAGGTCGTCCTCGCCGTGCACCTCCATCCGCTGGTCGAGCAGTCCGGCGCTGAGCCGCTGAGCGGTCCGCGCGGCGAGCCGGACCGGGCGGACGACCAGCCGGGTCACCAGCGCCGCGACGACGGCGAGCAGGACGACGAGCGCCAGTCCGGTGACCGCGACCGTGGTCCGTACGCGGTTCGCCATCGCGTCCTCGCCCGAGAGCGGGAAGACGTAGTACAGCTCTGCCTGGCCCCAGCCCACCGGCACCGGGCTGCCGTACACGAGGTACTTCTTCGGGCCCTTGCCGTCCAGGTCCCGGGTAATGATCTTGTGCGCTACCTGGCCATGGGTCTGCACGGCCAGCCGCAGCTCACCGTCGATCGCGGGGCGCACGTCCGCCTTGTCCGGCCAGGAGCGGGTCTTGCTCAGGGGCTCGCTGCTGCTCGGCAGCATCGCCACGATGATGCCGCCACCCTGCTCCGGAGTTCCCGCGAGCTTGGTGAGCACCTTGGTGATCTCGCCGGGCAGGCTCGGGTCCGAGCCGATGTCCAGAGCAAGCTGCTGGGCGGCGACCTCCGCTCCGGTGCGCACCTGGTGCTCGGCCACGCGGTTCTTGTCGCGCAGCAGCCCATTGGTGATCATGGAGGCGACCAGCACCCCGAACACGCCGATGAGCAGGCCCGAGACGACCAGGGTGATGCAGACCATCCGCAGCTGGAGCGACTGGCGCCAGGTCCGCCGTAGCGTCGCCCACCCGACCACGGCCCGCCGGCTCACGGTACGGCGCAGCCGGTGGGCACGCGCCGGCACGCGGCGCGCAGCAGTAGCGGCGATCCTGCCGAGGGCTGGCATGTCGGGCCAAACCTACCCGGTGCCTGCTTTGTAGCCCACGCCACGCACGGTGAGGATGATCTCCGGCCGCTCCGGGTCCGGCTCGATCTTCGCCCGCAGCCGCTGCACGTGCACGTTGACCAGCCGGGTGTCCGCCGCGTGCCGGTAGCCCCAGACCTGCTCCAGCAGCACCTCCCGGGTGAACACCTGGCGCGGCTTGCGGGCCAGCGCCACGAGCAGGTCGAACTCCAGCGGCGTGAGCTTGACGTCGCCGCCGTTGCGGCTGACCATGTGGGCCGGCACGTCGATGGTGATCTGGTTACCCGGCGGTCCGATGGTCAGCAGCTCCGGGGTCACGTCCTCCCCCCGGCGCAGCCGGGCCCGCATCCTGGCCACCAGCTCCTTGGGCTTGAAGGGCTTGACCACGTAGTCGTCGGCCCCGGACTCCAGGCCGAGCACCACGTCCACGGTGTCGCTCTTGGCGGTGAGCATGACGATCGGCACGCCGGACTCGGCCCGGACCGCCCGGCACACGTCGATCCCGCTCATCCCGGGCAGCATCAGGTCGAGCAGGACGATGTCCGGGCGGGCCTCCCGGAAGGCGGCCAGGGCCCGCTCGCCGTCACCCACGAAGGACGGCAGGAAACCCTCGCTACGAAGCACGATGCCCAGCATCTCGGCGAGTGCGGGATCATCGTCAACCACTAGGACCCGGGCTCTCATGCGGTCCAATATGACACTCCGCGTCCGCACCAAGGAATCAGGGCTCCGGCCGCAGTGAGGTAGTCGAAACGTCGGCGCAGCCGCTCTCCCGTTCGCGCACCGGACCGACCAGGTCACGCCGTACGCGGAGGCTGCTACGCGGAGACCCCGGGCTGCGCCCCGGATGCCGGCAGGGCGAACGATATCGCGGGATCAGCCACGGTGCTCCTCGATCGCGTCCAGTGCGGAAGGGACGGAGTCGACCACGATCAGCAGCTCCAGCGCGGCCGCCGACACGAACCCGGGCGCCACCAGGGTGCCGAGCCAGTCCAGAAGCCCGGCGTAGTACCGGTCGGCGTCGACGAGCACGACAGGCTTGCGATGCAGGCTGAGGGTTGCCGTGGTCCAGACCTCGAAGAGCTCGTCGAGCGTGCCGAGGCCGCCGGGCAGGGTGAGGAACGCGTCCGACTTGTCGATCATCAGCGTCTTGCGGGAGGCCATCCCCTCGGTGACGGTCAGCTCGTCGGCACTGGTGTCAGCCATCTCCCGGTCGACGAGGGACTGCGGGATCACCCCGAGGGTGTGCGCCCCGCCCTCCCGCGCCCCGGCCGCCACCTGCCCCATCATGCCCACGCACCCGCCGCCGGAGACCAGGGTGTGGCCCCGCCGGGCCAGCTCCCGCCCGGTCTGGCGGGCCAGCTCGAGCCAGCGCCGGTCCAGCCCGCGGGAGGACCCGCAGAAGACACAGACCGCCGCCATCAGGCCGCCGGCCCGGAGCGGTCGGCCCGGCCCGCCGCCGCGGCTCGCTGGGTGGTCACCTTGGCCCGTTGCAGCGCCTCCTCCTGGGCCGCCTCCTGCTCGGCCGCCAGCGCCGCGTCCGCCTCCACGATGTGCGCCACGGCCTGGTTCACGTCGTCGGTGACGCAGAGCAGGTCCAGGTCGGCAGAGCTGATCTTGCCCTCGCCACACATCGCCTCACGCAGCCAGTCCAGCAGGCCGCGCCAGTACTGCGAGCCCATGAGCACGACCGGGAACCGGGTGACCTTCTTCGTCTGCACCAGGGTGAGCGCCTCGAACAGCTCGTCCATCGTGCCGAAGCCGCCGGGCAGGACCACGAACGCCTGGGCGTACTTGACGAACATCGTCTTGCGCGCGAAGAAGTAGCGAAAGTCGATGCCGATGTCGACCCAGTCGTTGATGCCCTGCTCGAACGGCAGCTCGATGCCGAGGCCCACCGACAGCCCACCGGCCTCGGTCGCGCCCTTGTTCGCCGCCTCCATCACCCCGGGCCCACCGCCGGTGATCACCGCGTAGCCGGCCCGGGCCAGCGCCGCACCGAGCCGCTCGGCCAGCACGCACTCGGGGCTGTCCGGCTTGCTGCGGGCCGACCCGAAGACGCTGACTGCGAGCGGCAGCTCGGCCAGGGTGTCGAAGCCCTCCACGAACTCCGACAGGATGCGCAGCGCCCGCCACGCGTCCCGGGTCTTCCAGTCCTTGCGGGTACGCGAGTCCAGCAGGCGCTGGTCCGCGGTGCTGGGCGGGATCGCCTCGCGGCGCAGGGTCACCGCGCCGCGGTGCCGCTCCGGTGCCTTGCCGCGGTGCCGACCATTGCCATGCGTCATGAGGCCAACATAACCGGCGGGCCCGGCCGCTATGCCCGCAGCCAGTGGTTACGCCCGTAGCCAGCGGTGCAGCGTCTGCGCCCCAGCCACGATCTTGGGAATCTCCACCCGCTCCTCGCGGGTATGCGCGAGGTTCGGGTCGCCCGGGCCAAAGTTCAGCGCGGGTACGCCGAGCGCGGCGAACCGGGACACGTCGGTCCAACCGAGCTTGCCCACCGGCGGCTGGCCCACCACGGCCAGGAACTCCTCCGCCGGGGCTGCGGTGAGCCCGGGCAGCGCTCCGGGGGCCGAGTCGGCGACCGTCAGGTCGTACCCGGTGAAGAGCTCGCGCACGTGCGCCTCGGCCTGCTCCGGCGAGCGGTCGGGCGCGTACCTGAAGTTGACCTCGACCTCGCACTCGTCCGGGATGATGTTGCCGGCGACCCCGCCGCGGATGCGCACCGCGTTGAGCCCCTCGCGGTAGGTGCAGCCGTCGATGGTGACGGTGCGGGCTGGGTACTCCTCGAGCAGGCGCAACGGTGGGCCGGCCACGTGGATGGCGTTGACGCCCAGCCACGAGCGGGCGCTGTGGGCGCGGCGCCCCGCCGTCCGCAGCACCACCCGCATGGTGCCCTGGCACCCCGCCTCGACCAGCCCGTACGTCGGTTCGAGCAGGATCGCGAAGTGCGCGGCCAGCCAGTCCGGGTGCGCGTTGGACACCAGGAACAGACCGTTACGCTCGGCCTCGACCTCCTCGGCCTCGTAGAACAGGTAGGTCACGTCGTACCTGGGCTCGGCCAGGGTCACCGCCAGGTGCAGGGCGAGCGCCACTCCCCCTTTCATGTCCGCCGTCCCGCAGCCGTAGATCGCGCCTGCGTCTACTGTGGACGGAAAGTTGCCGGCCAGCGGGACGGTGTCCAGGTGCCCGGCGAGCACCACCCGCTCGGCCCGGCCCAGCGCCGTACGCGCCACCACCGTGTTGCCGAGCCGGTCCACGCTCAGGTGGCCGGCGGCCCGGAGCACCTCCTCCACCGCGTCGGCGATGGCCTTCTCGTCGCCGGAGACGGACTCGATGTCGACCAGCGCGCGGGTCAGCGCGACCGGGTCGGCCAGGACCTCGGGGGTCAGCGGGTTACCCATGGCTGGCACGCTACCGTTTGCTCTCATGAACACGGCCTCAGCCGCCTGGGGAACGGGTCTCGCCACGCTCACCGACGAGGGGCAGGTGCTGGACACCTGGTACCCGGCCGGGCAGCTGGCGCTCGGCGTACGCCCGGCCGAGGGCCCACCGGCGAGCACGCCGCTGCCGGCCGCGGAGAGCGCGGCGCTGCTGGGCCTGCCCGCCGAGGCCGTCGGGCCGCGCCGGCTGCCTGGAGTACGCACCGCCGCGGTGCGCACGGTCATCGAGTCGCTCGCCGACGCGCCGAAGGACACCTACGACGCGTACCTGCGGCTGCACCTGCTCTCGCACCGGCTGGTCCGGCCGCACCAGGCCAACCTGGACGGCATCTTCGGCCTGCTGGCCAACGTCGCCTGGACGACCGCCGGCCCGTGCCCGGTCGACCGGGTCGACGAGCTGCGGCTGCTGGAGCGGGCCGCGGGCCGGGTGCTGACCGTGTACGGCGTCGACAAGTTCCCGCGGATGGCCGACTACGTGGTGCCCTCCGGGGTGCGTATCGCCGACGCCGACCGGGTCCGGCTCGGCGCGCACCTGGCCGCTGGCACCACCGTCATGCACGAAGGCTTCGTGAACTTCAACGCCGGCACGCTCGGCGCGTCCATGGTGGAGGGTCGCATCTCCTCCGGCGTGGTGGTCGGCGACGGGTCGGACATCGGCGGCGGAGCGTCCATCATGGGCACCCTGTCCGGCGGTGGCCGGGACGTGATCCGGATCGGCGAGCGCTGCCTGCTCGGGGCCAACTCCGGCATCGGCATCTCGCTCGGCGACGACTGCGTGGTGGAGGCCGGCTGCTACGTGACCGCCGGGACCAAGGTCGTCCTGCCCTCCGGCGAGGCGGTCAAGGCGGCCGTCCTCTCCGCGGCCTCCGGGCTGCTGTTCTGGCGCAACTCGGTCACCGGGGCGGTCGAGGCCCGGCCCCGCAGCCGCGCGGTCGAGCTCAACCCCGCCCTACACGCCAACGACTGACCCCCGAAGATCCGCCTGTCACGGCCGGGGCTGACTCGTCCATCTTCGGAAGGTGCGGCCGGACGATCTCGGCAAAGCTCCTGGCACCAGCGCTGGCCAGGTAGTCCAGGACAGCAGCGGGGGTGAGGCGCGGCCCATGCCGGCCGGTGTCTGCTGCCTGTTTCAGGAGAACGCACATGATCAGCTGGGGCTCACGCTCCCACACGCCCAGCAGGAAACCATCGGGGTGTTCTGGCTCCACGCCGTGTGGCTCGCACGATGTGATGGGAAAGTCACGCAAGTTACAGGTGATGATCCGGTCCGCGTCGCAAGCCACCGCCGCCGCGAGCACGTGTCGATCCTTCACGTGATTGGTCATGCCTGAGATCAGGTGCTCATACCCGATGACCATGGCGGTGTCGAATGCAGCGTTCATGAACGCGATCCGCCGCTCGACCGCCGGTGCCGGCACGCCGGGCAGGTTGCGGCGCACCTCATTGAGAATCTGGGCCGACCAGCGGGGTCGGTACACCTCCTCCTCGGCCAACCGCAGCAGCAGCAGGTCGCACAAGGCGTTTGGGATGAGGACGTTGGCATCCAGAACGGCGACGGTGAACACAGTCAAGCTGCGCCGCGGGTGTCCGTAGTTGCCGACGACCCATACATGCCCATCTCCACCGCATCCGCCGTCATCTCTGCCAGCAGCTCCCGGCGACGGCGGCTACGCCGCTGCTTGTACGCCAGCACCTGGTCCAGTGGGATCCGACGGGACAAACTCGGCCGCGAGTAGCCGATCTCCCCTGCATCCAACAGCTTGATCAAGGTCGGGCGCGAGACGCCAAGCAGGTCTGCTGCCTCCCGCGTAGTCAGCTCGCGGTCGATCGGAACGACCGCCAGCCCTCGACCAGAAGCGAGCACCTCGGAGACGCGCGTCAGCACCTCGCGCACCGACTCCGGCAGGTCAGTCTCGACACCGCCACGCACAAGTGTGAGTGAATGGCCACCACCTTCGTGCAACAGATCAGCAAGACGGACCAGGGCCGCCCGCTCCTCCGTCGTCGGCATCACCGCGTCTGTCGTCACCAGTAGCCTCCCTGCGCCCACCAGCTCATAACCATCTTCCACGGAAGTGCAAGAAATGCAACGCTCACCATAGGTACTGATACACAGCTCGAGGCGGAGGGTCGGCAACCGCCCGGCGAGTGCGAGCGTTGCTCGAGGTATACACGGCATGGGGCGCCTGCCTGGATCCGCCGGCTCTCCTATCCTGACCCGATGGACCTGGAGTTCAGCGGCGAGATCTGGTTCTGGAAAGGCCCGGCGCCGTGGTACTTCATCACCGTTCCGGACGAGGAGTGCGGCCGGCTGGAAGCGACCGCCACGCTCGTCAGCTACGGCTGGGGCATGATCCCGGTCCTGGCCCAGATCGGGGCAACCGGGTGGAAGACCTCCCTGTTTCCCAAGGACGGGCGCTACATAGTGCCGGTGAAGGCGGGGGTACGGAAGGCCGAGGAGCTTGAGGTGGGTGACACCGTGACGGTTCGGCTGACCGTCGATGCCTGACCGGCGGCGGGACCGCCGGTGAGGCGGGTTCCGCCGGCACACTCCTGGCCGGCCGGGTCAGTGCAGGCGGAAGTCGGCAAAGTCGAAGCCGGGCGCCACGACGCAGCTGACCAGCACCGGTGCCGGGCCGGCCGGCGCGGCGGACTGCCACACGCCACCAGGCACCCGTACCTGTGGCTGCTGGCCAGCGGCGACATCACCGCCGAGCAGCACGACGTCCCCAGTGGAGGGCTGCTCACCCGCGCCGCCCAGGCGCAGCTCCAGCGGACCGCCGGAGTGCCAGAACCACAGCTCGTCCGAGCGCACCACATGCCACAGCGACTGCTCGCCAGGGTGCAGCAGGAAGTAGATCGCGGTCGCGGCGCTGCGCGGCCCGTCGTACCCCTTGGGCGAGAACACCACCGGCGAGCGCCAGGTCTCCCGGAACCAGCCACCCTCGGGGTGTGGGGCCAGGTCGAGCCGCTCGGCCAGCGGCGGCCGGGGGGTCACCGGCTCTCCTCCAGGACCGTCATCCGCACCGGGACATCCTGACCTACCCGGTCACGCTGCGGAACATGCGGTGGCTACCGCGGCTCAGCCGTCGTAGCTGGCCTGCTGGACGGCGAAGACGTTGCGATGGCTGAGGCTCTCCTGGAGCGACCACAGCAGGTCCGCACCTGCCGCGTCCTCCCAGTAGCTGATGCTCTCGCCACTGCTGACCCACCCGTAGGTGAACGACCCGGTCGCGGGCGTCCAGTAGTACAGCTGCTTGGCCCCGGACGAGTAGAACCACCACCGCCCGTTGTGCGAGGCGACCCCGTTGAGCTTGTACCAGGGCAGCGCCAGCGCCTGTGACGACGTGGTCGTCGCGGCGAACGTCGTGGCGCCCGGGGCGAACGGGAACCGGACCGCGCGCGGGGCCCGGTTCGGGTACGGGATGCACCCGGACGCGCAGGTGTACTCGGTCATCACGATCGACCCGCTGACCCGGTCCAGGGAGATGGTCGACCACACCAGCGAGGTGCCCGAGGTGGTGCTCGCCGTGACCGTGCCGACCTGGGGCAGCACATAGGAGTAGTTGTGGGCGTAGTACGTGCCGTCGGGCTGGCGGCCGATCTGGCTCGAGGTCCCGCCCGGGTTCGTCCGGAGGATCTTCCGCATGTCGAACACCCGCATGCCCCGGCTGGTGTCGGCGACGTAGAGGTAGTGGCCGTACCAGGACACGCCACCGGCGTGGATGCGGACGTCCTTGAAGCTCGGCGCCGTCGTGGTGCCGGTTGGCTCGACGAGCAGGATCTTGCGGTACTTGTTGGGGTAGGCCGCATCCCAGTCGACGAGCGTGATCCGGCTGCGCGTCTCGGTGAACAGACACCCGTCGTTGGTGTACCAGCTGACCAGGATGAGCTGGCGCCCGTCATAGCGGCCGTTGTCAGCGGTCCCGACGGCGTCGCGGCTGCTGGTGATGCCCTGCGGGTAGTTCGTGCAGTCCATGTTGTCGGTCGAGTCGAACCTGAACCCGCCCGCGTAGCCGGCGAGCCCGAGCGAGTCGGTGATCGCCACCCGGTCGTGGTTGGCGCTGTCCATGACCGTGTGCACGGGCACCGTGCCCAGCCTGGCGACGAGCGCGTCGTTCAGCGCGTCGAACTGGCTGTAGTTGGCCGTCAGCGTGAACTGGCTGGCCGGCAGGGGCGTAGGCGCTGCGGCGGCGTACCCGTTCGTCGCGTTGACCACCGTAGCCGCCGCGATCGCGAGCCCGCCGGCCACCACAGCAAGCATCCTGGTACGTATCGACATGACGCCCACCCTAATCATCGATATATTTGCAGCAAACGATACGCATCACGTGCATGGCTGTCGAACGCGCACCGGCACACCACCGGCACGGCACTCCAGCCTGGGCACCGTTAGGCCGCTGGCCTGCTCTTGGCCACTTTGGACACGCCTACACTGCTGGCCCGGTGCCGGTGGCTCTCGACGCTACGATGACGCCGTTGCCGAGAGGATCAAGGACGGTCGCCACAGCTCAGCGAGCGAGACCGCGGTTGTGAGTGGCTTGGCGGGGAGGCTACTGGGCGGGCCGTAGCTGGCCGCTTGGTCAGCTGTAGGTGGGGGCTTCCAAATGGCATGATTGGAGCATGTCGGAGTTTGGTGGCAGAGCGACTGGCCCCAGAGAGTTTCGGCGCCTTCCGGGTGAGGAGCCGGTGCCGGCCGAGCTGAGCATTGAGCCGGAGCCGGGTCCGACGACTACCGCCTGGGGGGATTGGGACGGCCCAATTCCCGACCGGGACGGTGTGCTCGCCACCGACAGTGGTGGCGACCTCTCCGACGACCTGACGCCTGAAGACGGCAGCGAATAGCTGTGCCGGTGCTCGCGCAACGTACCGCGGCTGACGGCACAGGCAGTGACGAGTGCGTGGCATCGCACGCGCGAATGGCGCCCACGCCGGTGGAGCTCCTGGCTGAAGATCAATGGAGGCCGAATGCGCGGCCACACAATGATCTTGATTAGTTGGCGAACCTCCTGCGCAAGCGGGCCGTCCGGTGGCCCCGGTGCACCTGTTGCGGCGCTGGCTGCCGTGGGTAGCCAACGCCGCAACGGTGAACGCCGCCTTCCCCGTGGCCAGGGAGGTCTTGCTACGACTGGCCAGGCACGGTCAGGCAGAACGGCTTGCCTGCCGGGTCGGCGTAGACCCGGAACGTCTTCCCGCCTCCGTCCAGCTTCGTGGCGCCCAGGGCGAGCACCGCCCGCTCCGCCGTGTCGAGATCATCGACGAGCACGTCGAGATGGTACTGCTGGGGGCGCGCCGGGTCCGGCCAGTGTGGCGCCGTGTAGTCGGCTACCTGCTGGAACATCACCGGCTGCTCGTCGTCGTTGCCGATCATCACGGCGCCGTCGCCCTCGTACGTCACCGGCTTGCCGAGCAGCTCGGAGTAGAAGGCGCTCAGCGCCTTGGCGTCCGGACAGTCGAGCATCACGCCCATGACGGTGGTGTTCGGGTCGTCCGCCTTCAGGCACAGGTCGAGCGGGTGCCCGGCCGGGTCGGCCACGGTGTACCAGGTGTCGTTCTTCTTCAGCAGGGTCCCGCCGAGCTCGAGGGTCCGGGCCAGGCCCGCTTCGAGGTCGGGCACCCGCAGGTCGAGGTGCGCCTGCTGGGGTCGGGCCTGCCCCGGCCACTGCGGCGGCTGATGGTCCGGAGCCAGCTGCAGGGCGATCTGCCAGCCATCAGGCGTGTTGAGCGTGACCCAGTCGTCGTCGGCGTCAGCCTCCGCCCACCCGGCCAGACCCCGGTAGAACGCAGACAGGCGGACGATGTCGGCCGCGTCGAGCACGACCATGTCCAACTTTCCGATCATCAGTCACTCCCTCGTACGGTCTGGTTGCATCCTGCCGTCCAGGTCCGACAGAAACGGTGTATGGGTCGAGGCTTCGCGGTCACGGCAGATGCTCCAGCCGGCCCCGACCCGCCCCGGACCCCGTCAGGCTAGGCCGGAGCAAGCCGGGCCGGCGCCGCTTTCACGATGTCGGTGCGGTCCGTGCAGCCGGTGCGGTCGGTCCGGTCACCGACGTGGAAAGAGCGGCTTTCCCTTCCGGACCGGCAGCCCACCCGGGTAGCCACCCCAACGGGCGGCGTCCGGCAGCGAGATGCCATCCGCCGGCGACGAGGCACCACTGACCGAGCTCGGCCCCAGGCCGAGCCGGCCATGGATCTCCGCTGCGGCGGCCGGGACAGCCGGGCCGGCGAGCACGGCCACGATCCGCAGCGCCTCCAGCGCGTCGCCCAGCACCCGCTCCAAGGCCGCCGACCCGGGCGGTAGCCGCCACGGCTCGGCCGCCACAACGTACGAGCTGGTCGCTGCGACCAGCCGCCAGGTCGCGGCCAGCGCCTCGGCCGGCGCCACCCCCGCCCAGGCCGCGGCCGCCCGCGCGTACGCCGTCTCGGCGGCGCCGGCCAGCGGGGAGTCGGCGGCCGGCGCCGGCCCGACCCCGCCGCACCTGGAGTCGACCAGTGCGGTGACCCGGGCGACCAGGTTGCCGAGCGTGTTCGCCAGGTCTGCGTTGTACCGGGCGTGCAGCCCCTCGTACGAGAAGTCCCCGTCCGGGCCGACCGGGTTGTCCCGCAGCAGGTGGTAGCGCAGCCCGTCCGCCCCGAACTCGGCGACGAGGTCGTCCAGGGGCAACCCGCGCAGGCCGGACTTTGAGATCTTCTCGCCGCGGGCTAGCAGGAACCCGTGCACGGTCACCCGCGCCGGCGGCGCCAGGCCGGCGGCGAGCAGGATCGCCGGCCAGTAGATCGTGTGGAAGCGCAGGATGTCCTTGCCGATCAGGTGGTGCGCCGGCCACCACCGGTCGGGCTCGGAGTCCGGGTAACCGGCCCCGGTCAGGTAGGCGCCGAGGGCGTCGAACCACACGTACGCCACGTGGGCTTGGTCCCACGGCAGCGGCACGCCCCAGTCGATCGAGGTACGGCTGATCGAGAAGTCGTGCAGGCCCTGGCGCAGCAGGCCGAGCGCCTCGTTGCGGCGGGACGCGGGCTGCACCGCGTCCGGGCACCGGTCGAACCAGTCCGCCAGCGGGCCGGCCAGCGCGGAGAGCCGGAAGAAGTAGTTCTCCTCGCTCACCCGCTCGGTGGGCCGTCGGTGGATCGGGCACTCGGCGGAGTCGACGTACGCCTCGCACGCCACGCAGTAGCGGCCGTCGTACCGGCCGAGCCGGACGTAGCCGCGGTCGTACACCGTGGACAGCAGCTGCTCGACCACGACCCGGTGCCGCTTCTCGGTGGTGCGTACGAAGTCGTCGTACCCGATGTTGAGCAGGTCCCAGGCGGCGCGGAACCGGGCCGCGGTGGTCTCTGCCAGCGCAGCCGGCGCCACCCCGGCTGCCTGCGCCGCGCGCTGAACCTTGAGCCCGTGCTCGTCGGTGCCGGTGACCAGGCGCACGTCGGCGCCGTGGGCGCGGTGCCAGCGGGCGAGCGCGTCGGCGATGACGGTCGTGTACGCGTGCCCCAGGTGCGGGGCGTCGTTGACGTAGTAGATGGGCGTGGTCAGGTAGGTCATGGCAGCCTCCGCTGTGTGGACAGGGAGGGGCCCGGAAAAGCAGAGCGGGCCCCTCGATCGGGACCCGCTCGTTGGATCAGCGCACCGTTATGCGAGGGCCCGGTGAGGCCAGCGCATGTACAGAGCGTGGATGGCGGCGCGCACGTCGTAAAGGATAAGCCAACACACCCGCTGCACGCGAGTGAATATTTTGGCTCGCAAATGACTCATGGAGCGAGGTCCCCGGCCGGCTCGGTGATCGTGAACCGCAGGGCAACCCGGGCGAAAACCGTCTGCACCGGGGGCTCCAGGTCGAGGTGGGGTCCGCCTTCGGCGTCGAACGCCCCACCGCGACGGGCCGCGGCCAGCTCGAACATGGGCTGGGCCTCCTCCCCGACATCGGCGATCTCCACCAGCCGGTCCAGCCGGGAACCGACCGCTTCGGCGTACTCCCGGGCCCGGCTGACCGCGTCGGCTACCGCGTCCCGGCGGGCCGCGCGGTACGCCGGGCTGTCCGGCCGCAGCGACCACCACGGGCCGTACACCGTGGTCTGGTCCTGGTCGGCCAGGCGCAGCATGAGGTCGCCGAGCACGGTGAGGTCGGTGACCGTCACCGTGGTGCTGACCCGCGCCGAGTAGGCGGTGACCCGCTCGCCGCGGCCTTTGGTCTCCGGCTGGACGAAGACGCCGCCGGTCTCCCGGCGCTCGATCGCGGCGCCGTACTCGTCGAGCAGCGCTCGCAGTGCGTTGACCCGTTCGGTCAGCCGGGCGAGGGCGGCCTGGCGGTCCGGGTCCCGGGCAGCCACGGTGACCCCGAACCGGGCCAGCTCGGGTGGGGCCTCGCGCTGGACCTCGCCGCGTACGGCGACGGTAGGGGACTCCATGGCGTCGAACGTACCGTGCCGGCGGGCGGAGGGCGGGCTAACGGGAGCAGTCGGCGTCCTTGATCCGGCGCGACCCCGGTCGGTGTCGGGGGTGGCCCAGGCCGTCGAGGATCGCCGGACCGGTGTCAGGCTACGCCAGGCGCTCCGGCGGCGCTGGTCGTCGCCGAGACAGCAGCAACTCCAGGGCGGCCATGTGGGCGGTTCCTGGGCGGTCCTGGTTCCTCGCGCCCCGAAACGACCCACGACGTTGTGCTCCAAGACTGTGGTGAACCTCGCCTGGCTAGAGACGTGGTCAGAGCGCAATCATCTGCCGATGAGCGTGCACTGTGATCTTGCGCGGCGCGACCGGGTCCCTCTCCCGCGAAATGTGGCACAACGTGATCATGAAGGACGCACGGTCGGGACAGCTCTGCTCTCGCCTTGAAGGGCGACGCAACACCCGACCATGCTGATTGCCAGGTGGGTCGGGTGCAGTGGATCAGTGTATTGGCCGCCGCTGCGACGACGTCTCTGCCGAAACTGCCGGTGAAGGCGTCGTCTGCACGATTGCGATCGCGCCGATGAGCCGAGTCAGACCCGCCAATGTGCAGCAAAGGTGTACGTCTAGCGACTACTCGAATCTAACCGCGGCGAAAGCCGTTAGCTAGCTAGATCAGAATCCTCATCAGTGCGCCGGCCTTGTGACCGGTATACCCCGCGCGCGCCATTTGAGCACTCGACCCCTCCCCAAAGGCTCGGATAGCATCACCAGCGTCACAGCGGGATCGAGAGTTCGTTGCGAACAGCGGAGGACGTTACCCGGGGGTAGCCATTGATAGAGATACTGAGTAACCCGATTTGGCAGGGTCTAGGCGTCATCGTCGCATTAACCGGAATACTGCTCTACGCGTGGTTTGAGCTGAGGAGACGGCGCCAGAAGGACGTTGCACCAAGCGGACGACAGGCAGTCCAAGAGCACCCAGGGTCACCCCTCGAAACAGGATTTCTATCCCTAGAGACGAATCAGCGCCGCATCCTACATTTCGAACTCTCTGATCCCGTGAACGAACGGGCATTCTATGATCACCTGATACGATGCATTGATCAGGCGAACCAAGCAATCTACCGTACCGGTCACGGATTTCACCACGAGCGAAGCATTGCGGTGTATGGGGATCTGATACAGGCGGAGAAGAATGCCCTACAACGAAACGTCGAGATGATCCGCATACAGACTGGAGCCAACGTTGCTCCTTCCTGGGCGGAGGGCTATGCCGAATTGCTCGACCGCCATGGCAATTTCAAAATATTCGGCGACTTCGAGAGCATCCTGTTCAACGACATCGGGTTGTTGGACCCATTAGGGCACGATCCCATTGTGTATTTCCTATTTGAATCGCATGAGCCTGTATCATCCGGTATCCAGACGCGGGCCGCCTTTGCCATGTTTGTGGAGGACGCTCGGCCGATCGCCGGAATGCTCAGCCGACAGTTCATCGCTCGGACCAGGACCCTGAAAGAACTGTCACCCTCGGACGTGCGTGCGCTTTCAAAGACCTACGTCTACTTTGGCTGGGGGGTGCACATGGCATCCCGGCGAATGTTCCGTGACGTGCCAGATGCGGAGCCACTCGGCGTGGCCGCACTACCTGGCTGGAGGAGAGACGTGCGGGCGATGTTAGCCGGCCCCGCGGATCGGAATACGATTCGAAGAACCGGGAACGACCGAGATTCATTCGACGGAGTCGCCTACCGGCTTTCTTGGTGGGACAAGACTCGGCTCGACGAACTCGAAGGGCGTGCATACGAACCCGTTGACGTCGTCATCAATCTGAAGGGCAAAATAACGGACGCCTTTACGTACATTCCTCTCCCAGCATCGCGTAAGGATCAGCCGCTTTCCCCAGATAGCTGGATTGATCTTGTGATCGAGGGTGCACAGGAGAACAGGATGCGGCGACTACTCAACGACCTAACTCGTGCCGGGGGCCCGATCCGCGAGCCCGCCAGAGGTGCTCCGCCGACTGCGAAACCTATCGTCACCGATCAAGACTCTCCGTAGATGCCTATTGCGGTCGGTGAAGGCATTCCGTGCGTGTATCATTCGCCAATTGTCCCAGATGAGAATCGAGCCCTCTGCCATCTTGATCGCGATGTGTTGGGCTGAAAAAAACGCCAGACCCGCTTGGACGTACTTCGCTGACAACTCATCAGTAATCTGCAGATCTAGTGTGCTGAACCTTATTAAGAGCGTTCCTAACACAAACTCCAAAATGGAATGACGGGCCGCCTGCTGGACTCCTTCCGACTCTAAGGTTGGATGCGATCGCCACTCGTACCGATTTCTGAGTAGTTGTGTTCGTTCCTCTTCCGTGAAGGTGTCCACAAGTCGATATCCATCGGCCAACGTGGTCTCCCCTCCTGGGCTGTCACATTGGCGGACGCAGAGCAGTGCCACGTATCGGGGTGGCAATCCGGGGAATTCGTACCACTCCGTGTGCGGGCGAAGGGCTGTGGTGCTATTTGCAGAGATTACGTCGTCCGGGATTGCAAGATGGGGTCGTATGTCGCGAACGTTCCCCCCATCATACTGCGGAATCATGGGTCCGAGAGGAGCTAAAGCTGTGGGGTAAACTAGACCTTGTGGGGGTGCGGGTACATAAGCGTACCCCTCATCAGAAATCTTGCCCTTGATAGGCAGCAGGTCGATCGGCATGCTTACTCCTGGCCGGTGATCTTTCGGTCCGTCGGCAGCTGGCTGTGCATATTGTAGGAGATCCTTGGGGCGACCGGCGCGCTCTCTCGTGCGACTACGCACGGCCACTCGCCTCGGGGCTCTTGGCATTGGCCGGGCGACGTGTGGCGCCGGTTCTGCCTTCCGGGGAACTCGCCGAGCGGCGCCGAGCCACGCTGCGCCGCGGCTTGGGCAGGCGCGACGATACTCCAGCCGTGCAGCTCTGTCACGATGACGGGGATTCTTCGAGTCGGCCTGCCTGACAGCGGGCTCGTCGTTCCTGGGCGATTCGGTGTTTCGCTTCGATGACGCGCTGCGGACGGCGATGCTCGACGGGGTCGCCGTCGGTGTGCGCTTCTGCCGCGAGGTGGGTGGCCGGTGCAGTGCGACGTTAGTCCTTCCGGGGAAGAATCGGCAGGACACGAATGCGCAGCCAGTTCTCACCAAGGACCACGACAGCCCCGTTCTCCAGGTCATCGGCGATGGGTGCGGCTCTTCCGCAGTGAGGACCCGACTGCACACAGTCCGAACTTGGTTACGTGTCGTAGTCGCGAATAGTGGCCGTGTCGGCTGGGAGACAGA
>Ga0075420_100001523_pt1 | contig 19718 bp, 15 predicted proteins | sample SoiMetdeltSBSDD4_FD_75296 | JGI IMG/M metagenome (GOLD analysis project Ga0075420, IMG submission 75296) | Bulk soil microbial communities from a Populus tree surrounding site in Tennessee, USA - Soil MetaG P. deltoides SBSDD4 | ecosystem: Environmental > Terrestrial > Soil > Tree plantation... | reverse complement strand
GACGGACCGCCCAACCCTCGTGACCGGGGCCACCGGCCTGGTCGGCGGCTGGCTGGTCCAGCACCTCGTCGCCCGCCAGGCGAGCGTCGTCTGCCTCGTGCGCGACCACGTCCCCCAGAGCCGCCTGCTCGCCGAAGGGCTCGCCGACGCGGTCTGCCTGGTCCGGGGCGACGTCCGCGACCAGGCCCTCCTCGAACGCATCCTCGGCGAGTACGAGATCGACACCGTGTTCCACCTCGCCGCCCAGGCGATCGTCGGCGTCGCGAACCTGAACCCCGCCTCGACCTTCGAGACCAACGTCGGCGGCACCTGGGCGCTGCTCGAAGCGTGCCGGCGCAGCCCGCGCGTCAGCCAGGTCGTCATCGCCTCGACCGACAAGGCGTACGGCGATCACGCCTCCGCCGTCTACGACGAGATGACCCCCCTCCGCGCCCGCTTCCCGTACGACGTCAGCAAGGCGTGCGCCGACCTGATCGCCCAGAGCTACGCCGCCACGTTCGACGTGCCGGTCTGCGTCACCCGGTGCGGCAACTTCTACGGCGGCGGCGACCTGAACTGGAGCCGGCTGGTCCCCGGGACGATCCGCTCGATCTACCGGGGCGAGCGGCCGGTGATCCGCTCGGACGGGACGTACGTCCGCGACTATTTCTACGTCGAGGACGGCGTCGCCGCCTACCTGGCGCTCGCCGAGGCCCTGGCGGCCCGGCCGGAGCTGCGGGGCGAGGCGTTCAACTTCTCGTACGACGCCTCGCTCACCGTCCTGGAGCTGGTCGACCGGATCGTCGCGCTGATGGGCTCGACGCTCACGCCGGACGTGCGCGGCGTGGCCACCGGCGAGATCCCGGTCCAGCGCCTCGACCCGCGGAAGGCCCGCGACGTCCTCGGCTGGCGCCCGACCCACGCCCTGGACGACGGCCTGCGGCGCACGATCGATTGGTACACGCGCCTCTTCGGCCGAAAGACGGAGAGCCTTGCCACCTCGTAACGACGCCGCGCCCGAACGTTTCCCGGCCGGCTGCCGGTCCTGCGGCCGGCCCGGCGTCTTGCCAGTCCTCTCGCTCGGCGCGATGCCGCTGGCGAACAGCCTGGTGCGCGCCGAGGAGCGTGACGCGCCGGAGCCGCGCTACCCGCTCGACCTCGGCTTTTGCCCCGCCTGCTCGCTGGTGCAGATCGGCGAGACCATCCCGCCCGAGACGCTGTTCCGCGAGTACGTCTACTTCTCGTCGTTCTCCGAGACGATGCTCGCAAGCTCCGAGGCGCTCGCCCGCCGACTGGTCCGCGAGCGGGGCCTGGGCGCCGACTCGCTGGTCGTGGAGCTGGCCAGCAACGACGGCTACCTGCTCCAGTTCTACCGCGACCTCGGCGTGCCGATCCTCGGCGTCGAGCCGGCCCTGAACGTCGCGAAGGTCGCCGAGGCGCGCGGCATCCCGACCGTCGCCGAGTTCTTCGGCGACGCGCTCGCCGCCAGGCTGGTCAGGGAGAGCCGACGCGCCGACGTAATCCACGCCAACAACGTGCTCGCCCACGTCGCGGACCTCAACGGCTTCGTACGTGGCGTGGCGCTCCTGCTCAAGGAGACGGGCGTGGCAGCGATCGAGGTGCCGTACGTCCGCGACCTGGTGGAGGGCGCCGCCTTCGACACGATCTACCACGAGCACCTCTGCTACTTCTCGCTCACTGCGCTGGAGGCGCTCTTCGGGCGCCACGGCCTGGCGATCCAGGATGTCGAGCGGATCCCGATCCACGGCGGCTCGTTGCGGCTGTTCGTCGGTCGGGCAGCCAACCGGTCCGAGTCTCTGAGAGCCATGCTCCTGGACGAGCGCGAGCGCGGCCTGGACCGGCTCGACTACTACCTCGGGCTCGCCGAGAAGGCCGCCGCCGTCAAGCAACGGCTCCGCGACCTGCTCCACGACCTGAAGGGCCGTGGCGCGCGGATCGCGGCGTACGGCGCCGCCGCCAAGGGCGCGACGCTGCTGAACTACTGCGCCCTGGGCGCCGAGACGATCGAGTACGTCGTGGACCGAAGCGAGCACAAGCAGGGCCGTTCCATGCCGGGCGTCGGCCTGCCGATCCGATCGCCCGACGTCCTCCTCGACGATCCACCGGACTACGTGCTGATCCTGCCCTGGAACCTGGCCGACGAGATCGTCCGCCAGCAGGCGGCGTACCGGGCACAGGGCGGCCGGTTCATCCTGCCGGTGCCGGATCCTCGCGTGGTCGAGGCGTCGCCGTGATCGTCAAGCCGACGGCGCTGACCGGGGTGTTCGTGATCGAGCAAGAGCGCCATGCCGATGAGCGCGGGTACTTCGCCCGCACCTACGACGCGGACGAATTTCGGGTCAACGGCCTCGATCCGCGCATCGCCCAGTGCAGCACGTCGTTCAACGCGCGGGCCGGCACGCTCCGTGGGCTGCACTACCAGCGCGAGCCGTACGGCGAGGTGAAGCTGGTCCGCTGCACCCGGGGCGCCGTCTTCGACGTCGCGGTCGACCTCCGCCCGGGCTCGCCGAGCTACTGCCGGTGGGTCGGCGTCGAGCTGACGGCAGACAACGGCCGCGGGCTCTACGTCCCCGAAGGGTGCGCCCACGGCTTCCTGACGCTGGTCGACGGCTCGGAGGTCTCCTACCAGATCTCCCGGCCATACGTTCCCGAGTCCGGGGCCGGCGTCCGCTGGGACGACCCGGCCTTCGGCGTCACCTGGCCGTTCGCGCCGGCCGTCATCGCCGACCGCGACGCTTCGTATCCCGACTACCATCCGCACCTCCGTCCCGGCCCGCCATGACGAAGCGAGTCCTCCTGACCGGCGCGCGCGGCTTCATCGGCTCGCACTGTGTGACGAAACTGCTCGCCCGAGGCTGCGAGGTCCACGCTGTCAGCACGGAGGACAGGCCGGCCACGGCCGAGGCGACCTGGCATCAGGCCGATCTGTTCGACCCGAAGCGGGTCGCCGCCCTGCTCGACGAGGTCAGGCCGAGCCACCTGCTGCACCTGGCCTGGATCGCCAAACCGGGGGTACTCTGGTCCTCCCCGTTGAACTGGCGGTGGGTCGACGCGAGCCTGACCCTGCTCCGGGCGTTCGCCCAGGCCGGCGGGAGACGGGTCGTGATGGTCGGCAGCTGCGCCGAGTACGCCCCGACCGACCGGCCCTGCGTCGAGGGCGTCACGCCGCTCGAACCGTCGTCCCTCTACGGCGCCTCGAAGGCGGCGTTGAGCGTCATGCTCCCGGCGTTCGCCCGGCAGTACGGGATCGGCAGCACGGCGTGGGCGCGGATCTTCTACCTCTACGGTCCCGGCGAGATGCCCGATCGGCTCGCCGCGTCCGTCATCCGGGCGCTCCTGCGCGGCGAGCCGATCCCCTGCTCGCACGGCGAACAGGTCCGCGACTTCCTCTACGTCGAGGACGTCGCCGAGGCGCTGGTACGATTGTTGGCGAGCTCGGTGACCGGCGCGGTCAACGTCGCGTCGGGGCAGCCGACGACGATTCGCGAGCTGCTGTCGGCGATCGGCCGGGAGATCGGACGTGAGCACTTGCTCCAGTTTGGCGCCAGGCCGGCCGACCCGGACGAGCCTCGCAAGCTGGTCGCGGACGTGACCAGGCTGACCCGCGAGGTCGGCTGGGGGCCCCGCGTCGGCCTCGAAGACGGGGTGCGCCGCACCGTCGACTGGTGGCGCCGGGAGGACGCGCATGCGAGCTGAGTCGGACGGCCCGCCCCGCACCCGCGCGGCGGTCACCCGGCTGGAGGCCTGGGCCTGATGAAGCTGACCATCGACACGGAGACCCGGACACTGACCGTCGACCGCGATGGCCAGGTCGAGCGCCTGGAGCTGTACAGCCCGGAGGCGTTCGCGATCGTGTCGCAGGAGTGGCTCAAGGTCGGCTGGTCCCAGAAGCACTCCTACACGTTCACCTGGCTCGGGCGACCGATCGTCCAGTTGCCGGAGGACCTGCTTCGGGTCCAGGAAGTCGTCTATCACCTCCGCCCCGACGTCATCGTCGAGACCGGCGTGGCGCACGGCGGCTCGCTGGTGTACTTCGCCAGCCTCTGCGCCTTGATGGGGCACGGCCGCGTCGTCGGCGTCGACGTCGAGATCCGGCCCCACAACCGCACGGCGCTCGACGAGCATCCGTTGCGGCCGTTCATCACCTTGATCGAGGGCAGCTCGACCGATCCCGCCGTGGTCGATCAGGTCCGCGCGCAGATCGGCCCGGAGGACCGGGTCATGGTGACGCTCGACTCCAATCACACGTACGCGCACGTGGCCGCGGAGCTCCGCGCGTACGCGCCGCTCGTCACGCCCGGATCGTACCTGATCGTGCAGGACGGATTGATGCGGGCTCTCGCGGACGTCCCGGGCGGCAGGCCGACCTGGGAGGCAGACAACCCGGCCCGAGCCGCCGAGGAGTTCGTCGCCGCGCACTCGGAGTTCGTGCTGCAGCCGCCCATGTGGCAGTTCAACGAGAGTCACCTCCAGGGGGGCGTGTCGCAATGGCCCTCCGGATGGCTGCTCCGCCGCGCGCCCGAGGACCAGGCCTGACGCAGCGCCAGCCGCGCTCCGTCACGTCGTCGCATGTCGGACGTGCTACGATCGCCGTGTGACTGAGCTGGACGAGCTTGCGCGACTCCGCCGGAGCGCCGAGGAGGGCTGGGACCGAGCACGGTACCTGGATGCCGAAGTTCGGCGTCTGCACGGCGAGCTCGCAGCCGAGCGCGAGCTGTCGCAACGGCTGAACGCCGACCTGCAGGTGCACGTGCGCCAGCTGGCCGACGCCGCCTACCACGCGGATGGACTGGCTGTCTGGGACCAGGCTTTGCCGTTCCTTGCCGATCCTCGCTTCCGCGAGGCGTACCGGACGGGCATGAGCTCCGGGCATCACATCGGACGAGCACGCGGCGCGTCTGACGACATCCATGTCGAGTGGCGCGTGCACGTCGTGCTGTGGGCGGCCCAACTTGCCACGCGCCTCGCCGGCGACTACGTCGAGTGTGGCGTCAACACCGGCATGTACTCGCTGGCAGTCTGTAAGTACCTGGACTTCACGTCCCTCGATCGGGACTTCTGGCTGTTCGACACCTATGCGGGCATCCCACTTACACAGGCCCACGAGACCGAGCGAGACAAGGCCATCGCGGATAACGCGTCGAACTACGACGAGTGCTTCGGTCTCGCGCAGGGGAACTTCGCACCGTACCCGCGTGCGCATCTCGTGCGCGGGACCGTTCCGGACTCACTTACCTCGGTCAAGATTGAACGTGTGGCGTACCTCTCGATCGACATGAACCTCGCAGCCCCCGAGCGTGCGGCACTCGAGTACTTCTGGCCAGAGCTGGCCCACGGGGCCGTCGTCGTACTGGACGACTACGGCTGGGCGCGCCGGCCGCTCCAGCGAGAGAGTGCGGATGCGTTTGCGACCAGCGTCGGCGTACCGATCCTGGCGCTTCCGACCGGGCAGGGAATCGTCGTCAAGACGTAGTCAGCCTCCTGGTGCCTGCCTGTAGCGCAGGCCTGGACGCCCGGAAGCGCGGCAGATCAGACAGCCTGGATGCCAGCCACCCGGTGTGCGTGCCATCGCCTCGTTGCGAGGGCGTGGGGTACAATGCGGCGCCGCGAGCCGCGTGCGTGCGGCTGATCGCGGAGCGTCGAGGAGCCCTCCCCGCATGTCCCAGGTTCTTCCCACCTCCGTCACGGTCGACCGGCCCGGCTCGCTGCCGCCCTCGCGCGGCGAGGCCGTGACCGAGATCCGACCGGCGGGGCCAGGCTTCGGCGTGGTACTCGCCGAGCTGTGGCAGTTTCGGCACCTCTTCACGGCGCTGGTCTGGCGCAACGTCCGCGTCGAGTTCGACGCCACCCGCCTGGGGTCTGCCTGGGCCATCGCCCGGCCGATCCTCTTCACGCTGGTCTTCGTTCTCTTCCGGGGCTTCTCCGGCGCCAACACCCACGTCGACCTGCCGTACGCCCTCTACGTCTTCAGCGGGCTGGTGCTCTGGATGTACTTCCTGGATGCCGCGACCTCGTCGGCCGGCGCGATCCGGCTCGACTCCGCCCTGCTGACGAAGGTCTACTATCCGCGCCTGCTCACGCCGCTGGTGCCGGTCGTCGCCTCGCTCATCAGCATCGTCATCGCGCTCGTCCCGCTGGTCGCCATGATGATCTGGTTCGGCATCCGGCCCGGCTGGGAGGTCGTGCTCTTGCCGATCGTGCTGCTCCAGGCCGTCGCCTTGTCGCTCGGCGTCGGGACGCTGGTCTCGGCGATCTCGATCGAGAACCGCGACTGGGAGCGGGCGCTCGCCTTCCTGCTCAGCCTCGGGCTCTGGCTCTCCCCGGTGATCTACGCGCCGGACATGATCCCGGCCGTCCTGCGCGGCATCTACCACCTCAACCCGATGGTCGGCCTCCTGCTGGCGTTCCGCGCCGCCCTCTTCGACAGCTTCCCGCTGGCCGTCGGGGATTGGCTCTACTCGCTGGCGTGCAGCATCGTGATCCTGGCCCTGGGCGTCTGGGCGTTCCGGCGCACCGAGGCCAACCTGGCGGACCGGCTCTGATGACGACGATCGCGATCTCGGCGCGGGGCATCTCGAAGCAGTACTCGCGCGGCCCGGACGGCGGCTGGTCCGTGCACGGCGGGGTCGGCGCGCTGATGCGCACCCTGCGCGGGGTGCAGGGCCCACGCGCGAAGCGCGACAAGTTCTGGGCGCTCGACGACGTCTCGTTCGAGGTGACGCGCGGCGAGCGCGTCGGCATCGTCGGGCGGAACGGCGCCGGCAAGTCGACCCTGCTCAAGGTCCTCTCACGAGTCGTCTTCCCGACGAAGGGCGCGGCGACGATCAGAGGCCGGCTGACCTCGCTGCTGGAGGTCGGCACCGGCTTCAACGAGAACCTGTCGGGCCGGGAGAACGTCTACCTCAACGCCTCGATCCACGGGCTGAGACGCGCCGAGATCGACAGCCGGATGGACGACATCGTCGAGTTCGCCGGCGTCCGCCCGTTCCTCGACACGGCCGTCAAGCGCTACTCCAGCGGCATGCAGATGCGGCTCGCCTTCGCGGTGGCGGCGCATCTTGACCCGGACATCCTGCTCCTGGACGAGGTGCTGGCCGTCGGCGACCTCTCGTTCCAGCAGAAGTGCCTGGAGCGCGTCGAGGGGCTGGTCTCCGAGGGACGGACCCTCCTCTTCGTCTCACACAGCCTGGATGCCATCTCTCGGTTTTGCAACCGCTGCATCTGGCTGGACGGCGGCAAGATCCGCCAGGACGGCCCGGCCGAGCGCGTCGTCGAGGCGTACCTCGAAGAGCTGGCCGGCGTCCGCTCGGCCCGCGTCTGGGCGCCGGGCGGGATCCCGAACGGCGTCGAGGCGGACGACGTGATCTCGACGGTGGGTGGGCTGGACGCCGCGCGCTTCGCGGCCCTCGACGCGTCCGCGGATCCGTCCGACGCCGCCCAGGCCTCGATGATCCCCGGCGACGATGACACGCGCCTGATCGGCGTCCGGCTCCTCAGCCAGGACGGCCGCCCCTGCTCGAGCGTCGCCGTCGACGAGACGCTCGGGATCGAGGTCACCTTCGAGATCTTGCGCGCGGGCAAGAACGTCCAGCCGGCGCTCCACCTCAAGAACACCGCCGATCAGTACCTCTTCGTCGTCTCCTACACCGATCCGGAGTGGCTGCGGATCCCGCCGACGGTCGGGCGTCACGTCGCGACGGCCTGGGTCCCGCCCCACCTCCTGAACGTCGGCATCACCCACGTCACCGTCGCCCTCAACACGCCCGACCCGTTCGAGACTCACTGTTCCGTCGACCGCGCCGTCTCGTTCAACGTCTACGAGCGGTTCGGCGACGACCACACGGCGCGCGGCCTCTACGGCCGCGATTTCCCCGGTGCCGTCCGGCCGCGCCTCCACTGGGAGACGAGACGCTCGATCGACGGCGGGCTGGCGCTGAGCGGCGCGGCGGACGCCCGGAGCGGGGCCGGAGGCGGCCCATGAGGCCGCTCGGTCCGGCGCCCGCCCAACGCGCTCGTTCGGCCACCACGCCCTCCGTGGCCTCGGCGGCAGCCAACGATCGTCGAGCGACCGTGTCGCGAACGCGACAGGGATCCAGTGCACACAGGCGCCCTAGACGATGACGACAGAGACCGGCGAACAGCACAAGAGCGCGCTCCAGGAGCTCGACCTCGCTGCGCCGACCTCCGATCGGCCGCTGGTCTCGGTCGTGATCGGCAGCTACAACCGGCGCCGCTTCCTGGAGCAGGCCATCGAGAGCATCCGGGCGAACGGCGCCCGGGTGACCCACGAGACGATCGTCGTCGACGGCGGCTCGACGGACGGCTCGCTCGACTGGCTCGTCCGGCAGAAAGACCTGATCACGATCGTCCAGCACAACCGCGGCGACTTCCGCGGCGCCCCGGTCCGGCGCCGGAGCTGGGGCTACTTCATGAACCTCGGATTCAAGGCGGCGCAGGGCCGCTACATCCTGATGATCAGCGACGACTGCCTGCTTGTCCCCGGCGCCATCGATCGCGGCGCCGAGCGCTTCGCGGACCTCGAAGCCGAGGGGCGGAACGTCGGCGGGGTGGCATTCTATTACCGCAACTGGCCCAACGAGCGGGATTACTACGTCCAGCGGACGTTCGGCGGCAAGCTGATGGTCAACCACGGCCTCTTCTCGCGGACGGCCCTGGAGGCGGTCGGTTGGGCGGACGAGGACCGCTACCAGTTCTACAAGGCGGACGGCGACCTCTGCCTCAAGATGTGGCAGGCCGGCTTCGAGATCGAGGACTGCCCCGACGCCTTCGTCGAGCACTTCGAGGGCGCCAATCCGGCCGTCAGGAAGTCGAACCGCGAGCTGCTCGCCCGCGACCGCGAGGCGTACCGCCAGCGCTGGGAGGGCGTCTTCTGGGAGCCGAACGGGCCGGAGCTGCGCGATCGGCTGGGCGTCCGCTACGACGATCCGCACCAGACGGCCCAGCGCTTCCCGGGTGAGGAGCCCGGCCTGATGGATCGGATGCGCTGGAGCGCCCGCCGCACCGGCGAGCGCGCCCTCACCTGGATCGTCGGGCTCGTCCCGACGTGAGTCCGGTCCGGCCCTCGTGGTGAGCAGCCTCCTCTCCCCGTCCCTCCGCCGTCGCCTCGTCAAGATCGCCCAGCGCCGCTTCCGCCGGCACGGCTACTCGCTCGTGGTGGCGCCGTCGCGCGGGTCGGGTGCGCCGGTCTGGGACGTCTGGGACTGGGTCCGCGACACGACGACGATCCGGACCGTGATCGACGTCGGCGCCAACGACGGCGCCTACTCGGCGTACCTGGCCGAGTTCTTCCAGCCGGAGGCGGTCCACGCGTTCGAGCCGCTGCCGTCCTGCCGGGCGCCGCTGGCCGCGCTGAAGCTCCGGCTTCCGAGCCTGACGATCCACCCCGTCGCCCTGGCCGAGGCGCCCGGCGAGGCGACCTTCTTCGAGAACGCGTACGGCCCGGCCTCGTCGCTCTTGCGCGTCAGCGACCTCAGCCGGCGGGTCTTCCCCGAGACCGAGCGCGAGACCCCCGTGACGGTCACCCTTGCGCGCCTCGACGACGTCCTGCCTGTGGACATGCTCGCGCCCGACATCCTCGTCAAGATCGACGTCCAGGGCGTCGAGGACCGGGTCATCCGGGGCGGCAAGGCCGTCTTCTCGGCCGCGAAGATCGTGCTGGTCGAGATGTCGTTCGTGCCGATCTACGAGGGCCAGCCCCTGTTCGAGGAGGTCCACCAGCTGCTCGAAGGGTGTGGGCTGCGGCTGGCCGGCTTCAAGAACCAGATCGACCAGCCCCAGACCGGTCAGCCGCTATTCGCGCACTGTCTCTACCGCCGGCCGGACGCGCACCCGTCGCCATGACCGCGCTCCCCGTGCCCCCCGCGACGGCCGCCCGGACCGCGCCCGCCCGGACCGATCGCCTGCGCCCCGTCCGGTCCCTCGTCGGCGTCGTCCCCGTCGCCGTCGGCGGGTGGATGCTCGCGCTCTACCTCCTGACGTTCCTGGTCGTCCGCCAGCACTACCGCGAGTACCCGCCGCACTACGACTCGATTGGCCTGTTCGCCGACCTCTTCCAGCTCCTGAACTGGGTGCCGATCTACGGCGTGAGCTTCCTGCTCCCGCACGCGTTCAGTACCGGGCTGTCCTGGTTGCAGCCGGCCTACGCCCTGGCCCTCTCCTGGGCGCCGATCAAGTCGCCGGAGGCGCTGGTCTCGCTCAACTTCGTGCTGCTGCTGGCCGCCCAGGCCGCCATCGTGACCTACGGCCGGACGTTCGGATGGGGCCGGCTGCGCCAGGTCGTCGCGGCTACCCTTCCCGTCGTGCCGGGCGCGCTCTACGCCTGGGACGGCGGCATCCAGGATCTCCGCCGCGACGTCCAGCTCGTGATGCTGGCGGTGGCGATCCTCTTCCTGTCGCTCGCCTACGTCGCGTCGCCCGGCTGGCGCCGCGGCGTGGCGCTCGGCATCCTGGTCGGCCTGGCCCAGTGGTCGCGCGACAACGCGGCCTCGGTCATCCTGATCGTGGCGCTGCCGGCCGTCGTGCTGGCCGTCAACCGGGCCGGACGCTCCGGGGGGATCGGCGCGCTGCTGCGCCTCGGCGCCGTGCCCATCGTCGTCTGCACGGCCATCGTCGTGCCCTACTACGCCGTCACCCTGCCGGGGACGATCGGCCGCTACACCGTGACCGTCTGGGGGGTCGGCGAGGGCCGCGTCGAATCGCTGCTGGCCTTCTGGAACATGCCGTTCAACGTCCTGCTCGGCGGCGACTCGCGGCTGAGCGGACGGGTGCGGGTGGCGCTGGTAACGGCGGCGCTGCTGGCCGCCGCCGTGGCCACCGTGGACGTCCTCCGACGTCGGCGCGTCGTCCACGTGGAGCGCCGCTGGCTGCACGAGCCGGGCTACGCCCTGCTGCTCGCGAGCGGCGCCTGGGTCGTCGCCGCGGTCTTCTTCTACAACACGGTTGTCCTGGGCTACGGCGCGCGCTGGCACGGCGTCCCGTTCCTGCCGATCGCGGTCGGGCTCGTGGCGTTGATGGTCGGGCTGACGGGAGCCGTGCGCCTCGATCCGGAAGCTGACCCCTGGCTCGGTCCCCTGGTGGTCGCGGTCGGCTGTGCGGTGCTGCTGCTCTCGGCCCCGCTCCGGATGGTGCTCAACGAGCCGAAGGCCGAGGGCGTCGCCGGCATCAACGCGCTCCGGGCCGCCACCGCCGAGATCGGCGCGCGGGCCGGCGGCCGGCCGGTCGCGTTCCTGGCGTACGACACGCTCGGCCGCTACCACTTCCGCTTCTACGCCGCGCTCGACGACGTCCCGAACGTGATCGAGTTCGAATTCGTGGCCAAGGCGTACGGCGAGATCATCGACCTCGACCAGCCCGTCCGGCCCGGCGACGATCCCCGCGAGCTCCAGGGCCGGCTGGACACGACGCTCCGACGCTGGGCAGACTTCGCACTGGTCTACACCGACACCGCACGGTACGCCGACCCGCGCGAGCCGCTCTGGCCGTACAACGTCGGCCGTCCGGTGGTCGACGGGCTGCTAGCCGACCCGACCTGGAAGCCGGTGGCCCGATTCACCCTGCGAGAGAGGGAGCTGGTCTTGCTGGAGAACACGACGGAGCGCCCGGCGCCGGAGCAACAGGCCGCACCACGGAGCGCGCCGTGAAGGATCTCTACCGGCGGAGTCGCTCGCTGGCTGCCCGCGCGCTCGGGCGCCGGAAGCGGAACGCCCCGAAGGCCGGCGATCCCCGCTACCCGGACTGGCGCGCGATCCTGGCCGAGGACCGGGGGCTCTGGGAGGAGGCGAAACGGCGCGCGGCCACCGGCCAGGCCGTGCTGGTCGGCAGCACCGTCGGCGGCTACGGCGCCGGCTCGGTCTTCGAGAGCATGCTGGCGGTCGCGCTGACCCTGCGCGGCGCCCGCGTCCACACCCTGATCTGCGATCGGGCCCTGCCCGGCTGCCAGCGCGCGGAGTACGTCGACGTCCCAGATCCCGCCGTCCTGGTCGAGTACCGCCTCCAGGAGCGGCTCTGCGACCGCTGCTATGCCACCGGTCAGTACAATTTCGACCCGCTCGGCCTGCCCGGCCACCGCGTCGGCGGGCTCGCGACCCGCGCCGAGAAGTTGGAAGCTAGACGGATCGCCGTCGAGATCCCGGCCGAGAAGATCCGCGCGTTCGTCTGGGAGGGACTGGCCATCGGCGACCACGCCTACGCCGGCGCGCTGCGCTACTTCGCGCGCGGCGACCTTTCGGCCGAGCCGCTCGGCGAGCAGGTGCTGCGGCGCTACCTCGAAGCCTCCTTGCTGATGGCCGCCGCCTCGACCCGGCTGATCCAGCGCGAGGGTATCGAGATCGCCGCCTTCAACCACGGACTCTACGTGCCGCAGGGCGTCCTCGGCGAGGTCTGCCGGGGACTTGGCGTCCGCGTCGCGAACTGGAACCCCGCCTACCGCACCTCCTGCTTCATCTTCAGCCACGGCGACACCTACCACCACACCCTGATGGCCGAGCCGACCGAGGCCTGGGAGAACACGCCCTGGACCCCGGACATGGAGGCCCAGATCCAGGCGTACCTCAAGAGTCGGTGGTCCGGCACCCGCGACTGGATCTGGTTCCACGACGAGCCGGACGAGGATTTCGCGGCGTACGCAAGAGAGGTCGGCATGGACCTCAAGAAGCCGACCGTCGCGCTGCTCACCAACGTGATGTGGGACGCCCAGCTCCACTACCCGGCTAACGCCTTCCCTAGCATGCTCGACTGGGTGCTACGCACGATCGAGTATTTCAAGGGACGGCCGGACCTCCAGCTCCTGATCCGGGTCCACCCGGCCGAGATCCGGGGTACCGCGACCTCGCGCCAGCCGCTCGTCCCCGAGATCGAGAAGGCGTTCCCGACGCTGCCGCCCAACGTCTTCGTGATCGCGCCGGAGTCCCAGGTCTCCACCTACGCGGCCGTGGCCGTGGTCAACGCCGCAATCATCTACGGCACCAAGACCGGCGTCGAGCTAACCTCGGTCGGCATCCCCACGATCGTGGCCGGCGAGGCCTGGATCCGCAACAAGGGGCTGACCCTGGACGCCTCGTCGCCGGAGGACTACTTCCGGATCCTGGACCGCCTGCCCCTGCCCGACCGGATGCCGCCGGAGCAGGTCGAGCGCGCCCGCAAGTACGCCTACCACTTCTTCTTCCGGCGGATGGTGCCGGTGCCGTGCATGGCCCCGACCAAAGCGGTCCCGCCGTTCAAGCTGACGGTCGACGGCATCGAGGATCTGCTGCCCGGACGGCAACCCGGCTTGGACGTCATCTGCGACGGCATCCTGACCGGCTCGCCGTTCATCTTCCCGGCCGAGCAGTACGGGGTCCACGATGCGTAGCCGCCTGGACCGCCGCCCGCCCGATAGCCGGCGCGCGGCCCCCGCCAAGACGCTGACCGTCGCCATCAACGCCCAGGTCAACCCGGCCAACCCCGGCGGCGCCGAGCAGGCGATCCAGGGCATGCTGACCCACTTCGCCCGCCGGGCCAGCCCTGACCAACGCTTCCTGGTCCTCGCGACCGAGCGGTACGCCCCGGACTTCCGCCGGCTGGCCGGCCAGGGCCAGGACGTCCTGGTCTGGCCATTCCCCCAGATCGCGTACGCCCCGTTCCGGACCATGACGCGCCGCTGGCAGCGCGTCCACCGCCGGTCCGGCCGCTTCGGCTTCGGCGTGGACGCCGCCCACCGCGTCTGGTGGCACGCCGCGCGGGCGCTGACCCGGCCGCCGACCGCCGCGCAGGCCGACGCCGCGCTCAAGGCGCGCGGCGTCGACGTCGTCCACTTCCCGTACGCCGTCCACTTCGAGACGTCGCTCCCCTTCATCTACGAGCCGCTGGACCTCCAGCACCGCCACCTGCCGGAGCTGTTCTCGGACGGCGAGCGGGCCTGGCGCGACCGCGTCTACCACCGGGGCTGCGAGCGCGCCCGCCTGATTGTCACCGGCACCCGCTACACGAAGCACGACATCGTTCATCAATACGGGATCGACCCGCGCAAGATCGCCGTCATCCCGATCCGCTCGGCGCTCCCGCCGACGCCCCCGACGCCCGAGGCCGTCGCCCGGGTCCGCGCATCGTACGGCCTGCCCGAGCGCTTCCTGCTCTACCCGGCAATGGCGTTCCCGCACAAGAACCACCTGCGGCTGTTCGAGGCGCTGGCGATCTTGCGGGATCGCCACGGCCTCGCCCTCCCGCTCGTCTGCACCGGCCGCCCCTACGAGTCGCACTCGCCGGTGCTGGAGCAGGCCGTCGAACGGCTCGGCTTGCAGGCGCAGGTCCGGACGCTCGGCCCGGTCCCGACCGACGACCTCGTCGCCCTCTACGGCGCAGCCTGGGCGCTGGTCTTCCCGACCCTGTTCGAGGGGATCGGGATGCCCGTCCTGGAGGCGTTGCAGTACGGCCTGCCCGTCATCTCCTCGAACGCCGCCTGCCTCCCCGAGGTGGCCGGAGATGCCGCGCTTTACTTCGACCCAACCAGCGTCGAGGCGATCGTCGAGGCGCTGCTGACGGCGCGCCGCCAGCCGGAGCTGCTGGAGCGGCGCAGGGAGGCCGCCCCGGCCGCGCTGGCCCGGTTCGACTGGGATCGCGCCGCCCGGACCTACGTCGCCTGCTACCGCGCGGCCGCCGGCGCCCGCCTCACCGACGCGCAGCGCGCGCTCTACGACGCGGCCATCGCCTCGTGACGCCGGACGCCGACCCGTGACGCTCGACGCACCCGCCACCCCCGACCGCCGGCAGATCCGCTCGCCGCTCACGGTCGCGATCAACGCCCAGATCGACCCCGAACGGGCCGGGGGCGTCGAGACGGCGATCGTCGGCCTGGTGCGACACCTGGCAGCGCAGGCCGCCGACGAGCGCTTCCTGCTGCTCGCGACCGAGCAGCACCGGCTGACGCTGGCACGGCTGGCCGGCCCGTCCTACGAGGTCGTCACCTGGCCGTACCCCCAGAAGGCGTACGCCGCCGTCCGCCGGCTGACCCCACGCTGGCAGCGCTGGCAGCAGCAGGCCGGCCCGTTCGGCTTCGGCGTCGACGCCCTGCATTGGATCCAGTGGCAGGCCCGCCGCCTCGCCGCCGAGCGGCCCGACCCACGCAAGGCGGACGCCTTCCTCGCGGCCCACGGCGCCTCGGTCGTCCACGTCACCTTCCCGACCGCCTTCAGCACCGGTGTCCCGACCGTGTTCGAGCCGTGGGACCTCCAGCACCGCCACCACCCCGAGTTCTTCGAGCCGGCCGAGTGGCGCGTCCGGGACCAGCTCTACCGCGTGGGCTGCGAGCGGGCGGGGCTCGTCGTCACGGCGACGCGCTGGACGAAGCGCGACGTCGTCGACCAGTACGGGATCGCCCCCGAGAAGATCGCCGTCGTCCCGCGCGGCCCCGCCGAGACCCGCCCCGACCCTTCTTCTCAAGAAGTCGAACGGGTCCGGCGCTCGCTCAACCTGCCGGACCGCTTCGCCCTCTTCCCCGCCATGACCTTCCCGCACAAGAACCACCTGCGCCTGTTCGAGGCGCTGGCGATCTTGCGGGATCGCCACGGCCTCGCCCTCCCGCTCGTCTGCACCGGCCGCCCCTACGAGTCGCACTGGCGGGCCATCCAGCAGGGCGTGGCCCGGCACGGCCTCGAGGGACAGGTAACGCTGCTCGGCGCCGTCTCCGACGAGACGCTGGCTGCCCTCTTCAAGGCCGCCGCGTTCCTGGTCTTCCCGTCGCTGTTCGAGGGCCTCGGCCTGCCCGTCCTCGAGGCGCTGGCGAGCGGCCTGCCGGTCCTCGCCTCGGACGCGACCTGCCTCCCCGAGATCGCCGGCGACGCCGCGCGCTACTTCGACGCGACGCGCACCGAGTCGATCGTCGACGCGCTCCTCTTCGCCGAGCGCCAGCCCGACCGGCTCCGGGCCACGCTCCAGGCCGCTCCGGCCTCCCTCGCACGGTGCGCCTGGCCGAAGGCGGCGGCAACGTTCATCGCCTGCTACCGCGCCGTGGCCGGCGCCCCGCTCTCGCCGGAGCAGCGTGCCCTCTACGCCGAGGCCACCGCCCCGTGACGCCGCCCGGCCCCCCTCCCCCGCGCACGGGGGATGACGTCGGCGAAGCCGATGTTAGCGCCGCGCAGCGGCTGGGGGTAGGGACTACTCCCGCGCTCTCCGTCGTCGTCGGCACCTATAACCGCCTCGACAGCCTCAAGCGCTGCGTCGAGAGCGTCTTCGCCCAGACCCGCGCCCTGACCGTCCTCTACGTCACCGACGCGGGATCGACTGACGGCACGATTCACTACCTCCAGTCGATCGCCTCGGACCGCCTGGTCCCGCTGCTGGTCGGCGAGCGCCTCGGGCAGGCCCGCGCCTACAACGACGTCTTCAAGCTCGTTCGGACGCCGTACGTCGCCTGGATCTCCGACGACAACGAGATCGTGAACGGTGGCCTGGACGTCGCCGTCGAGATCCTTGACCGGCAGCCTCGGATCGGGATGGTCGCCCTCAAGGTCAAGGAGATCGAGGGGCCGGCCGCCGTCGCCCCGTACCTCGGCGCCGTCTCGTCGATCGGCGTCCTCAACGTGAACCAGGGCATGCTCCGGACCTCAGTTCTCCAGAGCGTAGGCGGCTTCGGCGAGCGATTCCGCGATTACGGCATCGACCCGGACCTGACGGCGAAGGTCCTGTTCAGCGGCTGGGACGTGGCGTACACTCGTCGCGTCGCGATTCACCACTACCGGGCCTGGGCGGACGGCTCGGCGGCGAGCGCTGCGCAGCAGGCCCGCCAGCAGGGGTACGTCACGCTCTACGCCGAGAAGTGGAGGCGCTACGTCCCGCCGGACCCAATCTGGAACGCTCGGCGCCTGGTCTGGCGGGCGTTCCAGAAGCTGACCGGCCTCTCGCTCAACTCGTCGCGCCGCATCCTCGGCCTCAACAGCCGCGACTGGTGCAACGTCCTGACCGGCCGCTACATCAGCCCGCTCGATCCGCTGCTGACGCGGGGCAAGCCGTACCACCTGCTCCAGCGCGCCCCGAGCAGGCTGCGCCCGCTCCCTCCCGACCCGTCCTGATCCTGCCGCCCCGGCCCTGTCGCGCTACACTGTCGGAAGCGCACCGAACCGGCGAGGAGGCAGGCGATGGCGACTAACATGACGGCACTTCGAGCGCAGCTGGTCGAGACCGCTGCCGCGATCGTCAAGAGCGGCGCGATCTCGATGTCGGGCCACGGCAACATCAGCATCCGCGTCCCGGGCAAGGACGAGATCATCTACACGGCGGCCTCGTCGCTGGCCAACTTCCAGGACCAGCACATCGCGCGGCTCCGCCTGGACGGCTCGGTCCTCGAAGGCGAGGTCGCCCCGACGGCCGCCGCCGTGATCTCGATGCACCTCGCGATCTACGAGGAGAAGCCGGAGACCGGCTGCGTGCTCCACACCCATTCGCCGTTCGCCACGGCGTTCGCGGTCGCCAACCGCCCGATCGAGGGCTGGACCGAGGCGTTCGGCATCTTCGGCCTCGAAGACGGCGTGCCGCTGGCCGGCTACGGCCCGCGCGGCTCCGATCAGGCGATCGACAACATCAAGTCGGTCCTCACCTCGAAGACCCGCGCCATCCTGCTCGCGAACCACGGCATCCTCTGTTTCCACGACACCCCGGCCCAGACGGTCCAGACGAACGTCATCGTCGAGGAGGCGGCCCAGGCCGCCCTCTACGCCAGCGCGCTCGGCGGCCCGGTCGTCGTACCGCCGGAGCTGCTGCACGCCTCGCACGAGCGCGCGGCGGCGTTCCAGGCGGCCGGCACCCGCCGCGCCTAGCCGGCCCGATCCCGCCATCCTGGCTCCCTCCCCCTCGCGAGGGGGAGGGTTGGGGTGGGGGCTCCCTCGGTCCTCAGCGTGCCCCGAGCGTCGACGCGATCGTGTCTGCCAGGCTTGCTGCGTCGAGGCCGTGATAGCGCAGCACCTCTTCGTTCGTGCCGCAGGCCGGGATCTCCCGCACCCCCAGCAGCACGGCGCGCGGCGGCGACGCCAGCCCCAGGCGCGCGACCTGGGAGACCAGCCACTCGCCCTGGCCGCCCCAGACGTAGTGATTGTCCAGCGTCACCAGCAGGCGGTGCCCCTCGACCGTCTCGTGGAGCCACTGCGAGTCGATCCGGTTGAGCCAGGGCAAGTTCACCACCTGCAGGCCGATGCCGCGCTCCCGCAGCAGCCGCGCCGCCTCGAACGCCTGGGGCAGCATCACCGGACCGTACCCGAACAGCACGGCGTCCTCGCCCTCGGTCAGCGCGACGCCCCGGCCCGTGACGAACTCGTAGTCGTCCGGCAGCGCGTACGGGATTGGACAGGGGATCGAGACGAGCCGCAGGTAGACCGAGCCGCGCGCCTCGGTCAGCGCGTACCGGGTTGCGAGCGCCGCCTCGGCCTCGCACGACGGCTCGATCAGCTCCAGGTTCGGCACCGAGGCGAGCGTCGCGATGTCCCGCACCGACTGGTGCGAGTGCCCCGGACCGCCCGGCACCAGCCCCGCCAGCGACCCGACGTACACGACCTTCGTCTTCTCGGTCGCCTGGTTGTAGATCTGCTCGTTCGGGCGGGTCGAGAGGAAGCAGGCGAACGAGTGGCAGACCGGCAGCATGCCCGCCAGCGCCAGCCCGCTCGCCTGCGAGACCATGTCCTGCTCCGCGATGCCGCACTCGACGAAGCGGTCGGCGAACCGCTCCTCGAACTCCAGAAGCCCCGTGTCTAGTACCAGGTCCGCGTCGAGCGCCACGATCCGGGGGTCCTCGGCCGCGCACTCGACCAGCGCCTTCGCGTAGGCCGGCACCATCCGCTGGACCTCGCGGGGCGCCGGGCGCTCAGGGAACGGCAAGTGCTCCAGCGCCAGCTCGGCCTGCCCGGCCTCGCGCAGCAGCCGATTCGCCGTCGCGACCAGCTCGTCGGCCATCCGCTCGTGGACGTCCGGGGCCGGTGCGCCGCTGTGGAACCTGTAGAGGCGGGCGGTCGGCGCCATCGTCGTGTGCTCGGCGAACGAAACGCCCTTCCCCTTGATCGTGTCGGCCACGACGATCTTCGGCTTGCCCTTTTCGGCGCGGACCGCGCTCAACGCCCGGCGGAAGTCGTTCAGATCGTGGCCGTCGCAGCGCGCGACCGCCCAGCCGAACGCCCGCAGCTTTTCCTCCAGATCGCCGAGGCTGCTGACCCTCTCGACCAGCGTGTCCGACTGGACCTTGTTGTGGTCCACGATGACGGTGATCTCTGCGAGGGCGTGATTCGCCGCCGACCCGAGTGACTCCCAGAACTGGCCCTCTTGCAGCTCGCCATCGCCCGTCAGGACGTACACCTCGCCGGTCCGGCCCCGGAGCCGGTTCGCCAGCACGAACCCCTTGGCCTTCGAGATCCCCATCCCGAGCGACCCGGTGTTCGCGACGATACCGGGCGTGCCGACGTCCGGGTGGCCCGGCAGCCCGTTGAGCCGACGGAGCGTGTGGATCGTCTCAAACGGCAGCCGCCCGAGCCCGATCAGCACCGCGTAGAGCGCCGGCACGTCGTGCCCCTTGGAGCTGAAGTAGCGGTCGATCGGCGGAGCGTGATGATCCTCGGCCAGCCGGAGCTCCTCCAGGTGCAGCCAGGCGACGACGTCCAGGCTGCTGAAGGTCGTGCCGAGGTGCCCGGACCCCGCCTTCCCGATCATGTAGAGCGCGTTGATCCGACAGGCAGCGGCGAAGATCG